>Ga0136617_10001573_pt1 | contig 20238 bp, 20 predicted proteins | sample AntDrymUQ3222106_2_FD_129672 | JGI IMG/M metagenome (GOLD analysis project Ga0136617, IMG submission 129672) | Polar desert sand microbial communities from Dry Valleys, Antarctica - metaG UQ322 (21.06) | ecosystem: Environmental > Terrestrial > Soil > Desert | place: Antarctica: Dry Valley...
GACTGGAGCCCAAGAGCCCGTACTGGCGCGCCCAATCGAGCGCGATCTCGTTGGGGTTCGAACGATCCTTCTCCGCCAGCCGAGCGAACTCGAGGAAAAGGCCGGGGTGTTCTCGCAGCGGATCGTAGTACCTCCATGCGTCCCGGTCCTCCCACTCGTATTTGGGTTCACCCACCTAGAAGGAACTAACGAGGGTGTCCGGGCGCCGCCGAAGAGCACCGGTTGAGCTGTCTGTAACGGCCCGGCGAAGCACGGCTCGCCCGGCCCTCACCACACGCCGTCGGCGCCGGGGATCCTGAAGCGATCCGATGGCCCTATCGCGCGGTGCTCGTCGACGACCTGGATCGGGACGCGCCCTTTGCCGAATTCACCTTTGCGTAAGGAGCAGGCAAGGATTCCTTAAGATTTGCCGCTTAGATTCATCCTGAAGGAGCGTGAAAGGTGGGCCTGCATCGGAGCGCGTGAGTATCTCCGCGACCGGTACACTGAATCTGAGGGGGCGGAGCAGGCGAGGATTTCTCAACTCGGCGCGTTATGGGCCTGTGACTTACTACGAGGGCGCGGTTTTCGGGCTGGCGCCCCTGGAAGGGGTGGGACGATGATCGACCTCAAGGTCGGAGACGGGTTTCCCGACTTCACGCTACCGGACCACCGCGGTAGCCCGAAGGCGCTCTCCGGCTTCATGAAGCCCAGCCCGATGGACGAGAAGATGGGCTTCCTCGACGGCTACCCCCTCATCCTGGTCTTCTCCCGCGGCTTCTTCTGCCCGCGCGACGGGGAGCAGATGCGCGGGCTCGTCGGCTTTCAGAACGAGCTCAAGGTGAACTACGGCAAGCTCGTCGTGGTCAGCGCCGACCCATCGATGGTCTCGGCGGCGTTCCGTACGGGCCTGGGTGCTGACTGGCCCTTCCTCTGCGACGAGAAACGGGAGGTCATAAAGAGGATAGGCATCCTCGACGAGACCGAGGGCGAGTACGCCTACCGCTCCCGGCCATTCACGTTCGTGCTGCGGCCTGACCTGACGATCCACGAGATCTACGACGGATGGTTCTTTGTCGGGCGGCCCACGATCGAGGAGCTGCGCAACGACCTGCGCCACAGCATGCGGACGAACTCGAACTACGGCTACGAAGCGTTCGACACCCCGGAGGCGAAGAGCATCCGCATCCCGCAGCAGGAGTGGCAAGACGGCGCGCCACTCCTGGGGGCGAACGGGATGGAGGTTGCGAGCGGCGTGGTGAAGTCGTTCGACCTCGGGGCGGGGAACGGCGAGATCTCGCGCGACGACGAGGACGGCCGCGCTGGCGAGGACGTCTTCTTCAACTTCACCGCCATCCCTGGCGAGGGTTACCGCACCATCCGTCCCGGCACGCCGGTGAAGTTCGAGGTAGTGAACCACCCGAAGGGCCCGACCGCCCGCAACGTCCAGACGGACGAAATCGGCGCGTCGCGCACCCACAACGGCGTTTCTCCCGGAACGTCCCGACAAGGAGGCAGAGAAGCATGAGGTTCCTCTTCAACCGCCGCAAACCCACGATGGTCACCCCCAACGAGGCGGTTGCCGGACGGGATCTCCCGGCGGCCGTCCCTGAAAGGCACGCCGTCCTCGGCACGCCCCTTCGACCGCCGTTTCCCAACCGGCTGAGCACGGCGGTCTTCGGCCTCGGCTGCTTCTGGGGAGCGGAGCGTATGTTCTGGAGGACGAGCGGCGTCTATACGACGGCGGTCGGCTACTCGGGAGGCTTCACACCAAACCCGACCTACGAGGAGGTCTGCGGCGGCCGAACCGGGCACACCGAGGCCGTGCTGGTCGTCTTCGATCCCGCAAAGGTCTCCTACCGGGACCTGCTCGCGGCGTTTTGGGAGGGCCACGACCCAACCCAGGAGATGCGCCAGGGTAACGATGTTGGCACGCAGTACCGCTCGGCGATTTACTACTTGGACGACGAGCAGCGTCGGGCAACCGAGGAGACCCGCGCCGCCTACCAAGAGGCGTTGGATGGCGCAGGATTTGGCCGGATCGCCACGGAGATAGCGCCCGCCGGCCCTTTCTACTACGCCGAGACCTACCACCAGCAGTACCTGCACAAGGTTCCCAACGGTTACTGCGGCATGGGCGGGACCGGCGTGGCCTGTCCGATCGGGGTCGGCGTGGAGACGGCGACTGAACCCGAGACCGACGACGCGCTACTTCCGATACCCGGCAGCGGCGAGGAGTGGCGAAAGCGGCTCTCGCCGGAGCAGTACGCCGTCCTGCGCGAGGCGGGGACCGAGCGCCCGTTCGCCGGCAAGTACGTGGACACCGACGGCGCGCAACGGCAGGTCGGACACCTGCTGGATCGTCAACACCGACGACGGCAAGTTTGCCTTCGTAACGAACGCCATGAGCGGCGACATCTCGAGCTACCGGGTGGAGCCGGACGGCACTCTGGTGCTGCTCGAGTCGGTCGCCGCCACGCTCCGGCCGATCGCGGCCGACATGGCGCTCAGCGGGGACAGCCGCTACCATGTACGCGCGGAGCGCCTCGGACGGCACGATCAGCGTCTTCCGCGTCGAGAACGACGGGGCGCTGACGAGGCTGCAGGATATCGGGGGGCTCCCTCCCGGTGGCGGCGCAATCGGCATCGCCGCCAGGTAAGAGCGGTCTCGTTCACGAATCGGGTGAGGGGCCGGCTCCACGAACGCCGGTCCCCCGTCCGGAGCAGGCGGGTCCAGTGATACGGAGCCCTGCCCGGATCGGGTTACGGCCCGGACAACGCACTGCGGAACATAGGAAAAAGGAGAAACGATGGCGGAGAAGTTCGACGCAATAATTCTCGGGATGGGACCCGGGGGCGAGGTGGTCTCCGGGAAGCTGCTAGCGGCCGGCAGACGGGTTGCGGTGGTCGAGAAGGAGCTTATCGGAGGCGAGTGCGGATACTGGGCGTGCATCCCGTCGAAGACGCTACTTCGGCCAGTGGAGGTGAGGGAAGAGGCGAGAAGGACCTTCGGGACCACCGCTCCCACCCTCGACTTGAAGGAGATCTTCGAGTACCGGGACGTCATGATCCGCCACCTCGACGACTCCAAGCAGGTGGAAGGCTACGAGAAGAAGGGTGCTGTGGTTGTCAAGGGCGAGGGCCGCATCACCGGGCCGGGCAGGGTCGAGGTGAACGGTAGGGAGCTGGAGGCCGACCACATAATCGTCGCGACCGGCTCCTCGGCGGCGGTGCCGCCGATAGAAGGGCTCGAAGGTGTGCCGTTCTGGACCAACCGCGAGGCTACGACGTTCCACGAGGTCCCCGGGAGCGTGCTCATCGTCGGCGGCGGGCCGGTTGGTATAGAGACCGCGCAGACTATGTCTCGCTTCGGCAGCCGGGTCACGCTCGTCCAGCACGCGGACCGGCTCATAAATCGCGAGGACGCAAAGGTGAGCGAGATCATCCGGGAAGTCCTCGAAGAAGAGGGTATAGACGTCCGCGTGGGACGCAGGGCGGAGAAGGTCCGCAAGAACGGGGAGGGCGTCGTCGTCGAGCTCGACGACGGGGCCGAGATCGAGGTCGACGTGCTTGTCATCGGCGCGGGGCGTAAGCCGAGGATGGAGGGGATCGGGCTCGAATCCGTCGGGGTGGAGACCAACGGCAAGGGCCTTCTGATAGACGAACATTGCCGGGTGGCCGAGGGCGTGTGGGCTGTCGGGGACGTTACCGGGGTCATGCCGTTCACGCACGTGGCCCAGTATCAAGGGCGTGTCTTGGCCCAGAACATCCTGGGAGGGGACGGCCGGACCAACTATCGCGGTATCCCGCGGGTCGTCTTCTCGGACCCCGAGATCGCGGCGGCCGGTCTCACGGAAGAGCAGGCCCGCAAGCAGGGTATCGACGTGGCGATCTCGGTGCTCGACATCCCGAAGTCGCTCGCCCGGCCGTGGACCTACGAGAAGGCGCCGAGGGGACATTTGGGTCTCGTGGCGGATCGGGAGCGCGGGGTGCTCGTCGGGGCGTGGGCCGTGGCGCCGATGGCTGGGGAGTGGATCCACCAGGCCGCCATGGCGATCCGGGAGGAGATCCCCATCACGAGGCTCCTCGACGCCACGGCCCAGTTCCCGACCTACTCCGGGGCCTATTTCGAGGCACTCGAACAGCTCGACCTGTAGTTCCTCAACCTGAAGGAGAAGAGATGAAGTTTGGCATCATCGGTTTAGGGCGTATGGGCGGCAACCTCGCCCTGCAGGCCATCGAGAAGGGTCACGAGGTCGTCGGCTACTCGAAGTCTGGGGAGAAGAAGGAGTTCGCGGACGCGGGCGTCTCGTTCGCGGGCTCCCTGGCCGGGCTCACCGAGGCCCTGGAGGCGCCGCGCGTGGTCTTCCTCTACATCCCAGCGGGGGAGCCTACCGAAGAGACGGTGAGCGAGCTGGGCGAGCATCTTCAGCCCGGGGACGTCGTCGTCGAGGCGGGGAACTCCCACTGGGAGGACTCGAAGCGCCGCTACACCAGCCTCCGGGAACTCGGCATCCACTTCCTGGACTGTGGGACGAGCGGCGGCGTCAGGGGGGCGCGACACGGTGCCTGCTTCATGGTCGGGGGCGAGGAAGAGGCGTTCGGGATCGTCGAGCCGGTGTTCGCGGATTTGGCGGTGGAGGGTGGGCTGTTGCACGTCGGGCCGTCGGGGTCGGGCCATTTCGTCAAGCTGATGCACAACATGATCGAGTTCGGCATGGTCCAGGCGATAGGGGAGGGGGTCGAGCTCCTGATGCGCTCGGAGTACGAGCTGGATATGCCCGCGCTCTTTCACAACTGGAACCACGGCTCGGTGGTCCGGAGCTGGCTGGTGGAGCTGATGGAGGAGGGGTTCCGCGAGTACGGCGACCTCTCGTCGCTCGAGTCCCGCGTCCAGGATACCGGGGAGCAGGTCTGGGGGGTGCGATACGCGATGGAGAAGGAGGTACCGATCCCGCTGCTCGCCCAGGCGGTCTGGGGCTTCTACGAGTCCCGCGATGCGGATCGTCCCTGGGCCAAGGCGGTGGCGGTGATGCGCCACGAGTACGGCGACCACCCGATCGAGACGAAGTAGGAGAGGGACGCATGGCATACCTCCCGATAGAGGACCACGGGGTCATAGGCGACCTGCACACCGCAGCCCTCGTGGGGATGGACGGGACTGTAGACTAGCTCTGCCTCCCCAGGTTCGACTCGCCGAGCGTGTTCCTGGCGTGCCGCGAGGCCATGAAGGTTATGGTCGAGAACGGGGGCGGGGTGGTCGTCAACATGTCGAGCGTACACCAGCGCATCCCCTGGCCCCGTTTCGCCCACTACGCCGCCACGAAGGGCGGGCTCAAGATGCTAACCGAGACCCTTGCGCTGGAGTTCGCCGGGAGGGGCGTGAGGGTGAACGCCGTAGCCCCGGGGGCCATTGCCACGCCCATAAACCGGGAGAAGCTCGACGACCCTGAGCAGCGCGCGGCGGTCGAGAAGCTCGTCCCCTGGGGCCGGTGGGGGGAGCCGGAGGAGGTCGCCGCCTGTGTGGCGTTCCTGGTCTCCGACGAGGCCTCCTACGTCACCGGCGCCACGCTGTTCGTGGACGGGGGGATGGCTCTCTATCCGTCCTTCGAAGGAGGAGGCGGGTAGAGAAGATTCTCTCCAGGAAATGGTATCCGCAGCGGTTTTAGGCTCGAGGAGTAGAATGCGTAGGTCGGCTAACCCAGCGGGGTCGGAGCTACAACGCTTCCCGGACCGTGCGCTTCTGGCGTTGGAATGGGGTAGTCTCGCCGCGCTGTTGTTGATCACGCTCGTGCAACCCGCGACGGGCCGCACGGGGCTCCCGATCTGGGCGCTCATACTGATATTCGCTGCATACCTCCTGCTCGTCGAGTTGCTCCGGCATCTGGTACGACGGCTGCACCCTTTCACCTACAAGTACGCGCTGGGCCTGCCTGTGAGCGGCCTGATCTACTTCCTCGGCGCGGAACCGGGCGGTCCGCTCTTCGTCCTCTTTTTCCTGACCGTCGTCTGCGCGACGGCTACCTCGACGCTGCGAGGCGGCCTGCTCTACACGACCGGCGTCGCGGTGCTCGTGGTGATCATCGACCCTACGTTCCCCGGGTGGTCCCCAGGCGAGGGGGACTTCCGGGATCTGGGCGCCCGGCTGGTCTTGCTCGGTGTTTTCGGGTTCGGCACCGCCATCCTGAGGCGGCGGCTCGCGCTGGAGCAGGAGGCGGCCGGTCGGACCCGCGGGGAGGGCGAGCGTTTGGGAGAGATCGACCGGCTCAGGAACCTCTTTATCTCCTCGGTCTCCCACGACCTGCGCACGCCAACCTCGACCAGATAGCCTTCTCCGCGGCGGAGGTCGGGGCGTACCCCAAAGGGGCGAGCGCTTATGGGGCTTTAGGCATGATCGGGGACGTCTGGGAGTGGACCGCGACGGACCTGTATGGCTACCCGGGCTTTCGAGCCTTCCCTTACAGGGAGTACTCGGAGATCTTCTTCGGGACCGGATATAAGGTCTTGCGCGGGGGCTCGTGGGCGACGCGTCCGGCTGCGATTCGCAGCACCTTTCGCAACTGGGACTTCCCGATACGGCGACAGCTCTTCTGCGGCTTCCGATGTGCATGCGACGTTTAGAGGACCCCGCCATAGAAAAAGGAGGTCGAAGGTTGTGATCCACGGACGGGAAAAGATCCGGATAGAGGAGTTGAACGATACCGCAGAGTCCTTTTCCGAGATGATTCGAGACGTAAGGATGGGGTTGCTCGACGTACCCAAAGGCCTCTCGCCCTGGCCTAAGTACTTCTACGACGAGAGGGGCTCGAAGCTCTTCGAGGAGATAATGGCCCTACCCGAGTACTACCAGGCCCGCGTGGAGCTCTCCATCTTGCACGAGATGGCCGACGAGATCGTCGAGCGCGCCCGATACCGGGAGCTGATCGAGCTTGGATCCGGGTCGGCGAGCAAGACCCGCGCCCTGCTAGATGCGATGCCCAACACCAGCGGTCGGTCCGGCGGTGCTTTACGCCACGTGCCGCTCGACGTGAGCGAGAGCGTCCTCAGGGGGAGCGCGAAAAGGCTCCTCGAGGAGTACCCGGGCCTGGAGATCTCGGGCTTCGTCGGGGACTTCGACCGCTAGCTGGGACGGCTCCTCGGAGGCCCGGGGGACGGAGGACGACTGATGATCTTCCTCGGGGGCACCTTCGGCAACTTCACCCCGCAAAGGAGGCGATCTTTTCTGTGCGAGCTCCGTGGCGGGCTGCGATAGGGGGACCATCTCTTGCTCGGAGTGGATCTCGTCAAGGACGCGAGGACCCTGGTAGCAGCTTACGACGACGGTGACGGGGTGACGGCCCGGTTCAACAAGAACCTGCTCGAGGTCCCGAACGAGCGACCCGGGGGAGAGTTCTGTCCCGAACTCTTCGTACATCGGGCGCTCTCCAACCCGGGAGAACGCCGGATAGAGATGTGGCTCTTCTCAGAGGTGGAGCAGAAAGTGGAGATAGCAGACCTCGGGCTCGAAGCGAGCTTCGGCGCGGGGGAAGGTATGCGCACCGAGATAAGCGCCAAGTTCACCCGCGAGGAGGTCGATCGCATGTTCGACGATGCCGGGCTCGCGCTGCTCGACTGGCGCACGGACGGGCGAGGGCTCTACGGGTTGGCCCTCGGCGGAAAGAAAGGATAGAGCAATGCCGCGTATGAAAGCACTAATCCTGAACTGCACGCTCAAGAAGGCGCCCGAGGAGTCGAACACGCGGATGCTGGCGGGCGAGGTGATCCCCAACCTCGACGAGAGGGGCGTCGAGTGCGAGACCGTACGCCTGGTGGACCTGAACATCGCGCCCGGCGTGAGCTCCGACGAGGGAGACGGCGACGAGTGGCCGGGGGTCCGGCAAAAGATCCTCGACTCGGACATCCGCGTCTTCGCCACCCCGACCTGGCTCGGGCAGTCCTCCAGCTTCGCCCAGCGGGCGCTGGAGAGGATGGATGCCATGCTCTCCGAGCAGAACGAAGCGGGGCAGTTGATCGCCTACGGGCGGGTCGCGGGCTTTGTCGTCACCGGCAACGAGGACGGCGCCCACATCATCTCCCAACTCGCCCAGGGCGTTATCGACATCGGTTTCTGCGTTCCGCACGCCGCCTGGACCTACTGGAAGATGGGCCCCGGCCCCGGACCCACCTATCCGGAGACGGACCACGGCAAGGAATGGACCAAGGCGATGGCCCGCACCTACGCCCAGTACCTCTTCCACGTCGCCCGAGCACTCCAGGAGACCCCCATCCCTACGGAGGAGTAGCCGGTCCCTCCAGGAGACCAACCGGTTCGAGGGGAATCGAGCGCCCCACCGCCCCGAGTCGAGCGAGTAGACGAGGATAGTTGTTCTCGCGAGCGGTTGGCTCCCGCTGACCGTTCGCCCAACCCCGCACAAAAGCAGAGATGCAGACCGCCGAGCCTTCTCTAAAATGAGATCGCGGCTGCAAGGCGAGCGTCGGCGCGGTGCCGATTCGTTTCGAAAACTGCGAGGATAATGCGCAATCGCGGACGAGGCGTGGAATCGATCTCTTGTATTAACTACTTCTTAATAAATTGGTAAGGGTCTCATAAGGGACGCTCTGTATCTTGTGAATCGGAACTAGGAAATGCTATCTTTGTCACCGGGAGATCAGGAGGCCGATCATGGACGCCGACATTCGGCCGCATTGGCCCCGTTTGGCTCGGCTTCTGTCGCCTTCACCGGTTACGGAAGACCCGCGACTACAACGAAGGGGGCGTGAGTACGGTGGAGGCAGCAACCGGGCGTAAGCGTTGGGCGATAGCCGAGGGTTATATCCCCGGCTGGAGCAACGGCCCAGAACCGCAGTTCACGAGCCACGAGACCGCCTGCATTCTCAACGCTTCGGATCGGGATGCGCGGGTCGAGATCACGGTGTTCTTCTCGGATCGGGAGCCTGCCGGTCCCTATCGAGTGACCGTGCCGGCCCGGCGCACGAAGCACGTACGCTTCAACGATCTAGAAGATCCCGAACCGGTTCCGACCGATACCGCCTACGCGAGCGTTATCGAGTCGGACGTACCGATAGTAGTGCAACACTCCCGGCTAGATTCACGCCAGGCCGAGAACGCGCTGCTGAGCAGCATGGCGTACGCCGCGAGCAGCGACTAAACAAGCAACGCTACTGGAAGAGGAGGATTCTCCGTGAGCGAGACCGTTGGAGATTTCTTGTTGAGGCGTCTCCGGGAGTGGGGCGTAAAGCGCATCTACCGTTAGCCGGGAGATGGCATCATGGGCGCCTTGGGCCGGGCTGGTAACGACCCCGAGCTCGTACAGGTGCGCCACGGGGAGATGGCGGCGTTCATGGCGGACTATCCGTAATGACGAAGGCGGTCGCGACCGAAACCTGGAGAATTGGAGGGAACGAGCCGGAATGAACACTCAGATTTCGCGCGGAGAGCCGGCGGGCACAACGGGCCGCGGGTCCGAAAAGGAGACGCGGCATGACTGAAGCCTCGGTGGGAGATTTCGCCCTGCTATCCGACTGTCATTCGGCTGCCCTGGTAGGCCGAGACGGCTCCGTAGACTGGTACTGCGCGCCGCGGTTCGACTCGCCCTCCGTCTTCGCCCGCCTCCTGGACGAGGAAGGTGGGCACTGGTCCATCCGGCCCGTCGGGGCGTTCGAGGCCGAGCGAGCTTACCTGGGGGACACTATGGTCCTGCGGACGGTGTTTCGGACCCCACATGGGCGGGTCGCCGTGACGAACGCCTTGGCGCTGGAGAGCGGCGCCCGGGGACACGATATCGGTATTCGCGTTCCTCATGCGTTACTGCGGAGGGTCGAGGGGGTCGAGGGCGAGATCGAGATGGCGTTGGAGTTCGTCCCGCGCCTGGAGTACGCTCTTATCATCCCGCTCGTGGTGCCGACAGAGACCGGTGTCGTCGCCCGAGGCGGTCCCGCCGAGGTTCGACTGGTCGCCGGATGTCCTCTGAATATAGAGGATACAAAGGCTACTGCTCAATTCACGATAAGGGCCGGAGAAACTGTTGATTTCTCTCTCCTGTACCGCCGAGCGGTCGATCCCGGTGACGGCGCCCTGTCTTGTCCCGATGTCGGGGCGGAGCTCGCGAATACCCGCGAGGGGTGGAGATCCTGGTCGGAGTTGCACGGCGGCTACGAGGGGCCATATGCCGAGCAGGTCCGACGCAGCGCCCTTGTGCTTCAAGCGCTGACGTATGGGCCGACGGGCGCTGTGGTCGCCGCGGCTACCACCTCCCTGCCCGAGGCGTGCGGGGGTAGCGACAACTGGGACTACCGCTTCGCCTGGCTGCGGGACCTGAGCTTGACGCTGCGAGCGCTGTGGATCGCGGCCTGTCCCGACGAGGCGGGGCGGTTCTTTCACTGGATAGATCACGCGATCGGCGGGCATCTGGTCGGGGGACGGCAGGTGCAGATCATGTTCGGTGTCGAGGGCGAACACGATCTGACCGAGCACTCGCTCACGCACCTGGAGGGCTTTCGGGGCAGCCGCCCGGTTCGGGTGGGGAACGACGCCTGGTACCAGAAGCAGCTCGATGTGCTGGGCGAGGTCGTCGACGCCGTGTATCTGCTGCGGGATCAGTTGGGCGAATTCGACGACGTCGTGGTGCGCCTGGTCTGCGCGCTCGCGGACCGGGCCGCTGAGAGCTGGCACGAGACCGATGCCGGGATGTGGGAGGCCCGCGACAAGGAGCGGCACTACATCTCCGCGAAGGTGATGTGCTGGGTTGCGCTCGATCGGGCGGTAAAGCTTGCCCCGCGCCTCGGCGAGCGCGCCGATACGGAGAGATGGGAGACGGCCCGAGAGGAGGTTCGAGAGGCCATCCTGAAGCATGGGTGGAGCGAGGAGGCCGGGGCCTATACGGGCGCCTTCGGCTCCGATGGGCTGGATGCCTCGGTCCTGTTGCTGCCGCTGGTAGATTTTCTGCCAGCCAACGACCCGCGCATGCGGGCCACCATAGAGGCCGTCGAGCGCGAGCTGGCCCACGATGGGCTCGTCCACCGCTGGGCCGGCGACGAGAACGGGTTCCTGATCTGCACCTACTGGCTGGTCGAGTGCCTCGCCCGCGCCGGGGAGACCGAGCGGGCCGTCGAGCTCTTCGAACGGACCACCTCCTACGCCAACGACCTCGGCCTCCTCGCCGAGGAGGCCGATGCGGCAACGGGAGAGCAATGGGGCAACTTCCCCCAGGCCTTCTCCCACGTGGGGCTCATCAACGCCGCCTGGAGCCTGGCGGAGGACCAGCCGTGGTACGCGAAAGCTCATCCGAACAAAGGAGAAAGACGATGACGGGACGTTTGCAGGACAGCGTGGCCCTGATCACGGGATCGGATTCCGGGATCGGACAGGCTACCGCGATCGAGTTCGCCAAAGAGGGCGCCGACGTGGTTGTCAACTACCTGCACGACGAGGAGGGCGCCGAGCACACCCGCGAGGAGGTCGAGGCCGCCGGACGCCGCGCCGTCGTGGTGAAGGCCGACATCAGCGACGAGGATCAGGTCGGCGAGATGTTCGACCGTGCCGTCGAGGAGTTCGGCACCGTCGATATCCTGATGAACAACGCCGGCGTGGACGCGTCCGGCACCGAGGTCGCCGACCTGTCCACCGAGGTCTGGGACATGGCGATCAAGACCAACGTCTACGGCTACTTTTACTGCTGCCGGCGGTTCATCAACGTTCGCAAAGGGGCGGGCGGGGGAGGCAAGATCATCAACATCACCTCCGTACACCAGGAGCAGCCCCGGGCCGGTGCTGCGGACTACGATTGCTCCAAGGGGGCGATCCGCAACCTCACCCGCACCCTCGCCCTCGAACTGGCCCCGCATAAGATCAACGTCAACAACATCGGGCCCGGCATGGTGCTAACCCCCTTTAACCAGGAGGCGATAGACGATCCCGAGTTCCGCGAGCAGCAGGTCCAGACTATCCCCTGGAAGCGCGCCGCCCTCCCCGCGGAGATTGGCCGCCTCGCCGTCTTTCTCGCCTCCAACGATGCTGACTACGTGACCGGGTCCACCTACTACATGGACGGCGGGCTCATGCAGAGCGCGGGACAAGGGGCCTGACGACCGACGAACCGACGGCTCGACCCTCAAAGTGGAGAGCCACGAAACCCACGGAGGTAAGAGAATGCTTTTCGGCCGCCGCAAATCCAAGATGATCACGCCCGACAAGGCGTTGCCTGGCCGCGACCGGCCAGCGTTCGCCGTCCCCACACGCCACGCCGTGCTCGGCACAACGACCCAGCCACCGTTCCCCGACGGCCTCCAGACCGCGGTGTTCGCGCTCGGCTGCTTCTGGGGCGCAGAGCGGATCCGGCGGGCGGTCGGGGAGGCACTCTCGGCGGCCGGGGAGGGGCCATAAGGGGCGGCCACGTCCGGGCGCGCTGCACGCCCGAGAGGGCGTATTCCATCGTCAGGGAGGGGTTTTAAGAATACAATGCGGTTTAGCCCGCGCGAGGTTGGCTCCTGAGCGTCTCGGCGGGACCTGCGAAGGGTGCGGCACCCCGTTTGTCGGACGCTATTCGCCGAAGTGGGGGACCCTCATCAAACTCGGCCAACAATAGCGCCCCGCCGGGCTGCAGCGAGGACTGGCAGAGACCTCGAAAGGTCCCGGATCTCTCCGGCGGGCGGGAAAGCCCCGGAAGTGGCATTTCTTCCCATCCCGGGGTGCTCGTCCTGCCTTGACGGGCTTCCCGAAGCGGCGTACTATTCCGTAGTGGGCTGCATCGTTGTGCGATGCATCGGAACGCAGGACAACACGAAGGGGTGATGCCGTGGGTGGTGGAGACGCGTCGGGGGGGCGCCCGAACAGGCCGGACGACCTCCTGCCACTGACGCCCGTCGCGCTGAACGTCTTGTTGGCCCTGGCCGACGGGGAGCGCCACGGCTACGGGATCATGCTGGAGGTGAGGGAGCGGACCGGCGGGAGGGTGCGGCTAGGGCCGGGGACGCTCTACGGGGCGATCAAGCGCCTGAAGGAGGGCGGCGTGATCGCGGAGTCCAGGGAGAGGCCCGACCCCGGCGAAGCCCCGGACGACGAGCGGCGCCGTTACTACCGCCTCACCGGCTTCGGCGGCGAGGTCCTGGCGGCGGAGGTCGAAAGGCTCGACGGCCTGGTGCGCGCCGCGCGCCGGAAGGGCGCCTTCCCCGCGCCGAAGCCGAGCCCGGAGGGGGCGTGATGGCCTCTCCGAGGGGACCCAGCGATCTGCACGGTGGCGCTCTGCAGAGACCGGTGAGGTAATCAATGGCCGGACGTTGGCTTCGGTGTTCGCGGCTAGCGACGGATGGTTGAGTAGCTTGGTGCGCTATGTCAGCCTCTCCGAAGCGCCGGAGACGGCGAGCCTGGACCACACGAACGACCTACGCTCAGGACACCGCTGACTTCCGAGATAGGGTGCATTATCGGTAGGAGCGCTTCGAGACTCTTCAGTAGACTATGATGGACGAATCTATGGGCGGTGGGGAGGAATTGGGTTTGGATGATCTGCGGGGTGCCATCGGTGCTTTCATCAGGGAGAGAAACTGGGAGCAGTTCCACTCACCTAAGAACCTCGCCATGGCACTCAGCGTGGAAGTGGCGGAGATCGTCGAGCACTTTCAGTGGCTCACCGAGGAACAGAGTAGGAACCTGCCTCCCGAGAAGCTGGCCGAGATCAGGGAGGAGATAGGAGACGTGATGATCTACCTGTCCGAGCTGGCGGACAAGCTTGGCATCGATCCAGTAGAAGCCGCCAAGGCGAAGGTGACGATCAATGGGCAGAAATATGCGGCAGAACTAGTCAAAGGTAAGGCTTCCAAGATTACGGAGTACGACTGATGCCCCAGATATTCGTCTTCACCGCTGGGAACCCGGAGGCTAGGCAGCACCTGTCCGATTCGATACACGATCCAATCGACGACGCGGTCGTGTTCGGCAACTTCGACGAGTCCCACCACGAGGAACTGGGTAGGATCAAGGACGAGGGGAAAGGTTTCTATGCGTGGGGCGCGGCGTGGGGCATCAGGAACGTACCCACGTGGGAGCAGATGGAGCGTGGCGACTTTGTCCTGTGCGTCTACGACAACGCGTACCACTACGTCGCCCGACTCCTGGCCAAGTACGACAACCCCGAGTGCGCTGAGGCCATCTGGGGCACCAACGACGAAGGCCGGACCTGGCGGTACATGTACTTCCTGACGACTCCAATCGAGGTCTACCAGCCCCTCCACGAGTTCGAGGGCTACCTTAACAGTAGCTACCGAGGCTTCACCAGGATCGCGGACGCGAGGCTCTCGGAGATCGAAGAGGACTATGGGAGCATCGAGGAGCTGATCAGGGAGATCCTCCAGTACGAAGGCGAGGGATTGCCGGCTGGGCTGCAGCTGGGACCCAGCCAGAGTGAGAAGATTGCCAAAGAGTCTCTGCAGGTGGATGACATCGCTCATGGCACGGTGGACGAGGAGACGGTCCCCGATAGCGAAGGCCGCATGCGGATAGGCCTGCACGCTTCCTACGAGCGAAGCCCGAAGAACCGCGAGCGAGCGATAGAGATCCACGGAACGGTCTGCGAGGTGTGCGAGTTCGACTTCGACGAGGTGTACGGCCACGAGTACGCGGACGGCTACATCCAGATCCACCACCTCAAGCCCCTTTCAAAGCACGAGGGGAAGGTGGACCCCGAGACGGACCTCGTGCCCCTTTGCGCCAACTGCCACGCCATGGCGCATAGGAAAAGAGACACCCTAACCTCCATCGAAGAACTGAAGGCACGAATCGAAAAAGCGAAAGGCTAGAGCATCTTGCATCGGTGTTGGGCTATAGAGCATCGTTGCGATACTGCACACCAGGCCAAACGCTGTGAGAGAAGCTCTGGGTGAAGCCGCGTGAAAGATCGGCACCCGATGAGCGCCGAGACTTTGCCCGATGGCTCTGTTAGCAACCATGTGCAGGAGAGGAAGCCAGACTGTTGACCCTTCTTCGAACTCAGGAATAGGCAGGCGACGTGTCAGAATCCCAGGATACCTATCAGCACTGTTCATCGTTGCTCGTTGTGCTCTTAAGCAATCACCTGTAAGGGTTCGTCATGCACGGCAAACGGTGTGGGGCGACGGCACGCATTACGGAGTTTGAGCGTAGCATTTCGTAGCATGCTCCGTGGGGTATCTTCCTCAGCGTAAGATTCCGTAAGATCGGCTGCGCACGACGCCGCTGTGCCGTGCCCCAATCCGACTCGACGCAACGCGCCGTCTACATGGCGGCTCCCGAGTCCGCGAGGATAGCGGCCATTAGGATTTCGCCGTCCTCGTACAGCCCGTCGGCATTGCACCGCTCGACGAAATCGTGGTACTTGCGCCGTGCAACGTAGGCCGCGTCGAAGTCCTCAGCCGTGGCATAGAACAAACTGGGGTCATCGAGCCGACCGCGGTCGCACTGTGCCGGCGTGTCGTTCCGCGGGCGCCAGGCGAGACGGTGGGGCAGAAAGTCCCGCAGCGCCTCAACGTCGTGTACGTAACCGGGCCGTCGACGTTGCGATATCCGCCGTAGGGCGAACTTCGCGGCGCCGACGCGTTTTAGCTCGTTGTGGGCGAACCGGCGCACGCCTTCGTATTCCCCACCGCATCGGGCGGCGGCCAGGGCACCAAGAGCGCGGTAGTAGGCGTCTGCCACGCCTCGCTTCTTGAGCGTCGAGACGACGGCGCGGACGTGGTACGTTCCGTCGGCCACAAGCTGCCGCGTCAATTCGGTAGGGTCTACGGCATAGGCGGGATCCGCGTAACCCTGCGCGCCGATCTTAAGGGCGGGCAACCGACCGGTGGCGGTATCGGCATGGGCTTCTGTGGTGGCATCGCCCGCCGGGACGGTCGGGACGGTCTTATCGCCAAGATGTCTGGGAAGATCTTTGGGCATGGATTCGTCCCATACTTCCTTAGATCGCAACAGAGAACCCCCGTACAAATCGTCAGAAGCATCGTCCCGACCGTCCCGGATCGACGCATTGCCGCTGTGGGAGCGGGATTCGCCGGGACGGTTTATCGTCCCCGCATCGTCCCGTCGGGACGGTTCGGGGGTAGCATCGTCCCGACCACCGTCCCGGCCGATCTTGACCCAACGGCGCTTGTCGGACTTACCCGACTCGACGCGTATGCCATGTTCAGACAAGGCTTGCGTCGCCTCGCGGAGACGCGCGGTGAACGTGTTGGGCGCGCGCGGGAATATCGCAAGCTCGCCCGCACCGTCGGCCTCGTCCCGGCATTTCGTGTACAGATCGCGGGGGGTGCCCTCCCACACCCGAAAGTCGACGGTCCTTTTGACCATGCGCATGACCGCCCTTGCGACCGGAGAGCCGTCGACAATCACCTCGGATCGCGTACGCTCGATCCCGGCAAGGTCGGCGTCTAGCTGGTCCCACCCGGCGTGCTTGTAGACGCCGGCGGCGTAGAGCGCCCAATCACCCAGCCGGAAGTCCGGCGGCGTGGCCGCGGGGTCGAAATGCCGTAAGGCGGCGCTCAAAGCGTCGAAGATCGCGCCGAGCAAGGCGGGGTGCGCTTGATCGAACGACGCCCGCAACTCCGCGTCCGTTCGACGCTCGCCGCCGCGCTTGAGCGATATCGGTAGCACCCGGTCTTGAAGGTCTGCCCTTTCGCCGGGCACAGCCACGCCGTTGATCGCGACCGCGCGCTTGTACGAGCGCACGATCTGATCCTCGTCGGTGTAGAGCGCCCGCCGTTGGAACGCCGCACCCGTGACGGCGCGGCACAGGTCGTCGGACGTGTCGGCGTCGATCCGCTGCAAGTTGTCGAAAACCGGCACCGCGTGAAACAACAGGTTTTGCAGGAACGTGCCTTTTTCGAGCGTCAGCAGGTCGCCCGACGATGGGTCGATCAGCCGCTTGATGGCGCCCTGATCCGTCGACTTGCCCGCGCCCGGCTCGCCGGTCGTCTCGAGGATAGGACGCGAAACGTCTGGCAGCATTGCCAGGACGATCCACGCCGCCCGTAGCCGCTCGGACGCCGGATCGCACGGCTTAAGATGAGCCGAGAGATCGTTCAAGGTCCCGCCCCGCACGGGGGACGGCAGTTCGAGAGACACGTTGTTCGGCCGGAACAGCACCGGGGCTTCTGTGGTCAGCATCTCGGTCCAACCGGCCGGGGTGATCTCGACTACGCGACTGCCTTTGAGGTCTATGTAGACGGCATCGTCGTGTCGAGCGTACCGTGTGTGCAGGGGCCGTGTTTGTTCGGCCCCTGCCGCCAGCGCGTCGGACACGGCCTTTAAGTCGTCGCGCCGCGCGACTCGCCCCTCCGCATCGCGCATGACGCGGGTAAGCCACGGGTTAGCAGACCGGAGCGAAGCGACCGCGCCTTCGCCGGTAAGCACGTACGGGTCGCCGTACTGATCCTTAAACGGCTCGCATCGTGCCCTTGCAAGGTCGTAAAGACGGTCGGCGGCAGAACGCTTGCCGCCGTCCTCGCCCGCCGTGTCGCGGTTCTTGCCACCCGTAACAACGTCGCGGCTTTCGACCCACCCGTAGGCCGCTTTAAGCCGGTCGAAGAGGCCAGGGTATCCGTCGTTGAGCCTAGGCACGCCCCATACGGGCTGACCGTCCGCGAGCTTTGCCGCCGTGCTGGCGACGCCGCCCTCTATATCCCGGCGGGCATCGTCGGAGAGCGCCCCGGTATCGCCCCACGCCTTTAGCAGCGTGGCGGCTGTGTCGGCTTCCGAGACCCCGTAGCGGAGCATCACGCCGGAGAGCACGAGCATGAGGTCGTGCCGGCCGTTCGGCGGTATCTCCACCGCTATGGCGTTTGCCGCGTCGGCGTTGACCGTGCCGTCATGCGCGGCGCTCGTAACCGTGCCCTGCCCGCGAAGATCGTCGGGCAGCACGGACAAGGCGTGCTTGTCCGGTATCCCGTATACCCACGACTTGTTGCCGAGCGGCGGGATGCCGACGTAACCGCCGTCGGCCTTGCGGTCGAGGTCGGTCGGCAGCTCGTCGGAGTTTTTGCCGATCTTCACCACGGACGCGACCTTGCCGCCGCCCGGATGCCTAAAGTACCAGTGCCCGCCGCGCGTGGTACTCACGTGCGGGGCACCGAAGCGCCCTTGCATGTACTCGTACGCCTCGGCGCTGTCGGCGTCGATGGCCACGATGCCAGACGCCCTGCCTGTCCGCAGCGCCCACAGATGCCCAGGACGCGTGCTCGCCATGTCGAGGATGTCGTCTTGACGGCTCCTCGCGGCGTAGAAGCCGTCCTCAATGCTAGGGGCCTTTGTGTCGGGCTTAAGGGTAAACACGGGGCCAATCGTGCGACCAACTTCTATAGCCGTGCCAACGGCGTCCGCGGCCATCACGCGTCCACCTTCGAGCGCATAAAGGCTTCGAGGCTCTCGCGGCTTATACGCACGGCTCGGCCGATCCGAGCCGCTTGAATTTCGTCGGCCTCGACAAGACGCCAAAGGGTTACCCTCGAAAGACCGCAATAGTGGACCGCGGCGGGGTAGGAGAACCACTCGGGCGGGAACACAAAGCGCCCATCGCGTCCGTCATCGGACTTGAATGGGCGTTCAATCTCGTGTATCATGTATTTACCGTTTCCGACCGCTCGCGACGAATCCGATCAAAGATTCGCGGGCGGTCTTTATCGTTGTCGCCCGTCTACAGGGCGTTCTCCTTTTCCGCTCCGCAATCCGTGTGGAGCTTGTAGCTGGCGACGGTGATCGTTGCGCCGCCTACGTGGCATACACTTCGGGACTTTCACCCAGGGAGAAGATCGGAAGCCTGTACGGTGCAGGCCGCCCCGGAGTGCTCATTTATTTAGCGCACGCTCCGACAACCCCTGCGCTTCGTCGTATCGACCGCCGCTTTTCGCCCGCGCCGGGCTAGGCGGCTACCGTTCGTCCTCCATCAGCGCGGACGCCGACACGCCCAAAGCGTTGGCAAGTTTCGCCAGCGTGCGCGTACCGACGGGCTCGCCGTACTCCGCGCGTTGCACGGTGTTGTAAGACGTGCCGGCCAAATGCGACAGACGCACTTGAGACAGCCCGGCGTTTTTGCGCTCGCGCCTCAAGCCTTTAAGCGTCCCGTCTTCTACAGCCAACATCCGCAAACCCTTCGAGCAGTATTACTTTACTTCCACATAATACCACGCGGGTTGTCGCGTGTCAAGACGTGTACTAGGCGTACCCGACCGGGGCGTTACGCGCCATCGACCCGGTAAAGCGCTACATCACCGTACATCACCCAGAGCGACGCGCCCATTAACTCCCGTCAACACGGGTGACGAATAAACGCCAATCTAAGGGGGATTCGCAACCTCAGCAAACGGCGGTAACCAGGTCGTAGCGGACTTCTAATCCGCAGGTTGCAGGTTCGAGTCCTGCCGGGCGCGCCTCTAACTTATCCGGTCTGGTTGTCCCGGCGGTACGATCCCGGGGTCTGGCCGGAGACCTTCTTGAAAATTTTGGCGAAGTGGTGGACGTCGGAGAAGCCGCATTGGGTCGAGATCTGGCGCATCGTGAGCTCCGTGTGCTGCAGGAGATCCTGGGCGCGCTGGACTCTTAGATGGAGCAAGAACCTGTGCGGGGGGCTGCCGAAGCGGTCGCGGAAGACCCTGGAGAATCGGGAGGGGGAGAGGCCGGCGCGGGCGGCCATGTCTGTGACGTGGAGCGGTTCTGAGAGGTGAAGGGACATGTGCGAGGTGATCCAGTTCAAGAACTCCGGCCTGTCGGGGGAGTCCGCGCTGCCGCGCGAGTAGGAACGCAGCATCTCAAGCACGAGCCCGCTCGCCAGGTGGTGCGACTCCAACTGCCCGAGAAAGTCCCTCCTCTGCCAGATGCCGATGGTCTTTAGCATGGTGTCCCTGAACTGCGCCGTGTTGGCTGGAACGAACCTGGTCGGGACGCGGACCCCGGTTACATTCTCCAGGCGGGGTTGCATCAACCCTTCGGAGCCGGAGACGTCCACCCGCCCGGATCGCACGACGAAGCTCCGCTCGCGCGCGGGGTTGTAGAAAACGTCCAGGTGGACGTAGGGGGTTATGGTATCGGAAGGTCCCTCCAGGGAGTGCAGTTCTCCTGGCTGGATGAGGCAGAATTCTCCGGGTCGAAAGAGGACCTCGCGCTCCTCAACGTGGGCGATCATCTCACCCTCCTGAACGTACATGAGCAGGTAGTCGAGCAGCCGCCGAGGCGCCGTGTACCACGCGCTGCGCACCGGGAAACTGGCGTCCCGCACGAACGGCACTATGGGCCCCGACCCC
>Ga0136617_10001574_pt1 | contig 20235 bp, 22 predicted proteins | sample AntDrymUQ3222106_2_FD_129672 | JGI IMG/M metagenome (GOLD analysis project Ga0136617, IMG submission 129672) | Polar desert sand microbial communities from Dry Valleys, Antarctica - metaG UQ322 (21.06) | ecosystem: Environmental > Terrestrial > Soil > Desert | place: Antarctica: Dry Valley...
CCGCGGGGGACGATGTTCGCGTGGGGGCCTGTCCCCACCGACTTCGCGGCGATGGGCTCGCTCGCGTTCGCCGAGCACCTCGCGCGCGAGGCGAAGGTCGCCGTCTCGCCCGGTGTCGGGTTTGGACCGGGCGGCGAGGGCTTCGTCCGCTTCGCGCTCGTCGAGAACGAGCAGCGCATCCGTCAGGCGGTGCGCGGGATCGGACGCGTGCTCCGGGATGGGCCGCCTGTTAGCTGAGACAGCGGTTGCGAACAGGCTGGCACGACGAGCGTCGTGGCCGAGCGCCCGCACCCGGCCTTCGGCTCGTTCAACGCCGGCGTCGGCGCTCACCGGCGCTGTTCGCTTCAGTGACAACGTACTCGACGAACGCGAGCGTCCGGTCGATGTCCTCAGGTTTGGCCGGCTGATCGGCTCGACTCCACGGATCCGGCCGATCGTCGATCGCCGCTCGGATGAGGCTCGACCAGTGAGGCGCCAAGGCCGTCAGCGCCCACTCGCCTGACTGCCTCTTCGTCGAGACGACTCCCCGTACGACTGTGTGCAGCAGGCGGCACAGAGTCAGCACGAGATACGGCTGCTTCCAACGGCTCATGACACCCATACTGGTCGGCTGCGGAGCCCACTCGGCGTACTCGCGCACCCCTACGAGCGCCTCCTGTCGTAGCTGCGCGACGGGCACCGGATCGACGAGCGCTTTCGGGGTCGGCCCCGAGAGAACCACCCCGTGCTCGCGCAGTACCCACCGCGAGAACGCCGAGTTGCAGTGACTGTCCCAGGCCAGTTGAGAGGCGCCGTTGTCGAGATAGAGCAGCGGCGCATGCGAAAGATCGGGCTGCCGCAGCCGCACGGCCGAAACGTACGAGCCTTCCAGGTGCTGTGCCCAGCCAGTGTCGAGCTCGTGGATCCGCGCGTGCAACGCCTGGAGCTTCACGAGCTGCCGATCCCCGACCTCGGAGTGCGTCACGACGAGAAAGTCGACATCGCTGTGCTCGTCAGCGTCGCCGAGCGCGAACGACCCGACCAGATACACGCCGACGAGGCTCTCGGCGAGGACGGCGCTCGCCCCGGCGACGAACGAGCCGAGGACGACGTTCAAGTCCGGATAGATCGTTGGCTCGGCGGGGTTTGATCCAGGCACCGGGTGATTCTCGCGCAGCGGCCCCGAAGACGAACGGAATTAGCCCGTACACCACACCCGCGCTGCTCGTCCGCCCCGCGGACGAACAGCTTGCGGACAGTGGAGCCGAGGGGGCTCGAACCCCTGGCCTTCTGGCTGCCAGCCAGACGCTCTCCCAGCTGAGCTACGGCCCCAGGAGACCCGATTGTAGACCGTCGAATGCGAAGTCGTCGGCCCAATTGATCCCCTTCTGCTGATTGTTGCGCGGCGGCTGGAGTCGCAACTGGACGTACGGCCGCTCGTCCAGCCATTCCATCGGGAAGTGGAAGCAACGGTCGAGGTCAGCGCAGTACGCGGCGATCGCGTCTATGTCGGCGGCCGAATACGCGCGCTTTAGGAGCCCATCCCGCGTGCGTCGACACGAGTAGCACGTACGATCACGACATCGCCCTGGAGCGCCGCCCATCTTGCACTGAACGCGCACGAGCCTTGGCCTGAGATCGAAGATGAGGTCGTACCGATGCCCGTCGGTCAAGGGCTTCGAGACACTCAAACCAAGCTTGACTGCTGCATGAGCGATTGCAGATTTCGCAATCGACCCCTTTCGGTCGGTTGACAAGCTCACGTTCTCATTCTAGAGAACAGACCGGACGCCACCGTCGCCCGATCGGAGAACGGCTAGGCGATCGCCGCGGCCTCGAGTTTCGGGACGTCATCCCAGAGCTCCTCGAGCCGGTAGTACGCACGCGTCTCGGGCGTGAACACGTGCAGGACGACATCGAGGTAGTCGTCGACGATCCAGGTCGCTTCGGGCAGACCGACGGAAGCGCGCGGGATGAGCTTCGCGTCACGCTTGAGGGCAGCGTAGACCTCGTCGTGGATCGCCTTCGTCTGCCGTGTGTTCCTGCCGGTGGCGAGCACGAAGAAGTCCGTGTAATCGCAGACGGTGCGCATGTCGAGGATCGCGACGTCGGTTGCCAGCTTCTCCTCGCAGAGGGCGGCGATGCGGCGTGCATGCTCGAGCGATGTCAGGTCGGTCGTGTCCTCTCCGGCTCCGTCGGACGAAGCATACCCGCGGTGAGCGGGCGTCGGGCTTCGCTGTAGAGCTCGAGTCGCTCGATCTCGGCGGCGACGGAGAGGTCGACGAGCCGCTCGATCGACTCTCCGGCGGCGACGCGCGCGCGGATGTCCGACGACGAGACATCGAGCGGCTCGATCGGAAAGCAGATGACGCGCTCAGGTCGTGCGAGCTGCGCGAGCACGGCGTGGAGCGCCTCATGCGGGTACCCAGGTCGCGTGGCGACACCGAGGCGCGCGAGCTCGAGAACCCGCTCGGGTCGTGTCCACTCGAGGAACGAGGCGAACTCATCCGCGCCGAGGAGGAAGATCGGGTCTTCGAGGCCGAGCGCTTCGAGCGAATCGACGGTTCGCGCAAACGGGTCGAGCGCCAGCTCGGTCTCGTCGAGCGCGCCGAACGCGAGCTCGGAGAGCGCGAGCCTGATCTGGGGCGGCGTTGCGACGTCCTTGTGTCCAGGGTCTTCGACGATACGGACGAGGAGACGGTCGAGAGCGAATCGCTCGATGCCGGCGCGCGCGAGCTCGACGTGCCCGACGTGCGGGGGATCGAACGCGCCCCCGAGTACGCCTACGGCTGCCACTCGAGCTCCTCATCGCCGATCTCCACGAGCGATCCTCTGCGAACGCCCGCCACCTTGAGGGCCGCCTCGAGCTCGGCGCCGGCCGGCGCTCTGCCGACGACGCGGAAGCCGCGGTCGGTACGAAGGACGCGGAATCGTGTCGCCGCGTTGGGTCTTGGACGGTAGTCGAGGAACTCGGCGAGCTCGGGAGTCGCGTCCTCGCGCGAGGCCGGCCCAGCCTGACAGAGCGTGAACAGCTCCCGCTTCAAGGCGTCCATCCCCTGACCCGTTGCGCACGACACGCGGTGGATCGCGCGGATCCGCTCGTCGGCGATCCCGAAGGGGACAGGCCCGGGCGCGAGATCGGCCTTGTTGAGCACTACGAGCTGTGAGCGCTCGTCGAGACTCGCGCCGTAGGCCGCGAGCTCGTTGTCGATTACGCGAAAGCGCTCGTCGGCGTCACCCTCCGATCCGTCGATCACGTGCACGAGCAACCGCGCACGCTCGAGGTGGGCCAGGAAGTCGTGCCCCAGCCCGACGCCCTCGCTCGCCCCCTCGATCAACCCGGGAACGTCTGCGACGGTGAGCTGCGAGCCGTCGGGGGAGTCAACCGTACCGAGCACGGGTTGCAGTGTCGTGAACGGATAGTCGGCGACTTTTGGCGTGGCATTCGAGATCCGGCGCAGAAGCGAGGACTTCCCCGCATTCGGCAGCCCGACCAATGCGGCGTCGGCGACGAGCTTGAGGCGCAGCTCGAGCTCCCACTCGGCGCCGGCGAGACCGGTCTCGGCGTACCGAGGCGTCTGCCGCGTCGGCGTCGCGAAATTGCTGTTGCCGCGCCCCCCGCCCCCACCTGTGGCGAGCACGAGTCGAGCGCCAGGCCGAGCGAGATCGCCGAGCAACTCGGCCGCACCCCCGAACACCTCGGTGCCCACTGGAACACGCAGTTCGATGCCGGCGCCGTCTGCGCCATCTTTACGTCCGCCTCGGCCGTTCCCACCCCGCTCGGCGACGAAACGGCGCCTGCCGCGGAAGTACGAGAGGTCGCGGAGATCGGGGTCGGCGACGAGCGCCACATCTCCTCCACGTCCGCCGTCACCCCCGTCCGGCCCGCCCTTCGGGACGAACTTCTCACGCCGAAAGCTGAGCCCACCGTCGCCCCCCCGGCCGGCGCGGACGAGGATCTGGGCGCGGTCGTGGAACACGTCGCGCTAGGCGGAGTCCACGGTCTGCGCGACCGATACGAACCGGCGCTCGCCCGAACGACGAAACTCGACGACGCCCGGGTGAAGGGCGAAGAGGGTGTCGTCGCGGCCGATACCGACCCCTGGTCCGGGCCGGAATCGAGTGCCACGCTGGCGAACGATGATCATCCCGCCCTTGACCTCCTGCCCGGCGAAGATCTTCACTCCGAGACGCTTGCTCTGGGAGTCGCGCCCGTTCTTGGAGGAGCCGAGCCCCTTCTTGTGTGCCATCTAGTCGTCCTCCTCGCGGATCGCGGACTCGAGCGCCGCGATCGCGCCCTTCCGCTGCTGGTGTCGCTGCTCGAACGCGAGGGCGGCGACTACGGCGGCCGGCTCCCAAGAGGCGACGGAGTCCTTCACGTCCGCGACGGTCATCTCCTCGTACCCCTCGGGTGGACTCGTGGACCGCGCCTGCGTGGACGCACTGGCTGACGGTTCGCGCCTGGCGGGCGCCGGCGGGGTGGCGGAGGGCTCGCGCTTGACGGGCACGCGCTTCTCGGAGGGCCGGCCCCCAACGCCGATCGACTCGATCTCGATCTGCGTGAGGGACGCTCGGAAGCCAGTGTGGCGCTTGTAGCCCGTGCGCTTCTTGTACTTGCCGATCAGGAGCTTCGGCCCCTTTCGTGCTCCGAGAATCTTCGCGCTCACGACGAGATCGGTCGGCGCGAGCGTTGGCCCGTCGCTACCGCCGACGAGGAGCACGGTCGGCTCGAAGCTCGTTCCCTCGTCTGCAGCCAGTCTGTCGACGAGCAGCGTCTCGCCCTCGCGGACACGGTACTGCTTGCCGCCGACGGCGATGATCGCGTAGCTCATGCTTGGAGGCCTTCTGACGTAGAAAACGCGGGCGTGCGCCCGCGAGCCCGCCGATTGTAGCGCACGGCGTCAGGAGGAGCGCTTGGACTGCTCGAAGTCCCCAATCCATTCGGCCATCGGCACGTAGCCGTCTGCCTCGCCGTCGCGTGTCGCCTCGGTGTCACGGCTCCGCGCCTCCTCACCGGCCGCTTCCGGCTCCCCTGTGCCGTGGCCGCTCGACAAGCCACCGGCCGAACCGTCTTCGACGACTGCGTCGCCGTTCGTCGCGACCGCGACCTTCTGGCGCCGGTTGCGGCCGCCACGCGTACCCCGTCGTGTGCGCTTCCGCGCGGGTGCGGCGCCATCGGCGGGTACGCCATCGACCCCGGTCTCGAGGACGGCAACCGCCGGCCCGGTGGGCTCGACGGGCGAAGGGTCCCCCTGAGCCGGAAGTGCCTCGGGCACGTGGATTCTCGGCGTCCGTCGTGGGCGTACGGCGGCCGGGGCGTCCGGCGAACGAGACTCGCTCTCCTTCAGCGGCGAAGCAGCGATTGCCATGTCGGGCGTTTCGGCCAGTCCCACGAGGTCGTCGGCTGACACGGCGGACGGGTCGGTGACCGGCTTCTTGCGTCGCTTCCCACCCCGGGAGCCGCGGCGGGTTCGCTTCTTCGGCGGCGTGGCCGCTTCGTCGGATGGCCGTGAGTCGTCCTGCAGCTCGTCGAGGATTGCTTCGTCGTCGGCAGGCGATGTCGTCTCGTCGTCGGCAGGCGATGTCGTCTCGTCGTCGACGAGGAATGTCACGTCGGCGGTCGCCTGGGCCTCGCTCGAGTCGATCGTGTCGGGTTCGTCTTCGATGAGCTTGCGCTTCGATGGGGCTCGGGTCGGTTTCTCCGCCTCGCTCTCGAATGTAATCGGGCCCGCGAGCTGCTCACCGACGACCAGTGACGCGAACGCCTGGCCGTCGAGCACTCGACCGATGCGTACGAGTGCCTTCTTGCCGACGAGCTTGGCGGCCCCTGCGACGACGACGTCGATGCCGTCGATCTTGCCGACGCCCGCGCCTGCGTCGTGAAGCCCTACCTCGACGAGCTTGACCTCGAGCTCAGCATCCTCGTTGACTGGCGCGGTCGGCTGCAGGTCGGCGAGGCGTCCTTCAGCCAGCACCTCGAGGTGGTCGAGATGTACGTGCCCGACCGCCGCGACGAGGAAGAACCGTCGACGAGTAGCCTCGTCGAGGGCGCTGAGCCGCTCGCCACCGGGGCCCGCCAGAAGCGCGAGCACGCGCGGATGCACCGCGACCTGGTAGGCCTGGACGCGAGAGCCCGCGCTCGACGCCGCGAGTGAGCGCAGGCCGCGCTCGACGTGCATGGCGTGTGTCGCATCCGAGACGACGATGCCGTCACCGGCACAGACGGGGCATTTCCGGGTCATGATCTCCCGCGGGCCGTCGGTGACGTTCTGCCGAGTCATCTCCACCAGTCCGAGCGGCGAGATCTCGACGACATAGGTCTTCGTGCGATCGCGCTCGAGCTCGGTTCGCAGCGCCTCCTCGACGGCCTGACGGTTTTTCGGATTCGCCATGTCGATGAAATCGATCACGATGATTCCGCCGATGTCGCGCAGCCGTAGCTGGCGAACCACCTCCTTGACGGCCTCGAGGTTGTTCTTGACGATCGTGTCCTCGAGCCGCTGGGTCGAGGTCTTCGAGCGCGAGCCGACGAATCGTCCGGTGTTCACATCGATCACGGTGAACGCCTCGGCGTAGTCGAAGATCAGCGAGCCGCCGGAAGGAAGCTCCACACGCCTCGCCAGCGTCGAGGCGATCTCGCGCTCGATGCCGTAGCGTTCGAAGAGAGGCTCTCGCTCCTTGTCTCGATGCACTCGGTCGACCATGTGAGGAGAGGTCTTCTTCAGGTAGCCGACGATGCGCTTATAGGCGCGGTCGTTGTCGACGTAGGCGGCCTCGAAGTCACCCGCGAACAGATCGCGCACGATACGCAACGGCAACTCGGCCTCCTGATAAGCGAGCGAAGGGCCGCTTGCAGCATTCGCTCGCGCCTGGATCGTCTTCCAGAGACGTTGGAGAAAGACCAAGTCGCGCTCGATGTCCTCGGCGGATGCACCTTCCGCCGCTGTCCGCACGATCACCCCGCCCTCGGCCGGCGCGATGCGCTTGAGAACCTCTTTGAGGCGCTGGCGCTCCACGTCGTCCAGACGTCTCGAGACGCCCAGCCCTTCTCCGTTCGGCACGAACACGAGGAACCGACCGGGTAGCGAGATCTCCGTCGTCAGGCGGGCGCCCTTCGTCTTCATGGGATCCTTGACAGCCTGGACGAGGATCTGCTGGCCTCGCTGGATCAGGTCGGTGATCTTCTTGCCATGTCGCTTGCCCTCGAGCTCGGGCACGACGATCTCGTCGACGTATAGAAAGCCGTTCTTCTCGAGACCGATCTCGACGAACGCTGCCTCCATGCCCGGGAGCACGTTGTCGACGGTGCCGACGTAGATGTTCCCCGCGATCGACCGCCGCTCGGGGCGCTCGAGGTAGACCTCGGCGACACGTCCGTCTTCGAGGATGGCGACCCGCTGCTCTCCGACGTCGACGGAGATCACGACCTCGCGCTTGGCTGCAGGTAAGGGCGCCCGTCGCGGAGGTTGCCGGCGCCGTTCGCGCGGTTGACTCGCGGTGCGACGACGTGAGCCTGGACGCGTAGTCTTCTCGATGCTCGAGCCGGGCTCGGGAGGAGGAGCATCTCGTCCCTCCGGCTCGCCGCTCGCGGCTTCGTCCTCGGCCGGAGTTGACCGCTTTCGATTACGGCCTCCCCGGCTCCCGCGGCGCCGCTTCTTGGTTTGGCCGTCCGCGCCCACCAATGGCGCGATCGCGTCCGCTTCCGTCTCCGGCGTCTCCTCAGCCTGAGCGGTGTCCTCGACGACCTGCTCGGCCGGCTCGTCGTCGGTCTTCTTCTTCAGCCAGCGAAACCAGGGCAAGAATCAGTTCTCCTCGTGTTGGCGCGCGCGAGGTTCCAACCGCCGGTATGGCGGGGCTCGCGCAGCGACGGATGTCGAAATGGGTGGCCATCAGCCTCGGTATGCAGGCTAGCAGTGGACTCGCGTTCGCACTCAGGCTGCAGCGGGGCGAAGTCGCGCCCGGCGGGCGCGAACTGCGCGCAGCCGCTGGTTGAGACGCGCCCACGCCCACGGCTCAACCTCGCCGTACCGCGTCGCACGTTGTCCGCGTGTTGCCTCGAGATACTCGAACCACGCGTCCGCCTCTTCGATCTGCAGCAACTCCTGCGCAAGCTCCGTGTCCGCCACTCTTGCCTCCGGTGTCGGGGCTGTGTCGCGAGCGATCCTAGGACCCCGGGCGGACGGTGCCCTGTCCGTGGGAATCGTCCGGGACAGGCCCGGACGCGCATCGTCTCGAAGAGAACCCGATCGCCGGGACAGGCCCAAGCGACGCTGGATTCACGCGCGATCACGCAGCTGATCCGAGCTCGGAACCTCGACCGTGCGTCAGGTCAGCCGCTCACGAAGACGCGGCCCGACCTTTCCGAGCAACAGCGTCCCAGCGAACGCCACGGCCCCGTCCGCGACTGGGGAGCGCCACGGGAGCGCCCGCACGAGCGTTCGGCCGGCAAACCCGACCGCGACCGCCGCAACGAGCTCCGGCCCGACCGTGATCGCCGTCTCCTGAGGCGTCGCCGGAGCGGGCACGCCACGGACACCGTCGAGATCGCGCAGCATCCGTGCCTGAAGAAGCGACAAGACCGGCAGTCGGGCGCTCTTGTCGCCACGTAGCCCCGCCAGCACGGCTGCGCTCAACGAGGCCTCGAAGATCCGACGCTTCACGGCCGGCAGGCGGAGTACCGGAAGCCTGCCCGCGAACACACTCGCTTCGTTGCGGAGCGCTGCTGCGAGCGCCCCGGCGATCGCTTCCATCGGGAACTCGGATTGGCCCCACGCAGCGACGACGTCGCTGGGAAGCACGTACGGGAGCCTCTCGGTGGTGACGGCGGTCTGCACTGCGAGGGTTGGCACCCCGAAACGCGTCGCGGTGCGGAGACCTGCCGCACCGGCGGCGTCGATCGCTCCGGCCGCAACGTGGACAACGGCAGCAGCGTGCCCGGGATCACCGTTGGTGCGGACGAGCCCGGAATCGCCGCCCTCGGCAAGCAGGCGAGCGAGCTCGGAGGCGCGAACACCGGTGACGAGGATTGGAGGTGGATCGTCGTCGCCACGCCGCGCATCGCGGACGAGGGCAACTATGTCGCCGGGCGCGAAACCGAGAGGCATCAGCGCCGTCCTCCACCCGCGACCGCTCCTCGAGCGTGGATCGCCTGCAGGAGTCCGATGGCAAACAGGTTCGCGACCATCGCGGAGCCTCCAACCGTCACGAACGGCAGTGGAATGCCGGTAACGGGTGCGATCCCCATTGTCATGCCGACGTTGACGAACACCTGGAAGAGGAAGGCGAACACGATCCCGCTGGCAACGATCGCGCCGTACAGATCTCCGGCAACGGTGATCACGCGCAACCCTCGCCAGACGACGAGCAAGTAGAGCAGGAGCAAGATCGAGGCGCCGAAGAACCCTCGCTGCTCTGCGAAGGACGCGAACACGAAATCGGTTGCGTGCTCCGGGAGATAGTCGAGCCGCGTTTGGCTCGCTTCGACCACACCTCGTCCGTCGAGCCCGCCGGCGCCGACGGCGGTGATCGACTGCGTGACGTTGTACGTCAGACCGCTCGGGTCGGCATCGGGGTTCGTGAACCCCGTCAGGCGGGCTGTCTGGTAGGGGCGCAACAGCTCGATCCCGGCCGAGGGAAGCGCCACGAGGACGCTGAGCACGAGCGTGGCGGCGAGTCCGAGCACAACGGTGAACTGGGTCCACCGCACACCGGCTACGAAGAGCGCCGCCCCGAGTGCGGCGACGTACACCATCGCAGTGCCGAGATCGGGCTGGACGAAGACGAGCGCCATCGGCCCCGCGCCCAGCGCGATCGCCGCCAGAACCGTGCGGAAGCGTCCCAGATCGTGCTGCCGCTCGACCAGGAACCCCGCGATCGCAAGCACGAACAACGCCTTTCCGAACTCGGACGGCTGGAACTGGAACGCGCCGACGTCGATCCAGCGCTTCGAGCCTCGAACGGCCTCCGCGAAGACGAAGACGAACAGCATCAGAGCGATCGTTCCGCCGTAGATCGTGCGCCAGTGGCGACGGTAGAGCTCCGTCGGAGTCACCATCGCAACCATGAGTGCGACGCAGCCGAGGCCGGCCGCGATCCCCTGCCTGATCACGAACACATCTGGGTCACCCGAGACGTCGAAACGCGTGATCCCCGAGACCGCCCAGAGCCCGTACGCGACCAGCGCGCTCACACCGAGCAACAGCACCAGGTCTAGCCGCCGAAGAAAGCCGACGAAGTCGGCCGACGCGCCACGCGACGACCGCACGGCCGGAGCTCCGCGGCGAGCGTCGACGGCCATCAGTCAGTCTCCACGAGAGTTTCGGTGCCACCCTTCACGCCGAAGAACTTCTCGAACACCTTCAGCGCCGCGGGAGCCGCGGCGGTCGAGCCGTGGCCACCGTTCTCGATCACCGCGCAGACGACGATCCGGGCCTGCTCGGTCTGGGCGGGTCCGTACCCACACCACCATGACTGGTCTTCTTTGTGATCGGCGGGGTAGCCGGGAATCGGCACGACCTTCTCCGCGGTACCCGTCTTGCCGGCGATCGCGATCGGGAAGCTCGCGAACACGCCCGAGGACGTTCCATAATCGAAGTGAGTCGCCTGGTAGAGGCCGTCGCGAACGACCTGCAGCGCACCCGGATCGACGTTCGCGTCCAGCGGTGGATCGGGAGCGAATCGCCGCAGCACGACGGATCGGCCCCTGGCACCGGGCGCTTCGACCGACTGGACGACGTACGGAGTCACGAGCTTGCCGCCGTTTGCGAGCATCGCATAGAAGCGCGCCATTTGCAGGGGGGTGACGGTGACATCTTGCTGCCCGATCGCGAGCTGGATCGAATCACCCGGATTCCACGCCCGATCCCAGTCGCTCGTGAAGTACGTCTTCTTCCACTCCGGCGTCGGCACGATCGTATCTCGGCTCTCGTTTCCGATCTCGAGGCCGGTTGGTGCTCCGAACCCGAAGCGGCGGGCCCATTCCTGCATCCTCGAGCGGCCGTCGTCTCCGCCGAGATAAAACCGGTAGCCGACGTCGTAGAAATAGGTGTCACAGGAACGCGCAAGCGCTTCGGGCAGCGCCATCGGCTTGTTGACGTACGGGTCCCAGTTCTTGAATGCAAAGTTGTCCAGACCGTAGGTCGCCGTCGGCGTGCATTGGATCGACTGGTATGGCTCGAGCAGGTGCTCCTGCATGGCGGCGAGCGCCGTCACCGGCTTCCAGATCGATCCGGGCGGGTAGGCGACTTGCGTGACGCGGTTGAACCCCGGGTAGTTGGCCACCTTCGCAGCGTTGGCGTCTAGGAGCGGCTCTAGCTCTTGCGGATCGACGCGGCCGACGTAGACGGACGGCTTGAACGTCGGCCAGGACGCCATCGCGAGCACCGCCCCGTCCTGCGGGTCGAGCGCGACGATCGCACCGCCGTTCGCGTAGTACGCCTCGGTCTCGATCGCCTTTGCGATCCCGTACTGAAGCGCGCGTTCGGCCGCACGCTGCAGACCGACATCGATCGTCAATCGCACCGTGCTCCCCGGGCGGGACGCGAGCTTGGGCTCGACGGCGCTTCTGGGGGTTCCGAGCGAATCGACGCGGATCTGCGCCTGTCCCGCTGTACCGCGGAGATACGCATCGAACCTCGCCTCGACTCCGGACTTACCGATCTTGTCACCTGCACGGTAGATCCTGCGATCCGCGAGCTTCAGCTCTGAGGGAGAGATCTCGCCGGTGTAGCCGAGCAACTGTGCGCCACGGGCGCCATAGGGGTAGCTCCGCAGGTAGGTCTGCTGGATCTTGACCCCGGGGAATTCTGCCTGGCGCTCCCACAAGTACGCCACCTGCTGGGGGCTGACCGCGGTCTTGACCGTGATCGGATTGAGTGGGTCGTAAAGGCGTTCGTCGACCTCGCGGGCGAGCCGCCCCGCAGGTACGTCAAGCACATCGGCGAGGCGCGTGATCACCTCGAACCGTCCCTCGTCGGGAAGGTCTCCGACCCAGAGCTTCACCGCCGTCCCGGCCACGTTGTCGACCATCACGACCCCGTTGCGGTCGACGATCGTGCCGCGCGGAGCCTCGATTCGGATCGTCCGCAGCTGATTGTCCTGCGCGGCTGCGAGGTACCGATCACCTGACAGCACCTGAAGCGACCAGAGACGGACGAACAGGACGACGAAGACGAGAGTCGTGATCCCACCGAGCACGCCGACCCTGAGCGCGAGTCCCGGCGTCAGCCGGTGAGGAGCCGAGACGCCCGGATCGGGTGGCAGGAACTTGCTCGACGGCGAACGCCGTTCGCCGTACGGCGGGCTAGACAAGCTCCACCTGTCCTGGCGGCTGACCGGGCGCGCGACCGCCCAGCACCGATCGAGCGATGTTGTGCACGGGGATCACGAGCAAGGCGGCGACGAGCGCCGACGGCAGCAGTGGTGTCAGTGCCGCGCTCGCAGAGACCGTATCGCCCAACAGGTAGTGGAGCACGAGCGCGGCGACACCGACGAGCAGGGTCATCGCGAACGCTGCGAGCGACGCCGCGTACGCGCGCCCACGCCCAGTCGTCTCTCCGTACCTGCCGGCCCAGTACCCGGCGAGTATGAGCAGGATCGAGGTGAAGCCGAGCGTGTCGAGCGCCATCACGTCGACGGCCAGACCGCCGAAGAAGCCTGCGATCGCACCCGGTACCGAGCCGGTGAGGAGGGCGATGCCTACGATCGTGAGCAGAAGCAGGTCGAACTCGAGGCCCAAGATCGAGCTTCCTGTAACCGCAGAGACCTGGACAACAGCCGCAACGAGGACGAGCGGGGCCATGCGCAGTCCGACGTTCACGGCTCCACCCGGCGAACGAGGACGAGCACCGATCCGAGCGCGGTGAAATCGACGAACGGGTTGACCAGCACCTGCGTGTAGGCGTCGGTGTCGGTCCGTCCGACGCTCGTCACTTCGCCGATCGGGATCCCTCTCGGGTAGTACGACGACAGCCGCGGTGAGCGCCAGCCGGACGTAACCACTGTGTCGCCGACGCGCAGCACCTGATCCTTGGGTACGAAATCGAGACGGAGCGCGGAGCGGGGGCCGTTTCCGCGGCGCACGATCCCCGACGCTGCCGTTCGGACGTCGACGCCGGAGACGGCGCTTTGATCGTCCGTGAGGAGCATGACCCTGGCCGAACGGTCGCCGACCCGCGTCACCCGACCGACGAGGCCCTGCTCGGTGACGACCGGATCATCGACGAGCACTCCGTCTTTCCCTCCGGCCGCGACGACGATCGACTGCGCGAAGGCGCCTGCTGGCCGTGAGATCACCGCGGCGGCAACCCCGTCGAATCCGTCGGGGAACGTCAGGCCGGATCGATACTCGAGCAGAGCTCGCAGACGTGCGTTCTCGCGGACGGCGAGCTGCTGGCGGACGACCTGCTGACGGAGCGCGGTGTTCTCCTCGCGAAGCGTCTCGGTCTCGGATCGGGCGGTCAGCAGGCTGTCGGCCCAGGCGAAGGCGTCGCGGAACGGCTCGGCGATCCGGTCGACCGCGACCTGGAACGGTCGCAGGCCGGACGCCGCGGCTTCCTGTGCGCCGGCGAGTCGACCATCGTCCCGGTCTCGAAACGACACGGTAACGAGGACGAGCGACACGAGCACCAGGATCCCCACGACGAGCCGCCGCCGGAGCGCGGCGGTGCTGCGTGGAGGAAGCTGGCCTGCGATGGGGCGCCGGACGCTCACGCCCAGCACCGCCGGACGTGCGGTGCGGTTCCGTGGCACTTGGCAAGCTAGTGTAGCGGGGCGTCAGCCGACCTCACCTGAGGGGGCGCGCGACCGGATTGGCTCGGTCGCGGTGGAAGACCGATACCACCCCAACGCCACTCCTCGCCTCGTCGGACGAGTCCGGCCCGCACTGGATTGTCGAGCACGTACTGAAGCGCCGCGCACAGGTAGCGGCACGTCCGGATCGGCTTCGCCTGGAATCGTCCACCAAAGACGTGACCCCAGCGTCCGTAACGGCGATTGAAGCCTTGGGCGTACCTGAAGAGCACCAGGTGCATTCCCCTCGAGAGCTGCTCGGGAGAACAGCGGATCACGAGATGAAAATGAGTCGTCAGCAACTGTCTCCCATGCAATCGCCAACGGTGGCGCCGCGCGCTTTCTCGCAGCAGCCGCTCAAAGCGCAAACGGTCGAGATCGTCTCGAAAGATCGCCATCGAGGCAACGCCCCGCGCGTAGACGTGGAACGTGGTCGCTCCGGCAATCGCGTCACGGCGCGGGATCCTCGGCATGAAGGGAACGTAGCGGCCGGACACGGATCTTGTTGTCGAAATAGACACGTTGGCACGAAGTTGATGCACTTCCGTCACAGAGACGCCACAAAGCTCGTCCAAAGCTCTCCTTCGGGACAGGCCCTGTCGATTCGTGCCTCTCGGCTCATACTTCGGGATCGACGACGCTCGGCGAGCTACCAGGGACAGGCCAGCGCGGTAGGCCGGCGGGTAGAGCGCTGGTTAGCGAACGACAGGGACAGGCCCAGCCTGGTGGCACGCGACCACGCGACCATCAACGCGGGCGATCGTGAGCCAGGCTGGTCAACTCACAGGATGATGCTCCAGGATTGGGCGTGGCTCCAAGCTACGAGTCCAACCCTGTAGCCCGCGCCTCGCGCGCGGATCTCTAGCGTCTGCTGCCGTTGCGCCGCGCGCGGGAACGATTCAGGCGGTGGATCGCCTCGAACTCCTCGAGGCTCCGTCCCGAGCCGACCGCGACACAGGTGAGCGGGCTCTCGGCGAGATGCACCGGCATCTGAGTCTCGTGCCGCAAACGCTCGTCGAGCCCCTGAAGCAGTGCTCCGCCACCCGCAAGAACGATTCCGCGATCCATGATGTCGGCTGCAAGCTCGGGCGGTGTCTTGTCGAGAGTCGACTTGATCGCATCGATGATCTGTGAAACGGGCTCTTGGAGCGCCCGCCGGATCTCCTCCGACGAGATGACGACCGTCTTGGGCAAGCCCGTGAGCATGTCACGGCCGCGTACCTCCGCCTGGATCTCGCCGCTCAAGCGGTGCGCCGAGCCGATCTCCAGCTTGATCTCTTCGGCAGTCTGCTGACCGACGAGAAGCTTGTACTCCTTCTTGATGTGGTTGACGATCGCCTCGTCCATCTCGTCTCCGCCGACGCGCAGCGACTGGGAGACGACGATCCCGCCGAGCGAGATTACGGCGACCTCGGTCGTCCCCCCGCCGATGTCGACGATCATGCTCCCCGTCGGCTCGGCGACCGGGAGACCGGCGCCGATCGCCGCCGCCATCGGCTCCTCGATCAGATACGCCTGCCGGGCGCCGGCAGAGAGCGTCGCTTCCTCGACCGCACGCTTCTCGACGCCGGTGACCCCGGACGGCACGCACACCACGACACGCGGATGCGCGAACCTGTGCTGATGCACCTTCTGGATGAAATGCCGGAGCATCTGCTCGGTGACGTCGAAGTCGGCGATCACGCCGTCCTTCAGCGGCCGGATCGCCGAGATCGTGCCCGGGGTCCGGCCCAGCATCCGCTTGGCCTCGACACCGACGGCGTGGACATCCCCGGTGCGCTGGTCGATCGCGACGACCGACGGCTCAGACAGCACGATCCCCCGACCCCGGACGTAGACGAGCGTATTGGCCGTCCCGAGATCGACAGCCATATCGCGGCCGCCGAATCCGGTCATCGAGCGAAAGAGCCCCATCGGGCCGGGAGTGTAGCTATGAGCCGATTTGCAGCCTGTCTGGCTTCCAGGACTGCCGAGCGCCGGATCCCTTCGGCGTCGTCAGGAGTTCGGGTCGAGCACGAGCAGGCGGGGGGCGTGTCGGGACAGGATTCGGAGCAACATTGCTCCCGGAAGTCCGACGACATTCAGATAATCGCCATCGATCCGCTCGACGAAACGACTGCCCAGACCCTGGATCGCGTACGCCCCGGCACGGCTCTCCCACTCACCGCTCGCGAGGTAGTCCGAGAGGAATCGCTCGTCGAGCGGAGCGAACCGTACGGCCGTCGCCGCGTGATCGACGATCTCGAGCGCACCCGCGATCACACAGAGACCCGAGACGACCGCGTGCGTCCGACCCGAGAGTGACTGGAGCATTCGGGCTGCGTCGGCTGTGTCGGAGGGCTTTCCGTAGATCTCGCCATCGAGCTGCACGGCGGTGTCGACACCGAGCGTCACGCCTTCGCCGGCATGAACCGACCGCGCCTTGCCCGAAGCGTGTGCTCGCACGAGCTCGACCGCATCCGACCCCAGCGCCGCCTTCTCGTCGTAGCGTGGCGCCACGACCTCGAAGGGGATCGCGAGCTGATGCAGGATCGCTCGGCGCTGAGGCGAGGTCGAGGCGAGGACGAGTCTCATCGCCGTTTCTCTGCGACCCAGATCTCCTCGGCAGCCCAGCGGGGCGACCAGTCCGCCGAGAACGTGTCGTAATACCCGTGGTCGACGACGTCGTCCGGTGCATAGAGCTCGACGAGGTCGAGGACGTCGAAGCCGGTTCGCCGCAACATGCGGAAGAGCTCTCCGTGGGGAAGCCGCCCCTCCACGCCCGACTGGCCCGGCCACTCGAGCCGGCCCAGTCCGCGCTGCGGACGCAGGAGGGTCTCGCCGCTCGGCCCGTCGTCCGGTGCACAGAGGATCGAGAGCGTGCTGTTACGCAGGAACCACAACCGCCCTTCTGGGCGGAGGAGTCGATGGGCCTCGGGGAGCCAGCGATGCGGGTCGCACCAGGTGCTGGCGCCGTACTCGGACAGAGCGAGGTCGAAGCTCTCCGACGGGAGCGGGACGTCCTCGGCGCTCGCCTCGATGAGCGGGAACTCGAGTCCGAACTGCGCCTGGCAGCGCCGTGCGGTCTCGAGTTGCGCGGGTGTCACGTCGACGCCGACCGGTCGCGCGTCCCGGCGGGCAAGCCACGCGGAGACGTACCCCGTGCCGCAGCCCAGCTCGACGACATCGAGCCCCGACCTCGCCGAGGTCCGAGCGATGCCTCGGGCGCGCCGAAGACGCCCCAGACGATCTCCTCCCTCGCCCACGACCGGTGGGCATGCGCGTCGTGGTAGGCGGCGTTCGCCTGCGTCCAGTCCTCGCGATTTCGCCGAGCGTCCTCGGAGAGACCGCCTTCCCTCAGAGGAGACCTTCCGGGAAGAAGAGCCGGAGCTCGCGACGGGCGCTCGCGGTGGAGTCCGAGCCGTGGACGACGTTCTCCGAGAGGAGCGTCGCATAATCGCCGCGGATCGTGCCCGGCGCTGAGTCGGTGGGGTTGGTCGCCCCCATCAGCGCACGCACGCCCGCGATCGCGCCCTCCCCGCGGAGTGCGAGGGCGAGCACCGGCCCCGAGGTGATGAACTCGACGAGCTCGCCGAAGAAGGGCTTGCCGCGATGCTCGCTGTAGTGCTCGCGAGCGAGCGCCTTGGGCACGTTGAGGAGCCGTGCGCCGCGCAGGTCGTAGCCACGGCGCTCGAACCGGGCGACGATCTCGCCACAAAGCGCTCGACGCACTCCGTCCGGCTTCACGAGCACGAGCGTGGTCTCGGTCGGCATCGGCGCAGCCTAGACGACGCGGTCGAGACCAAGAGCCGTCAGCGCGAGCGGCGGACGCGTCCCGGTCTGAGCGGCTGCAGAGCGTCCGAATTGCCGTCCGCGCCGGCTGGGACGGGTGTCGCGCAGAAAGGGCAGGTCTGCCAGATCGCCTCGAGCGGTGAGCCACACTCCCCGCATGCGTGCTTGAGGCGGGTGGTGCACACCGGACAGACGAGGAAACTGCTCTCGACAGAACCGCGACAGACCGGGCAACGCAGCCCGCGGTCGGCGAGCTCGGTTTCCATCGCGCGGATCTCCAGCTCGCGCTCACGGCGGTCGTCGATGTACTCGGGCGGTCGGAAGAGCATGTAGACGAGCGGCCCAAGGAAGGGCGGGACAAGCCCGAGCACCGTCGCCATGGCGACGAGCCACGGATCCTCGACGCGGCGACGTGCATCCTTCAGCACCCAATAACCGGTTGCGAGCCAGAAGATGACGAGCAGAAAGATGCCGACGTTCCTGGCTGCAATCCAGGCATCCGAGTCGAGGACGCTGTCGGCGAGGAGCTGCATTGTCAGAGAAGGAGCTTGCCGAGGATATACCCGAGCGCAAATGCGGTGCCGACGATCGCTGCGAGCGAGACCACTGCAAACGAGAGCACCGTCAGCCGCTCGCGTGCCCGCGTCACGACTCCGTCGCCCCTGCGAGGTCCATCAGCAGATAGAGCGAGCCGGTGACGAGAACGGGCTCACCGAGCTCGTGCGCGCGCCGGAGGGCCGCGGCCGGCTCATCGAGGGACTCCACGTTCGGAAAGTAGTCTCGGGCCCGCTCAGCCAGCGCGTCCGCAGCGAAAGCACGCGGGTTCGAGGAGCGTGTCGCAACGAACGTGTCGCCGAGCGATGCGAGCCCGGCGAGCATCGCGGCTGCATCCTTGTCCTGCAGGATCGAGGCGCAGATGACATAGCACGCGGGCCGCAAGCGCTCGACGAGCCAGCGTACGCCGTCCGGATTGTGCGCTCCGTCGCGAACCTCGCCGTCGCGACGCTCGAGGCGTCCAGGGAGCGAAACGTCGGGGACAGGCCCGGGCTGACGTCCGAGAAAGGCGACCGCGGCCTCCCGTGCGCCGCCGACCCGAATCTCGCAGCCTTCTTCGACGAGATGCTCGAAGCGTCGATCTGGCAGAATCACAACCGCGCCGGGATACCCCACAGCCAGTTTCTCGGCCGCAATCGCATCGACCGTCTCCCCGAGGACGTCGGTGTGCTCGAGGCCGACGCTCGTCAGGAGCACTACACCCGCGTGAAGCACGTTCGTCGCATCGTGGCGACCGCCCAACCCGGCTTCGACGACCGCAGCATCGACCACGGCAGCGGCGAAGGCCGCGAACGCTGCCACCGTAATCGTCTCGAACTGTGTTGCGCGGTGCCGCCGCGCAACGGGTTCGACACGAGCGAGAGCGTCGTCGAGCTCGACTTCCGCTCCGTCGATAGTGATCCGTTCCGCCCAAGACCGGACGTGCGGCGAGACCGTCGCCCCAACCGACAGTCCTTCGGCCAGCAGCAACGCCTCGATCGTCCTGGTCGCTGTCGATTTGCCGTTCGTCCCGACGACGTGAATCGCGGCGTAGCGCTGCTGCGGGTCGTCGAGCTCGCGGAGCATGGCGAGCATTCGATCGAGGCCAAATCCGTCGGTCGGCCAGGGGGACAGGCCCGCGAGCCAGGCAACACGCGGCGTCGGAGGCGGGGGGGACAGGCCCAGCCCCTACCCGCCGAGCGCCGCGAGCTCGCCGCGATATCGCGCAAGCTTCTCGCGCTCGACCTCGACGACGTCAACCGGCGCGTTCGCGACGAAGCGCTCGTTCTCGAGCATCCCCTCCGCCCGCGCGATCTCCTTGCGTAGACGCTCGAGCTCGGCCTCGAGAGCGCCGTCGCCACGCCGCCGCTCGGGTCGCACGACGGCGGCAAAGATGCGCCTCTCTTCCCCGCTGCGGAGCTCGACCTGCACCCCGCTCCGGCGGAACACCTGCGCCGCCTCCCGGACGTGGTCGAGCGCTCGTAGCGCGTCCTCGTGGGCGGCCTGGGGCTCGGGCCATGGCGAGACGACGAGCCGCGCCTCGCGTGCCGGCAGGTGCTGCCAGATCTCCTCCGTCACGTGGGGCATGAGCGGATGGAGCAGCGTCAGGAGGAGCTCCAGCGCGTGCAACGCCGTTGCGCGTGCGTCCTCGTCGCCGTCGTAGAGGCGCGGCTTCACGGCCTCGGCGTACCAGTCGCAGAAGTCGTCGAAGGTGACGCGGTAGAGCACTGCTGTGGCAGCCGCGAAGTCGAACCGACCCCACGCGTCCTCCACAGCGGCCCGTGCCGCGTCCAGTCTGGCGAGGATCCAGCGCTCCTCGAGCGTCGCCGGGCACGCTTCCGGCGAGATCCCGTCCGCGTGCTGGAGGAGCAGGCGCGCGACGTTCCAGAGCTTGGTCGCGAGCTTGCGGCCCTCCTCGATCGCGCCGATCGAGTAGCGGACGTCTTGCGTCGAGGAGACCTTCTGCAGGCCATAGCGGGTCGCGTCCGCGCCGTGGCTCTCGATCGGCTCCATGGGGTCGACGCCCGTGCCGAGGCTCTTCGACATCCGCCGCCCGTCGGCCGCGAGCACGGTCGAGTGGATGAGCACGTCCGTGAACGGAAGCTCACCGAGCAGGAACAGACCTGCGAAGATCATCCGGTTCTCCCAGAGACGGATGATCTC
>Ga0136617_10001575_pt1 | contig 20225 bp, 18 predicted proteins | sample AntDrymUQ3222106_2_FD_129672 | JGI IMG/M metagenome (GOLD analysis project Ga0136617, IMG submission 129672) | Polar desert sand microbial communities from Dry Valleys, Antarctica - metaG UQ322 (21.06) | ecosystem: Environmental > Terrestrial > Soil > Desert | place: Antarctica: Dry Valley...
GAGGAACAGTCCGCCGGTGACGACGCTGGCAAGCCCCGTCCGTGCGCCATCAGCCACTCCGGAAGCGGACTCGATGTAGGTCGTGTTCGACGAGACACTGGCCGCACCTCCAGCTGCAGCGGCCACCGAGTCCACGAACAGCACCCGCGTCGCCCCTGGCAGATTCCCCTGTTTGTCGAGCAGCTTGCCCTCGGCGCCGACCGCGACTGCCGTGCCCATCGTGTCGAAGAAGTCGGCCAGCATCAGCGTGAAGACGATGAGTAGTGCGGCCAGCGCACCGATGCGCTCGAATCCGCCGAACAGCGAGAAGTTGCCCACGATCGACAGGTCAGGAGTGGCGACCAGGCTGTCGGGCAGGGCCGGGACGGTGAGCTGCCAGCCGTTCGGGTCGAGCACCTCGCCGTCGGGTCCGATTGCCGGGCCCACCTTGGCAATGGCCTCCACGATGATCGCCAGGATCGTGGTCACGACGATGCCGATCAGGATTCCGCCGCGAACCTTGCGGACGACCAGCACAGACATGATCAACACGCCCAGGACGAAGACCAGGACCGGCCAGCCGTCCAGGTTGAAGCCGTTGCCGAGCTGGACCGGCACAACCGTGCCTGCCGCATCCGGGACCCGCTTGACGAACCCGGCATCCACCAGTCCGATCAAGGTCAGGAACAGGCCGATGCCGACGCTGATCGCGATCTTGAGCTGTTGCGGGATCGCGAAGAAGATCGCTGTTCGTAGGCCGGTGACCACCAGAATGGCGATCAGCACGCCTTCCAGGACGACCAGGCCCATGATCTCCGGCCAGGACATCTGGGTGGCCGCAAGCACGGCGACCAGTGCGTTGAGACCCAGACCAGTGGCCAGTGCGAACGGATAACGGCCGATGATTCCCATCAGAATCGTCATGACGGCAGCGACCATGGCCGTCGCGGCAGCAACGGAGGCGAAAGGCAGCGTGGTCCCATCGACGTCCTCACCGCTGAGGATGATCGGGTTCAGGACGAGGATGTAGGCCATCGTGAAGAAGGTGACGAAACCGCCCCGAACCTCCCGGCCGTACGTCGAACGCCGCTCGCTCACCTCGAAATAGGCGTCCAACCCGCTCTTCGGCCTGATCTTTGGACCACTGTTGACCCGGGGGCCGGTCCTGGTGCTCACCGCAGCCTCATCGGTCGCCGTAGCCGTGCCGCCCCGCGCGAGGCGCACTCTCGGCAGCCGGCGTCGTGGCGCGACTGCGGCAACACCGGCATCGATGTCCGCGTCGGGATCCGTGTCGTCTGCTTCGACCTCGTCTGTTCGTACGTTCAGATCGTCGCCGCCGCCGTCGACGTCGTCGTCGTCGTCGTCGAGGTCGCCGTCATTGAGATCGTCGACGCCGTCCTCGTCCTCATCTGTCTCGTCCTCATCTGTCTCGTCCTCATCGTCGTCGTCCAGCTCGTCGTCGTCGTCGTCCAGCTCGTCGAGATCGTCGGCTATGTCGGCGTCGATGTCGTCTACGGCCGCGGCTTCGCTGGTGCGCTCCTGCGAGGCATCGTCAGCTGTCGGCTCCTCAGCAACTGCGTCCGGGGTGGACACCTCGCCCACTGGCGGCTTGTTCGCTGCGTCCTTACGGGGACGCCGACCTGAGGGCGGAGTGGACGCTGCGATATGGCGAACGGACAACGGTGACCTCGACGTATGTGACGACGGCACAAGTGGATGTGTCGCGGTGGGATGGGGGCTGAGCAGCGAGCATCGTGTCATACCGAAGCCGCATAGGGTGGCCGCGTGACTCCAGCGTTACGTCCGGCCCCCCCGCCTCGGGAGATCAACGTCGTGCGCGTGGCGGTGGCCGGCACTCTGGTGTCGCTGATCGGCTTCGTTGTGCTGTTGTTCTTCATCCCGGAACTGCGCCGGGCCGACGCAATGGTCTGGCTCTGGTCCTTCCTGGCCGCCTTCCTCATCGGGGTGTGGGGCATGGGGATCGCTGTGTGGCAGGCAAAGACCCGACTCCCGAACAGGCGACAGCCTCGCTGAATCAGATCCGTTGGATCGTCCTCTGTGGACCTCCGATGCAACGCCTGGCGAAATCCCGTTACATGAAAGCCCTCTCACGTTCACCTCATGGTCGTGTCATGTCCAGGGATGACCCTTGTGTCAGAGCCGGACAGAGGGTCCGGCGCCACGGAAAGGAACGCAGACATGGCTCGCTCAGGAATCTTCGCCGCAGTCGCCCCCGCGTCGACGGGGACCCAGGACCTGACCTCGCGGTCCCGGCCACGGCGTCGTCGGTCCCGTTCGCGTACCAACTGACCCACCATGCCCAAGCCGAAAGGCCCCCGTCGCACCCGGCTGGCCGCCGCTACATCAGGCCAATCCGCGCGACGGGGGCCTTTCGGTGCTCGGCCACTGGCCGCCCTTCGGCGCGCCCTTGCCCCGCTCAGTGAGAAGGCCGGACTCGTCGCGGCTGCTCCCCCCGTACCGATCCGGGAAATCATCCGTCGGTTCTGGCCGGATCTACGGGCAGACCGCTGGCTGCTCCTCTTCGGGCTTGCTGCCGTGGCTGCCCTGCCCGCCGTCATGGCCATCGAGGTCTGGCTGTTCCAGATCCTCGTCGACAGCGTGCTCGTACCGCAGGTCCTCGGGCCGCTCGGCTGGTTGGCCCTTGCCTACCTCGCCCTGAATTTGTGCTCCGGCGGCCTGTCCTACACCGACGAGTACGTCGCTGCCCGGGTCGGCGGGAAATTCCTCGTACGGCTGCGCTCACGGCTGTTCGCGCATGTGCATCGGCTCTCCCTCCCGACGCTGGACCGCCGTCACCTCGGTGACCTGGTCTCGCGGTTGAGCGGCGATGTCGCGGCAATCGAATCGCTGTTCGTCAGCGGACTCACCAGCGTGGTTTCCGCAGTCTTCCAACTGGTCTTCTTCATCGGCGCCCTGCTCCTGTTGGACTGGCAGCTCGCCCTTGCCTCGCTGGTGCTCGCCCCGCTGTTCTATGGCATTGCCCGCTTCTACGCCCAGCGGCTCAAGCGCGCATCGCGCGAGAAGCGCCGGCGGACCGGATCGTTGTCCTCGATCGCCGAGGAATCGCTGTCCTCGGCCGCCCTGGTCCAAAGTCACGGGCTGCAAACGCAGGAGGCCGATCGGTTCCGCGAGCAGGCCGAGGACGTCTATGACGCAGAACTGGCCGCGGCCAAGCTGCGTGGGCTCTACCCGATCGTGGTCCATCTGTTCGAACTGGCCGGCATGCTCGCCGCCATCGTGTTGGGTGCCTGGGCGCTGGCAGACGGGCGGCTCACGCTGGGCGGACTGCTGGCCTTCCTCGCTTACCTGGGCATGCTCTATCGCCCCGTCCAGGAACTCGGAGATGTTGTCGGCCTGGTCTTCTCTGCCTCCGCCGGAGCCGAGCGAGTTCTCGAGTTGCTCGACACCCCGGCCGGCATCACCGAACGACCGGGTGCTCGGAGCCTGCACCGTGTCGTCGGGCGGCTCGATCTCGAGTCGGTCACCTACAGCTATCCGGACGCTCCGGCCCCGACCCTGCAGGACGCTCATCTGCGCATCCATCCGGGCGAGATCGTGGCGCTGCTCGGGCCCAGCGGGATCGGCAAGTCCACAGTTGCCAAGCTCCTGTCCCGCCTGATCGACCCCGACGCCGGTGCCGTCCGCCTGGACGGACACGACCTGCGTGACCTGGACTTGAGCTCGGTACGCGCCGCGATCGGGGTCGTGCTGCAGGAAACGCTGGTCTTCGACGCCAGCATTCGCGACAACCTGTTACTCGGGCAACCGGCGGCCACCGATGCTGAGTTGCGCTGGGCACTGGACGAGGTCGACGCCCTGGACTTCGTCACCGCGATGCCTGGCGGCTTGGACGCCCGCATCGGTCAGAAGGGGCGGTCGCTGTCCGGCGGACAACGCCAACGCATCGCGCTGGCCCGTACCTTGCTGCGCGACTCCCCCGTCCTGATTCTCGACGAGCCCACCAACGGCCTGGACTCGACCACTGCCGCACGCGTGTTGCCGCGCCTGCTGGCCGGTCGCACCGCCGTACTCATCACCCACGATCCGGAGGTCGCCGCGATGGCTCATCGCACCCTGATCATCGAGGGCGGGCAGATCCACCGGGCTCTGGTAACCGAGCCCGCGGCAACCGCCGAGGCCGCGGCTTCGACGAAGGAAGGATCGTGACGACGGCATCGGCACCGCCTGCGGCGCATTCGCCGCAGCAGCAACTTGCACCCGGTGTGAGCGTTCTGGACCTGCTGCACGAAGGACACCGGATCAACGTCTATGACGCCTGGAGCACCGAACGGGGCTGCCGGGTCGTGGCGAAGGCGCTGCGACCGGATCACCTGGGCGATCTCAAGGGAGCCCGCCAGCTGCGCGCCGAAGGGCGGGTGCTCAGGTCACTGAACCATCCGCACATCGTGCGTTGGTACGAGACCATTACCGGCCCGTCGCCGGTGCTGATCCTGGAAACGATCTCGGGGCACACGCTGAGCGCACTTCTCGACGAGCACGAGCGGCTGCCCGTACGCGACGTGCTGCATCTGGGGCTGCACCTCATCTCGGCAGTCGGCTACCTGCACAAACAGGGTTGGCTGCATCTGGATCTGAAGCCGTCCAATGTGGTGGCAGACGGGGGACGCGCCAAGCTGATCGACCTGTCCATCGCCCGACGGCCGGGAAAGGAGGCGGCTGGGGCAGGTACCCGCGGCTACCTCTCCCCCGAGCAGGCCCTCGGACATCGGCTCGGGCCGGCCGCTGACGTGTGGGGAATCGGCGGCCTGCTGTACGAGTCCATCGTGGGAGAGCCGGCCGTTCCGCATGACGGCGGCACCTCAACTGGCACCGGTCAACGCCCCAGTCATCTGATCGCCGTTCCCGCCTCCTTGAAGACTCGGCGACGGGTCCCGCCCGAGGTGGCCCGGATGATCGATGCATCCTTACGGCTGGATCCGGCGCAGCGCCCGACGATCGCCGACTTCGCGACCGTTCTGGCGGGCGCTCTGGGGATCAGCCCCATCCCGCACATTCTCCGGAGCAAGTAGCTTCTGCCCGGCGCCAGACCGCACTTTCTCCGGAGAGAGTATGGAACCCGAACATCCCCGGCCAGCGCGCCGTACGGGACCGGTTCCGACAAGAGTCCGAGCGCGCTTCGCGCGCCTAGTCGACGGGCAGGATGTCGAAGTCGGCGGTGTTGTACGAGGGGCCGATCTCGGGAGGCGCGGGCTCGGCAACGGATTCGGAATGGCCACCGCAGCCGTAGTCAGCGCTGACCACCTGCCCGTCGGCGGGGGACATCACGTTGGCGCAGCCTCCGAACAACAGTCGCATCGACCCGGCTATCGGCAGGAAATAGCCGCAGGAGGCGCATTCACCCGGTGCATGCCGGGCCATCGGGGAGGCGGGTCCGTGCTCGCCGGTGTGCCAGCGGTCCGCTGCCTCGGTTCGACCCTCGCGGGAGAGCACCCGGATCCGGCCCACGCCGAGCTCGAAGGCGATCGGCTCGACCCCAGGATCCTCGGCCGTGGGATCGTCGCTGCCCAGATAGCTTGGCACCAAACGGATGTCGTCCGCAGCGGTCGGCAGGACATCGGACACGCTGAGATCACCTGGCAGGATCCGCTCACTCCACGGAACCCAGGCCGGGGCCAGCAGTGCTCCATCACCAGGTAACAGGACGACCTCGTCCACCGTGATCTTCTTGCTCCGCGGGGCGCGGGCCAGGGTGACCGACCACTGCCAGCCCCGATAGCCCCGCGCGGTGCATGCGAAGCGGTGGGTAAGGACCCGATCTGCCTCCACTTCGGCGACCACGCCGAGGTGATCTCCGACTGTGTCCCGGCCGAGCTCGACCGCGGCAGCACGCGCTGTTGGCTCGCCTTCCCGCAGCACGGCGTCGAGAGATGACTCATGACTTCGAGTAGAGGTTGCAGGACTCACCGGGTCATCATCCCCGATGCACGAGGCACTGTTGCAAGATGGGTTCATGGCTCGGGGTTTGCGGCGCAGTGACCCCGGGTCCGGCCGTGCTCCGATGCGCCGTTCCGAGGACGGCGGACCGCCTCCGATGCCGCCGCGGTACGACACGGCACCCATCCCGTTCGAGCGGCACGGGACCGAGCCGATGAGGCGGCGCGATCCGAACGGACCGGACCCGCGGCGGATGGCCCACCCCCCCAGGCGGATCACGGTGACGCGGGTCGCCGCCGCGCGGACCAAGGAGATCACCGGCAACGCCGTGCGCCGGATCAACGCAGCCAGCCGAGCCGACGGTGCCGGAGACACCGGTCTTTCCGGGCTGCTGTGGACAAACGCCCTGCACACCGCCGGGGATGCCCTGATCGCGGTTTCCCTGGCCGGCACCCTGTTCTTTGCCGCGGCCGTCGACGCCCAGCGAGGCAACGTCGCGCTCTATCTGCTCATCACCGTTGCCCCCTTCGCCGTCGTCGCGCCGCTGCTCGGCCCGGCCCTGGATCGTCTGCAACGAGGCCGGCGCGCCGCGCTGGCAGCAAGTTTGGTCGGCCGAGCGTTGCTGGCCTGGATCATGGCCGCCAACTACGACAACTTCGCCCTCTATCCCGCCGCGTTGGGCGTGCTGATCCTGTCCAAGGGTTTCGGGGTGCTCCGGGCTTCGGTCGTCCCCCGGGTCCTGCCCGCTCAACTCCCTCAGGTCGCCGCCAATGCGCGACTGTCGATCTTCGGGTTGGCGTCGGGCGCAGTCCTCGGCCTGATCGGCGTCGGCGTGGCGAAGGTGCTCGGCTTCGGTTGGGAGTTGGGCCTGACCGCTGTGGTCTTTCTGATCGGAGCGGTGTGCGCGCTTCGGTTGCCAGGACACGTGGAGACCAGCCAGGGCGAGGTCAGCGCCCGCGTGATGACCAGCGGGCAGGACGAATCCGGCCGACTCGAGCGCCGGGCGCTCGGGCTGCACGTCATCACCGCGTTGCGAGCCACCTCGGCACTGCGCGGTCTCGGAGGTTTCCTGACGATCTTCATGGCCTTCTCCATCCAGGCCAACGTCGGCACCGACTGGGCCGGCACCGCAACCCTGGGTGGGGTGGCCGCGGCTGCAGGACTCGGCAGCTTCATAGGTACCGCGATCGGTTCGCGAGTCCGCGACACGGACAAACCCGACCTCTTGGTCCTGATCTCGACCGGCGTGGCCGCGACCGTCGCCGTCGTGACCGCGTTCACCTACAGCATTGCCACGGCCGTACTGATGGCTCTGGTCGCCGGCATCACCAATTCTCTGGGCAAGACGGCCCTCGACGCGATCATCCAGCGAGAAGTCCCAGAGGCCTTACGCGCCTCAGCATTCGGTCGTTCGGAGACCGTGCTGCAGCTGGCCTGGGTCTTCGGTGGCGCCGTGGGGATCCTGCTTCCGACGATCGGCTGGATCGGATTCACCGTCGCTGCGGTGCTGTTGGTGGTCGCCTTCGGGTTCACCCTGTACGGCCGCAACCATCCCCGCCCCATCCGGGTCAAGGATCCCCGAAAGGCCCCCGGCGGTGAGCCGATCGGCAACCCGCCCACTGCCCCGGATGCCGAGCCGTACGCCGGACCGCTCACCGCACCGCAGGACCGCGGGACGCAGCGTCGGGGCGACCCGTACGCGTGAGCGGGCCATCCCGACGAGTTCGGCTTTCAGCCATGACCGTCGGCCTCGTGCTGATTGCGGCCGGTTGCTCCTCCGATAGCGCCCCGACCGTGTCGGTCACCGTCGGAGATCAACAGATGGACGTAGAGGCGACGCAGTACTGCCGCGACGGCGAGGGCAGGCGCTACCCCGTCACTCCGCAGGTCCTGCAGGTCGATCCCGACACTCCGATCGTGATCGAGGTGCCCGACGAGGTAGCCGAATCCGGTTGGTCCTTCCAGGTGTTCGACCAGGGTCTGCAGGACGACGACCTCATCGGGGAGGTCGACGTCGGCCAGGAAGCCAGCTATGAGCTGTCCACCTCCGACGCGGTGCCAGAGGCCTACTACATCGTCGTCGTGCAAGACTCCGGCGAGGGCTGCGAGGGGTTGGCCGGCGCGTGGCCGATCGGTTTCCTGCGCGGGCCCGCCTGATCGCCAACGGTCTCCGGCCTAGTCGCCCGCGCCCCTTGGGTGGGCCGAGGATCTGCTGGCAGTGGGCGGCGGACTACCACCATCTGGTGACCAGTCGAGGCTGAGCCGCCCAGGAGTACGTGGGGTGGCTGGCCTCCGCGCTGCGGAAACTCCTGCTGGCCTGATCAGGATCGGCTCTGCCGCACCGCATGCTCCCAGCCTGACATCGCCAGGTCCACGATGGCGTCCAGGGTGCTGGCATCGGCACCGTCGCGGGCTTGGGTCGACAGCCCGTGCAGCACGGTCATGACGTACCCGGTCAACGCAGAGGTATCCGCCGACCCCGACAGCTCCCCGTCAGCCACTGCACGGTCGAGCCGCAACCGCAGATCGCGCCGGTCCCGGTCCCGGAGATCTCTGAGCAGGTCGCGCATTCCCGTACTTGCGGGCGTATAGGTGGTCGCTGACAGCACGATCAGGCACCCGCGTGGCGTTTGCGGATCGGCGTAACTGCGGGCGTTTTCCCGCAAGAGGGCTTCTACCGCAGCGCGGGCGCTGGGTTCATCCCTGAGTGCCCGCGCGGTCGGTGACCGCTGCGGGTCGTTGTAGAACTCCACCGCCTCACGGAAGAGGTCCTCCTTGGAGCCGAAAGCGGCGTACAGACTCGGCGCACTGATGCCCATCGCCTTCGTGAGGCCCTTCAGCGAGGTGCCCTCGAAGCCGTTCTCCCAGAACAATTCGACAGCCCGGATCAGCGCCGCTTCGCGATCGAACTCCCGCGGCCGGCCACGTCTGAGCGGCTCGGCAGGACCGGAGGGGCTCGCTTGCCGGCTACGGATCATCCGTCCTAGTATATTTCTGTATCAATCACTATGTAATGGAGGAATCGTGGGAGACCTGTCCGGAAAGGTGGCGCTGGTGACTGGCGGGAGCCGTGGGATCGGAGCCGCGATCGCGCTCCGCCTGGCCCAGGAGGGAGCCGACGTCGCAATCACCTATCGCAGCGCCGCTGATGCTGCGGCCACGGTGGTCGGCCGGATCAACGACATCGGGCGCTGGGCGTGGGCTATCCGGGCCGACAGCGCGGACCCGGACGACGTCATCGGGGCCGTCAACCGGACTGCGGACGAACGGGGAAGGCTCGACGCACTGGTCAACAACGCCGGCAGCTATCCGAACGGTCCGCTCGGCGAGGTGACCCTTGCCGAGCTCGACCACACGCTCGCGGTGCACGTGCGGGCCGCGTTTCTCGCCAGCCAGGCCGCCGCAGATCGCATGGCGGAGGGCGGCCGCATCATCAGCATCGGCAGTTGCTTCGCCGAGCGGGTCCCGTACGCCGGCATCAGTCTGTACGCGATGACCAAGTCTGCGCTCCTGGGATTGACCAAGGGGCTGGCCCGCGACCTGGGGCCGCGAGGCATCACCGCGACTCTCGTGCATCCGGGCAACACCGATACCGACATGAACCCGGCAGACGCGCCCGAAGCCGCGGCCGAGCACGCGCTCATCGCCCTGGGCCACTACGGCCAGCCCGAGGACATTGCCGGCACCGTCGCCCACCTCGCAGGCGAAGGCGGCCGATACATCACCGGGACCGCCATCGCGGTCGACGGCGGCTACGCGGCGTGACCGCGGATCAGACGACGGGGAGACCCTGCATGGCGTGGACTCTGCTGGTGGTGCCAGGGCTGCTCGGAGTCGTGTGGGCCAGCGCCTGATCGAGGGTTGAGCTCAGCCGGCGATGTCGTCGGCGACGGCGCGCATGACCGCAGCCACCTTTCGCGCTTCCTCCCGCTCCGGGTAGCGGTCGCGGCGCAGGGTGTTCGACGTCTTGTCCAGCAGCTTGATCAGGTCCTCGATGATCGGCACGAGATCCTCGGCGGGGCGACGCGACACCTGGGTCACCGACGGCAACGGATCGAGCACCTTCACCTGCAGGGCCTGGTCACCGCGCCGGCCCTCGACGATGCCGAACTCAACCCGCTGGCCGGGCTTGAGTTCGGTGACACCGCTCGGCAGTGCGTCGCGGTGCACGAACACGTCAGCACCGTCCTCGCGCGAGAGGAAGCCGAAGCCCTTGTCGGCGCTGAACCACTTGACCTTGCCGGCTGGCACGGGAATCTCCTGCTTCTCAGACGCGTACGCGGCGACCGTGGGTCCGGGCGCGCTCGATGAAGGCTAGCCGCTACCCCCGCCGTTCACACAGTGACTATCACGTGCGGTCGCTATCGGGCGCGATCGACCGTGAGCCCCGGTTGCTAGCACCTGCGGTGGCAGGCCCCTGTGCAGGGCTACGGTGCTGCTCGTGGCGATGCCGCTGAAGTCGTTGTCTGAGCGTCGATGAGCCCTGTGACAGCTCCCGTCACCGACGATGCTCCGGACTTCCTGCTGCCGCTCTGGCGCGCGGTCGTGGTGTTCCGGCTCTTCGCCTGGCTGGTCGCGGCTGCCTCGTTCATCCGGGAGTGGGACCGCTATCCCAACCACACCACTGCCATCGTCCTGCTCGTCCTGATGGGCGGTTGGACGGCGGTCGTGACCGTCGCCTACGGCACCGATGCCGGGCGCCGCAGCCGGATGGCCGGCTACGACCTAGTCGTGACCGTGACCTTCATCGCGGCGAACCTGCTGACCCAGCCCGCGGCGGAGCTCATCGGAAGCGCGCCGATCCTGACCTCGCTGTGGGCGACCGGCCCGATCTTCGCCCTAGCCGTCGAGCGCGGCCGAGACGGTGGCTTGATCGGCGCGACGATCGTCGGCGCGTCCCTGATCGCGCTCCGGCAACGACTCGGCGATCAGGAGATCTTCAACACGACTCTGTTCTTCGTGGCCGGCGTGACCCTGGGATACGCGGCCACCACGACGAGGCGCGCCACCGCCGTCCTGCGCGAAGCCCTGGCCGCCGAAGGGGCCACCGCGGAACGAGAGCGACTCTCCCGCTCCATCCACGACGGGGTGCTCCAGGTCCTGGCCATCGTGCGTCGGCGCGGCACGGAGATCGGGGGCGAGGCAGCCGAACTCGCGGGCCTGGCTGCCGAACAGGAGATTGCGCTGCGCACTCTGATGACCAGTCGCCCCAGCAGTGCCGGTGGTCGGGTCGACCTCGCGGCGACCCTGCGGCTACGGGCCACCTCGCGGGTCGAGATCATCACCCCGGCCGGACACCTGCTGCTGGCTCGGCGCGTCGTGGAAGAGGTCGCCGCGGCCGTCGGCGAGGCGCTGAGCAACGTCGCGCAGCACGCCGGGGAGGATGCGCGGGCGTGGGTGACGGTCGAAGATCTCGGCGATCAGGTGATGATCTCCGTACGAGACGACGGGACGGGTATCCCCAAGGATCGGCTCGACCTCGCGAAGAACACCGGGCACCTCGGGGTCGAGCAATCCATCCGTGGCCGGATCATCGATCTCGGTGGCACCGTGGCACTGCACACCGCGCCCGAGCAGGGAACCGAGTGGGAGCTGACCGTGCCGAAGACTCGACCGTGACTCGTGTTCTGGTCGTCGACGACCATCCCATGTGGCGGGACAGCGTCGCCCGCGATCTGGCCGCCCGCGGCTATGAGGTCGTCGGGACGGCGGCCGACGCCCCCAGCGCCGTACGGATCGCGGCCGCCGTACGCCCAGACGTCGTCGTCATGGACCTGCATCTTGGGTCCACGTCCGGAGTCGACGCGACCCGCGACATCGTCTCCGCCGCACCCGATACGCGAATTCTGGTGCTATCGGCCAGCGGAGAACAGGACGACGTGTTGGACGCGGTCAAGAACGGAGCCTCGGGCTATCTGGTCAAGTCCGCCTCCTTGGATGACCTCGACGACGCCGTGCGGCGTACGGCAGACGGAGACGCGGTTTTCAGTGCCGGATTGGCAGGCTTGCTGCTGGGTGAGTACCGCCGGATGCACGACGCCTCGGACGCCGGCCCGACTCTGACCGAGCGGGAGACCGACGTGCTCAGGCTAGTCTCCCGTGGACTCAGCGCCCGGCAGATCGCCACCCGGCTGACCCTCTCGCATCGCACCGTCGAGAACCACGTGCAGAACACCCTGCGCAAGCTGCAACTGCACAACCGGGTCGAACTCACCAGGTACGCGATCGAGCACGGCATCACCGACGACCCGGCCTGACCGGCGATTTCCTGGCGGTTTTGACGTAAACCGCCAAAGGTCAGGCGTTCTTGGTTGCGGCGGCCTGCTCCAGCCCGAGTTCGCCCACCGAGGTCTCCCGCATCTCGACCTTGCGGACCTTGCCGGTGACCGTCATCGGGAACTCGTTCACGATCTTGACGTAGCGGGGCACCTTGTAGTGCGCCAGCTTTCCGCTGCAGTATTCCCGCAGTCCGGCAACGGTCAGTTCCTGGGCACCCTCGCGCAGCTGGATCCAGGCCATCAGTTCCTCGCCGTACTTCTCATCCGGTACGCCGATGACCTGGGCATCGAGGATGTCCGGATGGGTGTAGAGGAACTCCTCGATCTCGCGCGGGTACACGTTGTCCCCTCCGCGGATGACCATGTCCTTGATCCGGCCGACGATGTTGAGGTACCCATCGGTGTCCATCGTCGCGAGATCACCGGTGTGCATCCACCGAGCGGCGTCGATCGCCTCTGCGGTCTTCTCCGGCTCGTTCCAGTAGCCGAGCATCACCGAGTAGCCGCGGGTGCAGAACTCCCCTGGGTCGCCCCGGGGCACGGTCAGGCCGGTGTCCGGGTCGACGACCTTGACCTCGAGATGCGGGTGCACAGTGCCGACCGTGGATGTCCGCCGGTCGATGTCGTCGTCGGCCAGCGTCTGGGTCGAGACCGGTGAGGTCTCGGTCATGCCGTAGCAGATGGTCACCTCGGCCATCCCCATCTCGTTGATGACCCGCTTCATAACCTCGACCGGACACGGCGAGCCGGCCATGATGCCGGTCCGCAGCGTCGACAGGTCGTAGTCAGCAAAGTCCGGCAGCGCAAGTTCGGCGATGAACATCGTTGGTACGCCGTACAACGAGGTGCACTTCTCGTCCTGTACGGCGCGCAGGGTCGCCGCCGGGTCGAAGCCGGGGGCCGGGATCACCATCGTCGCGCCGTGCGAGGTACAGGCGAGGTTGCCCATCGTCATGCCGAAGCAGTGGTAGTAGGGCACCGGGATGCACACCCGGTCGGCCTCGGTGTAGCCGCAGCCCTCGCCGACGAAGAAGCCGTTGTTCAGCAGGTTGTGGTGGGTGAGCGTGGCACCCTTCGGGAATCCCGTTGTGCCGCTTGTGTATTGAATGTTGATCGGGTCGTCGGCCGACAGCTCGGTCTCCCGCGTCACCAGCAGCGACGGGTCTCCCTCCCGGCCATCGCTGAGCAACTGGTCCCATTCGGGGTCACCGATGAAATAGACCTCGCGCAGGTCCGGGCAGTCCGCGCGCACTTCACCGACCATGGCTCGGTAGTCACTGGTCTTGAACGATGCGGCCGACACCAGGACCGAGATCCCGGCCTGCTTCAGGACATACCCGAGTTCGTGGGTGCGGTAGGCGGGATTGATGTTGACCAGGATGGCGCCGAGCTTGGCTGTGCCGTACTGGGTGAAGGCCCATTCCGCACAGTTCGGTGCCCAGATGCCGACTCGATCACCCTTGCCGACGCCGTGCGCGGCAAGCCCGAGTGCGGTCGCATCGATCTCGGCCGACAGTTCGGCGTAGTTCCAGCGACGAGAGGTCGCGCAGTCCACGAGTGCTTCGTGGTCAGGACGCGCGCCGGCCGTACGGTCGAAGTTCGCCCCGATCGTGTCCCCGAGCAAGGGCAGCGGGCCCGTGCCGGAGGAGTACGACGGTATCCGCGGGGTAGTGCTCATCGATGGCTCCTAGCCAGGTTTGATCTCCGCTAGTTGGCGGTTTGCTGGCAAACCGCCAGTTTCTTGGCCGGCGCTCACTTGGCGCCAGCACGGTTGGGGCGGCCGCTCGGCGGCTCGTAACCGACCATCTCCGGCGGCAACGGCAAGGTGTGGTCCTCACCCCAGGGCGAGAGCGGTCCCTGCGTCTCGGCGATGAGCTCGGTCAGCGGTGGTCCGCCGCCCTCACTGGACCACCAGGTGGACTCGACCGCCGAGTGCTGGTGCCCACCGCTCTTCTTGCCGCGCTTTAGCCGAGCCATGCGTGCCTCTCCTGTCGATACCTGTTCCTACTGTGCTCAGCTGATCGTCTCAGACAGCCGCCGGTTCACGGCCGTTGGCGACCCTTCTGCCGCCCCAGCGGCTGCAACCCGTACAGATTGTCCAGGCCTGGCGCAATGAGTACAAAGCTGCCGCCCTTCATCGCGCACAGCCGCACGGTGCGGTCGCGAAAGCCGACCAGCTCCTTTACCCGCCACCGACTGGTGGTCATCAACCGGACGTCGATCGTCCGTCGCCCGTCCTCGCGCGGGTCGTCCGCGCGCTCGCCGTCCTCACTAGGGTCTTCTTCAACCGGGTCGTCGGCAACCGGGGCCGTGCTCTCAGCGGCAAGAACCAGTCGCAGATGCGGCCCGGCCACCCTCAGTTCGGCGCGGCGCCACGGAGCCCGTTGCAGCGCCACACGAAAGCGCCGGGCCCGGAGCAGAGCTCCGCCGCCGGTGCCGAGTCCGATCACGCCGAGAATCACCGAGCCAACGATGAACGCGCCCAGCCCCGGGCGCTGCAGGACCAGAACCGCGTACGCGGACAACCCGACTGCCAGGGCCATACCTGCGAGGCCGCCGGCCAACCAACGCAGGGCGCCGAGACGAAAAGCGGCATAGGAGCGCCTCGTCTCCGGGGCGTCCCAAGCAACAACCCCGTCCATGCGGGCATCGTCTCGCGCCGCTGCTCCCAGCTCGTGCGCGGGTAGCCTGGAGCTTCTCATGTCACCTTCGGTCTCGACGCGTCCGGTCGCCTCGTCCTACGCCGAGTGGCTACGGGCCCAGGACGACGACTGGCTCAGCGAGCTGCTTCGTGCCCGACCGGATGTGGCCAGACCGGCACCTCCGGACGTCGGGACGCTGGCCGGCCGTCTCGGCGGGCAGGTGTCGATCAGCCGCGCCCTCGATCAGTTGGATGCCGGGGTGCTGCAGGTCGTCGAGGCGATGCTGCTGCTGCCCTCGCCCATTGCGCTGACCGAACTCAGCACTGCGCTCGTCGGGGTCCCCGCCGACAACCTGGGCCACAGCGTCGAGCGGCTGAGCCGCCTCGGTCTGGTCTGGGGACCCGAGGACGTCCTGCATCTGGTCGAGGGTGTCCGGCTGCTGGTCAGCTATCCATGCGCTCTGGGCCGGACTCTGGCCGAGTTGACCGGCAACCCCGAGCCCGACTCCGGGGCGCTCTTGGGTGCGCTGCAGGATCTGGCCACGGACGAGCGCGCTCTCGTCGAGCGGCTGGCCGCCGGTCCACCACAGGGTCGCCTGCCTGACGGCTGGACCGCAGACGAGCACCCCCCCGGCGCCATCAGCCGATTGCTCCGGCGCGGCATCCTGGTGCGGATCAACGACTCCACGGTCGAACTCCCTCGGGAGATCGGGCTGGCCGTACGGGGTGCGGCGCCGCTCGGACTGGCGCGGCTACGACCCGCACCGGGCGCCGGACGGGTAGAGGCTGCCACGCTGGCCAAGTTGACCGTCGGGGCCGTACTCGGCCTCTTGCAGAGCGTGGAGGATCTGCTCACCGCGCTGGACCGCGACCACGCCGGGGTGCTGCGCAGTGGCGGCATCGGCATCCGCGAGCACCGTCGGCTCGCGCGGGCCGCGCACGTGGACGAGCCGACAGCTGGGGTGCTCCTCGAGATCTCGCTCGCGGCCGAACTGATCGGAATCGCCAGTGACGGCGAGCATTGGCTGCCGACCCGCATGTTCGACGTCTGGCTGGACCAGGCCCTGGCCGACCGGTGGGTCCGGTTGGCGCAGGCCTGGCTGGGCGCCAACCGACAGCCCGGGCTGGCCGGGCGGCGAGACGGCGCTGGACGGACCCTCGCGCCGCTGTCACCAGAACTGATCCGGCACGGGGCGCCCGCCTCCCGACGAGCGGTACTCGAGCCGCTGACCGCGACGCCACGAGGGGTGAGTTGGGCCGCGGACGAACTCCTCGCACTGGTCACCTGGACCGCGCCCCGGCGCGGCCCGGAGTTCGCGTTTGCCGCTCGGGCGGCCTTGGACGAGGCGCGCCTGCTGGGAGTCGTCGCCAGCGATGCGCTGACCGGGCCTGGTCGGGCGCTACTGACCGGCGAGGTCGACCTGGAGCGCGCCGTCGCGGCGGTCCTCCCCCCGTTGATCGACCACATCCTGGTCCAGCCCGACCTCAGCGCAGTCGCCCCGGGACCGCTGGAACCAGAATTGGCGCGCTCACTCGCGATGGTCGCGGACATCGAATCCTCTGGTGGCGCAACGGTCTACCGAATCTCAAATGCTTCCCTCCGGCGCGCATTGGATGCCGGCTGGTCGGCACAGGACCTGCATTCACTGTTCGCACGGCACTCCCATACGTCGATTCCCCAGACACTGACCTACCTCATCGACGACATCGCGCGTCGGCACGGTGGGCTGCGCGTCGGGACCGCGGCGACGTACCTGCGCAGCGACGACGAAACCCTGATCGCGCAGGTGACCGCGGATCGGCAATTGACCGATCTCGGCCTGCGCCTGTTGGCTCCGGGCGTCCTGATCAGCACCTCCGATCCCGAGGAGGTGCTCGATGGACTGCGCTCGGCCGGGTACGCGCCGGCAGCGGAGTCCGCTGTCGGCGTGGTGTTCACCGGTCCTGCTCAACGCCAACGCGCCCCAGGTCGCCGAAGCAGCCCCACTCCGCGGCACCAGGAGTTGACCGCCGACGACCGCCAGACCGTCGTACGGCGGATGCGTACGGGGGACTCAGCCGTGCGAGCGCAGGGCCGCTCCAGGGCTGTCCCGGCGATCCCGGGGGTGACTACCGCGACGATTCTGGAGACTCTGCAACGGGCGATCCGGGAGGACGAAGGGCTCTGGATCGGGTACGTCAACGCCGAGGGCCAATCCAGCCAGCGCTTCGTCGAGCCGATGTCGCTGACCGGCGGCTTCCTGACCGCCTACGACCATCGACGCGAGGAACCTCGTACCTTCGCCGTACACCGGATCACCTCGGTCACCCCCGCCGACGATTGACCGGCCAGCCGCGGCCTCATCGATGATCATGAGCGCTGTGAGTTCAGCTCGAGTGCACCCTGGCCGCTCACGATCTTGAAGCCCCCTACAGCGGGGGGCGCAGCTGGGGACAGTCTCGGCAGGCGTGGGTGCATTCGCGTCACCATTCTCGGGTGTCCGAGGGCGAACTCAGCCACTTCCGCGGCGTGGCAAGTCGCAAGGCCCTGCTCTCGGCCGGGTTCAGTCAGTTCTGCATCCGATCAGCATTGCGCAGCGGCCGCGGATCAGCGTTGCCCGGCGTGGTCATGTTGCACAACGGGCCAGTGTCCGCGGATCAGCTGCGGCGCTGTGTGCTGGCCTACGCAGGACCGGCCAGTTACCTCAGCCACACCACGGCGGCCCTCATCCAGGGGTTACGGTTGCGCTCGGAGGACCGGCTGCATGTGACCATCCCGCACAGCCGACATCCCCGGAGTCATGACTTCGTCGTCGTCCATCAGTCGCAGCGGCTGTGCCGGCTTGAGCGAAATGGGGACATTCGCTGGAGCGAACCCGCCCGTACGGTCGTCGATGTCGCCCAGCTTCTGCCCACTCGGGATGACGTACGCGCACTGGTCTCCGACGCCGTCCAACGTCGCTTGGTCTCCGTCGCCCAGTTGCAAGCGGCAGCCGCCGTGGTACCCCGCAGTGGCAGTCGGTGGCTGTCCGAGGCGATCGACGACGTCGGAGCAGGTACTCCCTCGATGGGAGAGTCGCGGTTTCGCCGAGCTGTTCGCCGTGCTGGTCTGCCGGAACCGGCGTGGAACATCGACAACGTGGTGGCGGAGGTCCGCGCCGTCTTGGCTCGGGCACTGGCCTCCTGACGCGAAAATGGACGCTCGAGCCGCCCAAGATCATGAGCGCCGTCGGTGCAGCTGCACCGAACGCACGGCGCTCATGATCTCTGAGCAACCACGTCCAGGCCGCTCATGCAGGGTCGGACCCGGCGCCTACTCTGGACAAGTGACCGACGGACCCCTGATAGTGCAGTCGGACAAAACCCTCCTCCTCGAAGTCGACCACCCAGACGCAAGCGCCTGCCGCGCGGCAATCGCGCCATTCGCCGAACTCGAGCGTTCCCCCGAGCACGTACACACCTATCGGGTCACCCCGTTGGCCCTATGGAACGCCCGCGCAGCCGGGCACGACGCGGAGCAGGTCGTCGACGCGCTGGTCCGGTACTCCCGCTACGCCGTACCGCACGCCCTGCTGGTCGACGTGGCCGAGACGATGGCGCGGTACGGGCGACTGACCCTGGCCACCAACCCGGTGCACGGCCTGACGCTGACCAGCAACGATCCGGCGGTCCTGGCCGAGATCAAGCGGAACAAGAAGATCAGCCCGATGCTCGGCGCGGAGGTCGACGAGTCAACCGTGATCGTGCATGCCTCCGAGCGCGGCCGGCTCAAGCAGGTACTGCTCAAGGTCGGCTGGCCGGCCGAGGACCTGGCCGGGTACGTCGACGGACAGGCCCACGACATCGAGCTCAATCAGGACGGTTGGACACTGCGCGACTACCAGCGCGAGTCGGTGGAGAACTTCTGGGCCGGCGGCTCGGGCGTCGTCGTGCTGCCCTGTGGAGCCGGCAAGACCCTGGTCGGAGCGGCCGCCATGGCCGAGGCCAATGCGACCACCCTGATCCTGGTCACCAACACCGTCGCCGGCCGGCAATGGAAACGCGAGCTCATCGCGCGGACCAGCCTTACCGAGGAGGAGATCGGTGAGTACTCCGGTGAGCGCAAGGAGATCCGGCCGGTCACCATCGCGACCTATCAAGTTATGACCACACGCCGCAAAGGCGAGTACCGCCACCTGGAGCTCTTCGACGCCCGCGACTGGGGGCTGATCATCTACGACGAGGTGCATCTGCTGCCCGCACCCATCTTCCGGCTCACTGCCGACCTGCAGTCCCGCCGCCGGCTCGGATTGACCGCCACCCTGGTACGGGAGGACGGCCGCGAGGGGGACGTGTTCTCGCTGATCGGGCCAAAGCGGTACGACGCCCCGTGGCGCGACATCGAGGCCCAGGGCTGGATCGCGCCGGCCGAGTGCATCGAGGTACGGGTCTCCCTCAGCGACGACGAGCGGATGATCTACGCCTTGGCCGAGCCGGAGGAGCGCTACAAGATGTGCTCCACGGCGGCTTCGAAGCGGCCGGTCATCCGCAGACTCGTCGAGAAGCACCGCGGCGACCAAGTGTTGGTGATCGGCGCCTACCTCGACCAACTCGAGCAGCTCGGTGCTGATCTGGACGTGCCGATCATCCAGGGCTCGACGACCAACAAGGAACGGGAGAAGCTCTACGACCTGTTCCGCCGCGGCGAGATCCACACCCTGGTCGTGTCCAAGGTCGCCAACTTCTCCATCGACCTGCCCGAAGCAGCTGTCGCGATCCAGGTGTCGGGGACATTCGGGTCGCGGCAGGAGGAAGCGCAGCGGCTCGGCCGGATCCTGCGACCGAAAGCCGATGGGCGCCAAGCACATTTCTATACTGTGGTGGCACGGGACACCCTCGATGTGGACTATGCCGCCCACCGGCAGCGCTTCCTTGCCGAACAGGGGTACGCGTACACCATCGTCGACGCCGACGCGATCGCCTGAAACGCAGCTGCACTCCACCCGTCATGCGTGCACACCCGGTGACGCATCAGGTGGAATGCGTCGAAGCCGAGTGGACTGCCCTGGCTCGGACGCGGTTGCAGCTAGCCGGTGAGGTCGGACAGCAGCCGGACGGCTAGAAACCCCAGCCCCAATCCGCCAATCATGGCGACGAGGAAAATCAGGCCGGCACTCATTCGCTTGAGGATTACGCGCACGACCCTGCGACGAACGACGGCCATCCGAGGTTCCTACTAAGCCGGGATGAGGCCGCGGTGATGCGCGATCGTTACAGCCTCGGTCCGGCCGGAGGCGTGCAGCTTCCCGAGGATGTTGGACACGTGCACGCTGGCGGTCTTCTCGCTGATGAACAGTTCGCTGCCGATCTGCCTGTTCGTCCGGCCCTGGGCCAGCAGAGCGAGTACTTCCTGCTCCCGTGGCGTGAGCCCCGCCGAATCCGACCGAGCCGAC
>Ga0136617_10001576_pt1 | contig 20219 bp, 21 predicted proteins | sample AntDrymUQ3222106_2_FD_129672 | JGI IMG/M metagenome (GOLD analysis project Ga0136617, IMG submission 129672) | Polar desert sand microbial communities from Dry Valleys, Antarctica - metaG UQ322 (21.06) | ecosystem: Environmental > Terrestrial > Soil > Desert | place: Antarctica: Dry Valley...
CCGAGATGGTCTACGTGGCCAACCCGCCCTCGGTGTACGCCGACCATCTCGCAGCCGCGGCCGGCGACAGCTCACGGTTCGGCGTCGGCCGTTCGCGGCCCTGACCGCAGGACGGGCTCGCCGTCGCGGACCCGCACGACCGTGCCTCGTCGGCGAGCCGGAGACGACCTCCGGTACGGCGCGCACCTCGGCGTTCGACGTCCTGCACCCAGCCTCTCTCGCCGGCGAGAGCCTTTGGTGTCTGAAACCCGCCGGAAGCACTCGGTAACGCAATGTTTACTGGGACGCATGTACGGGATGAGCGAGGAAACATCTCCTCTGCGAGGAGGTCAAGAGATGGAGAGCCGATTCAGCCGCACGGCCTACTACAGCGTGGTCCTCGAGCGATCAGCTATTGAACTCTGGAGCGTCATTCGAGACTTCAACAGCTACCCGATTGGGTGAACGGGGTCACCGAGAGCCACATCGATGACAATCTCGCCGGTACGACGATCGGCAGCGTCCGCGACTTCACCATCGGAGAGGTCCACACCCGACAGCGGCTGCTGGCCCACTCCGATGGCGAGAAGTACTTCAGCTACCAAAGCTGCGGCCCCACGACGATCGATGAGGCTGGGACGACGCGGACCATGCTCGACTACGTCGGCACCCTCCGGCTGCGGACGATCATGGAAGGCGACAGGTGCTTCGCCGAATGGTCATCGATGTACAACTGCCCACCCCACGACGCCAGCTTCTGGGCATCCTGGTGGGCCGATTCCCTACCGGCGTGGCTGTCCTCGATGCGAGAACCTCTCGCCAGCTAAGGGCTCGGGTTGTGTCTCGCAAGCGGATCCGCTTGCCCGCTCCCTGCCAGACGCCCGGGCGATTGCAGACGAGCTCACCGCTCGGCAGGTCAGCGTGAACCTGGACGGATCGGTCTACGACCCGACCGACGCCGGCTTCGCGGCAAGCAGCCGAAGCTCAACCGCCGCCAGGCCCACCCGGTCTCGCTGGTGCACAGCGGGGAGTACAGGCGCCAGCGAGGTCATCTACTTACCGGGCGGATCGGTGAACTTCTCCCACGCCGACGAGGACACCGAGATGGTCTACGTGGCCAACCCGCCCTCGGTGTACGCCGACCATCTCGCAGCCGCGGCCGGCGACAGCTCAGGGAACTGAGGGGCCACAAACCTCGGAAGGGCACCTGGTCCCTGCCGCGCCGCAACTCCGGCGTCTCCTGGTCGCTGCTCATCCCCGTGGGCCGTCAGTCTGGCCAGAGCGGGCGCACCTCGATCGTGCCGTGGGTCGCCATCGGGTGGCCGGTCGCCGCCTCGACAGCATCAGCGAGCGAATCGAACTCGAGCAAGTCGAAACCCGCGATCTGTTCGGCGTCGGCCGTTCGCGACCCTGACCGCAGGACGGGCTCGCCGTCGCGGACCCGCACCACCGTGGCCTCGTCGGCGAGCCGGAGGCGACCTCCGGCGCGGCGCGCACCTCGGCGTTCGAGGTCCTGCACCCACGCCACGGTCTCGGGCCCGAGGCTCGACGGCGGGTCGAACGTGGCGTCGTGACAGATCAAGAACAGAAAGAGCACCGCTCACCTCCGGGGTGGTCGAGGTTCGCACATCCCGGTCACGTCGCGTCGAACGGGGAGCCAGCCTCGGCGGTCCGCCGACGAGGTAACGACAGCGCCACGAACGCGCCGATGGCGGCGAGGGCGGCCGCGACCGCGATGGCAGGCCGGAAACCGGAGATGAAGTCCGCGGCCGAGGCATCGCTGCCGGCGTTGGCGAAGACGGCGACGGTCACCGCGATGCCGAGGGCGCCGCCGAGCTCCTGGAACATGTTGTTGGCACCGGCGGCCTTGCCCACCTCGTCAGGTCGACAGCACCGACGACCGCGACCTGGGTGACCGGCACCGCCATCGAGCACCCGACGCCGGCCACGAGGAACGGGCCGAGCACCGCCCAGTAGGAAGCTCCGGCCTCCGCGACGAACGCCAGCCAGGCCACGCCCGCCGCCTGCAGCGTCAGCCCGACGATGAGAATCGGCCGCTCACCGACCCGGTCGGCGAGCGCACCGGCCGCGGGGGCGACGAGCAGCAGCGTGGCCGTCCACGGCAGGAGCATGAGACCGGCGACGAGAGGACCGTGGCCGAGCCCGATCTGCAGGAACTGGGCGATGAAGAACACACAGCTGTAGAGCGACGCCAGGAGTAGGAACGACGCCGCCAACCCGGCCGAGAAGCGCCGCGACCCGAAGAACCACATGGGCAGCATGGGCTCCTCGGCCCGAGCCTCCCACCAGACGAACAGCACCCCGGCGAGGACTCCGGCGACCAGCGCGCCGACGATCTGAGGGCTCGTCCAGCCGACCTCGTTGCCCCGCACCAGTCCCCACACCAACCCGAACGCCGCCGCCGTGGCCAGCACCAGCCCCCGCCCATCGAGGGTCTCGTCCCGCCCGTAGCTCTCCTCCAGCGAGGTGAGCACGAGAGGGATGACAACCAGGCCGATCGGCACGTTGATCCAGAAGATCCACTGCCAGCTGAGATGGGCAGCGATGAGGCCACCCAGGAGCGGTCCGGCGATCACGGCCATCCCTTCGATCCCTTCGAGGATCCCGATGGCCCGGCCCCGACGCTCAGGCGGGAAGACCGACGACACGATGGCCAGCCCCACGGGCAGCACGAGCGCCCCGCCGGCGCCCTGCACCACCCGGGCGGCGATCAACGCCCCGATGCTTCCCGACACCGCCGCCATCGCCGAACCGGCCACGAACAGCGCGACGCCGACGGCGAACATCCGGCGCCGCCCGAACCGGTCCCCGAGCGCGGCTCCGGTGAGCAGCAGGCACGCGAACGTCACGCTGTACGCGGTGAGCACCCACTGCAAGGTCGAGATCGGCGCCCCCAGGTCCTCTCGGACCGTGTCCAGCGCAGTGGTCACGATGAGCAGGTCGAGGGTCACGAGGAACGACGCAGAGCTGGCAAGGACCAGAGCCCGCACACGCGGCCGGCTCGACGCCGACGCCGACGCCGACGCCGACGCCTCCGCGTCCTCGCCGTCATCGACGACCTCGGCCTCGGCCATCACCGCCATCCGGTCGCCCAGACGACGGAGGCGAGCAACTCCGCCCGGACATCGCGGGGCAGTAGACGGTCCGCCGTGGTCAACAGGGCGGCCCGGAGAGATCGACAGATCCAGGCAGCCGGGGTGACGCCTGGCCTGCTCGATGAGGTCTCGGTTCCGTTCGCTCCATCACCTTTTGCGACGAGACTTGCCGACGAGACTCATCGCTCGGCCGGTGCGCCGCTGGCGTCGATTGCGATCGGTGACGCTCGCGCCTTGCCCGGCGGCTAGGCGGTCGCGCCGACCAGGCGGGGACGGGCCAGGACGAACCCCAGGCCACCGGCGCAGGCGATGCCCACCACCAGGGCCCCCTCCGGGCCCGACAGGGTGATCACCACCGGCACCAACCCGGCGACAGCCCACGCGAGCTGGAAACGGGTCTCGAACGTGGCGAAGGCGCGCCCACGGTTGGCCGACGGTGCGTCGCGTTGCAACATCGCCTCGAACCCCAGGCGACCGATCGAGCCGGCCAGGTTGACCACCGCGGCCAAGGCGATGAGCGCCGCCACACTGCCGACCAGGGCAGCCAGAAACGCCACCACCATGGCCATCCCGAGCGCGCCGAACAGCATCTGCTCCTCGCTGATCCGCCGGCGGATGTACCTCGCCGAGGCGTTGCCGATCACCGTGCCGATCGACGCCAGGGCCACCGCGGCACCGAACTTGGCCGCGCCCGCTGACTGCGTGCGCAGCCAGAACGCCATGAGGAACAGCATGAAGCCGACGCTGCCGCGCAACAGCATCATCACGATCGACCCCACGAACACCGACCCCGAATGCAGCTGCACCTTCTCCGCTTCTCCAGCTTCGTGACGGGCGACCACGTCGGCCGACAGGTAGGTGGAGGCCACCACCGCGAAGGCGAACACCAGCGCCGCGTACACCAGCGTGGCCCTGCTTCCGACCACCAGCTGGATGAGCGCCGCCGGCAGCACGGCCACGAAGCCGACGAAGCCGGCGACGAGTCCGAGCTTGGAGTTGGCCTCGACCAACTCCGTCTCGCTGCGCACCACCGACGGGACGATGGCCGACTTGGAGATGACGTAGGACTTCTGGAGGACCAACGCCGCGAACACCAGTGGGAACAGGGCCACGTTGTCGACCAGGAAGGCCATCAACAGCGACAACACCACCCGGGAGCACGCCACGATCTGGATAACGGTGCGCCGGCCCCCAGCCACCCGGTCGAGGAACGGACCGATCAACGGGGCGATCAGCAGGAACGGCGCGAAGCTCACCACCAGGAACAGCAGCACCTTGTCGCGGCCCTCCGCGGGCGAGATCGACAAGAACATCGAGTCGGCGAGGGCAACCACCATTGCTGCGTCGCCGGCCATCATCGCCGCATGGGTGATGCTCAGGCGCCGGAACTTGGATTGACTGGCGAGCGACAGCGACCGGCCACCGACAGAAATCGACTGCGCCACGACCCCGATGCTAGGCCCGGTCAACGAGCGAGGGGGGTGCGTTACATCGCCAACGGCGCGCCCGCCCGTCGGGACCACGGCCGATAGGCGTGGACGTGGGCCAACGGGTGCTCCCGCCTCGCCATGGCGTCGGCAGTGCCCTGAAAACCGTGCGGTGCCTCTGAGCGCGACGCCTCGAGCGCCGTCGCGCCGACCGATGGGTGAATACCGGACCGTACGGTCGTGCTGGCACCCTTTGGTTGTCCGGGCGACCCGTCGCAACAATGGGCGATCACCAGCTTCTCGAGCACGACCGAAGCACTGGCCCCAACGTCGAACCCGACGGATCGCGTGGCCCTATCCGCCTTCGAGCCTCTCACGAGCTGCGTTCGTACTTGTAGCCGAGGCCGCGGATGGTGACGATGCGGCTGGGGGCCGACGGGTCCGGTTCGATCTTGGAACGCAGCCGCTTGACGTGAACGTCGAGGGTCTTGGTGTCGCCCACGTAGTCGTTCCCCCACACCCGGTCGATCAGTGTCTCGCGCGGCAGCACCCGGCCGGCGTTGGCCAGCAACACGTGGAGCAGCTCGAACTCTTTCAGGGGCAATGACACCCCCGAACCGGACACGCTCACGGTGTGCTCGTCGGGGTCGAGCACCACATCACCCACCTCGATGGCCGACGGGCCGAGCTCACCGGCCGAGTCGCCAGCGGCTCGGCGCAGCACCGCCCGCATCCGGGCCACCAGCTCGCGTAGCCGGTAGGGCTTGGTGACGTAGTCGTCGGCTCCGACCTCCAGGCCCACCACGGTGTCGATCTCGGCCCCCTTGGCGGTCACCATGATGATGGGCACCTGACTGCGCTTGCGGAGCTGTCGGCACACGTCGATGCCGCTGAGGCGCGGCAGCATCACGTCGAGCAGCACCAGGTCCGGCTTGACGGCGTCGAAACGTTCGAGCGCCTCGAAGCCGTCGGTGGCCACCTCGACGCGGAAGCCCTCGCGCTTCAGGCCGATGGTGAGGGCTTCCACGAAGCTGATCTCGTCCTCCACCACCAGAATCGTCGGGGACGTCATCGCTCAACCGTCATCGTGCTGGCTTGTCACGTGGTCGACTCCTCGGTTCGTCGCGGTTCGCTCGGCGGCTGGGACTCGTCGGTTACGGACTCTCCCGGGCCGGCCTCGGTGCGGCGGGCGGGCGCCAGCGGAACGCGCAGCACGAACGTGGAGCCCTCACCCTCCTGCGACGACACCAGCACCTCGCCGCCGTGGTTAGTGGCGACATGCCGCACGATGGACAGCCCCAGGCCAGTGCCCCCAGTGTCGCGGCTGCGGGCCTTGTCGACCCGGTAGAACCGTTCGAAGACACGGGCGTGGTCGGCCACCGGAATCCCGATGCCCTGATCGGCCACCATCAGTTCAGCGAAGTCTCCGTGCACTCTCACCCGGATCTGCACGTGGCCGCCCATCTCGGAGTACTTGACCGCGTTCTCGACCAGGTTGCCGAGCGCCGAAGCGAGCTGGCGCCGATCGCCGAGCACGGAGATCCCCACTGGGAGGTCGAGCACCGCCACGGCGATGTCGCGCGCCTCGGCCAACGCCGACGCCCGTTCCATGGCCGCCGACACGACATCGAACACGGCCACGTTGTCGCGGACTGGCTGCTCGCCCAGTTCGATCCGGGAGAGCTCCATCAGGTCGTCGATGGTCCTGGCCACGCGATGGGATTCGGCCACCATGCGCTCGGCGACCCGGTGCACCACATCGAGGTCGTCCTCGTCCGCCAGGGCCTCGGCCAAGACGGCGAGCGCTCCGACCGGCGTCTTCAGCTCGTGGCTGATGTTGGCGACGAAGTCGGTGCGTACGGCGTCGACGCGACGGCGAATGCTCACGTCCTCGATGGTGGCCACGGCCGAACCCTCGGGCAGCGGCTCGGCGGCGATCACCACCGCGACCTGCGGCGGCCCGTACAGCTCGAGGTTCTGGCGGGAATCCTCACCGCCGATCGCTCGTCCCAGGGCGTCGTTCACGGCTTCGTCGATCAGCAGGCCGACGTGGGTGCCGGCCAGCGCTTGGGCCTGCTGGTTGCGGTAGCGCACCTCGCCCGTGCGGGCCATCACCACCACGCCAAGGTTCAACTTGTCGACCACCGAGGCCCATGTCGGACCCAGCTCGCGGCCGACGTAGACCGGGGTGGGGTCGCCGCCGCGCCGGGGCGCAACGGCCGGCTCGCGCGGTGGTGGCGCCGGTGCCGGCTCGACGTCGTCGACGACCGGCAGCTCGGCCCGCCGGTCGGGTTGGCTGGCTCGCTCCTCCCGTTGCGTCAGGATCAACCAGGCAACCAGCGCGCCGAGCGACGCACCGGCCACCGCTACGGCGACCACGAGGATCACCATCGCCGACCCGCCGGCCGGTGAACGACCACTCGAACGCGGCAGCGAACGAGGAACACGCGAGCGGCAGCGGTCGAGTGACTAGTCGAGATCACTCGCCGCCTGCCGTTCGGCGTAGCGGCCACCACCCGGCTCCGGCGTCGACCATCCGCTGACGAGGAAGTGGACCCGTTCTCCGATGTTGACGGCGTGGTCGCCGATGCGCTCGTAGAAGCGTGCGACGACGGCGAGCTGCACGGCGACCTGGAGGTCGAGCTTCTCGGCCGAGTGGCTGGTGAAGATCGCCTGCACGAACTCCTTCTGCAGGTCGTCGAGGTAGGTGTCCATGTCGCCGATGGCGGCCGCCCGGGGGGCATCGTCGGTGAGGTAGGCCTCGGTGGCCTCCTTGAACAGCTGGCTGGCCTGGTTGCCCATCTTCTGGATGAGACCACGCAGACGCGGATCGAGCTGGTGACCGTAGATCCGTCTGGCCGCCTTGCAGATGTTGACGGCGAGATCGGCCGAGCGTTCGATGTCGGCAATGATGCGCATGGCGGCCACCACCCGGCGCAGGTCGCTGGCCACCGGTGACTGCAAGGCCAGCAACTGGTAGCACTTGTCGTCGAGCTCGCGGGCCCTGACGTCGATCTCGTCGTCGCCCGAGATCATGTACTCGGCGCCTTCCAGGTCCTGGCCGAGCATGATTTCGGTGGCCCGCGGAATGTTCTCGGTCACCACCGCGCCCATGCGGGCGATGCCGTCGCGGAGGCTCTCGAGCTGCTGGTGAAAGCCCCGGCGGAGTTCGCCGGCGTGCTCGGCCGCGCTCGGTGACGGGGCGCCGTTGTGATCGTTCATCCGAACCGTCCGGTCACGTACATCTCGGTGCGCTCGTCGTCGGGGTTGGAGAAGATCTTGGTGGTCTGGTCGAACTCGACCAGCCGTCCGGTGCGCCGGTCGCTGTCCGGGTTGATCTCGGTGGTGAAAAACGCGGTGCGGTCGCTCACCCGGGCCGCCTGCTGCATGTTGTGGGTGACGATCACGATCGTGAAGTCGTTCTTGATTTCCTGCATCAGTTCCTCGATGCGGGCGGTGGCGATGGGGTCGAGGGCCGAGCACGGTTCGTCCATCAAGATCACCTCGGGCTCGACGGCCACACACCGGGCGATGCACAGGCGCTGCTGTTGACCACCGGACAGACCCATGGCCGACGCGCCGAGGCGGTCCTTGACCTCGTCCCACAGGGCGGCCCGCTTGAGCGAGTTCTCGACGATGGCGTCGAGCTGACCCTTCTTCTTCACGCCGTTCAGGCGGGGGCCGAACGCCAGGTTGTCGTAGATGCTCTTCGGGAACGGGTTGGGCTTCTGGAACACCATCCCGATGCGCCGGCGCACTTCCACCGCGTCGACGTCCGGCCCGTAGAGATCGACCCCGTGGTAGGTGATGCGGCCCTCGACCCGGGCCCCTTCGATGAGGTCGTTCATCCGGTCGAAGCAACGCAAGACGGTCGACTTACCGCAGCCCGACGGTCCGATGAAGGCGGTGATCTCGTTCTGGCGGATCGACAGTTCGACCTCCCGTACGGCGCGGAAATCCCCGTAGTACACCGCCAGGTCGCTCGTCTGGAACACCACCGTTCCGTCGGAGACGGATTGGTGGGCTTCGGCCGCATGCAGGTCGATCGTCGGCACGGCAGCGGCCGTGTCACTCAGGGCGTTCATCGGGTCACCACTTTCGGTCATAGCGATTTCGCAGGGCGATGGCGAAGCCGTTCATGATCAGCACCAGGACCAGCAGGACGAGAGCGGCCGCACCGGTGACGGCTCGCCAGTCGTCACCAGCCTGGCGGGCGTAGGAAAAGATGGCAACGGGCAGGGCGGTGAACGGGCCGCTCAGCTGTTCGACGAAGCTCTTGTCGCCGGTGATCAGGGTGCCGGTGACGGCGCCGACCAGCAGCAGCGGGGCGGCCTCACCCGTGGCCCGGGCGAGCGAAAGCACCGTTCCGGTGAGGATGCCGGGGGCGGCGGCCGGGAGCACGTGGTGGCGCACCGTCTCCCATTGGGTGGCCCCCACGCCGAGGGCGCCCTCGCGGATCGAGCGGGGAACGGCCCGCAGTGCCTCCGACGCGGTGATGACAACGATGGGCAGCACCAGGGCCGACAGGGCCAGGCCCCCAGCGAAGATGTTGCGACCGCTGTTACCGCTGAGCAGGTTGAGCAGGTTGCCGAGCCAGCGCAGGCCGAAGAAGCCGCTTCCCTGGAGGTCGTTGGCCGGTTCGCCGAGTCCGTTGAGGGCTTTGACGAAGATGCCTAGACCGAGCAGGCCGTACACGATGGACGGCACGCCGGCCAGGTTGCGCACATTGACCCTGGTCCAGCTCGCGAAACGGGACTTGGTGGCGTACTCCTCCAGGTAGACGGCGCAGGCGATGCCGAGGGGGAAGGCGACGACGCCGACGATGACGGCCAGGATGATGGTGCCCCTCACGGCCGAGAACACGCCGGCACTGCTGGTGCTGGCCGAGTTCAGACCGTCTCTCAGGAAGTCGCCTGGTCGCTCGGTCCATACCGGCCAGCTGCGCTGGACGATGTCGACCACGAGCACCACCAGGATGAGCAGCGACGCGGTGAGCGAGGCGACGAGCAGGCCCTCGACGACCTTGCTGCGGGCGTCGATGCCTCGCCGGGTCAGACCTTCGGTGATGGAGCGGGCGGACGATCCGCCCGCAGAGCCGATGGTGGTGAGCGCCATCAGTAGACCTCCCGCACCCGCCGCACGAGGCGGTCGCCGAGGACGTTCAACCCCAGCGTCATCAGGAACAGCAGGGCGCCGATGAAGAACAGGCTCTGGAAGGCCGAGTCGGCCCCGGCCACCTGATCGCTGCCGAAGCCCAGGGCGGCCATGGCCGCGGTCATCGTCTGTCCGGTGTCGAGGGGATCGAGGTGGAACAAGGCGCCGCCAACGGCACCGGCGGCGATGGCCACCACCATGGTCTCGCCGATGGCCCGGGAGATCCCCAGGATCAAGGCCGCCACGATGCCCGACACGCCGGCCGGGAACACGACCCGGAACGTGGTCTGGGCCCGCTGGGCGCCCAGTCCGAACGACGCTTCCCGAAGTGACATGGGCACGGCCCGCAGGGCGTCCTCGGTGACCGAGGCGATGATGGGGATGGTGAGGATGCCCACGGCGACACCGGCGGCGAGGATCGACGCCGACTTGTCGTGGGGGTCGAAGAACCTGACGACCAGGTTGGGCTGCAAGAAGGCGAGCGCGAAGTAGGCCAGCACCACGCTCGGGATGCCGGCCAGGATTTCCACGATTGGCTTGACGAACTTACGGATCCGCGGCTTGGCGTACTCGGACAGGTAGACGGCGGCGCCGATGCCCAGGGGCATGGCGACGATCATGGCGATGATGACGACGAGGAACGTGCCGACGATGATGGTGCTCATGTCGAACAGGCCGCGCCGGGGGTACCAGCCGACGGCCGTGAGCTCGGACCCGAGACGGTTCAGCACCGTCCACCCCCCGAACACACTGAGCCCGACGATGGCGACGAGCAGGAACGTGAACATTCCAGCCAGCCGCTTGGCCCACGCCGCGAACCGACCCTGACCGAGCATCCGGGCCAAGGCCGGGGCCAGGAACATCGCGCCCAGCACCGCCGCCACCAGCGTGAGGCCGAGTTTCCAGCCCGAGCCCGCGTCGGCCTCGGTGATCTGGCGCACGAAGTCCCAGGCGTCGAACACCAGGGTGCCGATGATCAGCACGGTCACGAGAAATGTCGTCAGCGACGCCGCCGTGAAGACGCCGCGGGCCAGACCGTCGCGGCGACGGCGGCTCGCCCGCAGGCGCAGGACGCCCGGGCCGCCCAGGTGGGGGCCGGCTCCCAGCGCCTGATTCGCCCCTGAATCGTTGGGTGGTGTCACTGCGGCCACGGGTTACCTACGTCCTTTGGGCTGCCTGCAGGGTAGAACACTGCCGGCCGGACCTCGCGGCCCGGCCGGCAGTGTCCCGAGTGGGGTGGTGATCGAGCCGGAGGCTCAGCCGGCCACCGTGGTGTCGGGAGCCATGCTGTCCTCCGGGGTCATGCTCTCTTCGGAGGCCATGCTCTCCTCGGGAGCCATGCTGGCCTCGGCTGCTTCCTCGGCCACGCCGGTCTGGCGAGCCTCCCAGACGGACTGGGTTGCAGCCAGGTCGTCAGCACTCAGCGCCACGTACGGCACCTGGCCCTCGTCGGAGCCGATGAGGGTGGCCGCGGCCCCGTTCACGTAGTAGTCGACGAAGGGCTCGAGGGCCGAGTTGTCCTCCAAATTGGCCGCGTTCACGTAGATGAACAGGTCGCGGGCGATGGGGTACTCATTGCTGGCGATCGTCTCGGCCGTCGGCTCGACGCAGCCGGCACCACCGTCGATCGAGATCGGGCGCACGACGTCGAGGTTCTCCTCGACGAACGCGAAGCCGACCCACCCGAGCGAACCGGGGTTGGCGCCGATCCCCTCGATGATGACGTTGTCGTTGGGGCTGGCCGTGTAGTCGAGGCGGGCGTCCACCTCTTCCACGCCGAGCGCCTCACCGACGGGCGCCAGCACCAGCTCAACGAAGCTGTCGTAGGTGCCGGACTCTTCGCCGGGAGCGGTGACGGTCAGTTCGAGGTCGGGGTACGGGGTGTTGACGGCCCCCAGATCGGTGACGGTGCCGCCGACCTCGTCGGCTTGGGCCTCCGCGTCGGTCCAGTTGGTGATGCCGACTGCGTCCGGGCCAAGGAGGGCGTAGAGATCGACGAACGACAGGCACTCGATCTCGGTGTTGTCGACCGACGTGATGACCGACAGGCCGTCGATCGCCACCTTCAACTCGATGAACTCCACGCCGGCATCGGCACACGTCTGGATCTCTTCGTCGCTGATGGCCCGCGACGCGTCGGCGATGTCGATCTCGCCGGCGCAGAAGCGGGCGAAGCCGTCACCGGTGCCGGGGCCTTCGACGCTGATGGCCGTTCCCGGGTTGGCCTCGGCGAACGCGGTGGCGGCGGCGCCGGAGATGGGTTCAACGGTGGAGGATCCGGAGATGGCGATCTCGCCCTCGACTCCCGTGGGGATCTCGTAGGCGGGGGCGTCGGTGGCCGCGGCGTCGCTGCCCTCAGTCATCATGCTGCCCTCAGGAGCCATGCTGCCCTCGGGGGCGCTGGTCTCGGTGGCCGCGCTGGTTTCGGTTGGGTCGGTGGACGGCGGTTCGGTGGTGGCCACGGCGACCTGAGCCGACGCCGCGAGGAACATGGTTCCTGCGAGCGAGGCGATCAGTTTGCCGCGTCGTGATCCGGAAAGGGTGTTCACGCTGGGGAGCTCCGTTCGGTTGGTTCGACGCCAGGTGGGCGCCGAGTTCGGGAATGAGTGCTGACTCGGCGGAGCGGCCCTACCGCTCCGCCGCGCACGGTAGGAGACTCAGGTGACGCCCCAGACGAACGCCGATGAACGACGGGTGAACAGACGGCAGACAGACGACGCCGGAGCCGAGCCGATGGGCGAGGCGACCAAGCATTACGGCCACCTTGTCGGGACTGCGGAGTTTGCGGAGCAGGCCCGACAGAACCGAGCCGCAGCGAGCGGGCGGGCCGATCCGCTCAAGCTCTCAGGCGCCGCCGGCCGAATGGGGCCCTATTGGGTGGCGGCGCGCCGGTCGCCGGCCTGACGTTCGAGCACCCACTGGTACAGCCGCGACTGGGAGTGCGGTTCGAACGCCTCGGTCGGACCGCAGCGCAGCCAGGTGTCGTCGGCTTGCAGTTCCCAGCGGACGATGTCGTCGGTCATCAGCATTTCCAGCACCGCGTCGAGCCATTCCTGGTGCTTGGGGTGCTCGATCGGCACCAGCACCTCGACGCGGCGATCGAGGTTGCGCGGCATCAGGTCGGCCGACCCGATGAGGTACTGGGGCCGGTCATCGACGTCGCCGTGGGCGAAGCGGTAGATGCGGCTGTGTTCGAGGTAGCGCCCGAGCACACTGCGCACGGTGATGTTCTCGGACAGTTCCGGCACCCCGGCGCGCAGGCAGCAGATGCCGCGGATCACCAGATCGACCCGCACCCCGGCTGCGCTTGCCGCGTACAGGGTTTCCATGGTCTCGGCGTCGCCGATCGAGTTGGCTTTCAACGTGATGTGGCCATCGGCGCCGAACGACGTCTCCCGCTCGATCAACTCCAACAGGCGCGGTCGCAGATCACGGGGCGCCACCAGCAACGTGTGGTAGCGATCGTTGCGGCTGTAGCCGGTGAGGTGGTTGAACAACTTGGCCACGTCGGCGCCGACGTCGATGTCGCACGTGAGGATGCCGAGGTCCTCGTAGATGCGCGACGTGTTGTTGTTGTAGTTGCCGGTGCCGATGTGGCAGTAGCGGCGGAGTTGGTCGCCGTCGTCGCGCACCACCAGCACACACTTGGAATGGGTCTTCAAACCCACCATCCCGTACACCACGTGGACGCCGGCGCGTTCGAGGTGCTTGGCCCAGTTGACGTTGTTGGCCTCGTCGAAGCGGGCCTTCAACTCGACGAGCACGGCCACCTGCACCCCCCGCTCGGCGGCGCGCACCAGGGCCCGGATGATCGGGCTGTCGCCGCCGGCGCGGTACAGCGTCATCTTGATCGACTGCACGTTGGGGTCGAGGGCGGCCTGCTCGATGAACTCCTCGGTGGACGTGGCGAAGCTCTCGTAGGGGTGGTGCACCATGATCGCCCGGTCCCGCATCACCGACACGATCGGGCGGTCGGCATCGAGGCCGGTGGCGATGCGACCGGGGGTGATGGGCGGCCAGGCCCGATCCTTGAGGTCGGGCCGGTCGAGCTCGTGCAACTGCCACAAGAAGCGCAGGTCGATGGGGCCGCGCTGGCGGTACACGTCGTTCGGGTGCAACTCCAGTTCGCGCACCAGCAGTTCGAGCATCTCGTCATCCATCGAGTCGGAGACCTCGAGGCGCACCGCCCGGTTGAAGCGGCGGCGGCGCAGCTCCAGCTCGACCGCCTCGAGCAGGTCGTCGGCCTCCTCCTCCTCCACCGTGAGGTCGGCGTTGCGGGTGACCCGGAACGCGGCCGCGGCTTCGATGATCATCCCGGCGAAGAGACTGTCGAGGTGGGCGATCACCAGCTCCTCGGCGGGCAGGAACCTGGTGTCGTCGACGGCCACCAGGCGCGGGAACAGGTCGGGCACCTTGACGCGGGCGAAACGGCGTTCGCCGGTGTCGGCGTCGCCGACGAACGCGGCGATCGACAGGGCCAGGTCGGAGATGTACGGGAAGGGATGGCTGGGGTCGACGGCCAGCGGCGTGAGCACCGGGAACACCCGCTGCTCGTAGATCTCCGTCATGGCCTTGTGGTCAGCGGACGACAAGTCCGCCCAGCGCACGATCGCAATACCCGCCTCGTGCAGGGCCGGACTGAGTTGGTCGACAAAGACTGATTCTTGACGAGCCACCAGGGCCCGGGCGGTCTCGGCGATCTCGCTGAGCTGCTGGGTCGCCGAGCGGCCGTCGGGCGTCGGTTCCTCGATGCGGGCGGCGACCTGATCCTTGAGGGCGGCCACCCGCACCTGGAAGAATTCGTCGAGGTTGGACGTGGCGATGGCGCAGAATTTGGCCCGCTCCAGCAGGGGAATGCCCGTTTCGGACGCCAGATCGAGCACCCGCTCGTCAAACGCGAGCCAACTCAGCTCCCGGTTGATGAAACGGTCGTCCATGTCCCCCATTCTCGCAAATATTCCGCCGCCCGGTCGCCTCCGTTGCCCGCGCCCGGAAAACCTTGGCGCAGTGGGATGCACGTGGGTGTGCTCGAACCACTCAGGGTGTCGCGGATGGGTGGCGGGTTCGCTGCGCCACGGTTCTGTTCGGGCCCGCTTCGCGGTCCTGACGAGTCGGCCGTCAAGCCTGGTCGCCTCGCCTCTCGGCTCCTCAGTCGTCGGGAACGCCCAGGTCCCATTCGATGGAAATGGCCTCGCGTTCGGCGTCTCGCATCACCCGTTCCCGGTTGCGCCGAAACTGGGGATCGTCGCGAGGCAGCAGGACCAGACGAGCCAACACTCGGGCCCGAAACTCCTCCAACACCGTTCGCTCGCCCCAATCACCGTAGACCTCCCAGTGCGGTGAGACCGGTCCGAGGTAGACGATGCGAGCGTGGGCTCGCGGCGGAACGTCGGCGACGACATCACTCATGGCACTCATGCTCCGGAGGATACCGGTCACCTGTCGCCCGCCTGCCGGCCGGCGCGTTACCGGTCCAATCCGGGACCCGGGCGAGCGCCGAACAGAGTGGGCAAGGCCGGGCAAGTAGATTACAGTTTGATGACGAATCAGAAGTTGGCGCGGGAATTCGGGCCCCGGCACCTTTTGTACCGGACGGCAACTTTTCGGGAACTGTCACCGAGCCGACTGCGTCGAACCTGACGAACGCAAGTCCCGAGCACTGGGAGCCAGCACCATGAACGACCTCGAACACGAACCTTTCGACGACAGCACCACCGCATGGATGCGCCAGGGCAATTGCCGGCTCTATCCGCCGGCGATGTTCTTCCCGAGCGACGGTGTCGGCGTCGACAAGGCCCGCAAGATCTGTGTCGGGTGTGCCGTCACCGAACCGTGCTTGGAGTACGCCCTCGAGCACCGCATCGATCACGGCGTCTGGGGCGGATGCAGCGAGCGTGAACGCCGGCGCATCGCCAAGCGGCGACGCATCGCCGTGACGGTCACCTAGACCACAACTAGACCGGGGCCACGACCCCCACACCCCATCCCCAGCGGTCCGGGGCGGTACCACCCTTCGCCATCAAGTAGTGCTGGCCAAGTTCAATACACAACGGCGCCCCGACCGGGGCGCCGTTGTTCGTGAGTGGAACAATGGGGCTGGCGAACCGCTGGCGGCCGGGCTCAGCGGACGGTCGTGTCGGTGCTTCCCGTCGTGCCCGTCGTGCCGGTGGCGTGGGGTGTGGCCGTGGTGTCGGTCACCGTGGACGGGCGCTGGGCTTCGTCGATACCGTCTTTAAATTCTTTCTGGGCCCGTCCGAGGTTGCGCGCCAGCTTGGGGATCTGCGATCCACCGAAGAGCACCAGCACGATGACCAAGATGATGATGCCTTCTGGACCGCCAATGTCGAATCCGATCATGTCGCCACCCTACACCCAATCGGACAGGGTTTCGGAGCGCCCGCCGGTAATCTTCCGCTCGCGACGACGCCCGTCTCCGTCACTCGGCGTCAGTCAACCGGTGTCACGCACCGAGCACGCTGCGGGCCGCCTGGGCCCGCTGGCGGCGAATGCGGCGACGCTCCCGCTCTGACAGTCCGCCCCAGATGCCGAACTTCTCGCCGTTCTGCAACGCGAACTCGAGACAGTCGTTGCGTACCACACAGCCCCGACAGACCTCCTTGGCCTCGCGCGTCGAGGCTCCCCGTTCAGGGAAGAACAGGTCGGGGTCGACACCGAGGCAGTTGGCGTGATCCTGCCAGCCGTGGTCGTCGGGATCACCCGGAGATTCGAAGAAGTCGTGCATGGTGTTCGGGGACCCCCTGCTTGTGGTCCAGCGCTGCCGGGGCCCGTGGACGCGGCAGCATGGTGGTGGTGACGGATCCGGCGGCGACCCACGAGGGTAGGGCGACGTCGGCGTAATTACACGGTTGTGATTGTCGCATACCACATCACATCCGCGCAAGGGGGCATTTCGCGCCCGCGGCTTTCAGGCCAAACGCGAACGTCACGCCAACGATCGCCCGCGCCCGGCTCACGCCGGCACCGCCTCAGCCGGCGCGGCGGTGGTGACGCTGCTGGCGGTGGTGCTCGATGAAGTCCACCAGCACGTAGTCACCCAGGTTGTCTGGTGTGGTGAAGAACGCCCGCCCCTGGTTGATCTCCGAGATGCGCTCGACGAAGGCCTTCAACGAGGGGGTGGCCCCCAGCATGAACGTGTTGATGCGGATACCGGCCCTGGTGCAGCGCAGCACCTCGCGCAGCGTCGCTTCCACCGTCTCGCTCACCGGCGGATAGTGGAAGAACACCTCACCGTCGGCCATCACGTGGGCGGTCGGCTCGCCGTCGGTGACCATGATGATCTGCTTGGAACCGTGCTGACGGCCCAGCAGCTGGCGGGCCAGCGTGAGGCCGTGGTGCATGTTGGTGCCGTACACGTAATCCCAACTGGCGGCGGGGATCTGCTCGGGCCGGATCACCCTGGCCGTCTCCGAGAACACCACCACCCCCAGGTAGTCCCGAGGGAATTGGGACGAGATCAGCGCATGCAGCGCCATCGCCACCTTCTTGGCCGGGACGAAGCGACCCTCCATCGGCATCGACATCGACAGGTCCAGCATCAGCACCGTCGATGATCGGGTGAGGTGCTCGGTCTGCTCGATCTCGAAGTCGTCGGGCTCCAGCCGCACCGGTACGCCCGATTCGGCCGGCGCGCCCTCGGCGCCGGCCCGGCTGCGGCGGGTGAGCGCGTTGCGGATGGTGCGTTGAAGGTCGAGCCGGAAGGCGTCACCGTATTCGTAGGCCTTGGTGTCGGGCGAACGTTCGTGGCCGAAGCCGAGGCGCGGTACCTGGTGTTGGCCGATCTGATCCTTGGTGAGGCTGCTGAACAACTCCTTGAGCGCGTTGGCGCCGATGTGGCGCACGCCGCGCGGCGTGAGCTGCAGGCCGGTCTCGGTCTGATCGACCAGACCGGCGTCGGCGAGAGCCTTGGTCAGCTCGGCCAATCGTTCCAGGGAACGGGTGGCGTCGTCACCGAGCAGCTCGCGTACCTTGTCCACGTCGGCCTCGGCCAGCGCGGTTGGGGTGGTGACGCCGCGCAACAGCGCCTCCAACTGGTCGAGGTCACCCAGCTCGGCCATGGCTTGGGCGGCCGGACCCATCCCCAGTGGGTCGTCACCGTTGAAGTCGTAGGAGGCGCCCCATCCGGCGGCCGGCACCAGGGCCTGCAGGTTGCCGGTCAGCTGGCTCATCTGCCAGCGCAGGTCCATGTCCTCCAACAGCTCGTCGGAGAGTTGCCGGAGCTGGGTCCGCTGCTCGGGGGTCATCGAATTGAGCATCGCCTGCATTGCGGCCATCCGCCGGGCCATGGCCTCCAGCAGCTCCTCGATCGTCGCCGGCTGCTCGGGGAAGAACTCGCCGTAGCGATCCATGAACTCCTCGAACTGCGGATCCTCGCCGCGCCGATGGCGCTCGAACATCTCGTTGAGCGCCGCCATCATGTCCTTCATGCGGGCCATCGCTTCGGGCGTCATCGTCTGCATCGACCCGCTCATCTGCTCGAACATCTGGTTCGCCAGCTGGGAGCGGAGGCGGTCGAGCAGGGCCTCGAAGCGAGCTTCGGCCGGGGGCGACGTGAAGTCGTACTGCCGCAGCGACTCCACCTTGCCGGCCAGGTCGGCGGGGAGGAAGTCGAGCTGCAGGAAACGGTCAGCGGCCGCCTCGGCGGCGATGTCGGCCCGCCGCGATTCCCCGGTGCGCGCCGCCTCGGCCCGCCCGTCGATCACCGAGCGGTCGATGTTGTGGCGCTCCTCGTCGACGATGTCGTCGAGCTCCCTGGCGATCTCGTCGTAGACGCCGCCGAGGTCGAAGCGCTCCAGGCGGTCACGCCGCTCGGCCCGGATCCGCTCGATCAACTCCCGCAGACCGGCGATGCGGTCGCCGTCGGGGCCGCGTAACCCGTCGTTCATCAGGCGTCGGAGGGCCGCGTTGACGTCGCCGTGCTCGATGAGGTCGTCGGTGATTGCTCCCATCACGTCGTCGGCCCCGAACTCGAACCCGCGCTGGGACCCGTCCCAGCGGGAGTAGGTGTATCGGGTCGACATCACCAGTCACCGTACAACCCATTTCCACAGCCGGATCCGGACAGAAATGACCGAATCCGGCTGTGGAAACGCGGTCTCGGCGTCAAACCCGGCGGGCCGGCCGGGGCCGGCCGGGGTTGGGCGTCCGTAGAATGAGTGGATGCGAGTGCCGCGTACGTTCGTCTTTCTGGACCTTTCCGGGTTTACGAACTACACGGCTGCGTTCGGCGACGACGCCGCCGGGCGCCTGCTGAGCGCATTTCGCTCTATCGTCCGCGAGGTCGCCTCCGAGCGGGGGGTGCGCATCGCCAAGTGGCTCGGCGACGGCTGCATGGTGGTGGCCGTCCAGCAGCCCGACGCCATCGAGTTCACCCTCGACCTGCACGAGCGGTCGGCCGAAGTGTGCTCGCCACTCACCCTGCGCGCCGGCCTGGCCACCGGGTACGCCCTGCTGTTCGAGGGCGACGACTACATCGGCTCGGCCGTCAACATGGCGTCACGGCTCTGCGACATCGCCGGCCCCCACCAGGTGTTGATGCCCACCATGGGCATCGAGCGCCTGCCCGAAGGCATCCAGGCCAACCCGGTCGGATCGGTTGCCCTGGCCGGCTTCCCCGGCGAGATTGAAGTGCTCGAGCTCACCGGCCGACCCCGCCAAGCCGCAGTCAACGACACCGGCGAGCTCTGGGTCCACACCCCGCAGGGCTGAGTTCGCTGCTTCGGCGTGCGCCGACGGGTCAGCGGGCCCGGTACACCGAGCGGCGCGACGCGGTGTCCTTGTTGAGCCGTTTGGACAGGTGGAGTCCCTCCAGCACGAAGGCCACGGCGGCGGCAACCGAGGCCGGTGACTCGTCGCCGGCGGTGAGGCTGCCGACCGGCCGCGCCAGTTCGGGGATGGTGCGCACCAGATCGGCGAGGGTCGCCGACGAGACGTCCTCACCGACATCGACCACGGCTCCCTCCTCGAACGCGGCGATCACGGCGCGGGTCTGGTCGGGCGCAACCCGCTCCTTGAACACCGTGAGGACCGCTCCGCGCACGAGGTGTTCGAAGATGGCACCCTGACCACCGTCGTCGAGGGCCTCGATCTCGATCTTGCCGCTGGAGCTGGCGGCCATGGCGTCGAGGTCGTCGACGCGCGCCGTGGCCACCGGCTCACCCGCCCGCAGGGCGCGGCGCAGCGCGTTGGCCGCCACCGCCTCGCGGTTGGTCACCGACAACCGCACGCTCACGCCACTGCGCTGGTTGACGTGGGAGCTCGCTCGGGCCATCTGGCTGACCGTGGCGATCGCTTCGCCGAGATAGTCGGGCACCGTGACGGCCACCGATCCACTCGCCGCACTACCCAGGGCGCTGCTCCGGCTGGCGTCGTCGCTCCCCCACGACCGGGACTCCTGGTCCATGATGGCCAGTTCGGTCGGCACGTCCAGCGGGTAGTGGGTGCGGATCTGCGATCCGAAGCGGTCCTTCAACGGCGTGATGAGGCGCCCTCGATTGGTGTAGTCCTCGGGGTTGGCCGAGGCGAC
>Ga0136617_10001577_pt1 | contig 20209 bp, 20 predicted proteins | sample AntDrymUQ3222106_2_FD_129672 | JGI IMG/M metagenome (GOLD analysis project Ga0136617, IMG submission 129672) | Polar desert sand microbial communities from Dry Valleys, Antarctica - metaG UQ322 (21.06) | ecosystem: Environmental > Terrestrial > Soil > Desert | place: Antarctica: Dry Valley...
AGTTAAAACGTTGGCTCAAACGAGCCTCCGAGCCATCACGCACAAAGCAGGGAACTCAAACCCTGTGAACGATCTTATAGCAGCCGTCGGGCCGGCGCACCTTTAATCACAGGAGATCACGAGATCAGAAGCCTTCTTGTTTTTGTCTTGACACAAGAATCTCCTGATCTCCTGTGATTTTTCAGCGGGCGGCGGCCTTGGGGAGATCGAAGCCGAGCGCGAGATCCAGCATGCGTTCGAGCTCGCCGGCGCGGTTCGTCAGGTGATCGCGGCGTTCCTGGTCGTCGTGCTGCGCGCGGAAGCATTCGTCCGCGATGTTGAGTGCGGCCAGGACGGCAATCTTCAGCGTGTCGCCGGCGGTCGTCTCCCGAGACGCGAGACGCATCTTCGTGTCGACATACGCGGCCAGCTCCGCGACATAGGCGGGATCGAGCCCGCTCCGTATCGGGTACTGCTGGCCGTGGATCTCGACGTGAATGATGCGGGACTCGTCCATCCCTACAGGTTCAACCCCTCGAGCTGCTGCAGCATCTCCGTCACCCGCGAGCGCACCAGCTCGCGTTCTTCCCGCAGCGCCGACAGCTCGGTGTCCGCGCCCTCGGCCTCGGCGATGCGCGAGCGCATGCCGTCGAGCTCGCGCGCCAGCCGGTCGTTGTCCTGCGCCGCGCGCGCACTGTCGTCACGCAGGCGATCGATCAGGTTCACGAGCTTCTTGAGTTTTTCTTCGAGGCGGTCGATTGGTTCCAGGTCCACGCCGCGCGTCATCACCGCTTTTGCCACCCGATGCTCCTTGTCAGGCCGGCTGAAGCCGGCCTCTACCTTATCGTCGTTCCGCGCCGTGCGCTCCCTTCAGCGCCTCGACGATCGTGCTCATGGCCGCTTCGACTTCGTCATCCGTCAACGTCCGCTCGGACGAGCGGAACGTCAGGCGAAGCGACAAACTCATGCGCCCTTCCGGGACGCCTTTTCCCTGGTAACGGTCGAACTCGACGAGCGATTCGAGCAGTGCCGGGGCTGCCGAACGGATAGTGCCACGAACGGCAGCGGCAGGCAAGGCTTGGGCGACGAGAATCGAGATGTCGCGTACGATCGCGGGAAATTTCGGAAGCGCGTGCGTGCGCAGTTCGGCGGCGTCGACGACACTCGCCAGGGCATCGAGGTCGATCTCGCCGACGTAGATCTCTTCGGAGGCGGGAAATCCTCGCGCTGTCGCGATGGCTGGATCGAGAAGGCCGACGCTGCCGACCGGGTAACCGCGGGTGCCCACATCGGCGGACCTCCCGCGTACAAGGAACGGCGCCGCGGACGTTGAGAAGTCGAGCGGACCGGCACCGAGCACATCGGCCAGCAGTTCGGCGGTTCCTTTGACGTCGAAGAAGTCCACGGGGGCCGGCTGTGTCGACCAATGCCCGGGCGTGCGTTCACCGGCCCAGGCGAATGCGACCGCCCGGCGTTCTCCCGAGGGCCCGAAGCGGCTGCCCGATTCGAAGAGGCGGACGTCTTTCCGCCCGCGGCGGCGATTGTGCGAACAGGAGTCCAGCAGCCCGGGCAGTAATGACGGCCGCAGCACCGCGAACTTTTCGGACAGCGGGTTCTCGATCGCAGCGGGTTCCACGCCTGGCCGGCAGAACGGGAGGGCGGCCGCGCGTTCGACGAAGGCAAACGTCATCGACTCCGAAAAGCCGGCCGCCGTCATGGCGCGCCGGATCTTTCCGTCGCGCTCGATCCGAGGGTCGGGGACCGCCTGGGGGACGTCGAGCGGCGGGAACGTCACCGGGATCCGGTCGAAGCCGTGGTGACGGCCGACCTCTTCGATCAGATCGATCTCGCGCGTCACGTCGACGCGGTAGCTGGGCACCGTGACCTGCCAGCTCGCATCCTGCCCGGTCACAAGGAATCCCAATCGGCTGAGGATGCGCGGAACGTCGTCCTCGGGAACGACCGTGCCGAGCACGCGTGCGATGCGGCTGCCTCTCAGGCTGACTTCCAGCGGGAGCCGGGGCGACGGATAGACGTCGCGCGTTGCGTGTGCCGTCGCCGCGCCGATCTTTTCCAGCAGCGCCGCGGCGCGGGCGAGCCCTTCCAATGGTGCTTCGATGTCTGCTCCACGCTCGAAACGAGTGGAGGCCTCGGTCTTCAATGCGAGACGCTTGCTGGTCCGGCGAACCGAGGGCGGATGAAAGTACGCGCTTTCGAGCACCATCCGGCGGGTCGACTCACTGATCTCGGAGTTGGCGCCTCCCATCACGCCGCCGATGGCGACGGGGCGCTGCGCATCCGCGATGACCAGCATCTCGGGATCGAGGGCTCGATCGACGCCGTCGAGTGTCCGCAACGTTTCTCCGGCGCGCGCCCGACGAATCACCAGTTCCGCGCCTTGAAGTTTGTCGAGATCGAATGCGTGCATGGGTTGCCCGATCTCGAGCATCACGTAGTTCGTCACGTCGACGATGTTGTTGATCGGGCGGACGCCCACGGCTTCGAGGCGTCTGGCCAGCCAGGACGGGGACGGCCCGACCGTGACGTCGAACAGCTGCGCCGAGTAGCGAGGGCAGAGATCGGGCGCTTCGATCCTGACCGGTATCACCGAGTCAGATTCGACCCGGCCCGACGGTCGTGGTTTCAACGCCCCACCCCAGATGACCGACGCCTCGCGGGCGATACCGAGGTGACTGAGGCAATCCGGGCGATTGGCGGTGATCTCGAAATCGATGACGCCGTGCTCGACCGCGGCCAATTCAAAGCCGCGCAGCGAGATCTCGTGGGCGATGACCTCCACGTCCGCCGGCACATCGACAAGCTCCGCCAACCACTCGTGAACGATCCTCACTGCGGAAACTGCTCCAGGAAGCGCAGATCGTTCTCGTAGAACAAGCGGATGTCCTCGACGCCCCACTTGAGGAGCGCGATCCGCTCGATGCCCATGCCGAACGCGAAGCCTGTGTACTTCTCCGGGTCGTACCCGACTGACTCGAACACCGCGGGATGAACCATACCGCTGCCGAGGATCTCGATCCACCCGGTGCGCTTACACATGCCACATCCGTTGCCACCGCACGCCGCGCAGCTGATGTCTACTTCAGCGCTGGGCTCGGTGTAGGGGAAGAAGCTCGGACGGAATCGAACCTTGCGTTCCTGCCCGAACAGCTCACGGACAAAGACGTCCAGTGTGCCCTTGAGATCCGACAATGCGACGTGCTCGCCAACGACGAGCCCTTCGACCTGCGTGAACATCGGCGTGTGCGTGAGGTCGAGGTTGTCGCGCCGATACACGCGTCCCGGCGCGATCAGCCGCACCGGCGGCTCGTGCGTCTCCATATAGCGGATCTGCATGCCGGAGGTGTGCGTGCGAAGAAGGGTCGCGGGGGAGCCCGCCGACGAGCGCATCGGCGAGGACAGGTAGAGCGTGTCCTGCATGTCGCGCGCGGGATGCTCCGGCGGCATGTTGAGCGCTTCGAAATTGTGGTAGTCGTCCTCGAGCTCGGGCCCTTCGATGACGAGAAACCCCATGCGCGTGAAGATCGACTCGATGCGCTCGCGGAGGATCGAGAGCGGGTGCGAATGTCCCACCGCGGGACGGCGGCCGGGGAGGGTGATATCCACGGCCCCTCTTGGCGCGCGCGTCGATGCGGCAGCGGCGATCCGCTCGTCGAGCTGCTGCTCGATCTCCTTCTTCAGTGTGTTGGCGAGCTGGCCGAGGCGCGGCCGCTCGGACGCGGCCGCCGTGCCGAGCGCCTTGAGCAGGGCGGACAGCAACCCGCCCTTGCGCGAGAGATACCGGTCCCTGATCGCGCGGAGATCCGCCTCGGACGCTGCCGAGGCGAGTTCGCGACCGAACTGTTCCCTGAGGCTGTCGATGGAGGAGTCTGACAAGGCCAGGTCCTGAGGACCTGCTATGCCCGCGCTTCCGCCGCTGCGCGCGCCTTCGGCCTCGCGGCCTTGGCGGCGCCGGTCACAGGACGCTTGGCCTGCGCGGGTTTCGCGTCTGCGGCCGTCTTCGCCAGCCGTGCAAAGGCGGCGGGGGAGGTCACGGCCAGGTCTGCCAGCTGCTTGCGGTCGATCGGATTGCCCGCGGCCTTCAAGCCCGCCATCATCTGACCGTAGGTCAAGCCGTTCTCGCGCGCGGCGGCGTTGATGCGCATCACCCACAGGCGGCGGAAGTCGCGCTTCTTACGGCGGCGCCCGACAAACGCATACTTCAGCGCGGTGTCGACCGACTCTTTCGCGGCGCGATAGAGTTTGCTCTTGTTCGCGTAAAAACCCTTCGCACGCGCGAGCAGCTTCTTCCGCTTCGCCCGCCGAACATTCCCTCTCTTGACTCTTGGCATTGCAATCCCTAATCGCTAATCGCTGATCCCTACTCTTCGAACCAATCCCGAATCCCCGATCGATCAGCGATCAGCGATCAGTGATGCGGGATCCTCAGGCGCTCCTCAGTTCGGCAGCATCTTCCTGAGGCTGGCTTGGTCGGCGGGGGAGACTACGACCGTCCCCTTGAGCCCGCGTTTGCGGCTGCGGCTCTTGCTCGTCAGGATGTGCTGTTTGAAGGCCTTGCTCCGGACGAATTTCCCGGTGCCTGTCTTCTTGAAGCGCTTCGCCGCGCCCCTATGTGTCTTCAACTTCGGCATTTCGTTCTTTCACTCCGTCTCGGCCGTTTCTCGTTTCGGCGCCGACTTGCGTCCGGCGCGCTGCGACAGGATCGTGTGCATCTGGTTCCCTTCCTGGCGCGGCGCCGTCTCGGCAATGGCGACCTCGGCCAGCTCCTCGATCAACCGCTCCAGGATGCGGCGGCCGATCTCGGGGTGCGCCATCTCGCGGCCGCGGAAGAAAATCGTCGCCTTGACCTTGTCCCCTTCGGCGAGAAAGCGCTCGATGTGCTTCTTCTTGAAGTTGTAATCGTGCTCGTCGACCTTGGGCCGGAACTTGATCTCCTTGACCTCGATGATCTTCTGGTGCTTCTTCGCCGACCGCGCGCGCTTCTGTTCCTGGTACTGGTAGCGCCCGAAGTCCATGATCCGGCAGACCGGCGGCGTCGCCGTTGCCGCGATCTCGACGAGGTCGAGCCCCTTGCCGCGCGCGATGGTCAGCGCCTGCTGCGGGGGCATGATGCCAAGCTGTTGTCCGGTGTCGTCGATGACGCGCACCTCGCGAACTCTGATGCGTTCGTTTACCCGCGTGCGGTCGTCCCGACGCGGACTTCTGTCAAAAGCGATAACCCCTCCTACGCTGCCGCCGCCGGCGGCGCCTTCTTCTCTCGAACCTCAGAGAGCGCCGCGGTGATGAACTCTTCAATCATCCGGCTGCCCTGGTCTCCGCTCGTGCGGCTGCGCACCGACACCGTTCCGTCGGACGATTCACGATCCCCGGCTACCAGCATATAGGGGATTTTCTGCAGTTGAGCCTCGCGAATCTTATATCCGATCTTTTCCTGCCGTTCGTCCAGCTCCGCCTTCAGTCCCGCGGCGTGCAGCCGCTGGACGACGTTTCGGGCGTAGTCGAGGTGACGGTCCGCGATCGGCAGCACCACGACCTGGACAGGCGCCAGCCAGAGCGGAAACGCCCCGGCGTAGTGCTCGATCATCAGGGCGATGAACCGCTCGAAGCTGCCGAAAATCGCCCGGTGAATGACGACGGGACGGTGCTCAGCGTTATCGGCGCCTACATATTTGAGGTCGAACCGCTGGGGCATCTGATAATCCAGCTGGATCGTCGCGCATTGCCACTTCCGGCCAATCGCATCGGTGATGTCGAAGTCGATCTTCGGTCCGTAAAAGGCGCCGTCTCCCTCGTCGATCGTGTATTTCTGTCCGCTGGTGGCGAGCGCCTGCTTCAGCGCCGCCTCTGCGCGATCCCAGGTGGCAATCTCGCCAAGGAACTCCGCCGGGCGCGTCGAGAGCTTGGCGGAGTACTCAAGGCCGAAATCGCCGTACACACGCTGTACGAGCCGTAGCAGTGCTTCGACCTCGGGCGCGATCTGCTCGTCGGTCACGAAGCAGTGCGCATCGTCCTGCGAGAACTGCCGGACGCGGGTGAGACCGCTCAGCACGCCTGACGCCTCATTACGGTGCAGCGGCGTCTGCTCGTGGAAGCGGAGCGGCAGATCCTTGTAGCTGCGCATCTCGCTGCCGAACACCAGCATGTGGCCCGGGCAGTTCATCGCCTTCACGCCCATCTCTTCGCCGTCACGGCCCGAGACGAGAAACATGTTGTCGCGGTAATGCTGCCAGTGGCCGGACGTCTCCCACAACGCCTTGTTGTAGATCAGCGGCGTTTTCAGCTCCACGTAGCCGGCGGGGAAGAGCACCGCCCGCATGTAATCGGCGAGCGTGTTGTACAGCGTCGTTCCTTTGTCGAGCCAGAACGTCGCCCCGGGCGCCCATGGATGGAAGGTGAACAGGCCGACGTCCTTGCCGACCTTGCGGTGGTCGCGCTTCTTCGCTTCCTCCAGCCGCTGCAGGTGCGCCTGCAGTTCCTTGTCGCTGAAGAATGCGGTGCCGTAGATGCGCTGCATCGGCTGGTTGCGCGCATCCCCTTTCCAGTACGCGTTCGACGCGTTCAGCAGCGTGAACGCCTTCAGCCGTCCGCTCGAAGGCACGTGCGGCCCGACGCAGAAGTCCACGAAGGTGTCGCGGTCCTTGATCGTGTAGCAGGAGACCTCGGACCGCCCCTCGGTCTTCTCGTCGATCAGCTGCACTTTCAGCGGCTCGCCGCGGCCGGAGAAGAACTGCTTCGCCTCCTCGCGATCCAGCATCTGCCGCTCGTACGGCAGGTCCTGGGCGGCCAGCTCCCTCATCTTCTTTTCGATCGCCTCGAGGTCTTCGGGCAGGAACGGACGATCGACGATGAAGTCGTAGAAGAAGCCTTCGTCAGTGGCCGGCCCGATGCCGCACTGCGCGCCGCGAAACAGGTTCGTGACCGCGGCCGCGAGGAGATGCGCCGTGCTGTGGCGATAGACGTGCAGGCCCTCGGGGCTGTCGGGCGTCACGATACGCACGCGCGCGTCCTGCCGGAGCGGGAAGCCGAGATCCACCAGGCGGTCGTCGACCGCCGCGGCAAGCGCCGCTTTCGCCAGTCTCGGCGAGATGCCTGCGGCGATCTCACCCGGCGTCGTGCCCGCGGGCACGCGACGGCTGGATCCGTCAGGTAACGTGACGGTGATCTCGTCCATGGAAACGTCGTTCAACTTGCGGAAGTGTTCTCGCTCGAGAGCGGGCCTGCTTTGAGCGAGCCATAACGCTCATTCAAGACTGGGCCCGCCATAAGCGAGCCCTTCGACTCCGCGCGACGCGCGCTCGCCATGGCGAGTCGAATGGTAGGCACGGGCAGACTCGAACTGCCGACCTCCTGCGTGTCAAGCAGGCGCTCTAACCAACTGAGCTACGCGCCTATACTGCGAAAAACACTGGGTTTACCGAAACGGAGATTTTAGCACTACTTCTTGAGGCGTTCCAGCGCGGCGCTCAGGATCGCGTCGGTCGCCGGGGGCGGGGAGCCGAAGTCGACGTCGGGGTCGGCAACTTCGACCGTCGGTTTGAGACCCGGGCCATGGAGGGGTTCGCCCGACGGACGCAGGTAGCGCGCATACGTCAGCCAGAGCCCGCGGTTCTCCGGGAGCTTGACCAGTTTCTGGACTGCCGCGCGGCCGATCGTATGCTCGCCGACGAGCTCAGCGCGCTTGTTGCCCTCGAGCGCCGCCGCAAACACCTCGGCCGCGCCGGACGTTCCCGCTGTCACGAGGATCGTGACCGGCAAAGTGATGGCGCCGTCACCGTCCTTGGCGCTGATCGTGTCCCGCGTGCCCGTCTTCTCGCGGCCCGCTTTGATCGCCAGCGTCCCGGACTTGACGAACAGCCGCGCGGTCTCGATCCCGTTGTCGAGGGAGCCCTCCGCGTTATGACGCACGTCGAGAATGAGGGACCGCGCACCGGTTTTCGTCAATTCGGCGGCGCGCTGCTGAACGTCGGCAGCGGTCGTCGGACCGAACGTCGGGATGCGGATATAGCCAACCCCGTCGAGCATCTTCGCGGTCACTGGAACGGGCGCGGCCTTTTCCCGGACGAGCGTCACATCATGAGGGTCGGCGGCATTGCCGCGGAGCACCGTGACGACGACCTTTGTGCCAGGCTGGCCGCGCAGGAGGCGAACACCCTCGAAGACCGACAGTTCGCGCGTCGGCTTGCCGTCGATCGCGCGAATGTAATCGGCTGTCTGGATGCCAGCCTTGGCTGCCGGGGAGTTGTCGCGCGCCGCGATGACGCGAAGGTAGAACTGCCGGGTCAGTTCGAGCCCGACGTCTCCATCGGGCAGTGGTTTGCCCGACTCGACCTCACGCATCTGGGCGACATTCAGGTACGCGCTGTCGGGATCAAGCCCGTCGGCCAGCCCCCGCATCGCGCCTTCCATGACTTTGTCGACTTTCACTTCTTCCACGTAGTTCGACATGACGAGCCCCATCACATCGTCGAACACGCGGAGATGCTGGAACGTCTCGTCGTTGCCAAGCGCTGACGCCCTGCCCATGAGCCCACCGATGATGACGAAGGCCAGGATCGGGGTGCAGATCACCAGAACGGACAGGCGTGTCTTAAAGGTCATATAAGGGCATCCGTATTCATTGTAACCGATAGTCCGGCGGGCAGATAGACCGACGGGCCGATCACCACAATGATTTTCCGTCGATCGTCCCTGGAATGCTCAGTCCGAAATACTTGAGCACCGTGGGGGCGATGTCCATGATGGACGGGTCGTTCCGGTTTATCCGCTTGCTCGAGACGAGGACGCCGGCTGTCGTGGCGAAGTCATATCCGCCATGGTCGCCGCTCCATTTCTTCATGTTCGGGTACACGATCCCCGGCGGCGACCCTCCGAGCGCGGTCTGCCACGACACCCGGTAGCCCTCCTCCATCCCCACCTGCAGCTCGGCCGCGTTGCCAAGAAACTCGCCTGAATAAACGTCGTCACGTTTGTAGACGGCGCGCACGATCCTGGAGCCGTCTTCCGGGTCCTGCATCGTGAGCAGGCGCGCGGCGAGCTCGTCGGCGAGGCTGGTCGCTTCGGCCCCGGAAGAGACGATCCCCTTCGCCTCGCGTCCCCGGAGGTTGAAATAGATCTGGCCGAGACCCATCGCATAGGCGCGGGTTTTCGTCCAGTCGACGTTTTCCCAGAACTCCGCACCGCCGAACAGGTCGTCGAGCTTCTTTTCCCCTGGCTGCTGCCCCTGAATGACCATGTAGCCCTGCTGCACGAGCCAGGTGTTCAGATTGACCGCCTTGCGCCACGAGTGAAATCCGTGGTCGGAGACGATCAGCAGGTCCGTGCCGGGCTCGAGGTGCTCCAGGACCTCCGCGACGAACTGGTCGGCACGGCGATAGATCGTCTCGATCGCGCCCCCATGCTTTGCCGCGAGGGCTGCGTCGTACATCGGGTGACGATCGTCCATCAAGCGCCACATCATGTGCTGCACACGGTCGGTTGATTCGATGACTCCGACGAGCACGTCCCACTGACGCGCATCGATGCGGTCGAGAATGACCTGGGCGCGGTCGTCGAACGCCTTGTAGAGGTCCTCCATGAACGTCTCTTCGTCCATGCGTCCCTCGTTGAGCGGCCAGGTCGCTTCGGCCCAGCCGAGCGTGCGATACGGACCGAGACGCCTGAACAGATCGCCGGCAAACGAGGACGGATGGGAGATCGCAACCGGCGGATTGTCCGGTTTCCAGTTGACGGGGGAGCTGTACAGCTGAAGCTCGTTGTCGGCCTTCATCAGCAGCAACTGCGTCATGCCGTGCACGCGGACAAAGAAATTGATCCGGAAGTCGAGATTTATCCACCGGCTCATTTTTCCAGGCTCGAGCGCGACCGATTCGCCGTTGATGTCGACGACCGCCGTCTTCGCCGCGCGGTTCCAGCGGACGATCATCGGCAGCCGGATGTCTTCCTTCTCTTCGAGCGCCGCGATCTGTTTGCGGTCTTCGTCTGTCAGCGCCGGCGACTTGGCGCGGAGCTTTTCCAGCTGTTGCCTGACGACGGGATTCGGCGGGCCGATGAGCTCCGTGCGGGCGGTGTCGTTCTCCATCACCAGCCGTTTGAGGACTCCGCCGAACTCCGTATTGCCTTCCTCGTAGCGGCTCAGGTCAGTGGCGAAGTAATAGAAGGTGCCCATCGTGCCGCGGATGTCGGGCAGCGGCAGTCCGGAGAGCAGCTCGCCGTTCGGCACCTCTTCGGGGGGGAATGTCACCGGGACCGTCAGCACGCTCGAGCGGACGCCAGCCTGCCCGGCAGTCACCCAGAACGAGGTGCCGCCGCGAATGGAGTGCACTTTCGGCTTCGACGTTGGAATGTAGTTGAACAGAAACTTCGGCGGCTCCCGCCGCACCATCCCGAGATCCGGAAGGTACGTCGCTGTATCGCGGACGAGAAAGTCGTAGATGTTGTGCTTGCCAGCGTTGACGCCGGTCGCGAATGAGGCCCACGCGGTCGGCGATTCCGGCGAGTGCGTCGTCGCCAGCGGGTACAGCCCGCCGCCATCCGCCAGTTTTTTGAACGTGGGCAGTCGTCCTGCGTCGATCCACTCCTTGAGAAGATCCGGATCCATCCCGTCGAAGCCGAGGATCACGAGCTTCTGTGTAAAGCCGCTGGTCTTCGGACGCGAGCCGCACGCGGCAAGTGACGCCCCAAGCGCGATCGCCAGCCCCGCAGCCGTGAGCCGGCCACGGTTCAACACGGTGCAACACCGAGTCTTGCTGCCACGGTGCAGCGCGGTGCAACACCGAATCCTGCTGCCACCGTGCAACGCGGTGCAACACTGAATCTTGCTGGACTCATAATTTAACGAGTCATTGTACGCTTCGGTGATGAGGGCGATGGGCGTTGATTACGGTCAGCGGCGGATCGGGCTGGCGCTCTCTGACGCGACCGGCATGCTGGCGCGGCCGTGGAAAACGATTCCGCGCGCCGGCAATCCTTCGCAGGTCGCGGCAACACTCGCCAGCGAGGCCGGCGCGCTGATGCGTGAAGACGACGGCCTTGCGGCAATTGTCGTCGGCTTGCCAAAGCGCCTCGGCGGAGAGCCCACCGACCAGACACCAGCCGTCGAAGCGGTGGTCGAACGGCTTCGTGCGATCGTGACGATCCCGGTTGTCGTGCAGGACGAGCGCCTCACGAGCCGCGAAGCCGAAGACATCCTCGCGCGACGAGAAAAGGACTGGCGCAAACGCAAGTCGATGATCGATGCGACGGCGGCGGCCCTGATCCTGCAAGACTATCTCGATGGGCAGCCCTAAAGGGCTGGACTACGCCGACAACCGACCTCTGATGACAACGCCCAATCCTCAACCTCAACCAACACTCGGACGAACGATCAGGCAACTCGTTGGCTGGTTGTTCGCGCTGTTTCTTATCGGCGTGATCGGCACCGGCGCCTGGGTGTTCGTGAACCTCGAACGCCCTTTCAAGGGATACGACGCGGCAGAGCAGTTCGTCGAGATCCCGTCCGGCGCCGGCTCGGTGTCGATGGGAAGGCGTCTCGCGGAGGCTGGAGTCGTCCGTTCTGCGCCGGCCTTCCGCCTCGCCGTCTGGATGCGCGGGAGCTCGCGCCGGCTGCAAGCGGGAGAATACCGCTTCGACCGGGCGATGACGACGTCGGAGGTTGTGGACAAGATCGCAGGTGGTGATGTCTACACCCGCGCGATCACGTTCCGCGAAGGACTCACCAACCGCGAGATGGCCGCGCTGTTTGAATCGGGCGGCTTCGGCACCGCGGCTGACTTCCTGGCGGCGGCCCGCAATGCGAGGCTCATCAACGATCTCGATCCGGTTGCGAAGGATCTCGAGGGATATCTCTTCCCCGACACCTACACATTGCAGCGAAAAACCACGGCCGCTCAGCTGATCGAGCGAATGGTCAGCCGCTTTCGCAAGACGCTCGCGCCCGAAATGCAGGCCGGGGCGAGCGCGCAGGGCTTCAGCGTCCGCGAGCTGGTAACCCTTGCGTCCCTGGTGGAGAAGGAAACAGGGAAGCCGGAGGAGCGTCCGATCGTCGCCGGTGTTTACGCGAATCGCCTCAAGATGCGGATGCCGCTGCAGTGCGATCCGACGGTGATCTACGCGATGATGCTGGCGGGACGATACGAGGGGAACATCAGGCGGGAGGACTTGCAGATGGACTCTCCGTACAACACCTACCGCTACCCCGGCCTGCCACCAGGCCCGATTGCCGCCCCCGGCGAGGCGTCGCTGCGCGCCGCCGCCGCCCCCGCAACGGTTCCGTACTTGTACTTCGTGAGTCGCAACGACGGATCCCACGTGTTCGCCACCACCCTCGACGAGCACAATCGCAATGTGGTGACGTATCAGCTGCGCCGGTCCCCGTCGAGACCGTGACATCGTCGCGCGTTTTTCAACAATTGAGTTTCCTGATCTCCCTATCTCCTGTTGACCTCCTGATCTCCTGGCCTCCTGTGGTCATCAGGGATCGTGAAGCGCAGCGTGACGCTGGCTGAGCGCCCCGGCGCGTACACCCATCGCGGGTCCGGGCTCGCGTAGTAATCACCGTCCAGCAGGTTGCGGACGATGCCGCGCAGCTCGAGGCCTGGGGCGAACCGCCAGCCCGCGCTCAGGTCGATCACCTTCGCGTCGGGCGCGGCGACTTCACTCGGGCCTGGACGATCGTCGTCAGCCGCCAGCGAGGCGCGCAGTTGCGCGTAGAACGTGGCGCCGAAGTCCTGTCGCAGCATGACGAAGACCGTGGTGGGGGAAATATCGTCGAGGCTGGCGCCGTCATCGAGCGCTACCCCGCGGCTGATGTTGAGTCCACCTTCGATCGCAAAGCCGTCGCCGGCCTCCGCGCGTGCTTCGAGCTCCACGCCGCGAATGCGAGCACGCCCTCGATTCCTGAAGAAGAAGAAATCCGTCGCGGTCGTGTGGCGCTCGATGAGGTCGTCGATACGGTAGTGATACGCGTAGGCCGCAAGCTGCGTGCGGCCGACCGCGTAGCGCGCGGCGACGTCGAACTGCAGGCTTGATTCCGGCTCGAGGTCTGGATTGCCTGTAATGAACCCGCGGCCCGACGGCCCGCGGAAGTAGCGGTCCGACAACGTGGGGTCCCTGAACGCGCGAGCCGCCTGACCCGTCAGGCTGAATCCACCGAAGGGGCCGGCCGTGACCGACGCGAATCCCGAGAAGGCCCGGTTGGCGGTCGAGCGGTCCCCGAAGAAACCGCCGGCATTGCGCGCCGTGACATGGTCGCCGCGGCCGCCGGCGGCGACACGGAGCCCGGTGGCGAGAGGGGACTCGACCTGGACGTAGACGCCGGCGTCCGTTCGGCGGGCAGAATCGACCGAGAGGTTCGGTGATTCCGACTGCAGCTGGTCGGCGGCGTCGTATCGCAGGATGTTGTCGATCGCCTCGAGATCGAAGCGTCCGTTGACATCGGCGCCAAATTCGATGCGGACACCGGCGACACCCTTCACGCCGCTCGCCTTCACGTGGAAATCACGCGCGGAGACGTCGGCGCGCTCTATCGTGCGGTTCGATGTTGGCGTCTGAAAGCGATCCTGATCGGTGCGCTGCTCGAAAGTCCCCAGGAACGCGGTGAGCGCGACCTGCTGCAGTCCGGCGACATTGGCTCCTTCGTACCCGGTAGTCAGACGGTGCGAATCCTCATAGGGATAATGAAAGCGCACCGTGCTCGAGTTGTTCCGCGGCCGCTCGATGTCACGGCCGAAGTCGCTCTGCCATGCGATCGAGAACAGGCCGGGCCCGGCTTCGTGGTCCACACGCCCGAGAAAACCGCGATCCTTCCAGCCGGAGTTGAAGATTTCCGAGTCGTCGACCGGACTGTCCCAGTCGTCCGCCTCCCGGAAATGCGCCTGCACGAGGACGCCCCCGCGCGCGAGCCCTTTCGAAAGCTCCACGGAGCCACGGCGATCAGGAATCCCTGCGCCAAACGTACCGCTGCCGCGAACCTGGAAGGGACTGCCCGGCTGCGCCCGCCGCGTGCGCACCGAGACGACGCCTCCGATAGCGTCGGAGCCGTACGCAACCGACCCTGGGCCGCGTGCGACATCGATCCCTTCGAAGCTCGCAGGATCCGCAAACGTGGCGCTGGGGCCTGCGCGGCGTTCGGAGCTGACACGCGCGCCGTCGATCAACACGAGGGTTCGTCCGCGCGCGAGTCCGCGGATCGCAGGTACGGACGCGTGCCCTTCGGACACGGCATTCACGCCCGGCACCGTCTCCAGCGCCTGCGTCAGGTTTTCAGGTGATCGGCTGGCGAGCTGTTCCGGCGAGAGTAGTGTCTTGCCGGCCGCCGGAGCGGTGACAATGCTGGGTGCAGCGCCGACGACGGTGACCGCTTCGTCGGTGAGCGGATTGATCTGGATGGTGACAACAGACCCGTCAAGCGTGGTGATATCGACCGGACGCGCGACCTGCCCTCCAGCCAGCACGACGATCACCTGAAACGGAACCGCCGGGGCTCCTGCCCATGCGAACTCGCCGTTCTTGTCGGTGCGGCTGGTGCCCGGCAGTCCAGGGATCGTGACCGTGGCATCGGCCACGGGATTCAACGTCTTCGCATCGACGACGCGCCCTGTGAACCCACGCGACTGTGCATGGGCGGCCGCCGCCGAGAGGATCAGGACAAGGACGGTGAGCAGTGTCGGCATGGGCAACCGGACGTCAGCGCTCGCTCCATTTGAGTTTCTCGCGCAGGACCTCGAAGTACGTCCGGGTACCAGCACGCACCAACCGCAGGGGCCGCAGGGCGCGCTCCACGAATACGACCTCCCCGGCCTGCAGCGGATGCCCGAACTGGCCATCGATCGTCACGTAGAGCTCGTCGTTCGACGTGCCCTGCGCGGGTTCGACGCGTACCTGCGCGCTGGCAGGGATCACGATCGGCCGGTTGGTGAGCATGTGGGGGGCGATGGGGGTAAGCAGGAACGCGTCGACCGCCGGATGCACGATCGGGCCGCCAGCGGCGAGGTTGTAGGCCGTCGACCCCGTAGGGCTGGCAATGATCAGTCCGTCGGCACGCACACGCATCACCGGCTGATCGCCGATGGCGACGGCAAGATCGATAATGCGCGAGAGCGCACCCTTGGTGATCACGACGTCGTTCAGCGCGAGCCGCTCGATGAGCACATCGTCGCCGCGCCGGATCGTCGCCCGGAGCATGAGGCGCTCGTCGATCTGCGCTGTTCCGGCGAGCACGGACTCCAGCGACGGGTACAGTTCGTTCAGCGTGATCTCGGTGAGAAAGCCAAGGCTGCCGAAGTTCACGCCGAGGATCGGCACGTCCATCCCCGCAGCCGCGATGCGGTCCGCCATGCCGATCAGGGTGCCGTCGCCGCCGAGGACGACGACCAGATCGCATTCGCGCGGCAGCTGGTCGCGGCTGACGGTTGCAGCGCCTGCGGGGACGTCGGCGAGCGCGGCCGTGTCTGACTCGAAGACGACCGCGACCTTGCGCCCTTCCAGCCACTCGGCGAGCTCGGTGATGACGACGGCCGCCGCTCCAAGCCGCGCCTTCGCGACGAGCCCCACGCGCTGGATCATTTTCGAAGACGTCATTGCTGCTGCCGCAGGTGCATCAGCCACTCGTGGTTGCCTTCCATACCGGCGATCGGCGATTCGACGACGGCCTTGCGCACAAGTCCTAGTGTAGCGGCGGCCGCGGCGACTTCCTCGACGACGCGTTCGCGGATGCTGTCGTCCCGCACGATCCCTCCCTTGCCGACTTCTTCGCGCCGTGCTTCGAACTGAGGTTTGACCAGCGTCACGACGTCGGCGCCTGGCGCGAGGAGCGCCGGAACCACCGGGAGGATATGGCGGAGCGAAATGAAGGACACGTCGATCGTGATGATGTCGAAGCTCCGCGCTGTCTCCGGAAGGTCGGTCTCGTCGAGGGCACGGGCGTTCACGCGTTCGATCACGACGACCCGCGGGTCGGTGCGGATCTTCCAGTCAAGCTGACCGCGCCCGACATCCAGCGCGACGACACGCGTGGCGCCGCGCTGCAGCAGGACGTCGGTGAAGCCGCCGGTGGAGGCGCCGATGTCGAGTGCCATGCGCGCCGCCACCTGGATGCCGAACACGTCCAGCGCATGAGCGAGCTTGAGGCCGCCGCGGCTGACGTACGGATGATCCGGCGCCGCCAGCACGACCTCCGCATCGTCTGGAATTGCGGTGCCCGCCTTGGCCGACACCTGCCCGTTCACGCGGACGTCGCCGGCGAGAATGAGCGCGCGGGCTCGCTCGCGCGACACCGCAAGGCCGCGCTCGACGAGCAGCACGTCGAGCCTCTTCTTCTTCAATTCCTTCGGCCGACGACCCATTGCGCGAGCGCCGGGAGCTGGCCCGTGATCCCGGCGCTTCGCAGGGCTTCGAGGGCGCGGCCGGCGCACTCCTGCGCCAGTGCGCGTGACGCCTCGAGCCCGTAGAGAGACGGGTACGTGGGTTTACCCGCGGCCGCATCTTTCCCGGCGGTCTTCCCGAGGTCCGCCGACGCCCCTTCGACATCGAGAATGTCGTCGACGATCTGGAACGCGAGCCCGAGCTGTCCACCGAACGCGCCGACGGCCTGCATCGCATCCGCGGACGCACCCGCCATGACCGCTCCGGCGAGGGCCGACGCGCGGATCAGCGCGCCGGTCTTGCGGGCGTGCATATCCCGCAGGCCATCCGCGTCCAGTGCGTGCCCCCCGGAGACGGCGGCCCGAAGGTCGATCGCCTGCCCTCCGACCATCCCGGTCGCGCCGGCAGCCTCGGCGACGATCGCGATCGTCGCGACCTTTCGTTCCGCCATCGCTGGATCGGCCGCGGACGGCTCGCGCGCGAGAAGCGCGAACGCTTCGGTGAGCAACGCGTCGCCGGCGAGGATCGCCAGCCCCTCGCCGTAGACGACGTGCGCCGTTGGACGTCCACGCCGCAGGACGTCGTCATCCATCGCCGGCAGGTCGTCGTGAACGAGTGAATAGGTGTGGATCAGTTCGAGCGCGCATGCCGCGGGCATCGCGGTCTGCCGTGCCGCATCGATATCGCGTGCGTCGCGTGCGGCGACGCCCTCGGCAGCCGCGATGGCCAGGAGCGGCCGGAGCCGTTTGCCCCCTGCCATCAGGCTGTATCGCATGGCCTCCCACACCAGGCCAGGCTCGCGCCCCGTCGCCGGGACGTAGCGCTCCAGCGCGTCTTCGACATCACGGCGCCGCGTGTCGAGCCATGCCGACAGATCCGCCGCGATCACCGTCACCGCCCGCGTTCGGTCTCGCCGTCGGCCGGCAGACCCAGCGAGGGAGGAGCCGGCTTCAGTTCGCCGCGCTCGTTGAGGATCTCGATCCGGCGCTCGGCCGCTTCGAGCGTGGTGTGGCAGAACCGCGAGAGCTGCAAACCCCGCTCGTACAGCTCCATGGATTTCTCGAGCGTGAGATCGCCTTCTTCCATGCGCTTGACGATGGCATCGAGCTCGGCGATGGCGGATTCGAAGTCTTTTATGGTGTCCATTTGCTCTTCACTGCCTGGCAGGCGATCTCACCCTTCTGCAGGGTCACATGGACGACCGATCCTGGCTCGACGCGACTGGCGTCCCGGATGACCATCGAGTGATCGTCATTCCAGCAGACCGCGTAGCCGCGGGCGAGTACTGCGAGCGGGCTGAGATTCTCCAGCCGGCCCGCGAGTATGCGGAAGCGCGCGTCCGCGCGATCGCGCGAGCGGACCGCCACTGACAACAGCCGCCCGTCGGCGATCTGCAGGCGGCCGCGGATGGCTGCCATCCGCCTCCGGAGATCGTGGGACTCGAGGCGGTCGCGCAGCGCACGATACTCGCGCTCGCGCTTCGACAGACGCGCGAGCGCTGCGCGGCGGAGGTGATGCGCGAGCTCCGCGGCTCGTCGTCCGTGCATTGCGACCCGCGCCTGCCACCCGGCGAACCCGCGGCGCGCCGTCAGCCCGTGCAGCGCATTCCGGCGCCGCTGGACGCCGCTCCGCGCGACCGCGTGCAGCCGCTGATGCAGGCGATCGATGCGACTGCAGAACTCGTCCTTCGCCGCGACAACCATCTCGGCGGCCGCCGACGGCGTCGGCGCCCGCAGGTCGGCGACGAAATCCGCGATCGTCACGTCCGTCTCGTGCCCGACGGCGGAGATCACCGGGACGGGGCAGGCGGCAATCGCCCGCGCGACCCGCTCCTCGTTGAACGCCCACAGATCTTCGACCGATCCGCCGCCGCGGCCGACGATGATCACGTCGACACCGGGGACCCGTGCAATCGCGCGGAGCCCCTGGATGATCTCCGGCGCTGCATCGTCTCCCTGCACGCGTGCCGGGCGGATGACCAGGTGGGCGTTGGGATGCCTGCGGGCCAGGACCTTCACGATGTCACGGAGCGCGGCGCCATCCAGAGAGGTGACAATGCCGATCTTTCTGGGCAGGGCCGGCAGCGGACGCTTGCGCGCCGCCTCGAACAGTCCCTCCGCCTGCAGCTTCTTTTTCAGTTGCTCGAACGCAAGCTGGAGCGCGCCCAGACCGTGCGGCTCCATGTGCTCGCACGTGATCTGGTATTCCCCCTTCGGCGCGTACACGTTGAGCCGTCCGCGCGCGATGACGTGAAGCCCGTCCTCCGGTTTGAAGCGGAGGTACCGCACCGCCGTCCGGAACATCACGGCCTTGATCTGCGAATCGCCGTCTCTCAGCGTGAAGTACATGTGCCCCGTGTTCCACACGCGGCAGTTCGAGATCTCTCCCTCGACCCACAGCTCTCCAAGCTGGTCCTCGAGCAGCGAACGGATCATCGAGGTCAGCTGCGACACGCTGACGATGCGGCGTTGGGGCGCGGGCGGGCGAACATCGCGCGCGCTGCCGCGCGCGGAGGGCTCCTCGAACGGCTCGTCGAAGAGGTCAGGCATGTTTCACCAGTGCTTCGACGTCAGCCGCGGAGAGATTGAGACGTTCGATCGCCGTCGCACGGCCGGTGGCCGGGTTGGCAGTGATGACGATCGCATTCAGCCGCGCGCCGCCGGTCGCGGGCTCGAACTTCGACGGCATCCCGCTGACGAAACGTCCCAGGGCCGCTTCGACCGTGACGCCGATGATCGAATCGTGCGGTCCGGTCATGCCGACGTCAGTCAGATACGCGGTGCCCTTCGGCAGGATGCGCTCGTCGGCGGTCTGCACATGCGTGTGCGTGCCGAAGATGGCGGTGACGCGGCCATCGAGGTGCCAGCCCATTGCCGCTTTCTCCGACGTCGCCTCCGCGTGAAAGTCTACGATGATGACGCGCGCCTTGGCGCGTGCGGCCTCGATCTCACGGAGGACCACCGCGAACGGATCGTCGAGCGGCGCCATGAAGATCCTGCCCATCACGTTGATGACCGCAACCGGTTCGCCGCTGCGCGTGTTACCGATCCACGTCCCTTTCCCGGGGGCGCCCACAGGAAAGTTCGCCGGCCGGAGCAGCCTGGGCTGTCGCGGAATGTACTCGAGGACTTCTTTCTTGTCCCAGACGTGATTGCCCGACGTCATCACGTCCACGCCGGACTTGAGGATCGTGTCGGCGATGTCGCCGGTGACGCCAAATCCCGCCGCGGAGTTCTCGACATTGGCGACGACGAGCTCGACCTCGTACTTTTTCACGAGCGCCGGAATGGCGCGGTGCGCGATCTCGCGCCCCGGCCGTCCGAAAATGTCGCCTATAAAGAGGATCCGCACTCAGTCGGACCCGATCGGGATGCGGATCTGGCGCCCGCGGCGCTCCTCGATACGGGGAAATTCGATACGCAGCTCTCCGGCTTTCAGCGTCGCACGTGCGCGGCCGGCATCCACCGCGCCGCCCAGCCGGACGATGCGCGCGAAGCGGCCGAACCCGCGCTCGGCCAGGTGAAAGGCGGCGTCCTTGTGCCCGCACGCGGCAGGCAGTTTCGTGCCGGCAATCAGCACGGTTCCGCGCGACAGCACGACCTGCACTGACGCTGCGGGGACGCCCGGAAGGTCCATGACGAGCAGGATGCCCTGAGGAGAGTCGATGACGTCGATCGGCGGGTTGCACTCGCCGGTGCCACCGGCGGCGAGCGATTCGCCGTCGAGCAGATCGAACAGCCGTCGGAGCTCTTCGCCCAGTTCGCGACGCTCGAGGTGGAGGCGGGGCATATTCGGATTCTACGGTGTCAACTGCAAACTCCAAACTCCCGTTTAATGCTACCCTCAAGCGTAT
>Ga0136617_10001578_pt1 | contig 20201 bp, 17 predicted proteins | sample AntDrymUQ3222106_2_FD_129672 | JGI IMG/M metagenome (GOLD analysis project Ga0136617, IMG submission 129672) | Polar desert sand microbial communities from Dry Valleys, Antarctica - metaG UQ322 (21.06) | ecosystem: Environmental > Terrestrial > Soil > Desert | place: Antarctica: Dry Valley...
CCTGGTACCGCTGGCCGAGACGCTGCGCCACGCCGCGCCAGAGCATCAGGCCCGCCTCATCGCGCACATCGTGGAACGCGTCACGGTCGCCGCCGGAGAGGTGACAGAGGTACGCGTCCGGATGGAGGCGCGGCCGTTCTTCGCTGATATGGCAATGGCGCCCCCGGAGAGATTCGAACTCCCGACGCAGGCCTTAGGACGGCCTCGCTCTATCCACTGAGCTACGGGGGCGCGGCACGATGGTACCGCGGCCTCCTGCTATACGATCGTCTCGAGCCATGACGGTCAGCCAGCCCCAACCGACCCTTCACGTCTACCGGCGCGCCGACTGCGAGCTGTGTGATGAGACCCGCCTCCTGCTCCAGGCCGTGCTGGAAGAGCGCGCGACGCGGGGCGAATCGGTGCCCATCGTCCGTGAGGTGGATATCGACACCGACCCGTCGTTGGAGGAACGCTTCGGCAGCCGGATCCCGGTGCTGGCACTCGACGGCACGGAGCTGGAGCTCGCCACGAGCGGCCGTCAGGTGCGTGCCTTCCTCGAGCGCACGCTCGGCCGGCTGGTCTAGAAGGCGACCGAGTGGAACTGACGCTCGCCGCCGCCGCCCTGGCAGGGCTCCTCTCGTTCCTGTCGCCATGTGTCCTGCCGGTCGTGCCGGCCTACCTGGGCCAGCTCGGCGTGATCGCTGTGGCCGGCATCGGCAGTCGGGCGTTCGTGACTGCGGGGTCTCCGGTCAGCGCGCTTTCGCCAGCCGGCGCGACGATGGCAGGCGTCGTCAGCGCGCCCGGGTCACAGGGGGCGGCATCGAATATCGCTGTATCGGCAGCACGTCCGTCGTGGGGCACTTCACGGGGCTGGCGGGCGATGCCCAACGCGATCGCCTTCGTGCTGGGTTTCGGCACCGTCTTCACACTCTTGGGCACGACGATCTACGTGGCCGTGGGCCCGCTTCGCGTCCAGCATCTCGATCTCCTGCGCCAGGCGGGCGGCGTCATCCTCATCCTTCTGGGCCTCAACCTGATGGGCGTCATGCGCGTGTCGCGTCTGATGGGCACCTGGCGGCCGCTGGACGGACGCCTGATCCGGCGACCGGGCAGCCAGCGGCGAGGCGTCCTGGGCGGATTCACGCTGGGGGCCATCTTCGCCATCGGCTGGACGCCCTGCATCGGGCCCACGCTGGGCGCCATCCTGGGCCTGGCAGCCATCGGCACCAGCCCCCAGGTCATCGCGCTCCTGGTGGCCTACTCGTTGGGCTTGGGCGTGCCCTTCATCGTCCTGGCTCTGGCCGTGGATCGAGCTCCGGCCATCACGCGGCCTCTGATCCGTCACGGCCGGACAATCGAGCTTGTGGGCGGGGCCCTGGTCGTGCTGATCGGTCTGGCCATCCTCTTCGACTGGTTGGCCGTGCTCTACCGGACCTTCAGCTTCCTGGCGCCGCGGGTCTGACATGACCGACCTGGCCTCGACCGAACCCGCGCGCGGGCGTTTCTCCCGACCCTTGATCGGGCCCTTCAGTGGACGCCATCTGCTCACGTTGCTGGGGACCGTGGCGGTGGTCGGCCTGCTCCTCGCGGTCGTGACCTCGCCCATCACGCGACCGGCCGACCCAGCCCTCCCGCAGCCGGGCTCCGGTTTCGTCCAGGTCGGCGAGCCGACGGAAGGGCTCCAGGTCGGCTCCCGCGCTCCCGAGCTCACGGGCATGGTCGACGGCCAGCTGGTGACCCTGACCGACCTGGACGGACAGCCGATCTCTCTGGCGGACCTGCGTGGTCGACCGGTCTGGATCAACTTCTGGGCAACCTGGTGCCCGCCCTGCCAGGAGGAGACGCCGGTCCTGCGCAAGGTCTACGAGACCCATGAGCAGCAGGGTCTGGCGCTGGTCGCCATCAGCGTGCAGGAGGCGTCCCCCGAGGACGTGCGGCGCTATGTCGAGACGTATGAGCTCGGATACACGGTCGGCTTCGACGCGACCTCGGCCATCTTCCGGACGTACCAGGCGTACGGCCTGCCCACCCAGCTGTTCCTGGATCGCGAGGGCATCATCCGCTCGGTCGTCCATGGCCCGCTCAGCGAGATCGAGGCCGAGCGCATCGTCGCGCCGCTGCTGGCCGAGTAAGCCGCTCGTCGAGCGGTCATCCCCGGTCGAGTCGAACGCGCAGGAACGTGCTGAATCCGACCGTCAAGGTGTGAAGACCGTGGATCTTCACGCCCGATGTCAACGCGCTGATGGCACGGCCGCGGCCAAGGTAGATGCCGAGGTGCTGGTTGTTGCCCCAGATCACGAGGTCACCCCGGCGGCCGGTCGTCCGGCTGAGGCGCCCGCGAGAGGCGAACCAGTCTCGATAGCCCTTCACGCCGCGGTAGCCACCGATCCGAGCGGATACTCCAGCCTGCTTGAAGGCGTAGTACACCAGCCCGACGCAGTCGAACTTGTCCGGGCCGACCTTGCCCCATACCCAGGGGTCGCCGATCTGGTTCTTGGCGACGCTGACGACGCGACTCACTTCCGTGCTGCCGGCCGCGACGGGAGTCGCTGTACCGATCAGGAATGCCAGTGCCATCGAGCTGAACAGGGCGGGGCGCGCAAGCGCTCCAGGACGTGCGAAGACCAATGCCGTTCCTCCTATGGCCGTGCTGGGGCACGGGCCGGCGATCTCCGGGCCGCTCTTCTGGGGAGAAGCGGTGCGCGCCGAGCGCGGTCAGAGTAGCGCGACCATGCGCTGCCGTCTTCGGCCGTGGTCAGCGGGCATGCCAGAGCCCCCGGAGGCTGCCCCAGCGGCCTCGACGGGGGCTCGTGACGAGAGAGGGAGGAACGTGCACCTCCAGACGAACGATCCGCGCGTCCGGTTCCCTGCGCAGCCACCGATCTCGCTGCAGCTCTTCACGCTCCGCCGTGAGGCCGACGCGGACCTGCGCTCCGTCCTTCGCTGGATCGCGGAAGTCGGGTTCGTCGGCGTGGAGCTCCCCGGACTCCACCACGCTGAGTTCGCGAACCGTTTCGATGGGCGGTCGGCGTACGAGATCCTCGTCGAGCAGCTCGACGAGCGCGTGATGCTGGAGCTGGATATCTACTGGGCGGCGGTGGGCGGGGCCGATCCTGCGACGGTCCTGCGCGGCCTGGGCGGACGAGCCCGATTCGTGCACGTGAAGGATGGGCCGCTCGACCCGGCCGAGCCCATGACGGCCGTCGGTGCCGGGCGCGTCGACGTCGTGGACGCGCTCACGGCCAGCGACGCGGTGGCCTGGCACATCGTGGAGATCGATCGGGTTGAGGGCGACATGCGCGCGGCGGTCGTGGACAGCTACCGCTACCTCGTGGAGGCGGGGCTCTCCCGCGGGCGACAGGCGCACGGAAAGACCCGAAGGAACCATTCGGTGCGATGACCTCGGCGTCGAGAGCAAGCTCTCGGACCGTGATCCTCGTTCCGTGTGGCCCCTCCGGGCTGAGAAGAATGTAGTCGACCAGGCGGTGCCCGCACAAGGTCCGTTGTCCACGAGTTCCCGGCGTCGCGCCCACGTTATCCACGGCCCGCCAACATCGGTCGCGGCGAGCGCTCGGCCCGCGGGGACGCTGCCGTTACTCCTCCTGGTAGACCCGGATCGTCCCCGGATAGGTGGAGACCCAGACCTGGCGGGTCGCGTTGTCATACGTGATGCCGATGGGGTGATAGCCGGTCTGAACTGTCTGGAGCACCTTCATGTCGGCGGTGCGGATCTTGTTGGCCGTTCCCGACGCCCAGTTGACGACGTAGATCGAGCGCCCGTCCGGAGCCATGGCCATGCTGCGCGGCTCCTGACCGGTGGGCACCCGCTCGATCACGCGCTCCCGTTCGATATCGACCTTTGCCACGCCGCCACCCTGGTCGAGCGAGACGTACAGGAAGCGGCCGTCAGGGCTCATCAGCACGTCACGCGGACTCGGGCCGACATCTCGTATCTCCCGCATCCGCCCTGTCTCCAGATCGACCCTGGCGATGTCGTTGGAGCCGAGGTGGGCGACATAGGCGAAGGTGGAGGTGGGATCGACGGCGATGCCCCTCGGGTAGGGGTCGGTGTCGATGCGGCGAGTCTCCTCGCCACTGGCCAGGTCGACGACGCTAACGTCATAGGAGCACCAGTTCGAGACGAGCAGGGTCGTGCCGTCCGGCGTGACGATGAGGTCCTTGGGCAGTGACCCCACCTGGAAGACGCGCGTCTTCTGGAGCTTCTCCACGTCGTATTCCACGACGAAGCTGCGATCGATGTCGCTGGCCGGCGAGCACGGGTCGACCAGCGGGCCCGGCCGGGGGAAGCCCGGCCCGTACATGGAGCGGTTCGTGATGTAGGCGAACCGCCCGTCGGGCGAGAAGGCCGCTTCGACCGGTCCGCCCTGGACACGTTCGGGGTACTGCGGGTAACCCCAGTCCGCCAGCACGATGGAGTCGCGCAGCGTCTTGACCAGCTGGAAGTCGCGGTCGAAGACGCTGATGGTGTGCCGGTAGATGTTGTTCTGCGCGAAGATCAGGCCGTTCTGGGATGCCTCCACCGACTTCGGGTTGAGACGGCCGACGATCTCGGTGACCAGCCGCATGCGCAGCTCGTCTGAGGGCCTCAGGTCGACCGGCGCGCTGGGCGATGGGCTGGCTGCCGGCTCACTGGGCGTGGGAGTGCCGGAAGGGCTCGGGGCGCCCGGGCTCGGCCGCGTGGGCGGGGTGGACGGGGTGGCGAGCGGAGAGGCAGAGGCGGCGGAACGCCGGGGGGTCGGGGATGCAGGAGCCGCGTTGGAGTCGCCCGTGGGGCTGGCGGAGGAAAGCAGGCCCGCAGCTGGATCGGACGTCGTGGGACGCTGGGCGCTGAGCATCAGCGCGATGGCCAGGACCGCGATCAGGACGGCCGCTACGGCTCCGAACAGCAACGACCGTTGGCGGACGGCAGGGCTCGGATCGGTACGCATCCAGTGACCAGCCTAGCGCCGGGCGCTTCAGACGTCGCGGAACACCTGGATGACACCCGAGTAGCAGGCGATCCATACCTGACGCGTGGCGATGTCGTAGCTGATCCCGATGGGGTGATGGCGCGTCTTCACACGCTGGATGACCTGCATCGTGTCCGTGCGGATCTTGGCGGCGGTGTCGTTGGTGTACTCCACGACGTAGAGGGAGCGGCCGTCCGGCGCGATGTCCATGCTCCGCGGTTGCGCCCCGGTCGCCGCCCGCGCCACCTCCCGACCGGTCGCCAGGTCGATCTTCACGACGCTGGCCTCCTCATCGAGCGACGCGTAGAGGTAGCGGCCCGCCGGATCCATCACCAGGTGGCGAGGTTGGAGGCCCACGTCGTCGATCCGCGTGAGCTCGAAGGTCCGCATGTCCAGGGCACCGATCCAGGTGGAGCCCATGACCGCGATATAGGCGGTGCGCGAGTCAGGCGTGAAGGTGATGCCGCGCGGGTAGGGCCCGATGGGCAGGCGACGGATCTCCTTGGAGGTCGTCAGATCGAACACGCTCAGGTCGTAGGAGCACCAGTTGGCGACCAACAGGTACCGTCCGTCGGGTGAGACCGCCAGGTACTTGGGCGTGGCGCCCACCGGCAGGACCTGGTCGATCTCGAGATCTGCCATGTCGATCCGGTAGACGAAGCTGGCATCGCGCTGCTCACCCGGGTGACACGTATCCGCTCCCGGACGGTCGTAGCCGGGTCCGTACATCGTGTATTGCGAGATGTAGGCCGACCCTCCGCCAGGACTGAAGGCAGCTTCCACTGGTGCGCCTCGCACGACCCGGCGTTCCGTCGCCTGGCCGAAACGGGACAGATCGACCCGGTCTCGGATGGTCCGTGCCAGCTCGAAATCGCGGTCGTAGACGGACACGGTGTGGCGATACATCATGTTCTGGGCGAGGAAATGACCGGTCTGTGAGGACACCACCGATTTGGGGGACAGGCCGCCCGTGATGGTCGCTACCCGCTGGAGACGTAGCGAGTCCGACGGACCGACGTCCAGGTGCTCACCGCTCCCGGCTGATGTCCCCGTGCCGGCCCTGGACGGCGGCGGCGTGATCGGCGGACGAGAGGACGCCTCCGTGCGAGCTGAGGGAACCGGTGTCGCCTGGGGGCGCTGGTCAGCGGTGAAGGACGGCAAAGGTGAGGCGGATGGCGCCGTGGTCTCGGAGGCCGCGGGTCGGTCCACGGCGAGCTCGCCTGGCTCGCTTCCGACCGGCATCCGGCCGGCCGGCCAGGCCGCGATGGCGAGCGCTCCGGCCGAGGTGCCGGCCACCACAAGGATCGCCAGCGAGATCGGCCGGAGACCGTGGGTCACGGAGCCCCTCACGGCACGCCGGATGGTCGATGCTGCCACACGGCTGGGAGGGTAACAGGCACCGCACCCGACATCGGCGCTCGTGGAGATGGCGCGCGGTTGCAATGCGGACCGGGGGACCCGACGCGCGAGACTCCAACGCCAGGCGTTACGTTCGGCGACATGGGAACCATCATCCGCTTCCTTCTCTTCCGGGTCCTCGGTGGGCGCGTGGCACTCGCGCTCGCGGCGATCGGCTTCCTCCGCTCGCGCCGCCGATCTTCCAGGACCTCGCCTCCCGCCGTCCGCCGCTGATCGCTCACCTGCGTCTGGTGGACCGGTACACCTCCAGCGTGGATGCTGCGATCCGTCCCCAGTCGAACTCCTGGGCGCGAGCGCCGTTATGGGATCCCATCGCGGGGAGGTCGGACGTGAGCGCTCTTCTCAGCGCGTCGGGCAGGCCGTTGACGTCGTCCCCGTCGTAGAGGATGGCGCCCGCTTCATCCAGCGTCTCGCCGATGCAGCCCCGGCGGGGCGCGATGAGTGCTCGCCCGAAGGACATCGCCAGCAGCACGGAGCCCGAGGTGAATATCTCCCGGTAGGGGAGGGCGATGGCGTCCGCGGCGTTGAGGTAGAGCTGCAGGTCGTCGTCGGCGACGAAGCCGAGCGTGAGGACGACCCTGGGATCGCCCGCCGCAAGGGCGGTGATCTCGCGCGCGAAGTCGTCGGTTCCCGGCTGACCGGCCACCAGAAGCCGCAGCCCATCGCCCGGTAGCTCACGGAATGCCGTGATCAGCTCGCGCACGCCCTTGTACGGCCGGACCCACCCGATGAACGCGAAGACATGCCCCTCGCCAGCCACGCCGAGCCGTTGGCGTGCCTCAGCGCGGCCGATGTCGTTGCGATACGCCGCCAGGTAGTGGCCGTGCGGGACGACTCGCACGCGACGGGCCACGCTGGCGGGCAGATCCAGGGCATCCAGGAGCTCGGCTCGGGCAGCCTCGCAGTGGACGATGACGGCGGAGCTGACTCGGGCCAGAGCACGGTTGAAGCGCACCTGGAGCGGATCCACCGGGCGGTCGTGGCTGGACAGGTCGTGCGCGGTCCACACGACCGGGGTCCCGGCACTCTGCAGGAGGCGAAGCTCGGTGATGGTCCGCAACGCCTTGATGCGGCTGACGTCGGTCCGACCGCCACTGATGTACGGCTCGGTCCAGTGGAGGTGCAGCACGTCGGGCCGGCCATGGGTTCGGATCGCCTGGAGGATGGGCAGTATCCGGCGCCGGCCAGTGGCTTGAGCGGTGACCGTCACTCCCTCCGATCGCAGGCCCTCCGCCAGCTCCCGTTGGTAGGCGTTGGATTCCGTGTAGTCGGGCAGGAACAGTACCTTCACGGGCGGCGCTCAGCCAGCGAGCCATGGACGGGCATGAGCCGGGTGCTGCCTCCTGATCGTCGCGGCGGCCGGACGGGCCTCGACCTCTAGACTGACCGACATGCTTCGAACTTGCCGTTGAGCGGCCTTAACACGCCCTTCGATGAGCCTGGCTGGGTGGCGGGCCCGCCGCGCTCCGGGGGTTGGACTTCGAGTGGCCGCTTCGCCGTTGCCGTGATCGCGGTGCTGATCATCGTCGCGGCCGTGGTGGCCTTCGTCCTGGTCCCTGGCGATAGACCGCCCGCTGTGGGCGCGGACCGACCCGCTGAGGTCGACGCGGTGATCGCAGGCTCGGCGCCCTTGAGCTGGGATCCGCAGATGGCCGGTGACGCCGCCTCTGCAGCGACGCTCGCCCAGGTCTACGAGGGTCTCACCGCCTTCGACGCGGAGAGCCAGGTCCAGCCCGCGTTGGCGCGCGCGTGGTCGGTGGAGGAGGAGGGCCGGCGGCTCGTGTTCGAGCTTCGGCCGGGGATCACGTTCAGTGATGGATCGCCCATCACCGGGGCGGACGTCGTCGCCTCGTGGCTGCGCCTCATCGATCCAGAGCGGCCGAGCCCGCTGGCCAGCCTCCTGAGCGACGTCGTTGGCGCGAACGAGTACCGCCAGGGCGCTGGGAATACGGACGGCGTGGGTCTCCGGGACGAGGGCGACCGCGTGATCGTCGAGTTCCGGCGCCCAGCGGCCTACTTCGTGGCGGTCACCGCGTCACCGTCCCTGGCCGTGATGCCCGCCACTCGCGCTGGCGAACGACCCGAGGGCCAGCTTCCCGCGGACATGGTCGTGTCGGGTGCCTACATCCCGGTCGAGCAGACCGCGACGGCGATCCGGCTGGAGGCCAACGAGCGCTACTGGGCCGGCACGCCCGCGCTGAGAGCGATCGAGCTCCTCACCGACCTTGAGGGGCAGAGCCCGGTGGCCCTGTTCGAGGCCGAGCGGGTCGATCATGCGGGCGTGGGCTCGCGGGACGCCTCGTGGCTGCGCTACGACCCCGAGCTTGGGCCGCAGTTGCGGCACGGCGACGCCTTCTCGGTCGACTACTACGGCTTCGACGCGACCGAGCCGCCCTTCGACGACGCCCTGGTGCGGCGCGCCTTCGCTCTGGCGGTCGACTGGGACCGGCTGGTCCGGCTGACCGAACCGGGCACGGAGCCGGCGACCTCGCTCGTCCCAACCGGTGTCCCGGGCCGCAGCGAGGCCGACTTCTCACCGCCCTACGACCCGGAGGCCGCCCGCAGCGCGCTCGCGGAGGCGGGCTACCCGGGAGGACGTGGCTTCCCGCCGGTGACCTTGACCAGTTCGGGGTCGTCCTATGACGAGGCCGTGGCGGCCGAGCTCGATGAGGTCCTCGACATCACGATAGAGCTCGAGTTGCGGCCCTTCGGGCAGTACCTGAACATCCTCGACAGCGATCCACCGCAGTTCTGGGCGCTCTCCTGGATCGCCGACTATCCGCATCCCCACGACTTCCTGGCGCTGCTGCTCCAGACGGGCTCGAGCAGCAACCAGACCGGCTGGAGCGACGCGGACTTCGACGCTATCGTGCAGGAGGCGGCCAGCACGGACGATCTCGCCCAGCAGGAGGAGCTGTACGCCCAGGCACAGCGCATCGTGCAGGTGGAAGCCCCCGTCATCCCGGTGGCCTACGGTGAGCGATGGTCGTTGAGCCGGGAAGGCCTGCTGGGAGCGGGAGAGTCGGGCGTCGGCTTCCTTCGATTCGCTGGTCTGGCCTGGGCGGACGGCCGATGAAGCGGGACCAGCCCGGGAGGCGCGCGGAGCCGAGGCGTGCGGCCGCGCTGATCGTGCTGGCGGTCGCCTTGGTCACGGCCGCGGGGGTGACGCCGGTCCGCGCCGCCGAGGTCAGCTTGGAGACGCCCACGGCCATCGCTCGCCTGGGGGAGCCGCTCGTCTTTCGAACGACCCTGCGCAGCGATGTGGCACCCGATCGCGTCGAGCTCCTGACCCGCCTGCCGGCCGATGACGCCACGTCCGTGGAGATCGCCACGCTCACCGAGTCAGGTAGCGGCGAGTACCAGGCGAGTGTCGAAGAGCCCGGCCATGCCGTGCCCAACACCACGCTGCGCTACCGGTTCAGGGCGGTGATTCCAGACGGCACGTCCGTGCTGGGCCCCGAGGCGACCGCCACGGTCATCGACCCCAACGTCGAGTGGCGGACCCTGGAGGGACCCATCGTCCGCCTGCACTGGTATGAGGGCGACGAGACCTTCGCACAGCGAGCACTGGAGATCGGTGAAGGGGCCATCCAGCGTGCCTCCGACCTGCTGGGCGTCACGGAGACGGAGCCGCTCGACTTCTTCATCTACGCCTCCGAGCCCGCGATGCGCGCGGCGCTGGGCCCCGGCACGCGGGAGAACGTCGGCGGTCAGGCCAATGCGTCGCTGCGCACCATGTTCGGCCTCATCGAACCGACCGACATCGGCTCCGACTGGGTCGACGTGCTGGTCGAGCATGAGCTGACGCACCTTGTCTTCGATACCGCCGTACGGAACGCCTATCACGCGCCACCGCGCTGGCTGAACGAAGGCGTGGCGGTCTACCTGTCAGAGGGCTACTCACCAGGCGACAGGGGCAGCGTCAGCAGCGCGGCCCAGCGCGGCGCGGTCATCCCTCTCGAGGGCCTGGCTGGGCTCTTCCCGACCACGCGCGACCGGTTCGACCTGGCCTATGCCGAGAGCGTCTCGGCGGTGTCCTTCTTCATCGAGACTTACGGGGAGGAGCGGTTGGTCCAGCTGATCCGTTCGTACGCGGACGGCGTCACCGACGACGAGGCCTTCACCACGGCTACGGGCGCGGACCTGGCCGCCTTCGACGCCTCGTGGCTCTCATCCCTCGACGCGGAGGCCCCGGAGGCCTTCGGGCCGCAGCCGGCGCCACCCGGGCCTCTCCCGTCCGACTGGACCACGGCAGCCGCCGGCCCGAGCACCTCGCCGGACCCATCCGCTACGCCGGCAGGATCGAATACCACGGCCGATCCGACGGCCCAGCCATCGCCATTCCGTGGCGCAGGCGGTGGCCACAGCGACATCGCGCCGCTGCTCGGGGCAGGTGCGCTCGTCGCGGGCGGCCTTCTCGTCATCGGCCTCCTGTTCGTTGCCAGGAGGCGGCGCCAAGCGTGACCGCTGAGGCATCACCACGGCCGACCCTCTGCTAGGCTGACGACCCTGATGCGCGACCTTGGTCCCGAAGTCATGGACGTGCGACTGGGCGACCGCCTGGAGCTGCGCAAGCCCCACGCTTGCGGCGGGCGCGAGTGGCGAGTGGTGCGCCTGGGGGCGGATATCGGGCTGACCTGTGAGACGTGTGCCCGCCGCGTCCTGCTGGAGCGTGCCGAGCTGGAGCACCGCTTCCGGCGGTGGGTCATGCGGGCCGAGGCGACATGAGCACGCTCGCGCCGGATCCAGCGGATCCCACCTCCACGCCCGACGAGAGCGACGCTGGGCAGACCAAGCGAGTACTGGCCAACCGCAAGTTCCTGGCGCTCTTCCTCTCCCAGATCCTGACCCAGGTCGGCGGCAATATGGTGCTGTTCGCGCTGACCGTGCAGGTCTACAGCCTGACGCGGTCCAGCACCTCGGTGAGCATCCTGCTGCTCACGTTCCTGGTGCCGGCGGTCATCTTCGGCGCCGTGGCGGGCGTATACGTCGATCGGTTCGACCGGCGGATGATGTTGGTGGCCACCAACCTGCTGCGGGGAGCCGCCTTCCTCGTGCTGGTGTTCTTCGACGAGAACCTGGTGGTGCTCTACCTGCTGACCATCGTGGTCGCCACACTGACCACCTTCTTCGGGCCGGCCGAAGCGGCCATGATCCCCATCGTCGTAGAGAAGCGGCAACTCATCACGGCCAACGGGGTCTTCATCTTCACCCTCCAGGCATCGTTCGTGGCGGGTTTCGCGATCCTCGGGCCGCTGTTCAGCAGCCTTCTGGGCACCCAGCTGTTGATCCTGGTGGTGGCCGCGCTGTACGGGCTGGCCGGGGCACTCTGCTGGATCCTGCCCACCTCGGACCCCAGAGCCGCGCCACACAGAGCCGGAGAAGCCATCGACGAGGCCGAGCGAGCAGTGGCCGCGACCTTCTCGCAACTGCGCGAGGGGCTTTCGTACATCCAGCAGAACCGCGGCATCTTCTGGTCACTGTCCTATCTGGCCATCACGGCCTCGCTGGTAGGCGTGATGGGGGTCCTGGGGCCCGACTTCGCGGTGACCGTGCTGGGGCTGTCCGAGGACGGCTTCGTGATCGTGATCCTGCCGCTGGGCGTGGGACTCGTGGTAGGGATCCTGGCTCTCAACGTGTACGGGAAGTTCTTTCCGCGCCAGCGGATCATCGAGCTCGGCCTGGTGGCACTGGGCGTCTCGCTGCTGATCCTGGCCCTGGCTCAACGGATCGGCGGGCCCTTCTTGACCGGTCCCATCGTGTCGCTCCTCACCGTCGTGGTCGTGGTGGCCTTCACCGCGGGGGTCTCCTATGCGCTCGTGGCGGTCCCGGCCCAGACCCAGTTGCAGGAAGAGCTGCCCTCGGAGGTCCGCGGCCGGGTCTTCGGCGTCCTCAACATGCTGGTCAGCCTGGCCAGCCTGGGCCCCATCGTGGTGGTGGGACCATTGGCCGACGTGGTCGGTACGCCGGCCGTGCTGGCCGCTTCGGCGGCGCTGGTCATCGTCACCGGCGTGGTGTCGGTCCTCAAGGCTCGACCATCGGCGAACGTGGCGCACGTCCATCAGGCGCTGGAAGAGCCCTTCGATCCGATGACGGTGACCACCACAGCCCCGCTGACTCGCACCGTAAGGTTGCGCTACCTGGACGCGGGCGAGGCCACGGGTACCAGGGTCGCCTCGCGCGTGGAGCCTCCTGGCATGGATCCGCCAACGAAGGGTTCGGACGGCCCCAACACGTGAGCCGCGTGGCGGTGGTCTTCACCGGCGGGACGATCTCCATGCTGCCCGATCCGGCGACCGGCGCTGCCGTCCCCAGCCTGGACGGCGCAGCGATCCTCTCCCAGGTATCGGGTCTGGACCGGATCGCCGACGTGGAGCCGGTCGACTGGGGGCTGGTGCCGGCATCGCACCTCAGCTTCGGGCAGGTCCTGGACCTCGCACGCCTGCTTCAGGCGACGTTGGACCGGTCCGATATCGATGGCGCCGTCGTGGTCCAGGGCACTGACTCCATGGAGGAGACGGCCTTCGCTTTCGACCTTCTGGTGGGTGGTGACAAGCCGGTCGTCGTGGTGGGAGCCATGCGCAACGCTGCCCATCCGGCCTGGGATGGGCCGGAGAACCTGCGCGGCGCGCTGCGGGTTGCCGCCTCGGAGCGCTGGCGCGGTCTCGGGACACTGGTCGTGATGGCTGGCACCGTGCTGCCAGCGGACGACGCGATGAAGCTTCACAGCCACGCTGTCGATGCCTTCGGGGCACCCAATGCAGGGGCGCTCGGCGCGGTGGACGCGGGGTGCGCCGCCGGCGCTGGGGTCGAGCGCGTCGAGGACGTCGAGCGCGTCGAGCGGCGTGGGGCGCGGCGTCGCCTGGAGCGCATCCCCGAGTCGGCTGCGGAGCCGGTGGTGCTGGTCACGGCCACGGTCGGAATGGACGGCGCTAGCCTGAGGGCGCTCGCCAGCCTTGCGCCGCGCGGCCTCGTTGTCGCCGCGACGGGTGCGGGCAACACCCATCCCGACCTGCTGGCTGCCGGGCGCGAGCAGATCGATGCCGGGATCCCACTGGCGCTCACGTCTCGATGCGTGGCGGGCGGGGTGTCGGCGGCCTACGGCTTTCCTGGCGGCGGAGCGGCGTGGCTGGCGGCCGGCGCCATGGACTGCGGGACGCTCAGCGGTTCGAAGGCGCGGGTGGCGTTCGCGCTGGGGCTGGGTGCCGGCCTGGATGACGCGGGCCTCCGGGCGCTTCTCGCTGGCCGGGTGGACCATCCGTGAAGGCGGGTCTCCTGATCCTCGGCCGTATCGCCACGTTGGGAGGCTCCACTGGCTTCGGCTGGGTCGATGCCGTTGCCATCGATGAAGGGCGGATCGTGGCAGCGGGGACGCGCGCGGAGATCGAGGAGCTGGCCGGACCTGGAACCCGACGGTGGCAGCTCGGAGCGGGCCAGGCCGTCGTGCCCGGGCTGACCGATTCTCACCTGCACCTGGCCACCGCGGCCATCGCGGCGCAGGAGCTGGACCTGGGTCTCCCTTCCGATCGGGCGGGCACGTTCGCGGCGATCCGAGCTGCGCACGAGGAGCTCGCAGCCGCAGGCGATGCCGAGGGTTGGCTGCTGGGGCATGGCTGGTCGCTGGATCGTCTGGGGGAGTGGCCCAGCGCGGGGGACCTTGACCGGCTTGCACCAGCGCGGCCTGTCGCTCTCTGGTCGCACGATCATCACGGGCGCTGGGTCAGCAGCGCCGCGCTGCAGCTGGCGGGGATCGACGAGGGCACGCCCGACCCGCAGGGCGGCATGATCCGCCGAGATGGTGACGGGCGCGCGACCGGGATCCTGCACGAGCATGCCGCGAAGCTGGTCTCTGGTGCCATACCCGAGCCGGTCGCGGAGAGGCTGTCGGCCGCGCTGGCGAGTTACGCCACGGAGCTCGCGCGGCTAGGTGTCGTGGCGGTCCACGACCCGGGTGAGCTGTCCGATGATCCAGAGATCCGGCGCGGCCCGTCGCTGTACCGCCGGCTGGCCGAGACCGGTGCGCTTCCCCTTCGTGTGGCCGCCTCCATCCGTCCGGAGCAGTTGGGCCGGGCCATCGAGAGCGGCTTTCATAGCGGGCAGGCGGCCGTCGGGTCCACGGCGAGCGATGCTTGGGCCGTGCGCCGTGCCGAGCGGTACCGCGGCGGGTGGCTGAAGCTGTTCGCGGACGGCTCGCTGGGGTCGCGCAGCGCGGCGTTGTTGGAGCCGTATGAGCCGGGCAGCGGCCCGCCGCCGGTGGGTGGAGCGGCGGGCATGCTCCTCGCGCCGCCAGCCTGGTTGCTGGAACGGTCAGAGCGCGCGGCAGGAGCTGGCATCGCAGTGCAGATCCACGGCATCGGCGATGCTGCCGTCCGAAGCGCCCTGGACGTCCTGGAGCGTCTGCCACGTCCCTCAGGAGGCATCCGGCACCGCGTGGAACATGCGCAACTGGTGCACCCCGACGACATCCCGCGGTTCGCTGCGGCCGGCATCGTGGCGTCGATGCAGCCGGTCCATCTCGTCAGCGACGCACCGGCAGTGCGGGCGGCCTGGGGAGCCCGCAGCAGATGGGCGTTTCCCGTTCGATCGCTGGCAGAGAGCGGCGCCCTCATCGCGTTCGGCACGGACGCGCCGGTCGAGTCGCCCGATCCGTGGCCGGGGATCGCCATCGCGGTGACCCGGACGTCGCCGACCTGGCCAGATGCCGACGGGCGATTCCATGCCGAGGAGGCCATCGACCTGGCACGCGCCATCCGAGCCGCCTGCCTTGACCCGGCTCTGGCGGCAGGGGAGGACGACCGGGGACGCCTCATGCCTGGGCACCGCGCGGACCTCGTGGTGCTGCCGGCCGAGGTGCTCGATGAAGATGCCGTGGCGGCGGGAGTGATGGCCTCCGGTCGGCCGTTGGCGACCCTGCTGGACGGCGAGCTCGTATACCGAGACACTGAGTTCGATCCAGGCGACTGACGCGCTGGGCGCCTTCTGCACCTCGAACCCGGGGAACCAACGCGTCCTTGGCCGCGTCACCCACCGGAACACTCGCGTCGAAGAAGGTGTGCCATCACATGAGACGGATCGCGTCGCTCATCGCAGCCACGCTGCTCTTGGGGTGCTCGGCAACGGCGCCGGGCGGCACGCGGCCGGAGTCCCAAGGAGCAGCGGCGCCGGCCGCGGAACTGGTTGCGGACGTCGGGCGCGCGGATCCCGGGGACGCTTCGGCGGAGGACACGGTGGAGGGCCTGATGGCCTTCGGCCATGAGCTTCACGCCAGCATTGTCGAGCCGTCGGTCAACACGGTCGTCTCGCCCTTCAGCATCGCGCTGGCCTTCGGCATGGCCCGCGCCGGTGCCCGCGGCGACACGGCCACCCAGATCGATGACGCCCTGCACTTCGAGCCCGATGTGCACGAGGCGCTGAACGTCCTGGAGCAGGGCCTCGTCTCGCGCGAGGGGCCCCCGCCGCTACCGGATCCTGAGGCGACGAGGAGCCCCAACGCCGCGACCCAGCCGCCCGTGGTGGCCGTGGCGAACGGCCTCTTCGTGCAAGAGGGCGTCGAGATTGAGCAGCCCTTCCTGGAGATCCTGGCCCACGACTACGGGGCCGGCGTCCGGGTGGTCGACTTCCAGGCCGGGACGGCCAAGCCCGCCATCGACGCCTGGGTCCGGGAGCAGACAGCCGAGCGCATCGAGAAGCTGTTCGACCAGATCTCGCCATCCACCCGGGTCGCCCTGGCCAATGCCATCTACCTCAAGGCCGACTGGCAGATGCCGTTCGTGAAGGAGCCGCTCCGCGATGGTCGGTTCACTCTGGCCGACGGTGCGGTAGTCAACGCCACGATGATGCGTCGCGTCGATGAGGCGATGCGCTATGCGGAAGGCGATGGCTGGCAAGCGGTGGAGATCCCCTATGCCGGGGATGAGCTGGCGATGTGGGTCATCGTGCCCGAGGGGGATCGTTCACCGGCGGAGCTGCTCGCGCCCGGGGTCCTGGCCGATGTCGGGGCTTCCATGAAGGAGGGCGTGGTCGAGCTCGAGCTTCCGAAGTGGGACTTCGCGACAGACCTCGACCTGAAGCCGCCGCTGACCGCGCTGGGCATGGAGCTGCCCTTCGACCCTGGCGCCGACTTCAGCGGCATGACGGACCTGGACCTGTTCATCGGGCAGGCCATCCACCGCGCCAACATCACGGTCGATGAATGGGGCACCGAGGCAGCTGCCGTGACGGGGCTCGGCTTTCCTGTCTCCGGACCACCCGAACCCGACATCGTGGTCCACGCTGACCATCCCTTCGCCTTCGTCATCCGCCACACCGCGACGGGAACGCCGCTCTTCATCGGCCAGGTCGCCGACCCGACCGCCCACTGAGCGACCGCGACGCCGCGCTTCATGTGACGGACCTGATCGAGCTCGGGCACGGTCTTCCGCTCGACGCCTCGGGAGGGCATCGTGGTACCTCCGCTGGTAGCGGGTCAGCTCACATCCGCAGCCTTCGCTGACGCGTAACGACGCCGCCAAGCGAGTGCACCGATTAGCGCCGGACCAAGGAGCACGATCAGCACTCCGCTAGATGTACTTCCCACACACGTTGTTGACAACTGAGAGCCACCGCTCAGGGTTCGGGGTGTCGAAGCTCCGTACCCAGGGGTGGCTCTCATGGCCAAGCATAGGCCGCGTCTCAACGTGTTCGGGCGTCAGCTGCAAGGCCCGCTCGGGCGTTGACCGAGCCGCGCAGTCGCCTTAGCATCCACTTCTCCGCTGGGGAAAGGCTTGGCATGAGGGACTCTCAATCCGTCGGCCGCGTTGCGAGCACGGTCCGGCGAGTCCACGACGGGACCACAGCGGCGTGGCGTGAGGCGGGCGCGACGCGGGCTGCCGTCGTGCTCCTCGTTGCGGGGCTCGCCGTGCTGCTCGGCGCGCTCGTTGCTGCCGTCATGTTCCTCGCGTACCTGGTCGCCGTGGCCCTGCTGGGGCCTGGCCGCCTGCCCCTCGTCTTCGGTGTCGCGGTCGTGGGCGCGACAGCTGGCGGCGCGGCGGTCATCGCTGTGTTGCTGCTCGCCCGTCGGTGGCCGACGGCCGCCTTGGTGCTCGCCGGGACGATGTTCGTCGGGACGCGTTCGCTGGTCGCTCTGACGCTGGACGGCAGACTCGCGTCTGACTGGATCGCTTACCACTGGCTCGCGATCGGGTGGAGCCTTGGCGCACCGCCTATCGCCGACCGGCCCATGGGCTACCCGATCTTGCTCGGGGAGGCCTATCGGCTCGCGGGCGTCGGACCGGCCGCGGGCGAAGCGCTGAACCTGCTGGCTGCGATCGGCGGCGCGTCCCTGCTCGCTGGCTGGGTGGGACTTATCGCGGGACGCGGTGCCGCCGCCGTCGCGGTCGCGCTCCTCGCGGTCGCGCCCGGTCAGGCCCTATGGGTAGCGATCCTGGGGACCGAGACCGTGTACGCCACGACTCTCGTCGCCGTAGCGCTGCTCATGACCATCGCGATCCGGCTCGCCACTGGGCCGGGCGTCGGCGCATCCGTCTTGGTTGCGGCGGCATGCGGTGCCCTGCTCGGCGCGTCTGTCTACCTGCGTTCCACCAGCCTCGCGCTCGCGCCGCTTCTTGTCGCGCTGCCGTTCGTCATATTGCGTCGTCGCCGAGCGGCTGCCATCGCGCTTCCTGTGGCGCTCTGCGTCGGCATCGCATTGGTACCGGCGTTCGTCTTCAACAAGACGTACCTCGACCGTTGGTCGCCCTCGACCTCACTCTTCAACGGCTGGCAGCTCTACGTTGGTCTGAACGTCGATCAGCTCGGGCGGATCACCAAATCCGACGTGCGACGGGTCGAGGGCGCGTTGCGGGCGCACCTCACCACTGTCGCGGGGTCGGCTCCTGAGGGTCCGCGACCGCGGGTACCGCCGCGATATGCGACCGGCGACTTCGACACCGAGGTCCTCCGCCTCGCTGCCCTGCGCGATGACATCGCGTTCCGGCTGGCCATCGAGCGTCTCCAGCGTGACTGGCTTCGACTGCCACTGGTGATGCCGCTCAAGTTCGCCGGGACTTGGGGGCTCGCAGACTCCTCGATCAGCGAGATCAAGACCCAGAACGCATTGCGCTCGGCCGCGGCGATCCTGGGCCAAGTCTGGTGGGTGGTTGCTCTGGCAGGCGCCGCTGTGGCGCTCATGCGTCCTGCCCGCCGCCTCCTGGCGCCTGGAGTTCTGGTATCGGCATTGATCGTTTCAATGGCGCTGCCCTTACTCTTTCTTCAGGCAGGCGCGCGCTACCATGAGTATGTAGTCCCTCTTGTTGCAGGGCTGGCCGGTGTATCGCTCGCGGGAGCACGCCCCGGCAGGGTCGCCGCTCTCCCGGTGACGGCGATGTGATGGCCCGTGACGCGACCAGTGCCCGACCCGGGGTGGGGTCGTTGAGGGAGGCTCGTGGCCGGGCCACGCTGCCGACCCGAGCGAGCGCCGAAGGTCGGACGGCGGCGTAGACAGGACCGTCATCGCGGACACCGAGGATGACGTCGTGATTCCGGACCCGACCTGTGACTGGCGGCGCGACTGGTCCCACATCGGGGCGGCATCCTGAACGACGGGACGATGAGGTACGCCGAAACATGGGCCACGGGCAACGAGGCCGGTCGCGGCACTGAACCGCCCTGAGTTCCATGGAGACTCCAGCAGTCGGCGGGACATGGAGCCATGGCAGACAAGCACACCAGCTCCAGCGGACCGCCCACTCAAAGGCTCATGTGTCAAGCCGCGGCCGCGATCGACGGGAGCCAGACCAGTCGCTGCGCCAGGTGGCGCGGGACCTGGGCATCGCCCAGGAGTCGCTCCGACGCTGGGTCATCCAGGCCGACGTCGGACCTTCCGCATGGAGCCGGAGATCCTGAAGAAGCCGCGGTCTTCCTCGCCACGGAGACCGACGAGACCCGGTGACCGCCTACCGGTTGGTCGAGCGAGAGGAGGCCACCTATACGGTGACGACGATGTGCCTCGTGCTCGAGGTCTCCCCGAGCGGGTACTGGGCGAGGTCGAAGCGTCCGCCCTCGGCACGGCCGCGAGCGATGCCCGGCTGACCGGCACCACCCACGAGATCCACCGCCAGAGTCGGGGCACCTACGGCGTGCCGCGCATCCACGCGGAGCCGCGCCACCAGGGCGTCGGTTGCGGACGCAAGCGCGTCGCGCGCCTGAGGTTCGCAGCCGACCTCTTCGAGCGCAGCTTCGCCGCGCCCTCCCGACCGGCTTTGGGTGGCCGACATTACCTCCCTGCCGACCTGGTCGGGTTTCCTCTACCTGGCTCGTGGTCATCGACGCCTGCTCGCGGATGGTCGTCGGCTGGTCGATGGCCGGTCATCTCCGCACCGGGCTCATCCTCGACGCTCTCGAAATGGCCATCGCCCGACGACGTCCGGTCGAGGGCCTCATCCACCACTCCGACCGTGGCACGCAATACACCAGTCTGGCCTTCGGGTGGCGCTGCTGGGAGGCCGGCATCGCGCTCAGCATGGGCTCGCGCGGCGACGCCTATGACGACGCCCCGAAGAGATGGTGCCGCTGCTCATCGCGAGCTAGATGACGATCGTCGTCCTGAGGACGTCGCGACTGCTGTCAATTGACGGGACTCGCTCAGCCCATGTCGACCTGACAGGGTTGGGGCTTTCTGGGATCGGATCGGCTCGGATAGTCGACCGGCTGCGGTACCATGTGCGCTCGCGGCGGGCGGCTAGCTCAGCTGGTTAGAGCACTTGCTTGACATGCAGCTCCCAGTGAGCGCTGTAGGCGTAGCACGGGAGCCTACTGATTCCGATGCAGTTATGCGGTGAAGCGTCGTACCGC
>Ga0136617_10001579_pt1 | contig 20198 bp, 16 predicted proteins | sample AntDrymUQ3222106_2_FD_129672 | JGI IMG/M metagenome (GOLD analysis project Ga0136617, IMG submission 129672) | Polar desert sand microbial communities from Dry Valleys, Antarctica - metaG UQ322 (21.06) | ecosystem: Environmental > Terrestrial > Soil > Desert | place: Antarctica: Dry Valley...
AAAACCTAGCCGGTAGCCGTTATTGCTTCAGTTTCGCGATGAGAAACAGATGCCCGGTCGTCTTCCGGGCGTTTGCAACCCAGCGTTGCGCTTGAGTCTTCGGGAACTTGAAAGTAGGATATCAGCAATGAGATTAAAGAACTGGGCAAAGACGTTGGGATTCTGGGGATTTTTGTTCTTCCTCATCAAGGGATTGTTATGGCTGACGATTCCGGCGTTAATTGCTCTCATTGCCAACTAACTTCTGCCAAATACTAACTTCTCAGGATGAAAAAGCGTCGGCTGAGTACTGCTGGAGTAGTTCTTATTCCGATCCTCACTGCAGCACTGCTAACTGCTCAACAATCTGCTACTCCTTTGACTCCGCAGAATATTCAGCGACCCCGCGCGCGTGAAGCAGGAATCATAGTTGGCGTCTTACCGCCTGGTCCGCTAAACGCGATTACAGATGTTCATGGGGTGTTGGTTGGTCACACCACGATTATCCGGCAAGATAACATCCGTACCGGAGTGACCGCAATCATCCCTCATAATGGAAATCTTTTTCGCGAGAAGGTACCCGGTGCTGTCTTTGTGGGTAACGGCTTCGGCAAACTAATGGGCTCGACCCAGGTGAATGAGCTGGGCGAGATCGAAACTCCAATCCTACTGACCTCGACACTGAGCGTGCCGCGCGTTGCTGATGCGCTGATGGATTACATGCTGAGCCTGCCCGGAAATGAAGATGTTCAGTCAGTCAATCCTCTGGTGGCGGAAACCAACGATGGATATCTGAACGACATCCGCGGACGGCATATCACCCGCGAGGATGTCCTGGCGGCGATCAAAAATGCCAAGAACGGAACAGTTGACGAAGGCTCAGTGGGCGCAGGGACAGGCACAGTCGCGTTTGGCTTCAAAGGTGGCATCGGGACTGCCTCACGGAAGTTGCCCTCGGGGTTGGGCGGATCCACAGTTGGCGTGCTCGTGCAGTCAAATTTTGGCGGCATTCTAACAATCAACGGAGCTCCTGTTGGCCGCGAGCTCGGGCAGTACTATTTAAAGGAGCAGCTCGGCCTCACCAACTCGCCTGGAAACCGCAACACTACTTCTCAGGCTAGGAATCCGAGCGAAGCCGACGGCTCAATCATTATGGTGATCGCTACCGACGCGCCGGTTGACGCTCGCAACCTCAGACGCATGGCAGCAAGGGCCATGATGGGGCTGGCAAAAACTGGTTCGGCCGGCACAAACGGCAGTGGCGATTACGCGATTGCCTTCTCGACATCCATCGACGTGCGTATTCGAATCTCCGCTAATCCTGTCGATCGCAACACCGCGCGCAATTTGAAGTCGCTACCAAACGATGCCATGTCGCCATTATTCCTGGCAGTCATCGAGGCCACCGAAGAAGCCATCTACAATTCGCTCTTTCGTGCCAACACCATCAGCGGCCGTGGCCGTACGGTCGATGCGTTGCCCCTCGAGCGGACCTTCGAGATACTGCGCAAACACGGGGCTCTTAAAAGATAGTCCAAAGTCCAAAGTCCAACGTTCGAGGAGTCAGGTGCCGAATTCCGTTTTAATTCTGAGACGTCGCACGTTGGACCTTGGACGTTGGACCTTGGACATTGTACTTTGGACTTCGCTTGGCCCACAGGTGTATTGACACTTCATTCGCAGCCGCATAAAATTCCCTTCGCCCGGAGATCATTACAATCTAACGATTACCAGGAGGTCAACCAGTGAAAACAACTGTTCGGGTCAACCGCAAGAGGCCGGAGTCGCTGACAAAGCAGATTACGGACCAGCTTACCGGGCTGATTGAGTCGGGAGCGATGACGGTGGGGAGTTATTTGCCCAGTGAGCGGGATCTGGCGGAGCAGGTAAACGTCGCAAGAAACGTCGTCAGAGGAAGCTACGAGAATCTCATCCGTGCCGGAAAGATTCAGAGCGAAGGGCGCAAGGGGCGAACGGTGCGCGCCTCCGGTACGAAGAAGCGTGCGGGCAGGAGTGCTGCGGGTTCCAAGGCGCGCAAAAAATAACGGCGCCTTGCATGTCCCCCTTTCCTCCCTCCCAAAGTTGGAAAAACGTCGCTACCGGGTGGCAATTGCGGCTTCGTCACCGAGCGCCAGAATCTCGTTCCGAATAGCATTGCGTTCAGCAATCAGCCTCACGAAAAACCTTCTCCTCCTTAAAAAGAAGGCCAAAGCCATTAATCCTCCGAAGAATCTGTCGAGCTCTTCTGAAAACCGGATCGCGGCGTAGCCCGCCGCCGGCACGACCAGCAGCGCAACAAGCGCGACTATCCCACCCAGAAATTTGTAACTCAGCAATCCCACAATCAACCACGTCAAAGGAAAGAGCAGCATTGCGGACAGGATCTTGATTGTTGAGATAACGTCGTCGGAGTCCTGGTAGAACCTGGTCGCCAGATAGCCACCCAGGCGATAGGCGGGATAGTGAATCAGAAGTCCCAGCGTGGCGGGCACGATCAGTAGCAGGAACAACAGTCCGCGACTAATCAGATGGCTAAAGACGTCCAGGGTGGAGGTTGGCGGTGATAGATCGTCCGGGTCCACCCCCGCCTGTTTCAATTCTTCTTCGAAGCGGGTCATGCGCGCCTCAAGTCTGGCCAGACGCTCAGGTGCGTGATCGCGCAGGATTTTGTAGGCTTTGATAAACCGTTGCTGGAGCTGCAACTCTCCCGTCAGACTGTCCTCCCTGTCCTTTCCCTCCTCCGAGAAAATCCTCTCTGCGCGCGCGATGGTGTGCAACGCTTCCTCATGCTCAGCATCGAGCATTACTTCGCGGAGCGCAGACTCAATTCTGTCTGAGAGGTCGCGTACGGCGGCTCGCGGCGGGTTGCCGTCCGACTCCAACTCCGTGCGTGTTACGTCGATAGGATTTCCGAAATGGAGCAATACTGCACTGCGAAAGGTCGTCTTTGAAGTGTAGTAAAGACCCGCTGGGACAATCTTGAGATCCGTGACTTCGCCAGTCGACACCGCGCCGATAGCGATGCGCGCCGCACCTGTCTTGATCGGGCGTAGTCCGGGCTCGTCATGAGAGACGCCTTCGGGACAGATGCCAATCGTCCCGCCCTTCGCAAGCAGTTTGCGGGCAGCGGCAAAGGTTTCGAGATTACGAGAAACGTCCTCGCCCTGGTCCTGCCGGCGATAGACTGGAAGCGCCTCGATCGCCCTAACCAGGAATCCCAGTACTGGCATTCTGAATAGCGGCGCTTTCGCCAGAAAAGAAACGCGACGCGGCGCCAGACAAAGTAGGAAGGCCGGATCTACCAGCGCATTCGGGTGGTTGAGAACGAAGATAACCGGACTTTTCCGCGGTACGTTTTCGAGGCCGTCGACTTCGACACGCCGAAAATATACGCGGAAGGCGAATCTCAATAGGGCAACAATAATTCGGCGGGTCATCTAAAAGGTATTGTAGCGGTTTCTTGGCAGAACCGGAGCAGGTCCAGTGTAGCCTTGAAGAAAAACAAAGTTGGTGACGCTACGCTGGAGCGGGGGCGCGCTACGCTTTGCCCACCTTCCCAACCTGCAAATTTCCTGGGCTCGAAATGGCAGTTCAAGGTTGAGCCCAAGCAGCTTGAGCAAGGGCGCGCTTCGCTTTGCCACTTCTTGACCTGCAAATTATCGTAGGTCGTTTTTGGTTTTCACCCAGCCTCTACCGCTCCCCGTTCTGACAGAGTTCGCTGAGAGACCCCGCAGCTCAGACCCGATCGCTACCGCTCGCCGTTCTGACGTGTAATAATAGTCACGCTTTCCCACGAACAATTCTTAGCTAGCGGAGAAGACTTTTATGAAGCGCTTTGTTATCTCGATTTCTGTTCTCTTGATTGCGTTCGCGCCAATAATCGTGGCGCAAGAGACTCGGCGGTTTACCATTGAAGAGCTGTTGAAGGTGCGTCGCGTGGGGGATCCGCAAGTCTCACCTGACGGCAAAAGTCTGGCCTTCGCGATCGGCGATGTGAACTTCGACGCTAACCGGACGGTGACGCATATCTACGTCATGCCACTGGCAAGCGGGGCCGAGCTAAAGCGACTGACAAGTGGTGACAGCTCAGCTAGCGGACCCCGTTGGTCACCTGATGGCAGAAAGATCGCTTACGTTACCGGTGGCCAGATCCGGGTTATGGACCACGACGGGGACGACAAGGAACAAGTAACTAAAATCTCCACCGGCGCCTCAGGTCCGGTTTGGTCGCCTGACGGGAAATCGATTGCGTTTACCTCAGAAGTTTATCCGGAGTGTACGAATGAGGATTGCAACCGGCAAAAAGAAGAACAAGCCGCGAAGAGCAAAGTAAAGGCTCATCTCACCGATCGCCTTCTATATCGCCACTGGGTGGAATGGCGCGACGTCAAGCGCACTCACGTTTTCGTTATCGGCAGCAATGGCGGTGAAGCACGCGATCTAACGCCGGGCGATTTCGACGCACCGCCCTACGCCGTGGCAGGCGATATTGACTATTCGTTCTCGCCGGATTCGAAGGAACTTGCTTACCTGCGCAATCCCGATAAGGTTGAAGCAATCTCCACTAACAGCGACGTCTATATCGTGTCAACCGCGGGTGGCGCCGCCAAAAACATCACGGTTCGAAACCGTGGTTATGAAGACAGCCCGATCTATACGAAGGACGCTAAATATATTCTTTATCGTTCGCAAGCAACGGCTAGCTTTGAGGCGGATCGCTGGCGCCTGATGAGTTACAACCGCGCGACCGGCGCCAACACTGAGCTGCTCAGGGGCTTCGACCTAAACGTGGAAGATATGTTGTTGTCGTCCGACGGTACCACTGCTTACTTCATCGCCGGCGAGCGCGGGCTTCATCCGGTTTACAAGGTCGCCTCGACCGGCGGCGCCGCTCAAAGAATTCTAAACAACGTGTTCGCAACCAATCTTCAGATCACACCTGACGGACGGACGCTTGTTTTTGCGCACAGTTCGCTGGCCGCGCCACCGGAGATCTATAGAGTTGATCAAGACGGCAGTGGTCTGGGACCTCTGACGCGAGTAAATGCGGAAATCATGTCGCGCGCTGCTCTTAAAGAGGCGGAAGAGATGGAGTGGACGGGCGCGCTCGGTAAAAAAATACATGGCTTCCTGCTGAAGCCAACGAACTTTGATCCAAATCGAAAATATCCCCTCGCGGTTTTGATCCACGGCGGACCACAAAGCGCCTGGAACAATAACTGGAGCTACCGCTGGAATCCTCAGATCTTCACCGACGCCGGGTATGTCGTCTTCATGCCAAACCCCCGTGGCTCTTTGGGCTATGGCCAGCAGTTCGTTAACGAGATCAGTGCTGACTGGGGCGGCAAGGTATTCATCGATCTGAAAAACGGCGTGGCTGATGTGCTCCGTCGCAATAGCAACGTTGATAAGAATCGTATCGGTGGCGCTGGTGGGTCGTACGGCGGCTACATGGTCGATTGGATCCTTGGCCATAACAACGATCCGCGTTTCAAGTTCAAAGCACTCGTTTCCCACGCTGGTGTTTACAACTTAACCAGCATGTATGGCGCGACTGAGGAACTTTGGTTTGTAGAATGGGAGTTTAGAGGCACGCCCTGGTCCAACCCTACGATGTATCAGCGCTGGTCGCCACACATGTACGTGCAGAATTTCAACACACCGACCCTGGTCACCGCGGGCGAGCTTGACTACCGAGTGCCTTACACCGAGAGCCTCCAACTCTTCACTGCGTTGCAGCGGAAGGGTGTGGAGTCAAAACTGCTCGTCTTCCCGGACGAAGGCCACTGGATTCTAAAACCGCAAAACTCTGAGCTTTGGTATCGGACGGTGCTTGAGTGGTTTGATAAGCACTTGAAGTGACGGGGCGGAATGCAAGCTCAAGGGAGCACCGGTAAAGCGGGGGGCTTTCGCGGCGCAGTCAACACCGAAGGTGTTCGCGAATTGCAGCCCAGGGTTTCCTACCCTGGGCTTCGACGAAAAGAATTCATAATAACGCCGAAGGTGTTGGCGAATGGCGCGGCAAACCCGTCGCGAACTCCTTCAGAGTTAAGCATATTATTGATGGGCGGTAATCCCAGGGTAGGAAACCCTGGCTGCAATTAGCCAACGCCTTCGGCGTATGAGGTGACCATGTCTCCCGATGACATTGCACAATGTCTCAAATCGATAGAGACGCGTGGCACGCTCCTTACGTTTTAGACTTCACTGGTAATGAAAGAACCCAAGCTCGATCACCTTTCCATCCGCCGACGGCCCGAAGGCCAACCCCTCATGCACCAGAATTGGGGCAAGCTCCTCTTCATGCATTGGCGCATCGATGAGAAGTTGCTCCGTCCTTTGATTCCAAAAGCTCTCGAAATTGACACCTTCGGTGGTTCGGCCTGGATTGCCGTTGCTCCGTTTACCATGTGGGACATCCGCCCTTTCCCGCCTTTCCTTCCTGCAGTGCCCCGGCTAAGCGCGATGCATGAGTTGAATGTGCGTACTTACGTCCACTTCGATCGCATGCCTGGTGTGTGGTTCTTTTCGCTCGATTGCAACAGCGCCGCGGCCGTGTTGGGGGCCCGAACATTCTTTCATTTGCCGTACTACAACGCGGACATCGAGCTGGAACAGGAAGGAAAAACTATCCATTACGCCTTGAGTCGCACGGAAGATCCGCCAGCTGAATTTAATGTTTCGTGGAAGATTGGCGAGTCACTTCGCTATACGCATCCCGGCTCGTTGGAGTTTTTTCTAACTGAGCGGTACTGCCTATACAGTGAAGCCAATGACGAGATATATCGCTCGCGCATTTACCACCAGCCGTGGCCACTGCAGAAAGCCTCACTCGTCTCCTTCGAGTCAACCATGATCGAGTCACATGGTCTGCGGACTCCCGAGGAAGATCCGCTGCTCCATTACGCCGAAAAAATTAGTGTTGAGATCTGGCCGTTGGAAGATGTTGGCTAGCAAGCCGTTAGGCAACACCAGCCCAGCGCCAAAGGAGCCAAGCCTGGGGACAACGCCCAGTTGGATAGTTTACATGTATTGAGCGCTGACGGCGCGGAATGTGTTCTGGTGTTATTCAACTGGGAAGGATGTCGGCCGCTTGCACCGCCTCGCCCAAAGCGCGTCAGACGACGGCAATCACAACTTTCGGTAGTATTCCTTGGCAACTTGCGTCACCCTCACTACGTAATCCGTTTTGCCGTTAGTATACGCAACTCTGTCGTTTGGACAATTGTCAGCAAGCCTCAACTTCAGCGCCTCGTATTCTTTGGCAACCTCCGGATGCTCGATTAAGTAGTCTCGGAAGAGCAAGCGCTCCCAATGCGCAAAGTCTTTCTCCACCATGTGAATGTGATGAGTGCGGACTCCAGCAGCATCTCGCTTGATGAACCACGCATAGAAAGGAGGGCCGTCATCGCCGCGCGTTGGCCGCCAGAAGTAGTCGTAGCCTTGGGCTTCCAGAACCGGAACGATTCTGCTTTTGGTCTCTTCCAAAGATCTCACTTCCACCAGCATGTCGACGATTGGTTTGGCAGCCAAGCAAGGTATGGCCGTGCTGCCAAAGTGCTCGATCCTTCCAATCATCTCTCGGGGCAGACTACCGAAAAGATGGTCTCTCTCTTGTGCAAACATCCTCGGCCAGTTGGGATCGTAGGGGACAATGGAAACGCGTTCTCGCAGCACTCTTTCGATGCGTTCAGCAAGTGTTTCCATCATTAGGTAGTAGGCCTGTTTGGACTTCGGCACATCATCCCGGAGTGATCGAATTTAAATCCCTTCGGGATTCGAAAACATATTGAACTTGACCTCAAGCTCCAACTGACGCACTAACGAAACGCGCAGCCTATTCCGCTCTTTCCAGCGGAGGCAGAACTGCTTCAAAATCTTCCGCGAAACGCGTTGTGTACTGAGTTAAGAGTTCCTGCACGCGTTCGAGTTTCTTAGAGCGCACAATCAAACCGGCGTGATGCTTCTTCTTCACCCGGCAGACAACTTCCGGATCGTCGTAGCTGGAGGTATCCGGGTTTTCCTGCTTCGCCAGGGACAAGACAATGCCCGCATATTCCTTCCTCGCGGGTAAAAGCTTCGCGGCAGCCGGTTTGTCCGCCAGCTCAAGCCTCGCCCACTCGCGCCAAAGGTTTACGCCCGACGCTGCTTCAAGCACATCAGCGATGTAGGCGCCTCCCACACGAGCCGCAACTTCCAGAAAATAAAACTCACCATCCGCGGTGCTCCTGATAAACTCGGCGTGGGCCGCACCCGTTTCCAGACCCAGCGCCTTAAGCAACTTCCGGTTGATCTCGAAGAGTTTTTTCTCGTCGTCCGCTCCGCGAAGGATGGTGTGAGAAATATAAGCTCCGCCTTTGTGCGCCACATCCATGGGTGACCGGCCATACTTATTCGCGCCGGCGAAAATCACTTTCGCATTGCTGACCAGCGAATCAACATGGAAGACATCGCCGGGGATAAACCGCGAAAGGAGGTAGTGAGGAGAGTGTTCGCGAAGTCGTTCGCGCCGGTCGAGTTCGTCAATCGCGCGCCACACATCTCCTGGCTCCTGTCCTTTCTTGATGCCGATTGCGGAAACGTCTGAGCGCGGTTTAATTACCCACGGCGGAGGAATTCGGTCGACAAAGTCACGGACCTCATCGTGATTCACTAGGGGAACGAAATCCGGCAAGTTGATTCCGGCTTCCTTGACTTTGGCGCTCATGGCCAATTTATCGCGGAAGAGTCGCGCCGTTGCACTGCTCATTCCGGATAGACAGAAGTGCTCACGGATTTGGGCCGCGGTAATAACGTCAAACTCTTCCAGTGCCACGATCCGATCGATTTTGGTCTGGCGGGCCAGCAGGCTTACTAGATGAATAAACAGGTCGGGACCGGCATCGTTGGGTAAGGCAACGAGATCGTCGAGGCTTTCACGCGGCCAGTCTTCGCCCAACGTCTTTTCTTTGGTAATGAGGACCACCTGACAGCCGCGACTCTTGCATTCGCGAATAAAATCGACGCCTTTAAAATAGGTCGCCAGGCAAACCACGTTTAAGGGGCGAGTTTCTGAGTCGGACATGGGAGTTTCTCGGGCTGGGATGGCATCTGGGCCATCCGCGCGCTATCGCGACTGCATGAACTCATTACAGAACCGCGAGCGCCCTTTCAATATAGAGTAGCGACCGGATCCTAGGCTCAAATGGGTTAGCCGATAACACCTTTAGGACATTTTCAGTTGATTTAGGTGACACGTGATAGCGTTTGTTGAGTGCTAGACCCGGTCGCTACCGCTCGCGGTTCTGTATTCAGTGGCGGCTCTACTATAAACCTTTTGCAGATGGCCGGTCACCCTGTTAATGTAGGCGCGCTCCTTCAGTAGCACAGACTTCAGTCTGTGTGATTACAGCTCTTGCTCAGAATAAAGTTTGAGCCACCAAATAATCATGATCTTCCGTGGACCGTATCCTGAAGTCAGCATACCTGAAATCTCTTTCACCCAGTTGGTCCTTCGACGCACGCAAGAACTCGGCAGTAAGCCCGCACTTATCGAAGGGCCAACCGGAAGAATCATCACTTATGCGCAGCTTGCAGATGCGATCGCTCAGGTCGCGGCCGGGCTGGCCCAGCGAGGATTCAAGAAAGGTGACGTCTTTGGGATCTTAAGCCCCAACGTACCGGAATACGCCATCATTTTCCACGCGGTTGCAACACTGGGTGGCATCAATACGCTGGTTAATCCTCTGTACACAGCGCACGAAGTTGCTCATCAGTTGAAAGATGCCGGGGCCAGATTTCTTGTTACTGTGCCGGCGTTCGTCGAAAAGGCTCTCCAGGCTGCTGAGGCCGCGCAGATTGAAGAACTGTTTGTCTTTGGCGAAGCAGAGAGAGCAACTCCTTTCGCCTCGCTGTTCGCAGCAGGTGGTCAGGTTCCCGCTGTGAAGATTAATCCACGGGAGGATCTAGTCGCACTACCTTATTCCAGCGGGACCACCGGCCTACCCAAGGGCGTGATGCTTACGCATTACAATCTGGTCGCCAATATTTGTCAGATGGAGGGTCTGGAATATTTCACCGAAGACGACACGCTGATCTGCGTGCTACCTCTTTTCCACATCTACGGCCTGGTCGTCATTCTAAATATGGGACTCTATACGGGCGCGACTATCGTTACCCTGCCTCGTTTCGAGTTGGAGCAGTTTTTGAAATGTATCGATGATTATGGCGTGACGCTAGCCCATCTAGTTCCACCTATTGTGCTGACCTTGAGCAAGAGCCCCCTTGTCGATAACTATGATCTGTCTACGCTGGGCACGATCTTTTGCGGTGCCGCGCCGTTGGATGAGAATCTGACTCGCGCCTGTATGAAAAGGCTCAACTGCCATATCCGGCAGGGCTATGGCATGACCGAGACAAGTCCCGTGACTCATTCATCGCCCTCCGACCCCTCGCAGGTCAAGTTCGGGTCTGTCGGTGTCTGCGCCCCAAACACTGAGTGCAAGATTATTGATCTGGAAACCGGGGTCCCGCTTGGGCCAAACAAAGAAGGCGAGGTTTGTGTACGGGGCCCACAAGTCATGAAGGGCTATCTCAATCAAGCTGCGGCGACCGCCCAGACCATCGATGCGGAAGGTTGGCTGCATACTGGCGACATTGGCTACGGCAACGAGGACAATCACTTTTTCATCGTGGACCGGGCCAAGGAACTCATCAAGTACAAAGGATTTCAGGTGCCTCCCGCCGAGCTTGAGGCGATCTTGTTGACGCACCAGGCAATTGCCGACGCTGCTGTGATTCCCTGCCCCGATGACGAAGCCGGAGAAGTGCCGAAGGCTTTCGTGGTATTGAGAGGGGAGGCTATTCCAGAAGAGATAATAGCTTTTGTTACGGAGCGGGTAGCGCCATACAAGAAGATAAGAAGCGTTGAGTTTATAGATAAGATTCCGAAGTCTGCATCTGGCAAGATTCTGCGGCGGATGCTGGTCGAGCGTGATCGCGAAAGGGGCTAGACTCTCCACCTCACCCTTCGCCTGGAAGTCAGATTTAATTGGCCCATAAGCGAGATCACGTCGCCTTGAGAAGGTCTGCCGACATCCTTCCCCTGCTTTTGCTTGAGTCAACGGTGCAGTCGCTGGGCCACATACTGCCGCGGTCAGGGGAGACTCCCCAAAAACTCTTGACAGGGTGCGCCTCCGTGCTTAGAGTCTTGTCCGAATCACCAGATATCGTCGGTTGAATTCTAACGGGTCCGCTTATTACCAGACTCGTGTGTTTTTCCTCGCCGTCGCTGGCGTCCGATGTCGGTGGTGCCTGCGAGAGTCTCCCCGTAAGTCGGTATCGCTTCAGGTAGAGCTTGATTACATCAAGCTTGACGGGTTGGAAGCTGTAAAGATTCGAGTCACACAACTTTGATTCTTTCTTCAAGGAGAACTTGTATGTTGCAAACGCCTTGTTTAAAGAGAAGTGGGAGGAAATTGATCAGTCTGACGCTGACTCTAGTGTTGGTGGGTCTCGGTTTGCCGAGCTTCGCGCCATCGTTCGCACGAATGGCCCCGAAGACTGTTGCTCAAGACCCGCTCATACCCGTTATCGCACCGGGATCTGCTTATCGACAGACGAATCTCGTATCGGATGTTCCGGGCATTGCCTTCGTCCAAGATCCACTTCTCGTTAATCCCTGGGGCATTTCCATGACCTCCTCAAGCCCTTTCTGGGTGGCCAACAACGGCACGGGCACCTCGACGCTCTACCGCGGCGATGTCGGCGGCTCCCCGCTCGTGAAGAACCCGGGGCTCGCCGGGATCACGATCCCCGGAGTCCCTGTCGGGCTCCCCACCGGCACGGTCGCCAATCCCTCGACGACCGACTTCGTCGTCACTTCGGGGTCGGCCAGCGGCCGGGCGAACTTCATCTTCGCCTCCATCACGGGCCACATCACGGGCTGGAACCCGAACGTCCCGGCCGCGGGCTCGACCACGGCCGTGATCGCCTCGTCGCCTCCGGGCGCCCCCTTCAGCCGTGTCTACACCGGCCTCGCCGTTGGCAACAACGGCTCCGCGAACTTCCTCTACGCAGCCGACATTGCCAACGGGAAGATTGATGTCTTCAACAGCACCTTCACCCTGACTACCCTCGCTGGGAACTTCACTGACACGGCCCTTCCGGCGCTCCCGGCGGACTACCACCCCTTCAACGTCCAGGCCCTCGGCGGCGAGTTGTACGTCGCCTACGCCAAGGTTGATCCGATGACGGGGCTGGACATCAAAGGCTTCGGCGCGGTCAGCGTCTTCGACTTCAACGGCGTCTTCAAGCGGCGCATCGCCCTCAACGGCCCCCTGAGCGCGCCGTGGGGGCTCGTCATCGCGCCCGCCAGTTTCGGCATCTTCGGCAACGCGCTGCTCGTCGGCAACTTCGACTTCGACGGGGCAGCGAGAATCAGTGCCTTCAACCCCACCACGGGCGCCTTCCTCGGTCAACTTCAAGACGAAAGCGGTACAACCATCAGCATCGATGGTCTGTGGGCGATTGTCTTCGGCAATGGCGGCAACGGGGGCGACGTCAACACTCTCTACTTCGCCGCCGGGATTGGCGAAGAGGAGCACGGACTCTTTGGCTCTCTAAAGCCCACGACCGCTTCGGCTACCTCACTGATTCAGCTCTCCACTAATGACTACGCCATCGGCGAAGGCGGCGGCCACATCGACATCACCGCCACCCGCTCGGGCAACGTATCCGGCAGCGCGACAGTGAACTATGCGACTTTCGATGAGAGTCAGCCCGGGCACGCGTCGCAGAAGAGTGATTATGAAATTGCACTCGGCAAGCTAACCTTCAATCCCGGCGAAACAAGCAAAACCTTCCGCATCCTGATCGTTGACGACGGGTTCGTGGAAGGTAACGAGGAGATAGGTCTGGTCCTGAGCAACCCAACGGGTGCAGGCGCAGGTTTAGGGAGCCCGAACACTGCGGCATTGACGCTTCTCGACAACGACTCAAGCCCCCCAACTACTAATCGCATCGACGAAGCGCAATTCTTCGTCCGCCAGCAGTACCTCGACTTCCTCAACCGCGAGCCTGACGCCGCGGGGCTAGCCTTCTGGACGACCCAGATCACAGCCTGCGGCAGTGACCAGCAATGTATTGATCGCAAGCGTATCGACGTGTCGGCAGCATTCTTCCTCTCCACTGAATTTCAAGAGACCGGGTTCCTCTCCATCCGTACGCATAAGGCGGCGTTCGGCAACCTCCCAGGTGCTCCGGTTCCGGTCCTGTACGGGCAGTTTATGCGCGACACTCAGGCGTTACAGAGGGACTTAGTGTTTGGCGCCCCCGGGGCGGACGCGCAACTCGAAGCCAACAAGCAGGCTTACTTCAACGAGTTCATCACACGTCCTGAATTCGTTACCAAATATCCGTCGACCTTGACCAACGAGCAGTACGTTGACAACCTGCTCACAAGCGCCGGGCTCTCACCCAGCCAGGTAAGGCACTTCGTCGTTAACATGACGAACGCTCAGGAGAATCCGCCAGCCATTCCCACCGCCACTGGGGGAGGTCCAAGGCCGGCGTCCTTCGGAACGGCGAGGTTGACCTTCAATGACGCGCAGACGTCGATGACGTTTAGGTCCACAGTCAATAACATTGACTTCACAGGCTCGCAAACGCCGGGCGAAGCGAACGACAACCTGGCCGTGGCCCACATCCACGCGGGTGCAGCCGTTACTCCGACCACGAATGGGCCGGTCGTCTGGGGGTTCTTTGGCAGCCCGTTCAACGACAACAATCCCAATGATCAGGTGGTGATTCCGTTCACCACCGGGGTCGGAGGCCAAATCAATGGGAAGTGGGATGCGCCCGAAGGCAATAACACTACGCTGGCAGCGCAGTTGTCGAACCTCCGAGAGGGTCGCGCCTACGTCAATTTTCACACGACGCAATTTTCCGGAGGGGAAGTACGCGGCAATATACCGGCCGCGACATCCTTCCGCAACGCACTCGTCGCGGGGCTGAACGCAACCCCGGCCACGGAGACGCGCGCCACCGTGCTCCGTAAAATCTCGGAAGCTGAGGAGTTGGGACTGCGTGAGTTCAACAGCGCGTTCGTCCTGATGGAGTTCTTCGGCTACCTGCGGCGTGACGCGAACGCCCCACCTGACACGAACTTCGACGGCTTTAACTTCTGGCTCAACAAGCTGAACGCTTTCAACGGAGACTTTCGCGCCGCTGAGATGGTTAAGTCGTTCATTAGATCAAGCGAGTACAGACAGAGGTTCGGCGCGAGCTAACCTCTTAATACTGCTGGTATTGAGAGCCCGTCGGCAACCTGGATCCATAACTTGGTTGCTGACGGACGTTTTTCCCCGCAGACGACTAATAGGGTTGAAGGATCATTTTTGATGGAATCCCGTTTTTGATTTCTAGAGACCCTACAGTCTTTTTCTGAGTGAAAGGAAACATACCCGGATGTCCCCTGAAGTCGTTTCGAAAGCGGTGAGGGCCTATTTTGAAGCCATCCGAGCAATGGACCAGGGGGCATGGGTGAATACCTTTGCCGAAGATGCGGTTAGTTACGATCCGGTAGGAGCCCTGCCGACCAAGGGACATGAGAAACTCGGGGAGTTTTTCCAAACAATCACGGCTGCTTTCAAGGAAGTAGGCATAACCGAAGATCAGATTTTTGTGGCGGGAACTGGAGCCGCGGTTAAATGGACCGGCCGAGGTGTCAGTAAGCAGGGTCGCAAGGTACACTTTGAAGGTATCGACATTTTCGACGTTAATGAATCAGGAAAGATTCAGACCCTGCACGCTTATTGGAATCCCGCTGAGATGCTTGGGCAACTTTAAAATCTAAACTTATTGGGATATATTTTGGTTCCTGGTTTGTTTGGAGATCCGATTCCCTCCCTTTTAAAAGGAGTACCAGACATGCGGCCAATTAGCACTTTAACGTCGTTCCTCTTACTGTTGTTAGCGGCAATGGTTTTCCCCTCTGCCGCTCGGGCACAAAACAGAAGTGTTCTCGGTGAGTGGGAGACTCTCCGACCCGAAGGCGAAGAGTTTGCCATTCTCATGCCCAAGAGTTCCTCGGCCGAGATGAGCAAGGAGCCATATCACAAGATGACCCTGAATACCCGGCTCTACTTGTGGACCAATCCCACAGGTCCTGTGTTTGCGGTGTCTTCGATGAGTGGAATAAAAGCAAACCCAGCATTGTATTCAGAAATGGAACGAGTTAACTCGTATGTTGACGCTTTCAAACAATGGTTTCCGAAGAAGATCCGGGGGAAGGATGCAGTCGCAAAGTTAACACTGGTAAGCCCGAGGACCTTGAACGGCCACACCGGCCGTGAATATCGACTCACCATCGGCGACCTTTCAGGGTCGGCGCATGTTTATGCTACGAGAAGGCGCTTCTACGCGGCCGTCGTCCTCAACACGAAGAAAGACGACGCAATAACTGATCGCTTTTTGAGTTCATTCTATCTTCCTGAAAAACTCAAGGAAGCTCCCCCAACCGTTGCATCGCAAAAGAAGGAAACCAAAGGAGAACCAGAAGGGCATGATCAGGGACCGACTGCCCAGGGACAAAAGCCGGACTTGAAGACTCCGACTGGTGCTGCAGAAGAATCAACCGAGAGCCCCACAGACAAGAAGCCAGAAACGCCCACTCCGACGACCGAACAGTCGGGAAAACGAGCGCCGATCTCGGGGGGCGTCCTAAATGGTAAAGCGATCACCTTGCCGAGGCCTGATTATCCCGCCGAGGCACGTGCTGCCAGAGCCTCGGGCGCCGTGGTGGTGCAGGTCACAATTGACGAATACGGCAACGTTATCGCGGCCCGAGCGGTTTCGGGCCATCAGATGCTGCATCAAGTATCGGTCAACGCCGCACTCCAGGCGAGGTTTTCACCCACTTTCCTGATGGGTGAGGCCGTAAAAGTAACCGGCGTGATCACTTATAATTTCGTGGCCCAATAGTACCAGTGGCTCAGACTCTTGCGTCTGTCGATCTCAGCGAGATCCCGCAGGAGTCCGCGCCCGTTTTTCTTCTGCAATGAACGAAACCCTGCGCCGCTTAGATTCAATCCACTCAAAGTTGGTGGATACGATCACCCCAATTGAGGACCCGCTGTTTTCGCGAAGCCCTGCCGACAAAGAATGGAGTATCGCGGAGATAGTGCATCATTTATGTTTGGTTGAAGAGAGGGTGATCAAAGAGCTGGAGACGGAACTGGCCAGTCCACCAAGGAAAATTGGTATCCTGAGGAAGTTCATTCCTACTTCCATCGTGGCGTCTCGACTGCTGCGCGTGAAAGCGCCCAGAGGTGTTAATCCGATGAACCCACCAGCCAGGGCCGAGGTGATCGCAAACTATGACGCTGCACGAAGCAGGCTCAAAGAACTTTGTTCAACCCACGGCCGAAATCGTCTCAAGCAAGTAATCTTCAAACATCCCTTCCTCGGCGAGATCGACGGCCCCGCGACCATTTCTTTCATTGGTTATCATGAGCTTCGGCATTACAAGCAGATTCGCGAAGTGATTAAGAAGCTCGGGATGTGAAAGAGATCTTGCCACAGATGGTCGCGGATAAACGCAGATCCGAGCAAAAACGAACTGGAGACGAGTTCCTAATTTGATTTACAGTCGTTTGTCAGATCTGCGTTTATCCGCGCAGATCTGTGGCTAAATCTTCGGGCATGGCAAGCTTGACGCTGCTCAACCCCCAGTTTATCTTCGCTGCAATTTATTAATTCTGACCTTGTCTATTTTTGGAGCCTTGACTAAATGTCGTCTCACGTAGTCGCAGTAGGTCCGGCATGGACTATTCCCGGTTACCTCGAGGTGGCCAGCGGCGATCTAACCATTAACGGCGCCGACGCACTGTCACTGGTTAGTGAATACGGCTCCCCACTCTTCGTCTTCTCCGAGCCAAGAATCCGCTCAAATGTAGAAAGACTAAAACTTGCCGCTCAGGCGGTCGAACGTCCGGTCCGCTTTTTCTACGCCTCGAAGGCAAATTCAAACATGGCCGTGCTCAACACCGTTCTTCAAACCGGCATAGACGTTGAAGTTAATAGCGGAGGCGAACTATTCAAGGCATTGCGGGTGGGTTTCCGGCCGGATAAGATCATCTTTAATGGCACCAGCAAGAGCGACGAAGAGATTGACGAAGCAGTGCGCGCGGGGATTTATGCAATAAACGTTGACTCGATCTATGAAATTGGATTGGTTGAGGAATCGGTGCGGAGAGTCGCGGCGGAGCGGAGTGAGCCGGTGAACCCCGCACGCGTAACCCTGCGCCTGGTCCCCGAGATCGGAACGCGCTCGCACCTGGGGCTGCAAACAGCGCTACTCACATCAAAGTTTGGCATTTCATCATCGGAAGTGCTCGATGCCTTTCGTCGCGGCCTTCAAAATCCCGATCTAATTTACGTCTGTGGGATTCATATCCACGTGGGATCGCAAACTCCCGACGTCGAGCCTTTTGCGGAGGCCTTCCGCAGCATGTGGGAACATCTACTGACCATACATCGCGAAACAGGTCACACGCTCGAACACATCAATCTAGGCGGCGGCATTCCCGTCAACTACCTTCGCGACCGTTCCCAAGCAGATCAACTTCCCGAACACGAGCGCGACATGCTGGGCGCGAACCTGGAACCCTCGGTAGTGCTGCGTGAAGCGTTGCGAGTCGCGCGCGACTCGGCCCGCGCCGCCGCCGCCGAGCATCTGCTCGATGCGGTAACGATTCTCCTGGAACCAGGGCGTAGCGTGATTGCAGATGCCGGCCTGGTCCTCACCACCGTTCGCAACATCAAGCGTCGTCCCGAAACCGGGGATGTGTGGCTCCTGACCGACGCAGGCTACAACCTGATGCTGTCGATGAACAATTACAAGTGGTATTACCATTTGATTTCGGCCACCAGCGCCGGCGTCCCCCATGAGGTTAGCTACAAAGTGGCGGGTCCACTATGCGATTCCGGCGACGTCTATTTCGATATTGAACGCGGCGGCAGACTACCTGATTACCGATTCCTACCAAACAACGTGCAGCCCGGCGAAGTGCTGGCCCTGCTCAACAGCGGGGCCTACTCCCTGGCGCAGATGTTTCATTACAACGGCCGGCCGTTGCCGGCGGCTGTAATGATTAATGAAAAGGCAGTAGCAAAGCTAATACGTCGTAGAGATACGTACGACGACTTGCTGACGAACGATGTGTGGTGAACACGGCCTAAGTCCAATGTCCAATGTCCAATGTCCAACGTCCAACGTCTACTCAGCCCTAACCTGTTTCCTTACCATTCAGGAGGTGAGATATGGCAAAAATTAAGACGTTCGAAGATATAGAGACTTGGAAGAAGCTCGCGAATTGACAAAGCAGCTCTACGAGACCACTTCGACTGGGCAGTTTACGCGCGATTTCGGCTTGAAAGATCAGATACGCCGCGCGGCCGTTTCGATACTTTCTAACATAGCCGAAGGCTTCGAGCGTGGCGGAGACAAAGAGTTCGTTCAGTTTCTTAGTGTGGCGAAGGGGTCTTGCGGTGAAGTACGAGCCCAGTTATACGTAGCTCTAGATCAACAGTACGTTTCCGCACTGCAGTTCGAGGCCCTTTCACCCAAGGCCGTTGAGGTGGGCCAACTTCTTTCTGGGTTCATCAAGTATCTAAAGCAGTCAGATTTGCGGGGCAACAAATATAGTTACGCCCCGCGCAGAACGCTGACATTCGGACGTAGGACGTTAGACATTGGACCTTGGACTGATTCCTAAACTTACATGCAACAATTTACACATCCAGAGCTTATTCGCGGCCTTGGACCAATCGCTGCGATTTCCATAAACGTAGGCAACATTATCGGCACGGGCATCTTTCTCAAGGCGCGTGTGATGACCTGTAATGTAGGTACACCCTGGCGTGTGATACTAGTCTGGATCGCAGCAGGGTTCTTGGCTCTTGCCGGAGCGCTCACCTACGCGGAATTGACGACGATGCGGCCTCACGCAGGCGCTGAGTATGTGATTACCAAAGACGCGTACGGTAAGGTCTGGGGATTTCTCAACGGATGGTCTCAATTCCTGATCTCACGCACCGCATCCGCAGCGGCACTGGCGGTCGGCTTTGCGATCTTCATGAACGATCTTTTGGGAGGAGAATTAGACACAGTCTATTTCAACTTAACACTTCCTGGTGGTTATCAAATTCCGTTCGGCCATCTGCAGGTAGTGGCACTTGCCACCATTGCTGTCACGACCTTGATTAATTGTGCAGCAGTGAGTGTGACCGGTCACCTAGCTTCCTTTATTACCCTGCTCAAGGTCTTAGTAGTGCTTGGAGTCGGCCTGGCAGCTTTCTTTTTTCAGGATGGCACTTGGGGCAATCTCTGGCTGGCCAACAATGGTGGAACCTGCGAAGACGTGGCGGTCACCGGGGGCGGAATGGCCGGGTTTGCGGCCGCGATGCTGGGCGCCCTCTGGGCCTACGATGGCTGGAACAATGTTTCGTATATGGCAGGCGAGGTGAAGCACCCCGAGCGCAATCTCCCGCTCGCCTTGATTGGCAGCATGATCATCATGATCGCTCTGTATGTCCTGGTAAACGTCAGCTACTACTACGTGATGACCCCGACAGAGGTCGCCAGCGTTTCAGCGACGTCCTCGGTTGCGGCCGAGGCGATCAGAAGGGTTCTCGGTCCGGTGGCGGTAACTTTGATGGCCGCCGTGATGATGCTTTCATCGTGGGGCTCACTTCAGACCTCAATCCTGGGCACTGCACGCATTCCTTATGCAATGGCTCGCGACGGTGTTTTCTTTCAAAGCCTGGCTCGTGTCTCGAAGAGTACCAGCGTGCCTGTAGTCTCGCTGATGGTGCAGGCCGTGTGGGCCTCAGTCCTGGCGGTCTCAGGTAAGTTTGACCAACTCACAGATCTGGCAATTTTCGCCTTCTGGCTTTTCTACGGAATGGTCACGGCATCGGTCTTCGTGTTTCGCAAACGCGAGCCCAATGCGTCGCGACCTTATCGCACGTGGGGTTATCCCGTGGTCCCGGCACTATTCGTACTGGTAACGATCTATCTAATTATCTTTACTATCAAGAACGCCCCGCTGCAGTCGTTGATTGGTTTGGCAATCATCGCTGCTGGCTTGCCTGTTTACTTTTATTTCTCGCGAAAAAATCGGCCTGTGTAAGCCTATTATGGAGCGCGGTGGCAAGCCCGAGCGCGACACCGCTTTGGA
>Ga0136617_10001580_pt1 | contig 20197 bp, 25 predicted proteins | sample AntDrymUQ3222106_2_FD_129672 | JGI IMG/M metagenome (GOLD analysis project Ga0136617, IMG submission 129672) | Polar desert sand microbial communities from Dry Valleys, Antarctica - metaG UQ322 (21.06) | ecosystem: Environmental > Terrestrial > Soil > Desert | place: Antarctica: Dry Valley...
CTCTGTCCACTTGACGAGCTCCGGCGAGAGCGAGCGCCACTCACCCGGACGAAGGTCGCTCCCGTTGCCACGGGACTTCGCCCGTGGCGCAACTCGCTCTCGAGGTCACCCGGGCGAGCGCCGCCTCGGTCATGACGTTCTCCTCCACGAAGATCGCCGCCCCGATTCGCGCCGCCAGATTGAGGGCGTCGCTCGGACGCGCGCCGATCTCCTGCAGCTTGCCGCCCACCCGTGTGCTGATCGTGGCGTAGAAGGTCTTGTCGCGGGGGGCGCTGATCCCGACGCGATCGACCCGGGCACCGGTGACCTCGAGCAGGCGAGCCATGAGATCCGCCATGACGGGGCGCGGGGTCGCCTGACCGGCAAGCTGCAGCGCGAGCACATCGCCCTCGAATCGGCCGATCCAAATGGGCAGCAACCGCTGTCCCTCTCTTTCCCGGAGCAGGACCACCCGCAGCTCCTCCCTGTTCGGATCGGGCGCGTCGTCGGTCGTCACGCGCACGACGACGTCTTCCAGCTCGACCTCGATCATTCCTTGCTCCTCTCCGATCGACAGCTGCGCGCGCAGCTGCGCGCGGGCACGGTGAAGGCGGACGCGAACCTCGACCGCCGACTGGTTCAGAAGACCGGCGATCTCCTGTGTCGACAGGCCGTCGACGGAGTACAGGAGAACGGCAACGATGCCGGTCGGTCAGCGAGGCGAACGCGGCGCGGTCGCCTGCGAGGCAAGCGGCGACGAGCTCGCTGTCGTCCGACGACATACGCGAGGTAGTTGCCCGAGAGCCAGGGAACGTTACGCCGTGGCAGCAGCCGTCGGGAGCCCGAGCTCGGGCGCGATCGGCTGCAGCGCGGCAACGACGTTCCTGATGTGCTCGTCGAGCTCGACCCCGAGCAGCTCCGCACCGGCGTAGACCTCGTCGCGGTGCACGCCGGCGGCGAACGACGGCTGCTTCAGCTTCTTTCGCACCGACTTGGGCTCGAGCCCGTCCAGTCCCGTCGGACGGACGAGGCCGCAGGCGTGGACGAAGCCCGAGAGCTCGTCGCAGGCGAAGAGCGACCTCTTCAGGGGCGTGTCGCGCGGCATGGCCAGGTGCTCGGCGTGCGAGAGGACGGCCTCGATCACCTCCTCGGGATAGCCCTCCTCGCGCAGGATCGGCGCGCCGTCCTGCGGATGCTTGTCGAGCGTCGGGTGGATCTCGTAGTCGAAGTCGTGGAGCAGGGCGGTCACGCACCAGAGCTCCTCTTCCTCCTCGAAGCGGCGCGCGTAGTGACGCGTCGAGGCCTCCACGGCGAGGGCGTGACGGAGCAGCGCCTCGCTCTTCGTGTACCGGGTCAGGGTCTCCCAGGCCTGTGCGCGTGTCGGCTCCATCGGGGGTTAGGGTACCGCGGTGAGTTCGACCGCCGTCACCGAGACGCTGACCGAATCGTTCGTGATCGAGGGCGGTCGCCCGCTGCGCGGCACGGTTCGCGCGGCCGGCAACAAGAACGGGGCGCTCCCGATTCTGGCCGCGTGTCTGCTCACCGACGAGCCGGTCGTGCTCACGAACGTCCCGCGCATCCGGGACGTCGAGATCATGGTGGAGCTCCTCGCCGACATCGGCGCCGACGTCGAGTGGCGCGGCGCGAACGAGGTGCGGGTGCACGCCGCCTCGGCCCACAAGACCGAGCTCGACCCGGAGCTCTGCAGCCGGATCCGCGCATCGTTCCTCCTCTCGGGGCCGCTGCTCGCACGCTTTGGCCGGGCGAGCGTCCCTCCGCCGGGGGGCGACGTGATCGGGCGGCGGCAGCTCGACACGCACATGCACGCGCTCACCGAGCTCGGAGTCGAGCTGGAGATCGGCCACACCTACGAGATGCGGACGGACGGTCTCCGCGGTAAGAACGTGTACCTCGCGGAGGCGAGCGTAATGGGCACGGAGAACGCGATCATGGCGGCCGTCCTCGCATCGGGGGAGACCACGCTCACGCATGCGGCCTGCGAGCCGCACATCCAGGATCTCTGCCGCTTCCTCGTCTCCCTGGGCGCGCGCATCGAGGGCATCGGCTCGAACGTCGTGCGCATCACCGGCGTCGAGCGCCTCGGGGGCGGAGAGCACCGCGTCGGCCCCGAGCACATCGAGGTCGGCAGCTTCATCGGGCTCGCCGCTGTCACCGGGGGCGAGGTGACGATCGAGGACGTCCGAGCGGAGGATCTGATCTCGATCCTGCCCGCTCTCGCCCGGCTCGGCATCCAGGTCCAGGTCGAGGGAACGAAGGTGCACGTGCCGCCCGAGCAGGAGCTCGTGATCCAGGACGACCTCGGCGGTCAGATCCCCAAGATCGAGAGCGGTATCTGGCCGGCCTTTCCCGCCGATTTGACCTCGATCGCCCTGACCGTTGCCACGCAGGCGCGCGGGACGATCCTCATCTTCGAGAAGATGTTCGAGAGCAGGCTCTTCTTCGTCGACAAGCTCGTCGCGATGGGCGCCCGCGTGATCCTCTGCGACCCGCACCGGGCGGTCGTGACCGGACCGGCGAAGCTCTACGGCGAGCGCATGGTGAGCCCTGACATCCGCGCCGGGATGGCGATGTTGATCGCGGGCCTCTGCGCCGAGGGGGTCTCGACGATCGGGAACATCTGGCAGATCGACCGCGGCTACGAGCGGATCGACGAGCGACTGCGCGCGCTCGGTGCCAGCATCGAGCGGGTCGACATCTAGCGTGGGGGAACCAATGGTTCCCCCACGAGCCCCCTCCTGCGAGAGCAGACGCGCCGGAGTCGCGTTGTGGCTGCGCCGGGGCAAGCCCGGCTCCGCCGAAACAGGCATCAGGACTGCGGCGACGAGGAAACTTGTCGCAACGTCACGAGTTCCGACCCCGAAGAGGGGCTAGCCCCGTGGCGGCCGGTCGAGCCGAGGACGAGCGGCCGACGAGCAGCGTCCGCGTCGACGTGCTCGGGCATGGAGAGGCGAACGTCGTGACGGGCCTCCCGGTGCTCGACCACCTGCTCACGCTCCTCGCCGAGCATGCCGCATTCGACCTGGCGCTCGAGGTTGCGCCGGGCGACCTCCTGTCCGAGGTCGCGTCGGCCGGCCGGACGCTCGGGGAGGGGCTCGCCGGCCCTCTTCGAGCGGGACGCGCCCGCAGGCACGGGTCGGCCGTCGTCCCCGCCGACGAGGCGCTCGCCCACGTCGCGCTCGAGGCGTCGGGCCGTCCGCGGGTCGTCTCCAACGTCGACTTCACGGCCGCGAGGTTGGGAGGCGTCGGCGCAGACGTGGTCGCCCGCTTCCTGCACGGTCTGGCGGAGGGCGCGGGGCTGACGCTCCATGTGCGGCTGATCGAGGGACAGGACACCCAGCACGTGCTCGAGACGATCTTCAAGGGGCTCGGGGTGGCGCTCGCGCAGGCGACGCGACCCAGGCCGAGGAAGGGGTAGACGTGGAGGGAAAAGAGGTAGTTCGGACGGATGCCGCGCCGGCCCCGTACCAGGGCGCGCCGTACTCGCAGGCGATCCGGAGCGGCGGGTTCGTGTTCGTGTCGGGACAGCTCGCCCTGCGGCCGGGGGTGGCGGAGCTGTCCGGTGGGACGATCCAGGAGCAGACCGAGCAGGTGTTTGCGAACCTGCGCGCGATCCTCGAGGCGGCCGGCTCGGGCCTCGACCGGCTCGTGAAGACGACCGTCTTCCTCACCGACCTCGGGGAGTTCGCGGGGATGAACGAGGTGTACGCGCGGCACGTCGGCTCCGACCCTCCGGCGCGCTCGACGGTGGAGGTCTCGGCACTGCCCTCGGACGCCAAGGTCGAGGTCGAGGCGATCGCGCTGCTGTAAGCGGCCATGATCATCCGAGTGAGACTCGCGAGGATCACGAGTCGGTCGCAGCCGTGACCGAGGCGGCGTTCGGGAAGCCCCGCGAGGGACGGATGGTGGAGGCGATTCGGGCTTCCGGCGGGTACGTCCCCGAGCTCTCGCTCGTCGCCCCTCACCGCCAGCGGAAGGGGATCGGCTCCGCGCTCGTCCGCGAAGCTCTCCGTCTCGCCGATGGACGCGGTGAGCCGCTCGTGCTCGTGCTCGGCCATCCTTCCTACTACCCGCGCTTCGGCTTCCGGCCGGCCTCTGAGATCGGGATCCGGCCACCCGACCCGGAAATCCCGGACGCGGCGTTCATGGCGGCCGAGCTTCGGTCGTACGATCCGAAGCTTCACGGGCGTGTGCTCTTCCCGCCCGCGTACTCGGTCGAGTAGCGCTAGATGCCGACGTCGATCGGTTCCGCCCCTGCGCCGGATGTGAGCAGCGCGCGCAGGAGCGAGGGCAGCCGGCTCGGAGCGAAGCGCGCGTCCGAGCGCTCGAGCTCCTCGAGCGTCCACCAGCGCAGCTCGTGCACCGCCTCGGCGCGAAGGGCGACGAGGCCGATGCCGGGTCGGAGGTCGAAGGGCTGCACGCGGACGAGGAAGAAGGACTCGTGCTGGTCGAGCGTCCGGCCGGCCCAGGGGAAGACGTGACGTCGCGTCCACACGACCCGCCCGAGCCCGAAGCCCTCCAGACCGGTCTCCTCCCGCAGCTCGCGCCGAAGGCCCGCCTCGAGATCCTCTCCCGGATCGAGCCCGCCACCCGGCGTCGCCCACCACTCCTCGCTGTTGCCGGGATCCACGAATCGCACGAGCAGAAGGCGCTCCGCGGGATCCAGGACGAGCGCACGAGCGGCCTGCCGCACCTCGACCTGTCCCGTCTCCGTCGTATCCACCTCCCAAATGTAGGGCCCGCGTGGGCGAGGGGCACAATGCCCCCATGCGAGCCGAGCAGGTCGTCGTCACCCACAGCAACACCGACTTCGACGCCTTCGCCTGCCTCCTCGCCGCGCGGCACCTATACCAGGGCGCCGTCGCCTGCCTCTCGGGGTCGCTGAACCGGAACGTGCGCGAGTTCCACCGCCTGCACGCCGACGAGCTCGGGGTCGTCGAGGCCGCCAGCCTCGAGCTCGAGGCGATCCGCCGACTGATCGTCGTCGAGACGGTCAGCGCCCGCCGGCTCGGCGAACTCGAGGCGGTCGCCCTCGATCCCGCGGTCGAGAAGGTCGTCTTCGACCACCACGGCGAGCACCCGGAGTGGGCTCCGCGCGAGACCGTCGTCCTCTCGGAGGAAGGCGCGCTCACGACCACGCTCGTCGGGATCCTTGCCGAACGCGAGCTCCCCGTCACCGCCCTCGAGGCCACCGCCTTCGCGCTCGGCATCCACGAGGACACGGGCTCGCTCACCTACGGGAGCACGACCCAGCGCGACGCCGAGGCGCTCGCCTGGTGCCTCCGCCACGGCGCGAGCCAGCAGCTCCTCGCCGACTTCCTCCACAGTCCGCTGCTCGAGAGCGAGCGCGAGCTCCTGAACGCGCTCCTCGACGCGGCCGAACCGGTCGAGGTCGGAGGGCTCGAGCTGCTCCTCGCCGCCGTCATCTGGCCCGCGTACGTGGACGGCGTCTCGAATCTCGCGCACAAGCTCGTCGACCTGACCGACGCGCGCGTCCTCGTCCTGCTCGTAGAGATGGACGAGCGGGTCGTCTGCGTCACGCGCAGCCGCACCCCCGAGGTGGACGCGGAAATCCTTGCCGCCGCGCTCGGGGGCGGGGGCCACGCCGGCGCGGCCTCCGCGACGTTCCGCGGCCCGCTCGCCGAGGCCCGTGAGCTCGTGCTCGCCGGAGCTGCGCGCGCCGTTCGCGAGGCACCCAAGGCGCGAGAGGTCATGTCTTCGCCTGCGCGCGCAGTGGAGCCTGAGGAGTCCGTCGCCCATGCCATGCGCCTCTGCCAGCGGTACCGTCAAAGTGGGCTGCTCGTGCTCGAGGGCGGCCGGCTCACCGGGGTGGTCGCCCGCGAGGACCTCGACAAGGCGATCGGCCACGATCTCGCGCACGCGCCCGTAAAGGGCGTCATGAGCTCCGGCGTCGCCACGTGCGCCGAGGAGACGCCCGTCCCGGAGCTGCAGGCTCTCGTCTCCGGTGCCCCCGGCGGCCGGGTGGCGGTCCTGCGCGGCGAGGAGGTCGTCGGCGTCGTCACGGGCGGCGACTTGCTCCGGGGGCTGCGGGCCGAGGTCGCGGCTCCGGGCGAGCAGGACGACGGTGAGGTTCTCGCTCTCGATGGCTTCGCGCACCTGGCGCGCGTCTTCGACGCCGTCGCGGCGGCGAGCGAAGGCTACGGCGGCGTGTACCTGGTCGGGGGAACCGTGCGCGACATCCTCCTCGGCGAGCCGAACTTCGACGTGGACATCGCGGTCGAGGGCGACGGGATCGCGTTCGCGGAGGCTCTGGCCGGCGCGCTCGGCGGACGCCTGCATCCGCACGGGAAGTTCGGGACGGCGGTCGTCCTGTACGACGAGGGCGAGCGCGTCGACGTCGTGACGGCGCGGACGGAGTTCTACGACTCGCCCGGCGCTCTGCCGACGGTCGAGCACGCGACGATCCGCGAGGATCTCTTCCGGCGCGACTTCACGGTCAACGCGATGGCTGCGTCGCTGCGCGGCGAGGACTTCGGCCGGCTCGTCGACCCGTTCGGAGGCCGACGGGATCTCGCGGCGGGGACGCTCCGGGTCCTGCACAACTTGTCCTTCATCGACGACCCGACGCGGATCTTCCGCGGGGTGCGCTACGAGTCACGGTACGGCTTCCGGATGGACGCCCATACGGCGGGACTCGCCCGCAGCTGCATCGACATGGGTCTCGTCGGGGATCTCTCCTCCGCCCGCCTCCGCGACGAGCTCGTGCTCATGCTCGAGGAGCCTGCGGCGCCGCGGGCCCTCGTCCGCCTCGGGGAGCTCGGCGCCGACCGGGCGATCCACCCGCACGCCACCGCGGACGGGGAGGCGGCGCAGCTGCTCGAGCGGCTGCGCGAGCTCGACGCGAGGTACGGCCTCGAGGTGCCGGGCTGGCGGCTCGGCCTCGCCGCCCTCGCACGCCGCCTGCCACCCGATGAGGTCTACGGCTGGCTCGAGCGATTGAAGGTGCGGCGGCGCGACGCCGAGCTGATCGCAGGTGCGGTGACGGTGGCGCCTCGAATCGTCTCGCGCCTGCAGGACGAGGCCGAGCCGGCGGACGTGGTCGCGCTCGCCGAGCGCTACGCCCCGGACGCTCCACTCTTCGCACTCGCGCTCAGCCATCTCGAGCCGCTGCACGCGTACTTCCGTAGCCTCCGCGGCGTTCGGCTCGAGATCACGGGCGCCGATCTCGCGGAGCTCGGCCTGGCCGAGTCGCCGCGCGTGGGCGAGATCCTCGGCGAGCTGCGCCGGCGGAAGCTGAACGGCGACCTCGACGGGCGACGCTCCGAGCTCGAAGCGGCCCGGGAGCTGATCGGAACGTGATCCGCTGGGATGCTCCCGGGCCGTACGAGGTCGTGTTCTCGACACGTGTGGGCGGGGTCAGCGAAGGCCCGTTCGACTCGCTCAACCTCGGCCGCCGCAGCGGCGACGACGTCGAGCGCGTGGACGAGAACCGCCGCCTGCTGTGCGCGGCGGTCGGCGCGGATACGGACAGGCTCGCGCTCAACCTGCAGGTGCACGGCGTCACCATCAACCGAGCCGCCCCCGGAGTGCGGGGCACGCCGGGCGACGGCTTGTGGACGGACGAGCCGGGAGTGCCGATCCTCGCGCTCACCGCCGACTGCGTGCCCGTCGCCCTCGTCCGCACGGGCGGCACACCGGCGGCGGCGGTCGTCCACGCCGGTCGGATCGGGCTGATCGCCGGTGCGCTGCGGGCCGGTGTCCGGGCGCTCGGCGGGCAGGTAGCGGCAGCGATCGGACCCTCGGCCGGCCCGTGCTGCTACGAGGTCGGCCCGGAGGTCTCGACGCCCTACCGCGAGCGCTTCGGCGACGGCATCATGCGTGGGAGCAAGCTCGACCTCTGGGGCGCGGCCGAGGCGTCACTCCGGGATGCCGGGGTCGAGAACGTGCACCGCCTCGATCTCTGCACGATCTGCAATCCCGAGCTGTTCTTCTCGCACCGGCGGGACGGCCTGCCCCGTGGAGGCCAGGGAGTGCTCGCCCTTGTCACCTGACGCCGTGCGAGCCGCCTACGAGCGGGTCAAGGCGGAGGTCGGCCCGGAGGTCACGGTGGTCGCCGCGACGAAGTACGTCTCCGTCGCGGACATGGCGGTTCTGGTGGAGGCGGGCATCGAAGTCGTGGGGGAGAATCGCGCGCAGGATCTGGAGGCCAAGCACGCCGAGTACGGCGACGCGTTCCGCTGGCACTTCATCGGCCACCTCCAGAGCCGGAAGGTAAAAACAGTCAATCGGATCTGCGAGCTCGTCCACTCGCTCGACTCGGAGTCGGCGGCTCGACGCCTCGACGTGCCGGCGCTCGTGGAGGTGAACCTGTCCGGCGAGGACACGAAATCCGGCGTCGCGCCGGAAGATCTCGAGCGCTTCCTCGCCCTGGCCGGAGAGGTGCGAGGGCTGATGACGCTGCCGCCTCCGGCGGACGATCCCGAGGCCTCGCGCCCCTACTTCCGGCGGCTACGCGAGCTCGCGGGAACACAGGGCCTGGCGGAGCTGTCGATGGGAACGAGCCAGGACTACCGCGTCGCCGCCGAGGAGGGGGCGACCTACGTGCGGGTGGGCAGCACGCTCGTCAACGCGGGGGAACCCATGGTTCCCCCGCGAGCCCCCTCCTTCTCGACGCGGGGGAACCCATGGTTCCCCCGCGAGCCCCCTCCTTCTGAGCTTGACGCGCCGAGCCGCGGGTAGCTGCGCCGGGCAAGCCCGGCTCCGCTTGCACGCTCGTACGGGGTTAACATCCCGCGAATGGGCTTGGCAGACGTCTGGAGCAGGACGCTCGTCTACTTCGGCATCGCCGAGGAGGACGACGACTGGGACGAGGACGGCTACGTGACGAACGAGCAGCTCGAGCGCAACTACCGCGAGCGCCCGAACGTGCGCCGGCTGGCGCCGAGACAGGCGAGCGACGACGACGACGACTGGACGGAATCGCGCGAGAGTGCGCAGTCTGCGGCTTCGCCGGCGGTCAGCTTTCGCCCCGCGACGCGGCTGCGCAGCGTCGAGTCGCCGCCGCCGCAGTCACCGTCGGGGCGCGTGCACCTCGTCGTTCCGAGGAGCTTCAACGACGCGCAGCAGATTGCCGACAAGTTCAAGGACGGCATTCCCGTCATCCTCAACCTGCAGGGCTCCGACTCCGATCTCTCGAAGCGACTGATCGACTTCGCCAGTGGGCTCACGTACGCCTTGAGCGGGGGGATGCAGCGCGTCGCGGACAAGGTGTTCCTCCTCACCCCGCGCAACGTCGAGGTGTCGGCGCAGGAGCGCGCGCGGCTGCTCGAGCGAGGTGGCTTCTTCAACCAGGCCTGAGCGGGCCGAATCGCTCGGATCAGGTTCCTACGGCTGATAGGAAACCCCGGCACCGGGGCGAACTGCGACCCTATGGGCGTGTTCGCCACCCTCGCGCTGCTGGCCGCCGTCGGCGACTCGATCGCCAACTTCGTCAACGTCTTCATCTTCGTCTACATCCTTCTGATCCTCGTCTACATCCTCAGCTCGTGGATCAGGCTGCCCTACTCGCCCTGGCTGAACAGGATCCAACGCTTCCTGTACGACGTCTGTGAGCCCTACCTGCGCCTGTTCCGGCGCATCATCCCGCCCCTCGGACCGCTCGATCTGTCGCCGATGGTTGCGATCATCGTCCTGTATGTGATCCAAGGCATCGTCGGCCGGATCCTGGCCGAGGTATAGGGGAGAGGAGGACCGATCCATGGCCCTGGCACCCGTCGAGATCCGACATGTGACCCTGCCGAGGCGCCCCGTCGGCTACGGGCGCACCGCCGTCGACCGCCTGCTCGCGGAGGTGACGGAGAGCTTCGAGGACGTCTGGCGCGAGCGCGCAGATCTCACCGACCGCGTCGAGCAGCTCGAGAACGACCTCGTCCGTTACCGCGAGCTCGAGGCGCTGCTGCGCACGACCCTCGTCTCCGCCGAACGCTCTGCCCAGGAGCTCAGGGAGCAGGCGAAGAAGCAGGCCGACCTGATCGTCGGTGAGGCGCACGCCGAGGCCCGCTCGATCACCCATCGGGCCGCGGCCGAGCGCGAGCGGCTCCACGCGGAGTCGCGGCGGACGCAGGCGCTGCTGCGGTCGGCGCTGACGACGATCGAGGAGGACGCGCCGTTGCGGACGCAGACGGAGGCGACGCAGCTCGTCACGGCGTAGGCCCGGCGCGAAGCAGCGCGGCCACCTGCGCGTGCCGGGCGAGCGCGGCCTCGACGACGTCGAGCGGCCTTCGCCCGTCTTCGGCCACCCGGCTGGGCTCGGCAACCGCGTCGAGCAGGAGCCCGACGAGCTCCGGCCGCCCGAGCCTGGCGGCCGGAGCAGCGGTGTGCACCCGTCAGTTCTCGCGAGGCTCGGGTTCGCGCACCGACATGCGCTCGACGACGAAAGCCAGGAGCCGACCCACGCCACGATTACACTCCGAGCATGACGGCAGGTCCACTGCGCCTGCGCCTGCGCGTCGTGCCCGGCGCCCGCCGCTCGGGCGTCGTCGGGCGCTACGGCGAGGCGTGGAAGGTGCGCGTCTCGGCGTTGCCCGAGGGAGGCGCCGCCAACGCCGCTCTCGTTCGCCTGCTCGCGGAGACAGCCGGCGTCCCCGCCCGCGACGTTGCCGTTGTCGCGGGCCATACCGGTCGTGACAAGATTGTGGAGCTTGCCGGGATCAGCGCGAGCGAGCTCGAGAATCGACTCGCAGCGGCCGAAAGAAAGGACCTGCGACCATGACCCAGATCGACGTCGACCGCTTTCGGACGATGCTGCAGGAGGAGCGAGAACGCGTCGCCGGGGCTCTCGCCTACCTCGAGAAGGAGACTCCCGGCTCGATGGAGGACGAGACGGGGGACCTCGTCTCGGGCAGCGCCGACCAGCACATGGCGGACAACGCCACCGAGACCTATGATCGCGAGCTCGACTACACGCTCGAGGAGAACGACCAGACGGTGCTCGCGGAGATCGACGCGGCGCTGGAGCGGATCGACCAGGGAACGTACGGGGTGTGCACGCGGTGCGGCAAGTCGATCTCCGAGGAACGGCTGGAGGCGATGCCATGGGCAGCGCTCTGCATCGACTGCAAGCGCCTCCAGGAGCGCGGTTGAGCGAGCCCGCCCCCCGCGAGCCGCCGCCGCGACGGCTCGTCGACGTGAGGGTCGGCTCGACGACCGATGCGCTCACGCCCATCTCCGTCGCCCGGCGCTCGCTCGCTGCTCGACCGACACAGTGGGTGGCGCTCGGGCTCGTCGCTGTGGCGGCCCTCCTCGCCGACCAGGTGACGAAGCAGCTCGTGGCGACGCGGCTCGGACTCGGGGAGGAGGTCTCCGTCCTCGGTTCGTTCTCCATCCACCACGTCGAGAACTCAGGCATCGCCTTCGGCCTGTTCGCGGGCGCGACGTCGCTCGTCATCGTCGTGACGTCGCTCGCGCTCGGATGGATGCTCCTCTTCTTCGCGCGCTCCGGTGCGCGCCATCCGCTGCTGCCCGTCGGGCTCGGCCTCGTCGTCGGCGGCAGCTTCTCGAACCTCGTCGACCGTGTTCGCCTCGGGTACGTGACGGACTTCCTCGACCTCGGCTTCTGGCCCGCGTTCAATCTCGCGGACTCGTTCATCGTGGTCGGCGTCGGTGTGCTGCTCGCCGCACTGCTCGGGGCTGACACCCAGCCCCGCGGGCCCCGGCCGCTCTCCGCCAACGACTGACGATTGATCGGAAAGGCGTCGATCAATCGTCTAGCTGAATGAGTGGAGCTCGAGTCGCTTCTCCGCCAGACTGCAGTTTCCGCTTGCGGTAGGGGCAGGTCTACGACGCCGGCCCGATCTTGAGGTGAGCACTGATCACGCCGTTCCGGCATCGGCGGCGGGGATGCGCCTCGACCGCTTTCTCGCCGAGCTTCCCGGCGTCGGCTCGCGGGGGGCGGCAGAGCGGCTCCTGAACGCCGGCTCCGTGCTCGTCGACGGTGCCCGATGCGTCAAGAGTCACCGCCTGCTCGCGGGGGAGACCGTCGCCGTGGAGCTGCCCGCACACGACGACGGCCCGCTCGAGCACGCTCCGATGGCGCTCCGGATCGCCTGGGAGGACGAGCACCTGCTGGTGGTCGACAAGCCGGCCGGAATCGTCGTCCACCCGGCGCCGGGCCACGCCCAGGGGACACTCGTCCACGGCCTGCTCCCGTTCGCTCCCGCGGGCGGCGAGGAGCCGGACCGGCCCGGCATCGTGCATCGCCTCGACCGCGACACGTCGGGACTGCTCGTCGTGGCGCGCTCGTCCGAGGCGCACCGGCGCCTGACCCAGCTCGTCCGCCGTCGGGCGGTCGAGAGGGAGTATCTCGCGCTCGTGCGCGGGCGACCGCGTTCCCGGAAGGGCCGGATCGAGGCGCCGATCGGCCGAGACCGCCACGAAGCGACCCGGCACTCGCTCGACACCGCCACTCCCCGAGAGGCCGTGACCCACTTCGAGGTCGAGGATCTCCTCCGCGCTCATACGCTCCTGCGCGTCCGGCTCGAGACTGGGAGGACGCACCAGATCCGCGTCCACCTCGCGGCGATCGGGCTGCCGGTCTCCGGTGATCCGGTCTACGGGATCGCAGGCGACCTCGAGCTCGGGCGCCAGTTCCTCCACGCGACGCGGCTCGCGTTTCCCCACCCCTTCACGGACGAACCCGTCGAGGCCGGCTCATCCCTGCCGGCCGATCTTGCTGCGGCGCTCGAGCGGGCGGGCACGTAGCGGGCGCCTCGGATCATCCTCGCTGGTGCGGGGGAAGCTGGATCCGCCTTCATGGACAACTGCGAGACAGAGCGATTCCCGGTGGTTTTCGAGGCGGCGCTGCGGCCGGCTGGACTTGAGACCGTCGGGTCGCGGATCATCTTGCCATGCGAAGGGTGGATCTTCCTTCCGGGACTGTGACGTTCGTGTTCACCGACGTGGAAGGATCGACCCGATTGCTGGAGGAGCTTGGGGAGGCAGCCTTCGCAACGGCGCTCTTGGAGCACCGGCGCGTCGTGCGGGGAGCGTGCGCTCGGAACGGCGGGGTAGAAGTGGACACCCAGGGCGACGCGTTCTTGCTTGCTTTCCCCACCGCGCCGGGCGCGCTCGCCGCAGCGTCGGAGCTGCAGGAAGCGCTCGGCGGCGGCCGGGTTAGGCTCAGAGTGGGCCTGCACACGGGGACGCCCCTCCTCACGGACGAGGGCTACGTTGGTGTCGATCTGCATCGCGCAGCCCGGATCGCGGCGGCGGGGCACGGCGGGCAGGTGCTGTTGTCGTCCTCGACGGCGGCGCTGGTCGGGCTGGATGGCCTGGAGATCTGGGTGAGAGCCGGTTCAAGGACCTGGCCGCCGCCGAGCGCGTCTACCAGCTCGGTGAGGCCGCGTTTCCGCCGCTCAAGTCGCTGTACCGGACGAACCTGCCGGTACCGGCATCGCCTTTTCAGGGTCGCGAGGTCGAATTGGCCTCGGTCGTCGAGTTGCTCGGCCGGGAGGAGCTGCGACTGGTGACCTTGACGGGCCCGGGTGGGACGGGCAAGACCCGGCTCGGCTTACAGGCTGCCGCGGAAGCAGCAGAGCGATTCCCTGACGGGCTGTTCTGGGTGGCGTTGGCACCACTGCGCGAACCCGCGCTCCTGCTGCCGGGGATCGTGCAGGCGCTGGAGCTGAAGGAGCAGCCCGGCCGGCCGCTTGCGGAGACGTTGCAGGCGGCGCTGATGGGTAGGCGCATGCTCCTGTTCCTGGACAACGCCGAGCACCTTTTGCCCGATCTGGTTACGGAGCTCGCGCCGCTGCGGGCCATCGCGGGGCCGTCAATATTCGTGACCAGCCGTGAGCGGCTGCAGCTTCAGGGCGAGCATGTCTACCAAGTGCCGTCGCTGAACACCGAGGACGCGGTCGACCTCTTCCTGACGCGCGCCGCCCAGCAGGGGGTCAGTCTCAGCAGGACAACCGCCGTGAGCGAGTTGTGCCGGCGGCTGGACGAGCTGCCGCTGGCGCTCGAGCTGGCTGCTGCACGGACGCCGCTGTTCTCGCCCGAGCAGCTGCTCGAGCGGCTTGCCCAGCGACTGGACCTGCTCAAAGGAGGTCGAGACGCCGACCCCCGTCAGCAGACGCTGCGGGCGACGATCCAATGGTCGTACGGACTCCTCGCCGACGAAGAACAGCGTCTCTTTCGACAACTGTCGGTGTTCCTCGGGGGCTGCACCTTCGAGGCGGCTGAAGAGATTTGCGACGCCGAGCCGGACACGCTGCAGTCACTGCTCGACAAGAGCCTGCTCCGGCGTCGCGACAGCTCGGCAGGACATCGCTACTGGATGCTCGAGACGATCAGGGACTTCGCCGGCGAAGGGCTCGACGGAAGCGGCGAGGCGGAGGAAGTCGCGCGGCGGCACGCCGGTTGGTACTCCCGTCTGGGCATCGACCTGTATCGAGCGCTCAGGCACCGCCACTCGAAAGCGGTCGCTCGCCTCGATGACGAACTGGCGAACATGCGAGCCGGGCTCGCCCACGCGCTCGAGCGCAGGGACGTCGCTCTGGCGGGCGACTTCCTGTGGGGCCTGTGGTACCCCTGGTTGACCCGGGGGCACGGCGCCGAAGCAGCGAGCGCGGCGGGCGCCTGGCTCGCGCTCGACCGGTCTGCGCTCGAACCCCTCGCGCGCATTCCGGGTCTTCTCGCCGCGGGGGAAATCATCCGCTTCACCGGCGAGCACGGCCGGGCCGCGACGCTGAAGCGCGAACTCCTGGCGAGCACCCGAGAGAACCCGGGTGCCGTCGTTCACGGCTGGAACCTGCGAACGATGCTGCCCGCTCTCCTGACCGACCTCGCGTCAATCGAGCTCGACGAGGGCCGTCTCGACCAAGCAGAAGCGTGCGCGAAGGAGGCGCTCGATCTGCGACACGCCGAAGGCGCCGCAGCGGGTATCGCTCACGCGCAGATGGCGATGTTCGAGATCTCGTACGCGCGCCGAGATTTCGCCGGAGCGCGCACGATCCTGGTTGAGGCATTCGCGGGCTGGCAGAAGGACGAACAGCAAGTGGAGGCCGCAAAAGTGCAGGCGATGATCGCCGAATGCGACGTACTCCTCGGAGAGCTCGAGAGCGCCGAAACCCGGCTGGCCCAATGGTTGCCTTTGATCGGCGGTGGAGACCTCCAGACCTCGGCGAACGTCGTCGAGGTGGCTGCCGTGCTCGCGGCCGCGCGTGGCGAGATGGAGCGGGCCTCACGATTGGCGGGCGCCGCCGAACGTCTCGGCTCCAACAGCGGGGTGATATGGAGGAGCCCGTACGAGGCGGAGGTGAGGGGCGAGATCCTCGGGCGGGCTAGGGATGCAGTCGGCGAGGACGCGTACCGCCGGGCCTTCACCGAGGGCGAGGCACTAGACGAGCCGGACGCGCTCAAGCTCGTCGCGGAGACTGCGGTCACGTAGCCGCTGCTACCATCTTTCGACCTGTTTCCGACCCGGCGGGGAACCGCGGGCGGCGGTGCCGGCTCAGTGCGAGCAGGTTCCGCCCGGGGCCGCCGGCGCTCGTTTCAAACCACCAGAAAGGGGTTTCACCGTGTCCGTCGTCTCCATGCGAGAGCTCCTGGAGGCCGGGGTTCACTTCGGCCACCAGACCCGCCGCTGGAACCCGAAGATGAAGCGTTTCATCTTCACCGAGCGTGGCGGTATCTACATCATCGATCTCCAGCAGACCCTCGAGCTGCTGCAGGAGGCCCACGACTTCGCGCGCAATCTCTCCTCGCGGAACGGCTCCATCCTCTTCGTCGGAACGAAGAAGCAGAGCCAGGACGCCGTGGCCGAGCAGGCGGGGCGTGTCGCTATGCCCTATGTCAGTCACCGCTGGCTCGGCGGCCTGCTGACGAACTGGCGCACGATGTCCGAGCGGATCGACCGGCTGCACGAGCTGCGCCGGCTCCGCGACGAGAACCAGCTCGAGCTGCTGCCCTCCAAGGAGCGGATTGCGATGCAGGCCGAGGCTGCGAAGCTCGAGGCGAACCTCGGGGGCGTCGCCGACATGCGCAAGCAGCCGGACGCGGTCTTCATCGTCGACCTTCGCAAGGAGCAGCTTGCCGTGCGCGAGGCCCGGCGTCTCAACCTGCCGGTGATCGCACTCGTCGACACGAACTGCGACCCCGACGAGGCCGATTACATCATCCCGGGCAACGACGACGCCATCCGCTCGTGCAGCCTGATCGTGCGCGCGATCGCCGACGGCATCGCCGCGGGACAGACCAAGGTGACGGCAGCCGACTTCGAGCGGACGGCGGCGGCGAACGGACAGCCCGCCGACCCCGAGCCCGAGATCGCGCAGCCCGGCGTCGCGGTCGACGCGCCGCCCGAGTACGAGCAGCTCGGCCAGGGAGAGAGGACAGCCGAGCCGACGGAGGGCGAGTCGACCCAGGTAGCCGGCGCCGCCGAGAGCGCGGCGCCCGAGGGCGAGGAAGGAGCACGGTGAGCACGATCACGGCAAGTCAGGTGAAGGAGCTCCGCGACGCGACCGGCGCGGGGATGATGGACTGCAAGCGCGCGCTCGAGGAGACGGGCGGCGACGTCGCGGCCGCGCGGACGATCCTCCGGCAGCGCGGCGTTGCGCAGGCCGGCAAGCGAGCGGGCCGGGAGACGACCGAGGGCAAGGTCGGCGTTCGCGTCGAGGGCGGCGTCGGGACGATCGTCGCGATCGGGTGCGAGACCGAGCCGGTCTCGAACAACGAGGACTTCCTCGCCTTCGGCAAGCGCGTGCTCGAGACGGTCGAGCGCGACGGCCCGGAGGCGGTCGGGACGCTCGAGGAGGAGCGAGTCGAGCTCGTGGCGAAGCTCGGCGAGAACGTGATCGTGCGGGGAGCCGCGAGCCTCGAGGCCGGCGACGGCGAGACCCTCGCCGCGTACGCCCATCCGCCCGCCAACAAGATCGGAGTGCTCGTCCGGGCCCGCGGCTCGGAGGAAACCGCTCGCATGCTCGCGATGCACATCTCGTTCGGCGCGCCGAGTTGGACCCGACGGGATGACGTTCCCGCCGAGATCGTCGGCGCCGAGCGCCAGATCTACCTGAACTCCGACGAGGTGCAGTCGAAGCCCGAGGGAGCCCGCGAGAAGATCGTCGACGGCATGCTCGGAAAGCGCTTCTTCGCCGCGCAGCCCGGCGGTGTCCTGCTCGACCAGCCGTGGATCCACGAGTCGTCGAAATCGGTCGGACAGTCGCTCACGGAAGCCGGCGCCGAGGTCCTCGAGTTCGTGCGCTTCTCCGTCGCGGAGTGAACGCGGCGCCGCAGACGGCAACGCGCGAGCTGCCGACGACTTCGTCTTTCAGCCGTGTGCTCCTGAAGCTCTCGGGCGAGGCGCTCATGGGCGGGAGGGAGTACGGCGTGGATCGGGCGACGGTCGAAGGGATTGCCGAGGAGGTCATCGCCGTCCACAACCGGGGGGTCGAGACGGCGATGGTGGTGGGCGCCGGGAACATCTACCGGGGCATGGCCGCCGCTTCTCGCGGCATGGATCGCGCGACCGCTGACTATGCGGGCATGCTCGCGACGGTGCTCAATGCGCTCACGCTCCAGGATCAGCTCGAGCGGCTGGGCGCCGACACGCGCGTCCAGTCCGCGCTCGTGGTCTCGGAGGTCGCCGAGCCGTACATCCGCCGCCGCGCCATCCGTCACCTCGAGAAGCGCCGCATCGTGATCTTCGCCGCCGGCACGGGCAATCCGTTCTTCACCACCGACACGGCGGCGGCCCTGCGCGCGCTCGAGATCGGGGCCGAGGCGATCCTGATGGCGAAGAACGGCGTCGCTGGGGTCTACGACGGCGACCCGCGCGAGGATCCGAACGCGGAGTTCCTGCCCGAGCTCACGCACCGGGAGGCGCTCGAGCGCGGTCTGAAGGTGATGGACACGACCGCGCTCTCGCTCTGCATGGACAACGAGCTCCCGATCCACGTCTTCGCGCTCGAGCCCGGGAATATTCTCCGCGTGGTGGCCGGCGAGCGAGTCGGCACGATCATCCAGGCCGAGAAGGACGGAGGGGCGAAATGACGGTCGACGAGCTGATGCAGGACGCAACCCGCCGAATGGATCGATCGATCGAGGCGACGAGGGGCGAGTTCAACAGCGTCCGCACAGGCCGTGCGTCTCCCGCCCTGCTCGACCGGATCCAGATCGACTACTACGGCCAGAAGACGCCGCTCAAGCAGCTTGCGACGATCAACGCGCCCGAGCCGCGGCTCCTGACGCTGCAGCCGTTCGATCCGACGTCGGTGTAGGCGATCGAGCGTGCGATCCAGGAGTCCGATCTCGGCCTCACGCCGTCGAACGACGGCAAGGTGATCCGCCTGCCGATCCCGCAGCTGACCGAGGAGCGCCGGCGCGACCTGGTGAAGGTGATCGGCCGCTACGCCGAGGAGGGGCGGGTCGCCGTCCGCAACGTGCGGCGAGACCTGATGCAGCACCTGAAGGAGCTCGTGCAGGACGGCGAGATCGGCGACGACGAGGAGCACCGCGCCGAGGCCCAGGCCCAGAAGCTGACCGACGGGCACGTGAAGGCGATCGACGAGCTCCTGAAGAGCAAAGAAGCGGAGATCCTGGAGATTTGAGCCGCCCTTACCGGGCGGCTCAAATCTCTAGCTTCGCTGGTGCTCTTTGATGGTTGAGCCCTCTCTTCTGCTCTCTGCAGCCGAGCTGGAGCTGCCCGACGTTGCGCGCTCCGTCGCCGTGATCATGGATGGCAACGGGCGCTGGGCGCAGCGCCGCGGGTTGCCTGTCGCGGCTGGCCACCGTGCCGGCACCCGTGCGCTCCGACGGACCGTCGAAGCTGCCCTCGACCTCGGGGTGGAGTCGCTCGCCGTCTACGCGTTCTCGACCGAGAACTGGGCGCGGCCGTCGGACGAAGTGGACGCGTTGATGGAGATCTTCGGCGAGACGATCGAGCGCGAGCTGCCGGATCTCGCACGGCAGGGCGTGCGCACGCGCTTCATGGGGCGGCGGGATCGCGCGCCCGACAGCCTGCGCGAACGCATGGCCGCGCTCGAGGCCGAGACGCAGGAGAACAAGCGCCTGGAGCTCTGGATCGCCTTCGACTACGGTGGGCGAGCCGAGCTGGTCGAGGCCGTGCGCCGCATCGCGCGCGCGGGCGTGCCGCCGGACGAGATCGACGAGGCCCTCGTCGCGCGGAATCTGTACGCGCCGGAGCTCGCCGATCCAGACCTCCTGATCCGCACTTCGGGCGAGCTCCGCCTCTCGAACTTCATGCTCTGGCAGCTCGCCTACGCGGAGCTCGTGTTCGTGGATTGCTTCTGGCCCGACTTCGGAGAGGAGGAACTACGGTCAGCGCTCGAGACCTACGCCCGGCGGCGCCGGCGCTTCGGCGGGAGATGACGCCGCTTCTCTCGCGGGTCGTCGTCGCGCTCGCGGCGCTGCCGCCTCTCCTGCTCGCCGTCTGGCTCGGCGGCTGGTGGCTCTTTGCGCTCTGCCTCGGCGCGGCGCTCGTCGCCGTGCACGAGTTCAGCGCGCTCACCCGGCCGCTGCGTCCGATCGTCCTCGCTGCCTATCTCGGCGTGGCCGCGATGCTCGTCGGCGCGGCGATCGGAGGTCTGCCGTGGCTCCTCGGCGGCTTCCTGGTCACGCCTCTGGCGGCGTTCGTCCTGCACGGCCTCGCCCCGTCGCGCCAGCCCGCGACCGTCGCGATCGGCACGACGGTCCTCGGTACCGCCTGGATCGGGTTTGGGCTCGGCCACGCACTCCTGTTGCGGGACCTCTCGCCGGAAGGCTTCCTGACCCTCCTCACCGTCCTCCTCACGATCTTCGCCGCCGACACGTTCGCCTACTTCGCCGGCCGTCTCTTCGGCCGGCACAAGCTCGCGCCGACGATCTCGCCGGGAAAGACCTGGGAGGGGTTCGTCGTCGGCACGCTCGCTGCGGTCGCCGTCGCCTTCTTCGCGCTCTATGAGGAGCGGGACACGTATCTGACGATTCCCCAGGCGCTCGTGCTCGGCGTCGTCGTCGCCCTGGCGGGGGCGCTCGGCGACCTGTTCGAGTCGGCGCTCAAGCGGGACATGCAGGTGAAGGACACCGGCAAGCTCCTGAGCGGGCACGGCGGGGTGCTCGACCGCGTCGATTCGTTGCTCTTCGCCCTGCCCGCGGCGTTCTTCCTCCTGCGTGCCTTTGGCTACGGTTAACTGGTTTGACGCAAGCCAATCACCCCGGCGCGAACGAAGTTGTTGCGATGAAGCGC
>Ga0136617_10001581_pt1 | contig 20189 bp, 21 predicted proteins | sample AntDrymUQ3222106_2_FD_129672 | JGI IMG/M metagenome (GOLD analysis project Ga0136617, IMG submission 129672) | Polar desert sand microbial communities from Dry Valleys, Antarctica - metaG UQ322 (21.06) | ecosystem: Environmental > Terrestrial > Soil > Desert | place: Antarctica: Dry Valley...
ATCGTGAAGCCGGCCGTGATGCCGGCAGGTGAGACCTGTATATCCGGCGGATCCGAGAACCCGTCGAAAGGGATGACTTCGCGCAGTGTCTCGATGAACGACAACGGCCCGATGAATTCGAAGCCGATGAACTTCACGTCGACGTCCATCTTCTTGCCGGCGATCGCCGTGATCTGGACGCGTTCGAACCGGAGAACCAGCACCTCGAGCCTGATGACGAAATCGTTCAGTGCGCAGGTGACGGTGAAGACCTCGTCTCCGCCGCCTTGCGCGTCCGCTGCTTCGACCGACAGTACGAGGTTGCGATCGCCGGACGGCTCGAAGGGCCCATGCGCTTTAATCACCGGGCGCCACTCGAAACGCGCGTGCATTGCCTGCGGCAGCACGTCACCGTCAGCGAACTGCTGAAGTAGCGAGACGTCGCTCAGCACCGCGTCGATCGGTTTTCCCAGCGACGCTCGAACCTGCTCGATGAGCGCTTTGGGCCCCGACGGCACCGCGCTACCGGGTAACACAACGGCCAGTGAATCGAGCTCCGTCTTCAACGTTGCGAGTTGACTGGCCACCGGTCCCGCACCGCCGCCAGCGAGCAGCGCCGGTATCGATCCCGTGGCGGTGTCGAGCAGCTGATCGAGCACCGATGCAACTGCCGACGTCTCCGGTGTGGAATTCACTGCGGTGAGCTTCTGCAGCCGATCCAGCCCGGAGACAACCTCCTCGACCCGATTCAGGGACTGCCCGATAAACTGCGGCAGCTTGTCGAGCTCGTCGAAGCCGACATCCTCGAGGATATCGGCAAGAGAAAACACTCCGAAAATCTTCGCGCCCGTGATCGCGCCGAACCAGGCGGTGGGGTTGAATGAGCCGCTCGCGGCCGTGTCGAGATTTCCCGAGACGGCACCGGTAATCCGCGACAGGCCACTCAGCTCCATGTCCGGCGCAATGAAACCGCCCGAACGGTCGCTCTGAGAGCTGAACTTCAGACCGAGCTTCGGCACCGCTTTGTCCGCGGCGAGAAACACTTCGCCGCCATTGTTCGCGCTGAAGCCTTCGCGAAGATAGAGCGCCTGATACACGACGCTCGCCGCCGCTGTTGTACGGGCGATGCGCTGGATCGACGGCACCACAATCTGCGCTTTGCGCACGACGGGGAAGAAACGCAACCTCCGCCAACCGAGCTGGTTGAACTTCGCCTGTGCCGGAACCTCGGCGCCGAAGGTGAGCGCCTGCACTGAGAAGCTCGTGTCGTCCGGTCCTTTGCTGTCCGCGAACGCCACCTTCTGCCCCTGCAGTTGCACCGTCGCGCGCAACTTCGTACTGGCCGGCGGCCAGACCGCCGTCTCATAAGCGGTGACGACAGAGGAAGGTACGATCGACGCCGGCCGATCCTTGTCCGTCTCCTCTTTGCCGACGAAAATCAGCGGCATGACCATATCGGCTGGATTTCCGTCAGTGTCTGTCGCGACGACGTGGAACTTGAACGGCTGTCCGCCAACATACGGCCAGAAGCAGCCCTGCAGCTTGTCGTCGATGTCGTCCGTTTCAGGTGGGTCGAGCAATGGCGACACGCGTGTAAGGATGCGCACGGCCTCGAACGGCATCATCAGGTCGTACTGCTCATCCGTACGATCCGCATCAGGCCCGTCGTATCTGAGGCTCGTGTTGCGAAACGTCTTCAGCGGCTCCCGGACAATGAGGAACATGCGCTGCCGCAGATACGCCGGGTTGCCCGGCTTGTCGCTGTGAAACTGACGCTCCGTGATCTTGACCAGCGAAGCGCGGTGTCCGAACGGAAACAGAAATCCCGCGTAGACGACGCGCACGTAGTGATCTCTGCCCAGCGTCGCGCGATGCCGCCACTCTTCGACCGACAGGCCGCGCGGCTGCGGAAACTCCCAGGCGCCGCGTGAGTCGATCCATGCTCCGAGGGACGAGAGCGCCAGCAGATCGACGTCCAGCGGCTCGGGCTCGTAATACGCTTTTGCGTTCTTGCCATCGGTCAGCCCGAAGTTGGACGAGAGATGGACGACGTTGTGGCGGTCGAAGCCGTCGAGCGACGCGCGAAACGGAGAGTCGTTGGAATGGTCGGGAATCGGAACCTGAGCATCTGCTGCCGGCGTCTCCGGCGCGGGCGGTTCCGTCGTCCATACCGCTCGCAGTTTTCGGAGCGGGTCGTCGCCGTCAACAAGAGTTCCGTCCGCGCGTCGCACGCCGAGCCGCGTGTGCCAGAGCTCCGTATGTCCGGTCTCAGGCGAGGTCATCGGCGTGTCGGCATGGAACCACGCGCCGAACTTGTTCGGCGACAGGATCACGCGGAATGGGAGCTCGAGCGCGGTCTGGGTCGCCGCGGGCAGCGCTGGCCCCGGTCGCCGCAGTATTCGCGCGATGTCCTTGCCGAAGAAATCGTCCGCGTACTGCAGACGGACGTCCCTCGTGGCCGAGCCGGTTACGCTCGTGAGCCCGAGCGTATTGCCAACGGTTCGTAGTTTTCGCCGGTTGCGCGCGACCGCGAAGACACGGGAGGCGCCGGCGATTGGCGGGCCTGCGACAGCTTCGAACATCCGCACGTTCGCGTCCGCGTCACCGGCAGCGCGGAATGATGGCGAGGTCGCCGCGACAAGCTCGGCGGACGAGAGATCCAGTGACTGCGTCAGTGTCGCTGCCTTCACCGAGGTAGTGAGGACGTCGCGCAGAATGTGAGACTTCTGCTTTGGTGGCAGCGCGTTCGCCGCAACGCTCAGCTCGAGCTCACGCATCGCCTTGAGCAATCCGTCGAGCGTCCACTCGATCGGCAGTCTGTCGTCCGGTACGTGGAACACCAATCGCGACCAGCCGGAGATCCGCGCGTTGATCGGCGGCGGGCTCAGTGCGTCATCGCTGCTGGTTCCCTCATCGGAATCAACGTACTTCGTCTTCTGTTCAGGATTGGACGGAATTGTAACCGGATACTTCGGAACTCTGACGAAGTACGCTTCCTCGAGAATGTTCTGGGGCGGGAACCAGACGACGAGATAGGCGAGTCCCGATCCCTTTTTCACAAGCGTAGCCGGCTCGGGCTCGGTGGCCGGTTTGACCTGCAGATTCACGAGGTCGAAAGCGAGGACGACGAGATCGTCAGGACGGATTACCCATTGCCGCCGGTCGGGGCCTGACCGGCCACCGCGCCAGCGCAGTCCCGAGGCGACGACTTGAGACGTCGTGAACCTCATCACGAGTTCAATCCCGGCGCGAGCACCATCTCTTCGCAATAAAGATCGGCGACGACAGGCGGGATTCCGCTGCTAGCGTCGCCCGGATTCGACGCGAGACTGATGATGCCGAGATTGTGCAGCTCGATGCGGCTCAGCTCCGTCTTGAAGTCGTTCGACAGAAAGCTGATTGTCCCGTTGCGCTCGAACGAGTCGCCGTTGTTTCCGTTCACGACGAAGCTCTCGTGCCAGTCGAACCACGTCGCGGCGGACGTTGGGGAGAGCGAGACCTTCAAGTCGGGAAACTCGACCGTCTCAGGTGTCAGCGTGACCTCACCCGACCCCGATACGAGCGTGGCCACATTCCGTTTCACGGTAAAGGCCTCGATCCTGCTCACCTTCTTGCAATCGAGGCTGTCGATCTGGAGGCGGAAATTGGAGGTGCGCCACAGCTTCTGTTTCGCCTGAATCAAGGAGAGCTTTCCGGCGGCCGGTTTCACATCGATGAACTCGGGCTGGAAGCGGACGGTGAGGTTGCCGGCTTCCTTCGACGCAGCGTCGAGGGCGGGAATTTCCGTCTCGACCACCAGCGCGCCCGAGAATCCAACCTCGCTCTTGATGTTGAAGTTGGCGTCGACCTTGAGCACCGCGCCGTCCCTTGCGTCCGGACTCGCACCCCATGAAGCAGCGACCCAGTTGAAGAGGCCGGTGGATGCGGCGACGCCGATCGGAACCTCGAACGCTTCGTACTTCGGGAAGCCCAGATGCTTCCGCGGGAAGTGCAGTCCGCCCTCGAAGACCGAGACGACATCGGCGAAAATCCTGCCGCCATCGGCGTCCGCCAGCATCGTGAAGTCACTGGCGTTATTCGAGTCGAGACGCAACGCGAAATGTCCGGCGGAAAAGGCGCGGAAGAGTTTGGCGTCGAGGAGAATTCCGGTCACGCGCTCTCCTGCCTGATTCGTGCAGATGGCTCGTCGAAACGAACGGCCCATCTTCCCGGACGGTCGCACCAGAGGCTCGTCGCGGGAAAGTAGTCAGGCTGTCTAGCAGATTCTGCGAGTACCCGTGACGCTTGTCAAGCGATCGCCTGGCTGGCAGTCAGCGGCCCGGCGAGGGGCGTAACCAGGCTACGAAAGGCGTGCGGGAACACGTCTCAGCGGAGCGCGGTTCGTGCTCCGAGTGTTTGCTACTACAAGCTCACACGTGCTGATCGACGAGGATCGGGTTTCCATCAGGGTCGACAGCGATGAAGCTGGCCGGCCCCGATGTGCTCTCGTCCGCCTCTTGTTGCAACGGCACGCCCTGCGCCTTGAGCTCGCGCTGCAGATCGCGGATGTCGGTGAAAGAGGCAAGCTGCTGGGCGTTGCTGTCCCAGCCAGGGTTGAAGGTCATGATGTTCTTCTCGAACATCCCTTGAAAGAGCCCGACCGCGTGACTGCCGTTCTTCAGGATCAACCAGTTCTGCGATGCATCCCCGGCGAAGACTTTGAAGCCGAACTTTTCGTAGAACCTCTTCGACGTCTCGAGATCCTTGACGGTCAAGCTGATTGAAAAGTTGCCGAGTTCCATGAGATTCTCCTGTCGGTACGAAAGCGTAGACGCAGAACGATAGAACTGAATCTGGAGCAGCGCGATGGTGACCGGGTCAACCAGTACGTAAATAGCCACAGGTTCAAAGGCGGAATAAATTCGATCGATGCCGCTCGTCCCCAAGTCCCGGTTGGGTCGCGTGCTCCTCGCCATTCTCGCTGTAGTCCTCGCAATAGTCGTCGTTCTCATCGCATCCACGGGCTGGCTCGACGCCCTCGGTGCCGCCCCGGCGGGCGACCGGCTCGCGCGGATTCGAGAATCGCCCAACTACCGGGACGGAGCTTTTCAGAACCCCGTCGCGAGCAGCCTCGCCACCACCGGCAGCACATGGCAGACACTCAGACAATGGCTCGGCGGACACGAGCAGCGCGTTCCACCCGGGCCGATACCTGTCGTATCCCTGACGCTTGCGGACTTCGCGCGGCCGCCAGCGTCCGGACTGCGCGCGACATGGCTCGGCCACTCGTCGGTGCTGGTCGAGATCGATGGAGCGCGCATACTCTTCGATCCCGTGTGGGCGCGGCGTGCGTCACCGTCGTCACTGATCGGCCCGAAGCGATTCCACGAGCCGCCGCTGGCGCTCGACGATCTCCCCCCGCTCGACGCAATTGTCGCCTCGCACGATCACTACGATCACCTCGACCGCGGAGTTGTCCGTGCGCTGGCGCGGAGTACAGCTCAGTCACGCGCGCGCTTCGTCGTTCCTCTTGGCGTCGGTGCACACCTGGAACGATGGGGTGTCGCCGCTGATCGTATCAGCGAGCTCGACTGGTCCGAGTCCACCGCGGTAGGCCCGCTCACGCTCACCGCCACTCCCGCGCGCCATTTTTCCGGACGCGGCCTGGGCGATAGGAATCACACACTCTGGGCCTCGTGGTCCGTGACCGGCCCCGCGCATCGTGTATTTCACAGCGGTGACACCGGTCCATTCGCCGGCTTTGCCGACATCGGTGCAGCACATGGGCCCTTTGATCTGACGTTCATCAAGATCGGCGCATACGGCGAGACCTGGCCCGACATTCACCTGACGCCGGAACAGGCGGTTGACGCGCATGCGAAGCTGCGCGGTAAGTTGTTGCTCCCGATCCACTGGGGAACGTTCAATCTTGCGTTCCACGCGTGGGACGAGCCAGCGGAGCGGGTGGTGGCTGCAGCAGCAGCGAGCACGCGCCTCATCGTCCCGAAACCGGGGGAATCGGTAGAGCCCGCAACGGCGCGACAGGTGGATCCGTGGTGGCGCGGCGTGCGCGCAAAAGAGTGAACTGAAGCGGCGACGGCTGACCTCGAACTTCAGAGCTCGCCGCCCCGTCGGGCTCAAATCACGAGCTCAAGATCATCTCAATCGCAGTTTGGCACGCCAAGAAAACACGGCATCTGATCAAGCACGAGGCTGACCCACAACCATGCGAAGAGAGCGAGGACGACTATCCTCGGCAAGACGCGAAGGGGAGTCAGGCTGGCGCGATTTGCCGTCTGCAGGCTCCGCACTATTGGCATCACGACGACGATGAATGCAAACGGGATGACCCACATTGCGCCAAACAAGGCCACCGGAAAACCGTCGCTCAAATCTCCCGTGTTTGCTGATTCCATAATGACAAAGGGGAGCACGATAACCGAGCTGACGATCGCAGCTGTTTTCAGGCTTGCAGCGGTATCCGGAAAAGTGTGCTGATTCACGATGTCAGTTTACGCCAACGCTCGCTCATGAAGCAACATCCACGAGGTCCCGAAACGATCCCTCAGCATCGCGAAACGATGGGCGAAAAATGTCTCTTCCATCGGCATGAAAATCTGCCCGCCCTGAGAGAGAAGGGCGTAGATCCGCTCTGCCTCGTCGGTGCTGTCCACCAGTAAGGAGAGATAGGCGCTGCGCATGGGCTGAAAGCGGTCAGGCGGAATGTCCGCGGCGAGGAGTACCGTTCCCCCGAGTTCCATGCGCGCATGCAGAACCGCATTCTTCCAGTCGGGCGGAACCTCGTTCGATTGCGGCTGTTCGCCGTGCGTTGTGACCGACGTGAGCTTTCCGCCGAGATGCTCCACGTAGAACTCGAAGGCCTCGCGGCAGTTGCCACCGTAGTTCAGATACGTGTAGAGCTTCATCGGTATCCTCCTTGCACGTTGGTTCAGCCACGGTGAATTCATCCTCTGACAGCCGCAGCGGACTGGTATCACGCGTATTTGATTTACGATATACGCGCGCCGAAGCGCAAACTTACGCTGTCTCCGGATGAAGCGAGACGCGTTACTTCGTGAATTCGGCGAGCTTGCGCAAGCGGATGGTGGGGTCGCTCGCGAAGTTGTGTTGCAGCCAGCCGGTGTGGCCGTAACCATAGATCACCAGCACGCGCTCGCTGGCAGAGTCCGCGAGTCGCACGATGTTGCTGTAGATCCGCATGTTGCGCCTGAACCAGTCGGCCACGAGGTCCGCGCCCGCCCAGTTCCAAGGCTCACCGAAGTGTGCCATCCGGTAATAGTGGCCCACATCCGCCGCGACCTGATCGTCGGAGTTCAGGTACATCAGCGTCTCGAGCACCGTGTGTGATGTGAGATAGGCACCCGTGGCTCTTACCCTGACGCCAGTCTCGCCCATCAACGTGTCAAAGTCCGCTGTTCGACCGTGCGCTTTGGCGTAATCGACGAGTCGTGCAAACGGGAACTCGCCGTCGGCGTCCACCGGGTGCACCGCCTTGTGACCAAGCTCTCTGGCAAGGCGGAATCCGATCTGCTCGGTCTCGTTTCGAGTGAGCTCATGCTTACCCGCCACGTAATCGGCGTAGCGTCTCACGATCGCGTCGTTACCGGATGCCGCCTCCACGGCGACCTTCGTAGGACGGAACTTCCTGAGCGCCCCGATGACTTCCGCGATCTCGGCCTGGCGTTTCGAAGCGAGAACGTCATCGGCCTGCGGGTTGACGATGTCACGTCCCGGGTTGGACATGTGATACACTCCGAGCACCAGCACCTCTGCCCTTGGGCGCGCGGCCGGTTTCGCCGCTGGCGATTGCGAGACGGCGGAAATGGAGGTGACAGTCCACAGAGTGAAAGCGGCAATCGTCGACAAGAATCGCATCGTCGAACCTTCTTTTCGAAGTGGGGAACTCTGGTGTAGGGCTCAAGCGCGTTTGGCGGTTTGGACATGCGTTGTTCCGAAAGAGTTGGAACGCCACCGGCTCCCTCGCCGGAAAAAAGGCCGGTTCTTTCCAGGCCAGAATCCTCACCCGGAAGTCTTCTCTATAGTAGGGACCAAAGGGGTTGAGTTTTCGCGCACGCTTCCGGTTCCACCCATGTGAACATCAACACGAACGTCGCATATTGACTCGATGGCGTCCTTTATTGCGCTATTGCGCGCCGTAAACGTCGGGGGCACTGGCAAGCTCGCCATGGCGGATCTCAAGGCCATGTGCGAAGCCGCTGGTTTCCACTCCGTCCGGACGTACATCGCAAGCGGCAACGTAGTCTTCGAAAGCAATCTCAGCGGGGCAGCCGTTCAGAAGGAGCTCGAGGGCCGGCTGCTCGCACATGCCGGCAAACCCGTGGGCGTAGTAGTGCGCACCGCCGCGGAGATGGCCGATGTACTGGCGGCAAACCCTTTTCCGCATGCGGCGGGCAATCGCACCCTGACGATCTTCCTCCCTGGAGCTCCTCCTGCCGACGCCCTCGCGACAGCATCCGGGAGAGTCGATGAGGAGCTAGCAGTGGGGCGGAAGGAAATCTATGTGCACTACGGCGCGGGCATGGGACTCTCGAAGCTCAAAATACCCGCCGCGAAAAATGGCACTGCGCGAAACATGAACACGGTTGCGAAGCTGGCCGCTATGGCCGCGACGCCGGCGTCATCGCCGCCTTCCTCCACACGGCGCAAATAGCTATTCCACCCAACGAGCAACCGCGCTTTGTTCCAGCAACTCAAAATCGCAGCGACGAGATGTAACTGAAATCGCGACGCACGCTCTCGAGTGGCGCGCCCGGATATGTCTCCTGCTCGACGAACAGGTGCTTCTCATCGATGCGGTCGATGCTGGCGAGCAGCCGACGGAAGTCGATCACGCCCTTGCCCAGCTCAGTGTCCGTTTTCGCGCCGAGCTGCGGAATGTCCTTGATGTGAAAAAGCCAGTAGCGATCACCGAACCGCTTCATGTATTCCATTGGATCGCGGCCGGCCATCGCGACATTGCCGGTGTCGAGCTGTAACCGCACAACTTTTGGGTCGGTGCGCGCGGCGAGGACGTCATACGCAACCTCACCGCCGATCACCGCGAAGTCGCCTGCGTGATTGTGAAAGCCAATCCAGACTTTGCGCTCGCGCGACACCCGCCCGGCCTCGTTCAGCCGATCGGCCCAGCGATGATAGTCGGCGAGCGTGGGCGTTCCCGGGATCGGCAGGCTGGCAACGACGATGTACTCGTGTCCCAGTGTCTGCGCATCGTCCAGCTGGCGCTCGAGGTTGTCGAGTGCGGTGCCGGCGACGTGCGTAGAGGGTGCGCGTAGTCCGTTGCGATCAAGAACCTGGCGCAGCGCGGCGGGCGACATGCCGAAGTTGTTCATCGATCCAAGCAGCTCGACGTCGTGGTAGCCGGCGGCGGCGATGTCGGCGATGGTCCGCTCGAGATCGCGCCGCGCATCGTCGCGCAGGCTGTAGAGCTGCACGCCAACGCGACGAAGCTGTCGCGTGCCGCCGCCACGCGCCGTCATCCGTCCGGCGCAACTCAGCTGCGAGACGGCGACGACTGAGCCGAGCGCCGTTACGAATTCGCGTCGATCCACGGGACTCTTTCAATCAATGGGTTTGGCCAATCGAGCCCCGCCGATCCGTGTCAGCAAGAGCTTTCGAAACTCGACTTCGGACCCTTCCGCCTGCAAAGCAATCCGGCCGCGGTTGGCGGTCGCGTTCGAGCCGTCGTTCACCAGGTTGCCGTTGATCCAGACTTTGACCGAGCGGTCGACAGCCTCTATCACCATGGTGTTCCACTCGCCGACGGGCTTCTCGGAGTCATCGGTCAGGTTGCGGATGCGCCGCTCTTTACCTTCTGTCGTCCCCCAATTAGCCCGTGGCCCGCGACGACGTTCCATATCGGGAACGCGGATGTCTTCCAGGATGCACCAGAAGTCGCCAGCGTTGCCGCTCTCCATCTGCACTTCGATGGAGCGCGGAAACATTCTGTAGAGGGCGCGGGGCGTTGACGCGTGAACCAGGACACCGGCGTTCCCGGGCGGCCCCGCGAATCGATATTCAATCTCGAGCCTGTAGTTGCGGTAGCTGGAATCGGTGAGGAGATGCCCGCGGGGCTCGCCGAGGCTGACGAGCACTCCGTTGCGCACGATGAACGGTGAACGGACGCGCACGTTTGAATCTGCCGCGGGGACGTCGACGTGCCAGCCGGTTAGGTCTCTGCCGTTAAAGAGATTTGTTGACTTGCTCTGTGACGCGAAGCCGGACGTCAACGCGGCGACCGTGGCCGCGCAGACCGCGGCGATCGAGAATGACTTCATGAAGCTCCCGGCAGAATGTCCTGGGCGGCCCGGTCGGACGACGCGCGCGGTATTACCGAGTTCAGGGCCTGAGCGAAATCATACAGTACGGAGCGGCTAGTTACATCAAGTGTCATGCATCGCCTCAGCCAGCGCATCGACGCGGCGGTAGATAACGATCGACTGTCGGCTGTCAGCGCGCCAGTACGCCGTCCGTCCCGCGAAGCGCGTCGTGACGTATACTCGGCGCGACCGCGGTGGCCAGCAGCTCGATCGAGCGCAGCATCGCCTGATGGTCGCCAGACGCGGCGCTCATCTGGAAACTGAAACGCGACACACCACCCAGCTCGTCACTCGTCTCGAGCAACTTGGCCGCAACTGTGGCCGGGTCGCCGACGAGAAATCCGCGCGGTGGTGTTCGCCTATCCCGAAGGCGTCGAGTCCGGCCCGATCGGCTACCTCGATCTCCTCGAGAAGGTTCGACATTCGCTCCGCTGGTGACGGCGTCACGCCGGTGCGCGGGTCCGGCATGAGGGCGGCGAAGCTGTCGACACCGATTTCGATCGTCACTGGCTCACCACGCTCCGGACGCAAAGGCGAGATGATTGCGGTGTCGATCGGTGTGATCTGCTCCGACCGTTGCTGAGCTGAAGACATGGTGCGGTCCGTCGTAGGGCTGTTTGTTGGTTGGGAAGCGAAACGCCATTCAATCCTGCATCTCGACTTTCGACTCTACTGATGTTCCGACCCGCTTGAGCATCGCGGCGAGCGTGCGCAATTCAGACCGCGTCAGGACGCTCATCGCATCTTCCATGGCCTTGCTGTGGGATGTGAAGGCTTCTTCGATCACGGTCTTTCCCCGAGGCGTCAGCTTCACCACGCGCGATCGGCGATCATCCGCGTCGAACGTACGAGCCACGAAACCCTGCTTCTCACTTCGATCGACTGCAGAGGTGATGGCCCCACTTGTCAGCCCGACGCGGCGGCCGATATCGCTCACCTTCTGAGGTCCCTTGTGCAGGAGCATCTCGAGAATCACGAAGTCGGTCAGTCCGATGTTGAGCGTCTCGATGCTGCCTTCTGCATGCTTCATCAGGAACCGATGCGCTTTCATCAGGATGAGCCAGGCGTGAGTGCCGGGTGATGCGGGCGGAGGTGTCCGAGGAGTTGTTTGCACGTGACCTCGTATTTTCGGTGCGCGTGATAGCGGTGCGTCCATTTAACTTAACATAAAGTATCTTTAACTCAAGATATCGTTCTTTTGTTTGTTTTAAAACGCGGGATGATCACGCGGTTGACTGCTTGTGGCTCACCGGGGGCACGACTACGTTAAGCGCCACTGTTGTACTCTTTCTGGCGAACGATAACCATGCTTCCGCGAGGTTTCGATGCGCATCAAGGTACTTCTCCCTGCCGCAGTGATCGTCGTTGCCGCCTGCTCAAAAACTGATACTCCCCCAGCGGCAGATACTTCAATGGCCGTCGTGACTGAGACGCCTCAGGCTCCCATTACCCTCGCGAGCATTGCAGGCAAGTGGAACGTGAACGTAACGGGCGAATCGAGCGACAGCGTGGTGGCAACCAATGTGACCACTTTCACTGAAGATCCTGCAGGGTCGAGCTTCCGGTTCCCCGGCGGACCGGCGATTCCCATTCGGAATGTGACAGTGTCAGGCGACAGCATCACCTATGAAGCCGGGCCGTTCGCAAGTGCAGTACGAAAGGGAATGACGGTGTCGAATCGGGTCGCCGTGAGATTGCTTGATGGGAACGTTGTCGGAAACGTCAGAGCCCGGTACCAGACTCAGGGTGCCGACACCGTGAGGCAGTTCCGCATCGTGGGAACGCGGGCACAATAATCCCGCGGACTTCGACTGTCTGAACGATACGGGTGACGAGTAGAGCGTTCGCTCCCTCGAGACCGGCATCGAATGCTCGACCATCGCTCACTGACGCCGCTTCCAAACGATTTCCTCCACCGCGAGGCCGACCGCCAGAATCCTGCGGTCGGCGTTCTGCGTTCCCGCGATCATCATGCCGACCGGTGCGCTGCCGGGATCGTGGCAGGGAACGGAGAGAGCGCAGCCATCGAACAGGTTGACGATTGATGGATTGCGCAGCATGCGGCCGTTCAGTCGGAAATAGGTGTCGTCGTCGCGAGTGGCTTCAGCGATCGTCGGCGCGGTGTCGGGTGTCGTCGGCATGAGCATCGCGTCGTAGCCGCCGGCAGCGGACTCGATTGTCCGCACGAAGACTGCGCGCAACCGCAGGATTTCGGCGTACTTCGCCGCGGTGATTTCTTCGCCCTGGCGAATGCGGAGGATGACACGCGGGTCATACTTGTCGGCGCCGTCTCTCATCCATTGCCGGTGCGCAGCAAAAGCCTCAGCACTGGCCAGCGCGCCGCGCGGGCTCACTGCAGCGGCTTGTGCGAACTCGGCCATTGGCAGCTCGATGATGATCGCGCCCGCGGCGGACAAGCGAGCAAGTGCGGTTGCGAATGCGCTCGCTACGGCTGGTGACAAGTCGTCCTGGAAGACCGTCTTCGGGACGGCGAAACGCAATCCGCCGAGGCGTGCCATCGCCGGAACACCGTTGCCATCCGCGGCCAGCACCTGATCGAGCAGCGCGCAATCAGCTACGGTTCTCGCGATCGGGCCGGCCGAATCGAGCGTGTGCGACAGGGGCAGGACGCCGTCGAGGGGTACGCGTCGCGCGGTCGGCTTGAAGCCGACGAGTCCGTTTAGAGCTGCGGGAATGCGGATCGATCCGCCGGTATCTGTGCCGATCGCGCCGGGCACCATGCCGTCGGCGACCGAGATCGCTCCACCCGACGTCGAGCCGCCAGGAATGCGGCCGGTAACGCGATCGAAAGAGTTCTTCGGTGTGCCGTAGTGCGGATTGATGCCGAGTCCCGAGTACGCGAACTCAGTGAGGTTTGTCCGGCCGACAATGATTGCGCCAGAGGCTCGCAATCGTTGGACGACTGTCGAATCACGTTTCGCCGGCGACTTGCCGACCAGCACTTTCGATGCGCCGAGTGTGACGACACCGGCTTCGTCGAACAGGTCCTTGATCGAGATCGGGATGCCGGCGAGGGGGTGCAGTTTCGCGTGGGTTCGTCTTTCCGCGTCGACGCGGTCGGCGGCAGCCAATGCTTCGGCACGATGGACGACAAGAAAGGCTCGCGCGCCTTCTCCCTGCGGGTCTTCGATTTCCCTAAGTGACTGTTCGACGAGCTGCCGGCTGGTGATTTTCCCGCTGGCAAGAATGCGCGAAAGATCGACGATAGTCATCGTCGCGAGTTCGCCATCTGATCGGCTTTGCGCAAGAGCGGGCGACGCGCGAAAAAGCGCCGAACCGGCCAGTGTATAGGCACCTAACCGAGCAGAGTCGCACAGGAAGTCGCGCCGAGCCTGATTCATGGCTATCTCATCCTTGTAACGTGTGAAACAGCACCGCTCGTCCGCTCACCTCACCCGCTGTCAGTGGGACCTGCTCGATCGCCGAACCGGCCGCAGGATCAACCCGCACGACCACACATTCGATTTCTGCCACCGATTCCAACGGCAGCTCGGACAGATCCTTTCCGTTCTCGTACCGGTGAAACGGACTGTCGACGTAAGTCCCGGTATTGGCGATCATTTCAATCCTCCGAATCTGGAACTCCGTTCCATGCGCATATCTGGAACGGGATGCTTCGCGGCTCAACCAGTCGCAAATGATCGGCGCGGGGAATCCCTTATAGGTGATCATCCCGTGCTCGACGGTGTGACTTACGTCGATCAGCAGGCGGCGTGTCCTGTCAATCAATTGACTTCACCCAGTCATTCCAGTGAAAACGACAAAGTGGTGAGGATTGCAATTGCGAACCGCGCGCATGAAGACGGAATTGACAAACGGCAGCGGCGCTATCGCGGGAAACAGAGCTCTTCCCATTCATCGAGCATTCGCTCGAACGCAAAGCGTTGTGTGACCCTTCTGGAGCCGGCGGCTCCCGTCTGTTTCCTCAGTTCAGGATTATTCAACAGATGCAATATCGCCTGTGAAAGACTTTCGGCATCAGGGCGGGCAATCACTCCAGGACAAGTTCCATCGGGGAACGATTCCATGGAGTCCGCTGCACCGCTCACGGGAGTCGTCACGACAGGAATCTCGAGAGCCATCGCTTCGAGCATCGCATTCGACAGGCCTTCGAAATCCGAGCTCAGCACGAACACGTCCAGCGCATTCAATGCATCCGCAGGACAGGACGCGAAGCCGGGAAAGTGTGCACGACTCGTCACGCCGAGCTCGGCCGAGAGTCGTTCCAATTCGGGTCGCTCCGGGCCTTCACCGGACACGATCAGATGCGAGTCCGGTGGAAGCACCGCGAATGCGCGAAGCAAGCGGTCGTAGCGCTTCTGCGGCACGAGGCGCCCCACCGATCCGATTACCCGAGCCGTTGCGGAAATGCCAAGAGCCGCGCGGTACGCTTCGCGCGTAACTCGCGGAACTTGAGGCGGCACGCCATCGTAAACCGTGATGATTCTGGCGGGATCGATCCTGCCGATGGATTCCAGCAGCGGCTCGCGGACTCCGGACGCATTGGCGACGACGACGTCCACAAAATGTCTGATGGGAATCGTGTAGGTGAAATTCCTCGCGCGATGAGACGAGATGGCCACACGGGCAATTGTCCGAGGAACCTTTGCCAGTCGGCCGGCCATACCTCCTAGCCAGATCTTCTTGAAGGTTGTGAGAAGCAGCGCGTCGGGTCCAGCCTTTCGAAGAGTGAGCGCGAATCCCAAGGCGTCGGTCAGCATCGCGTCGCCTCCGAGACGGACATGCGAGATCTCGATGCCCGCCGCGTTCATCATGTCTGCGACAGCATTGCTTCCACACGCGGCTATGCAGTGGTGTCCGCGGGAGCGAAGTCCGTTGAGAAGTCGCTCGAGCCAGATCTCACCGCCACCGACGACGCGTGATGCGTTGTGAGCTACGAGGAGCAATCGGGCAATGCCGTCGTCTGCCGATTCACCGCGGCATTGTCTGCTTCATTGAGCCGGGCCATGGCCCCCGCGATACCTCGTTCCACCACAGTCCGTGGCATGATCGGCCTGCTACTGTTTGTTGAGAAAGCCGATCGCCGCCGCAACGCTGCGAAAATTCTCCCGTAGGAGCGATCCGTTCGCGAAGCGCATCTCCACTGTCACCGCGACGACGTCGCTAGAGGAGGATGTTCTCCGCGGCTTTCCTTCGGCTTCGAGGAAGCGACGCACTTCGCCGCGGGCCATTTCCTGCGTGAGCCCGGAGTGGGCAAGCACCTGGGCCGCGATCCCCTGCTCCTCGCGAAGGAGCCCGAGCAGCAGGTGCTCGGTTCCGACATAGTTGTGAGCAAGATCGCGGGCTTCGGCCATCGCAAGCTCGAGAACCTTCCTCGCTCGCGAGGTAAACGGCAGATCGCGAGCCATCAGAGTATCAGCCTTGCCGGGTGTCAGTGTGTGGTCGATCATTTGTCGAATCTCGCTGATGTCGACGCTCAGATTCTGAAGGACCGCCACAGCTGCTCCCTGGCCCTCGCGCATCAGGCCGAGCAGGATATGCTCGGTCCCAATGTACTCATGGCGAAGATCGCCGGCCTCATCCCTCGCCAATGCGAGAACCTTTCGAACACGTTCGGTGAAGTTGTAACCGATCACAATGCCTCCGAGGAAAGCTTCGCTGGCTCCCTGAGATCTGACTCTCCAAGCGAATCATACCGTACGAGCGGAGCGAGCAACATCAGATTGCCTGTCCGCTCAGCGGGTGATTCATTTCATGACACGACCATGCGTCTCGATCAGATCCCCTTCGTCGTGCTCGCGACCTGCCTCGCGTGCACATCCGCGACTCCCGTCTCCAAGACTCCTGCCAGCGCTCATCCGCCGCGCGTTGTAGGCTATCTCGCCTCATGGGGGGTGCGAAGCAAGGGAACCCGCATCGTAGAGCTCCCCGCCAAGGATCTCACACACCTATTCTACGCTTTCGCGAAAATCGGTAGCGATGGTCGCGTCGTTCTCGGGGATCCGTGTGTCGATGTCGGCACCTGTCGATCAGCGACAACCGCTGGGCCCGGTGGAAATTTCGCCGAGCTCAGTCGTCTGAAACTGCGGCATCCGCACTTGAAGCTGGTTATTTCAATCGGCGGCTGGACCGGCTCTGGGAAGTTCTCCGACGTCGCGCTCACCGACTCGACCCGCCGGGTATTTGCCGAGTCGGCAATCGATCTCTTCATTCGTCAGCGGCCGGGACTCTTCGATGGCATCGACGTCGATTGGGAATTTCCAGTCGGCGGAGGAATGGAAGGAAACGTCGAGCGGCCGGCCGACAAAGAGAATTTCACCCTGCTTCTCGCCGAGCTGCGTCGACAGCTCGATGCACAGGGCGCGATCGATCGCCGGCACTACGAACTCGCGATTGCGGCTTCGGCACGCCCGTCGGAGATCGCCAATGTCGAGATCACACGGATCGTCCCACTGCTCGATTTCATAAATGTCATGACCTACGATTATCACTCGGGCTCGCGCAGTACCCACTTCAATGCGCCATTGTACGCAGCCACTGCAGATCCAACCCCGTCGCTCAATGTCGACGTGACAATGCGTGCGTTTCTCGACGCCGGTGTTCCTGCCAGCAAGCTGCTCGTCGGCATTCCATTCTATGGACACGGTCACGGCGGTGTGCCGGGCGGCAACGGTGGACTGTTTCAGCTGGGGACAGGCAAGCCATCCGGATGGCGCGGGAACGATGGTGATTGGAAAGTCCTCGCGCAGACGCGTCTCAAGAATCCCAGCTATGTCCGGCATTGGGACTCGGCGGCTCGCGTGCCCTGGCTATACGATTCGACCAGTAGAACGTGGGTGAGCTACGATGATCCCCAATCCGTCGGAGAGAAAGTCCGGTACGTACGCGAGCGTGGCCTCGGCGGCGTGGTGATCTGGGAACTGGGTGGCGACGACGGAAGTCTGATGCGGGCGATATCCGCCAGGTAGTGAGTGTGGTGATCGTTTTTATGAAGGCCGCAGCATCAGAGGCGGTACAAAATGCGCCGCGGCCTCAAGCCCTGGTCCACTGCCGGTCGATCGAACCTTTACCAGCGAGCCAAGCGAGTTTCGTTAGATCGCTTTCGTAAACTCGACATCAAGTAGCTGCTGGTACTGGCTCGCCAAACGTGATGCGATGCCCGTCAGGAGTGCGGAGCGCGAACTCACGGAGGCCCCACGGCTTGGTTGCAGGCACCGACAAAATCTCGGCGCCTCCGCGGACGACCTCGTCGTGCAGCCGATCGACCCCGTCAACGGTCAAGTATACGAACCACGAGTGGTCTCCCAGCTCGCCAGCCGGCGTGGCGTCGGGGCACTCGCCCAGCATTATTCGGAATTCATCTCGCGACAGGAAGCTCCAGCCGTCGGAGCCATCCCCGAAGTCGCGCTGGAATCCGAGCACATCCATGTAGAAGCGCGTGGCGGTTCCCAGATCGCGCACAGCGAGGACGCAGCGGGAGTTCGTGATGCGAGGCATTCTTAGCTCCAGAAGCATGAGGGCAAGCAAACGCCCGCGTTGAGCTGCGAGCGAATCAAATAGAATGCGGTGCCGAACGCGCCGCCGATAGCGAAGGTTTCTCGTCACCTGCGTCGATCGTCATGTCGCGCCCATCGTCAGCAGGATTCCCGATCAACTCCGCTCGGCGTCGGCGATAGGTCTCAGTCGCGCTGACAAGCGCAGTGAGTGATGAACGGAGCGGATCGGCGAGCTCGGGTAAATCGATGATGGCGGCCGCATCCAGGCGGCGCCCGTCGAGCGGCAGGGAGAGCGAAGCGTCCGGGACGAGCACGGTGGACATCGTGCGAAGTGTTTCCGCGAGCGACGCTTGTGCGTGAATAGAGCGAGGCGAGGCGTTAAGTAACCCGATTGGTTTGAACAGAATCTCGGGGCCGCTTACCAGCCAGTCGAGTGCGTTCTTGAGCGCACCTGGGACACCATGAGCGTACTCAGGTGAGCAAATGAGAAGTCCGTCAGCTACGTAAACTTGAGCGCGAAACGCTTGAACGGATGCCGGAAGCGCGGCCCCGTCGGCGTCGAGGTCGGGATTGAAATAGGGCAGCGTGGCGAGGCCGTCAAACACCTCGACGGTGACTGTCGGCGGCGCGAGCCTGGCGACGGCATGCAGTATATCAGTGTTCGACGAGCGCGCTCGCAAGCTGCCGGAGATAGCAAGGATCTTACAGGAGTTAGTCATCGCTCGAAGATCCGGTTAAGCCTAACGATCAGGCGCCAGTCGTGCGACCAAGCTGGTCCCAACGGTTTCCCTCGATATCCAGGAATACCGCCACCTGTCCGTATGCTCAACACGCGCGGCGGTGACGGATCTGACCCCCGCGGCGCTCATCCGCGCACGTGGCTTTTCGAAATCATCAACGCGCAGGAAGAAACCGACCCTGTCGGCAAACTGCTCGCCCACTGCCAACACTTGACGTTCGCCATCGGCGCGCGCGAGCAGAATGCCGGTATGACCGCCAACGGGGCGAACAACGACCCAGCGCTTCGGGCGACCGTCATTCGTCAGCGACGGAACGTGCTCCACGAGCTCGAACAGCAGGACATTCACGAAAAAATCGATCGCTGGTTCATACTCCCGCACAATCAGGGCACCCAATTCGAGCTGCGACATCAGGTCGGTCCCACCACGAAGAGAGTGTAGCTCGCTCGGCAACATCGACGCGCGTCTCGATTCATCGGGCTGGTCTCCCACCGTATTGGACCTGGAGAAACCGATGACGGCGTCTGGTCCATCTACTTCAACACCGTACTGATTGCCACGCTGGATGAGCGTGATTACATCATTCGCGGGTAACGCAATAGTGTTACCCATGCTGCCGGTTTACAGTGTTACCGATCTTCCCGGTTGCTCAGGATCACGTACGGCGGCCGGTCACTTCGGCGTCGGAGCAGGTACGTCGGTGTTCCACATGTTTGCCTTGAGCTTCCAGCTCCCGTTCACCTGCTGCCACACATTGAGGTACTTGCCGCGCTCGGTCACGTGGTCCGGCCCGTACGTCACGACGTAGGTGCCTGCATCAACCACGTACTCCGCGTTCCCGTAGAAGTCGGTGGTCTCCTCGCGAAACTCAGTGAGACCTGCCTTGAGGTACTCCACGGTAAAGGCGTGCATCGCCGGAAGGCCGCTCACCGCGGCAGCGCCGGGCGGATACGACTTGGCATCCGGGGCAAACATCGAGTCGATCGTGGCCACGTCGCCCGTGAGATGCGCATTGGTGAAGCGCTTGTTCTGCTGCGCAATGAGCTGACGCGTTGTGTCCAGATCAAAGGGTCGACGCTCGGCCCGCGTGGACGCGGGCGGCGGACCGCTGCACGCGCTCGCGAGGAGGCAAGCCAGCACGGACCAGCGGAGGAGAGTGGATCGAGTCCTCAGGACCATCCAAGTGTCGTAGTGTACTGCATGCGCATCACCAGTGCCGCCCTCACTGACGCACACAGCGCAAGTGTGTGGCGGCTGGACTATCAAGAACCTTGTCAATGCGAAACTGCGGCCCGGGCTCGCGTAGGTTCTCGAAGAGACGCCGCCCGCCGCCGAACAACACGGGTGCCAAGGCGATTTCCAGCTCGTCGACGACGCCCAGGTTCAGGTACTGCTGGATCACATCCGCTCCACCGGCGATACGAATATCACGACTGCCTGCGGATTCCCGAGCCAGCTCTAGGGCACCCTCCGGCTCGTCGTTGATGAAGTAAAAGGTCGTCCCACCGGGGCGTACCCAGGGTTCGCGTTTCTCATGGGTAAGAACGTATACCGGTGTGTGAAACGGAGCCTCCTCTGGCCAGGCGCGCTCGCCTTGGTCGAACATTCGCTTGCCCATAATGTTGGCACCGATGCGCTCCGTGGTGCTGCGAAGC
>Ga0136617_10001582_pt1 | contig 20188 bp, 19 predicted proteins | sample AntDrymUQ3222106_2_FD_129672 | JGI IMG/M metagenome (GOLD analysis project Ga0136617, IMG submission 129672) | Polar desert sand microbial communities from Dry Valleys, Antarctica - metaG UQ322 (21.06) | ecosystem: Environmental > Terrestrial > Soil > Desert | place: Antarctica: Dry Valley...
GTCAGACCGCAACGAAGGGATCCACCGTGCCCGCTTCCGCCCCGAGCTCGCGCTCCCCGCTCCGCGCCGTGTTCGCCGCGCTGATCGCCATCGCCGTCAGCCTGTCGTTGATAGCCGTGCCCGCCAGCGCATCGGCCACGTCGAAGACCGCCAACGGCATCACCACCGCCGGCGGCGGTCCGTCAGCGGTGCGGCGGGGCCGGTCGATCACCGTCCAGGTCGACGTGCGCAGCGCCAGCACCCGCTCCCTGGACACCCGACTGCGGATCGTCGACGCCAGTGGCGCACTCGCCCACCAGCGGCGGTGGGGCACGAAGACGATCGCCGCCGGACGGACGCAGACGTACGCGATCACCTGGAAGGTGCCGTCGACGGCGCGCCTCGGCGAGCACCGCGTCCGGGTCACGATCTCGCGGCCCGACGGCGGCGGGTTGCAGCACTGGAACGCCGATGCCGATCGGTTCAGCGTCCAGGCGCTGCGCTTCGGGACCCGTCCGCCGGGCGCGACGCTGCCCAAGCAGTCGACGTGTGGACGCCAGGTGCGCGCGCAAGCCGAGATCCGCCCGGCCAATCGCGCGTTCAACCAGACGACGGGACGGGTGAACACGGCGCTCGCCTGGCCGTACAGCCGCGCATCGGGCAACTTCACCGGGACGACCGACGAGATCATCCAGTGGGCGGCGTGCAAGTGGGGGTTCGACGAGGACATCGTCCGCGCCCAGACGGCGAAGGAGTCGTGGTGGTTCCAGTCGGCCACCGGCGACTACACATCGAACGCCAGCGCGTGCGCGCCGGGTCACCCGATCGGCCGCGACGGCCGGCCCGGGCAGTGCCCCGAGTCGATCGGCATGCAGCAGATCCGCTGGCAGTACTGGCGTGACGCCTTCCCGTGGGCGGGGACGTCGACCGCCTACAACCTCGACTACGCGATGGCCGCGCGCCGAGACTGCTTCGAGGGGAACTGGACGTGGCTCAACACCGTCGAGCGAGGCCGGCAGTACCGCGCCGGCGACCTGTGGGGCTGCGTCGGTGCCTGGTTCAGTGGTCGCTGGTACACCGATGCGTCGGTGCAATACATCAACGAGGTCAAGCGGTACCTCGCGGACCGGATCTGGGAGACGCCGGAGTTCCGCAACGCCTCGTGAGCCCGGTGGGCGCTACTCGTCGCGGTGACCGTCGGCGGCGAGCCCACGCAGGGTGACCATCGCGTCGTCGGCGCGATCGACCGGGACCAGCAGGTGGTCGCGGCGAAGCCCGGCGAGCACGTTGACGGCGATCCCCTCGTCGGCCAGTGCGCGCCCCAGCACCCCGGTGAGGCCGACGGCCGCGGGTGACGTCTCCGTCGACAGCGTCAGCCAGGCCGAGGGGAACTGAGCCTGCGGGTGCGGCAGCGGGACGACCCAGCTGACGGTGCGCCGCTCGTCGATCATGGCGACGGCGCCGTCGGGTGGTGGGTCGCCGGGATCGGTCTCGACGAAGCCGTACGTGCCGGCGCGCCGTTCGACGTCGAGCGAGGCGAGGATCGCCTGCAGGTCGGTCTCGCCCCCGGTCACGAGCCGAAGTGTGCCAGGCGGATTTCCGTTCGCGGTGTGTCAGCACACCCATGGGGGCATGCACCCCCTGTCCACCCTCCGCATCCGAGCATCCCTCGCGGTCCCCCTCGTCACCGCCATCGCGGCCGTCGTGGCGCCACTGCCGGCGACAGCGGCCACCATCGTCGCCGAGTGGTCGCCAGGCCACGCCGAGGCCGATCTCGGCGGCGACCTGACGATCAACGACTACGGCATCGGCGGGCTCGGCGCCTACCAGCTCGAGCTCGACGACGGGTCGCGCATCCTCACCACCTGCATCCAAGCCGATCTCGGGCACTCCACGAGCGCCGACTACCGACCGGTGGCCGCCACCGTGCGGAGCGCCGAGCTCGACTACCTGACGTGGCGGTACCTGTCCGACCCGTCCTCGCCGCCGGCCGACGACGAGGCGGCGGCCGTCAACGCGCTCGCGTGGTACTACGCCAAGGCCACGCGGGCCGGCGGTGGCCAGGTGTGGGCAGATCCGTCGGACGGGTGGCGACCGCTCCAGCCCGACGAAGCTGTGGTCTCCGTCGCCGGCGTCGGTCGACTCGGCGATGTGGAGGAGGCGATCGCTCGCCTCCACCGGGAGGCGATGGCGCGACGCGGGCCGTGGGCGCTGAGCGACCTGGTCGTCGACAGTGGGCGGGCGTCGGTCGTATTGCATGGCCCTGCTGGCCCGATCGCCGGGGAGCCCGTCCGCTTCGTGGCCGGTGGCGCCGCGGCCACGGCGGTCACGGACGAGACGGGTCGTGCATCCGTCGATCTGGCCACCGGCCCGGCAGGTGGACGCGTCACTGCGAGGGCGGTCGGGCCGGGCGCGTCGATCGAGTACGCCGCGCCGGGCTCGCAGCGCTTGATCACCGGGACGCCGGCTCGCCTGGCCGTGTCGATCGAGGTGCCGCCCGAGCCGGCGCAGCTGCGGGTTCGCAAGGCGCTCAGCGACGACGACGTCGGCCCGTCGGACCGGTCGGGGTTCTCGTTCTCGATCACCCGGGCCGACGGCATCGAGGTCGGTGAGGTCACCACCAGGCCCGACGGCGTCAGCAAGGAGCTGACCGTGGCGGTCGGGACGTACCGGGTGTGCGAGACCGCACGGCCGCCGTGGGCCGAGCCGCTCGTCGACCCGGGTTGCCAGGACGTCGAGGTCGCCGGCGGAGCAAACGTCGTCGAGGTCACCTACGTAAACGGCGTCCCACCGCCAGACTGCACGACGGCGGCGCGAGACGCCGCCGACGGCGACCAGGTGCTCGCCCCGACCGGCGGCCGCGTCGTCGACACGGTGAGGTGCGCGCCGCTCGTGCCGGCCACGGCCTATCGGCTGCGCGGCGCGCTCGTCTCGATGGGAGCCGACGGCGGGGTCCGCGACCTGGGGCTGGTCGCCGAGCTCGACGTCGTCGCCGATGGGACCGACGAAGCGCACGAGCTGACCTACGACGTCCCGGCCGAGCTGGCCGGGCTCGACCTGGTGGCCCTCGTCGACCTGCTCATCGGCGACCGGGTCGTCGGCGGCCATCGCGACCTCACCGACCCGGCGCAGACGGTTCGCTTCCCGCCTCCGCCTCCGCCTCCGCCTCCGCCTCCGCCTCCGCCTCCGCCGACCACCACGACCACGACGGCGCCGACGACGACCACCACGACGACGACCGTGCCGCCGACGACCACGAGCACGACGTCGACGACCGTGCCGACGAACACCAGCACGACGTCGACCACCATCACCACCACACCGCCGACGCTGGCGACCACGACCACCGCGGCACCGACACCGACGCCGCCGACCGTGGTGCCGCGACCGCCCGACCTCCCGAGCACCGGTGCGTCGACCACGCCGATCGCCGGGTGGGCAGCGTTCGTGCTCGCCGCCGGAGCCGTGCTAGTCGCCGCCGCCGCCAGGCGAGCAGTCAGCGCAAGACGGCCTGCGTCTGGATGACCCGGGCCACCAGGCGCCCGGCGTCGTCGAGCAGGTCGGTCTCGACCACGATCGTCGTGCGTCCGACGTGCAGCGGCCGACCGACCGCGTCGAGTTGGCCGCTGCGCAGGCCGCGCAGGAAGCTCGTCGCCGAGCTCACCGTCGACGTGCCGGTCGCGCCCTCCGGCAGGTTCACGACGGCCACCATCGCGCCGACGGAATCCGCCGCGGCCATCAGCACGCCGCCGTGGAGCGCGTCACCGACGGTGCACCGTTCGGGGGCCCACGCCATGGTCGCCCGCACCTCGTCGGCCGCGACCGACGTGAACTCGAGGCCGAGGACCCGGGTGAACGGCATCGCCGCGTTCGCCTGGTCGAGGGTCAGCGCACCGTGTTCCATCGCCCCTCATTCTTCGTCGCGCCGACCCGTCACCGTCGAGCCAGCAGCGCGACCACCTCGTCGTCGGTTGTGGCGGAGAAGTCGTCGTACCAGCGGCCGACGGCGCCGAAGCGCTCGGGCTGCTGAGCGCAGACGAAATCGTCGGCGATCGCGGCGAGCGCCGCGCATGTCGACGGTGCGCCGACGGGCACCGCGCCGACGAGCTGGCGTGGCTCCTCGGCGCGCAGCGCCTCGAGCGCCGCCCGCATGGTCGCACCGGTGGCGAGGCCGTCGTCGACGACGACCACCACCCGTCCGGCGATGACCGGTGGCGGCCGGTCGCCACGGAGGTGGGCTGCCCGGCGCTCGAGCTCGCGCCGGGCAACCTCGGTGCGGGCCTCGACGGTCGCCTCGTCCACGCCGACGTCGCGCACGACCTCGTCGTTCAGCACCCGCAGACCGCCGCTCGCCAGTGCGCCCATGGCCAACTCTTCGTGACCGGGCACGCCGATCTTGCGCACGACCAGCACGTCCAGCTCGGCACCCGTCGCGCTCGCCACCTCAGCAGCGACCGGGACCCCGCCCCGAGGCAGGCCCAGCACGAGGTCGACGGTGCCGACCCGATCTCGCACGAGCTCGGCCAGCACCTGGCCGGCGTGCTGGCGGTCGCGGTACCCGAGCGCTCCACGCACACCACCATCGAACCACGCCAGCCCACCCCGTTTGGACCCGAACGACCACGGGTACCGCCCGGTGGGCACGGCACATCGCCGTCGCCATCCCCGAAGGGTTCATCGAATGATCGGCTTCATCCTGTTCCTCATCGTGATCGGCTTCGTCGCCGGTTTCCTCGCCCGGCTCCTCGTGCCAGGCCCCGACCCGATGAGCCTCGGCATGACGTGGCTGCTCGGTGTCATCGGCAGCTTCGCCGGCGGCTTCCTCGGCTACCTCATCTTCAAGGAGGACGGCGACGACGGCGCCTTCCAGGCGTCCGGCATCATCGGCTCGATCATCGGCGCAATCCTCGTGCTGCTGATCTACCGGGCCGTCAACGGCCGCCGCCGCATCGCCCGCTGAACCCACCCTGCGCCCGGCGGGTGCGGGTATCGTTCGGATCCGAATGACCGCACCCGCCCCGCTCATCGGGCTGACCGGCCGCCGCAAGCAGGCCGGCCAGGTCGAGGGCTTTCCCGCCAGCTTCGCCGACGTCGAGCTCGACGTCTACGTCGTCGACTACGCCCGAGCCGTGCTCGACGCAGGCGGACTGCCGGTCCACATCCCCCAGGACGCCGACCCGGTCCGCTACCTCGAACGGCTCGACGCGCTCCTGCTCTCCGGCGGCGGTGACGTTGAGCCCGCTCGCTACGGGGTCGCTCGCCAGCCCGAGACGCACCCGCCGGAGCGGCGGCGTGACGACCTCGAGCTCGCCCTTGCCGACGGCGCGATGTCGCGAGGCCTGCCCGTGCTCGGCATCTGCCGCGGCCTGCAGCTGCTCAACGTGGCGGGCGGCGGGACGCTCAACCAGCACGTGCCGGGCCACGCCCGGTACGACGTACCTGGTGACGTGCCGACCGACTCGATCGACATCGAGGCGGGCACGCTGGCCCACGAGCTCTACGGGTCGGCCCACAAGATCAACTCGCTCCACCACCAGACGGTCGATCAGGTCGCCGACGGCTGGATCGTCGCCGCCCGCAGCGCCGACGGCACGATCGAGGTGATCGAGCTGCCCGGCCGCCCGGCCATCGGGGTCCAGTGGCACCCCGAGCTGATGGCGACGAGGTCGAGCGATCCGCTGTTCGCCTGGCTCGTCGCCCGGGCATCCGAACACCGAGCCGCCAGGATCTGACCGGTGCGACGGTCGCTCTCGTCCGGCGACGCGAGCGAGCTCGTTCGTGCCGAGCAGGACGTGCAGGCACGGCTGACCGAGCTGGGCATCGATCACGACATCGACGTCGTGTCCATGGCAGCCGTGGCGAACGTGTTCCGCGTGGCCAGCGCGGCGCGCAGCCGGTTCGAGCGGACCGTGTTGGCGCCCGCCGGGCTGTCGTTCACTGCGTTCACCGTGCTGTGGGTGCTGTGGGTGTGGGGCGAGCTCGAATCCCGGCACGTCGCCGTCGAGGCGGGCATCACGAAGGGGACGCTCACCGGAGTGGTGACGACGCTCGAGCGTCGCGGGCTGGTCTCCCGCCGGTCGAACGAACAGGATCGCCGCCAGGTGCTCGTGTCGTCCACCGCCGACGGGGCCGAGCTGATGGGCGTGCTGTTCCCGCGCTTCAACGCAGAGGAGGCGCACGTGCGCGGCTCGCTCGACGACGACGAGGCGCGCCAGCTCGCCCACCTGCTGCGGCGGGTGCTGCGGCGCATCGAGGTGCTGGACGGCAACGGACACGGCGCGACGTGACGGAGGAGGACGCTGATGGGTGAAGTGATCGGTGCCGGGTTGGTCGCCCACGTCCCGACGATGGTGCTTCCGGAGGAGACTCGGCTCGAGCTCAACGAGGGCCGCGAGATCAGCCTCGTCCCTGGCCTGCACCGGCTGCGGGCAGAGGTGCTCGACCGGCTGCGACCGGACACCATCGTGGTGTTCGACGCCCACTGGGCGACGACCGTCGAGTTCGTCGTCGCCGCCCACGCACGGCGGTCCGGTCGATACACGTCCGACGAGCTCCCTCGCGGGATGTGCCAGATGCCCTACGACTTCGCCGGCGACCCCGAGCTGGCCCGGCTGATGGCCGACGAGGTGGAGGTTGCCGGATCGTGGATGACGCCGATCGACGATCCCTGCCTGCCGATCCACTACCCGACCGTGAACCTGCTCCCGTTCCTGCACGGCGACGAGCGCTGGGTGAGCGTGAGCATCCCCCAGACCGCCGAGCCCGACGACTTCGCCGTGGCCGGTGCGGCGATCGGGCGCGCCGTCGAACGGTCGGACCGGCGCGTCGTGCTGCTGGCGTCCGGGGCGATGAGCCACACGTTCTGGAAGCTCCGCGAGCTGCGCGACCACGAGTCGTCCGACCCGATCCACATCCGCACGCCCGGCGCCAGGGCCGCCGACCTCGAACGGCTCGACTGGCTCGAACGCGGCGACCACGCCAAGGTGCTCGACACGATGGGCGAGTTCGCCCGCCACAAGCCGGAGGCCGGCTTCGGGCACTACTTGATGATGGTGGCGGCGCTGGGCGGTCGGGAGTGCATCGCCCCCGGCGAGCGGTTCAGCGACTACGAGAACTCGATCGGCACCGGACAGGTGCACGTGTGGTTCGAGCGCCCCGACCGCGGCTGGGCCGGGCGCGATGGCTGACCGCGCCGGCGACGCCGAGAGCAACGGCCTGCTGATCGGCGTCGCCGTCGGCATCCCGGCGGTCGTCGCGGCGGGCGCAGCGATGACGGTCTCGCGCTCGTTCTTCAGTTCGACCAACGCGGCTTTGGTGCTGATGATCGTCGTCGTCGCCGTGGCTGCGCTGGGCGGAAGGATCGCCGGCGTCGTCACGGCGCTCGGTGTGGCCGCGTCGTTCGTCTTCTACACCGAGCCGTACCTCTCGCTCGTCATCGACTCTCGCGGACGACATCGAGACCACCGTGCTGCTGCTCGTCGTCGGCGTGCTGGTTGGGACCATCGCCACCGCCGGCCGGTCGGCCCGCGTCCGCGAGAACGTGGCGCGCGTCGAGCTTCACCGGATCCACCGGGTGGCCGAGGCGGTGGCGTCTGGCCGTCCTTCGGCGGAGGTCGTCGACGTCGCGCGTAACGAGTTGCGCGATCTGCTCGAGCTGCAGGATGCACGGTTCGAGCCGTCGTCCGAGCCGGACGACGACTCGCTGCCCCGCTTCGGTCGCAACGAATCGATCGAGCTGCAGCGGGAGATGCGGTTCGCGATGAAGGACGGCGGTCGTGCCGGCTTCGAGCTGCCGCCCGAGGGTGTCCAGCTGGCGGTTCTCGCCCACGGCCAGCAGGTCGGGCGCTTCGTGTTGACGCCGTCCCCGGGTGTGGCGACGACGCTCGAAGAACGGCTTGCCGCCGTCGCCATCGCCGATCAGGTCGGCGCCGTCTGGTCGCCTCCCTAGCGGGTGCTGCCCTCGAGGATCTGCAGCGTCTTGAGGTCGCTGTGGAAGTCGAGGGCGAAGTCGCCGCCCTCTCGCCCGATGCCGGAGATGCCGATGCCGCCGAACGGGGCCGTCAGGTCTCGCACCAGGAACGTGTTGACCCAGACGATCCCGGCGCGGATCGCCCGCCCGACGCGCTCGGCCCGTTCCTGCGAGCCGGTGTAGACGATCGCCGACAGGCCGTAGGGCGTCGAGTTGGCGAGCCGGATCGCCTCTGCCTCGTCGGCGAACGTCTGCAGCGTGAGCACCGGTCCGAAGACCTCGTGCTGCACGATCTCGCTGTCGTTCGAGCGCGGCTCGACGAGCGTCGGCTCGTAGTGCAACCCGCCCTCGACGCGTCGGCCGCCGCGCACGATCCCGTCACCGGCGGCGCGGGCTCGATCGACGAACGCAGCGACCCGCTCGACGTGGTCGGGATGGATCATCGGGGCGATCGTCGTGTCGTCGTCCCGACTGTCGCCGAGCACGTGGGCGTCGGTGTGGCGGTAGAACCGCTCGACGAAGTCGTCGCGGATCGACGACTCGACGAGCAGGCGCGTGCCGGCGAGGCAGACCTGTCCGGAGTCGTCGTACTGCGCCGCCGCCTTCGCCGCAGCGGCATCGAGGTCGGCGTCGGCGAACACGAGGAGGGGGCCCTTGCCGCCGAGCTCGGCGGTGAACGGCACGATGTTCTCGGCCGCCGCCCTGCCGATGTGGCGGGCGGTCTCCGGCGAACCGGTGAAGCTGATCCGCCGGACCCTCGCGTCGCCGACGAGCGGCGGCCCGACCACCTCGCCGATCCCCTGCACGAGGTTGAACACGCCAGGCGGGAACCCGGCCTCGACGGTGAGGTCGGCAAGCAGCGAGCACGACAGCGGCGACCACTCGGCCGGCTTGAGGATCACGGTGTTGCCGGCGGCGAGCGCTGGGGCGACCTTCCAGGTCGACAGCATGAACGGCGCGTTCCACGGCGTGATGATCACGGCGGGACCGGCGGGCATCCGCTGCACCGTGTTCGCCGTGCCCTTCGACGACCACTGGCGTTCGTGGTACTCGCAAGCGAGGTCTGCGTAGGTGCGGAAGTTCAGCGCTCCACGCGCGACGAGGCGCGCGCGCATCGACTCGTGGCGCATCGCCATGTCGACGGTCTCGACGATCGCGATGTCGTCGGTGCGCTCGTCGATCAGGTCGGCCAGCCGGTGCAGCAGCTCGCCCCGACGCTCCGGCCCGACCGCCGCCCACTCGGGGAACGCCGCGCTCGCCGCGGTCACTGCGGCGTCGGCGGCGTCGGCGTCGCCCGCCGCGACGTCGGCGAGCTTCCACGACCAGTCGAGCGGTGACCGGTCCTCGAACGTGGTCGGCGACCCGACCCGCTCGCCGTCGATCAGATGGTCCGGGCTGATTGCAACACCTGCGATGTCGACTCTGGTGCTCATGGCTCCAGGTCGGACTCGTAGTGCTGCGCACCTGGCCCGAGCGGTGCTCGCTTGCCGCGGTGTTCCCAGTCGCCACCCATCGCCGTGGAGACGACCTCCTCCGATTCGCTCGGCTGGGCACCGACGTCGTCGCGGATCGCGACCGGACCCGAGACGATGCGGTTCGTCAGCGCGCCGAGTCCGTCGACCTCGACGGTCACCACGTCGCCGGGCTCGACCGGGCGGGAGTTGGCTGGCGTGCCCGACAGCAGGACGTCGCCGGGCACCAGTGTGATCGTGCGGGCGATGTCGACGACGAGGTAGTGCATGTCCCACTCCATCTCCGCCGTCGATCCGTCTTGGCGGACCTCCCCGTTGACGAGCGTGCGGATCGTCCGGTCGTGGAAGTCCCAGTCGGTGACGATGCCGGGGCCGATCGGGCAGAGGGTGTCGCTGCCCTTCACGCGCAGCATCGAACCGGCATCGGTGTCGCGGAAGTCGTGCAAGCCGTAGTCGTTGGCGATCGTGTAGCCGGCGATGTGCTCGGCCGCCTCGTCCGGCGCGATGTTGCGGCACGGCCGGCCGATGACGATGGCGATCTCGCCCTCGTAGTTGAGCCATCGGCAGCGGTCGGGCCGGACCACGTCGGCGCCGTGTGCGTTGAGCGCAGTGATCGGCTTGTGGAAGTACGTCGGTGCCGGCGGCAGCTTGGTCATGAACTCGCTGACGCGGCTCGAGTAGTTGAGGTGGACGCAGATGATCTTCGTCGGCTCGACCGGCGGGAGGTGCACGGCGGTGTCCACGTCGGCCGTGCGACCGTCGCCGGCGACGAGCGTGTCGCCGTCTCGACGGACCGTCGTCGGGTAGCCGTCGAGCAGGATCCGGCGGTGCTCCGTCATCGCGGGCGACGCTAACGCTCCGGATACGTTCGCCGGATGGGAGTGACGCCCGACGACCTGTCGGTCGAGCAAAAGGTCGCCCTGCTAGCCGGCGCCGACACGTGGCACACCGCGTCGTTCGACGATCCGCCGGTCGCAGCGATCCGGATGTCGGACGGTCCTGCCGGCGTGCGCGGGACGTCGTGGGAGGGTCTTGAGTCTGCGTCGTTCCCGTGTGGTGCGGCGCTCGGGGCGACGTTCGATCCCGAGCTCGTCGAGGACGTCGGTCGGGCGCTCGGCCGCGAGGCAAGACGCAAGAGCGCCCACGTGGTGTTGGCGCCGACCGTGAACCTGCACCGCACGCCCATCGGCGGTCGCAACTTCGAGTGCATGAGCGAGGACCCGGTGCTCACTGCAGCGATTGCCGTGGCCTACGTACGAGGTCTGCAGGGCGAGGGCGTGGCGGCGTGCGTCAAGCACCTCGTCGGCAACGACACCGAGCACGAGCGGATGACGATCTCGTCGGACGTCGACGAGCGAACGCTGCGCGAGCTGTACCTCGTGCCGTTCGAACGCGTCGTGCACGACGCAGACGTGCGGGTCGTGATGAGCGCATACAACCGCCTCGACGGCACGTTCTGCGGCGAGCACCCGTGGCTGCTGACGACGCTGCTGCGCGACGAGTGGGGGTTCGACGGTGTCGTGGTGAGCGACTGGTTCGGGTGCCACAGCGCCGGTGAGTCGTTGCGCGCCGGACTCGACCTCGAGATGCCGGGCCCGGCGCTGCAGCGTGGGAGCGCGCTGCACGCCGAGCTCGACGCCGGCGAGGTCACCGTCGCCGACGTCGACCGGTCGGTGTCGCGCCTGCTGGCGCTCGGCGACTGGGTCGGGGCCTCGACGACGGGCACCGACGAGGCGGCGACCGACGACGACAGGACGCGCGCGCTGATCCGCCTTGCGGCGACGCGTGCCGCGGTGCTGCTGCAGAACGGTCGACAGGTCCTGCCGCTCGGTCCCGAGGTGCGATCCGTCGCCCTCATCGGTCCGTACGCGGATCGGGGTAGACCGCAGGGCGGCGGCAGCGCACGGGTCCAGCCGGCGCACGGTGCCGGGCCGCTGGCCGCGCTCGAGCAGCGCGGGCTCGACGTGCGCTTCGAGGCGGGCACCGACATCGCCAAGTACCTGCGCCCGATGCGCGGCGAGTTCGTGCTCACGTCGACGTTCGGTTCCGACGAGCTCGTCGAGGAGACGATGACGCGGTTGGCGCGCTACTTCGACCACGGGCGTGGCATCCACCTCGTCGGCGAGTTCATCCCGGACGTGTCGGGCGCGTGGGAGCTCGGTGCACGAGCGGTCGGGCCGTTCAGCGTGCGCGTCGACGATCGAGAGGTGTTCGCCGTCCCGAAGGCGCTGCGGGGCGGCGCGTACTTCGGCATCGGCAGCCCAGAGCTGCGTACCACCATCGAGCTCGAAGCCGGTCGGGGGTGCTCGATCGAGCTCGACGCGCAGGCCGCTGACGAGCTCGTCGCCGGGTTCGCCCTCGGTGCTCGACCGCCGAGCGCCGGCGACGAGCTGGAGCGTGCGGTTGCCGCAGCGGCCGACGCCGATGTCGCGATCGTGATCGTCGGGACCGACGACGACTGGGAGACCGAGGGTGAGGACCGGACGACGCTGACGCTGCCGGGCACCCAGGACGAGCTCGTCGCGGCCGTCGCCGCGGCGAACCCGAACACCGTGGTCGTGCTCAACGCCGGGTCGCCGGTCACGATGCCGTGGCTCGCCGACGTGCCGGCGGTGGTGCAGCTGTGGTTCCCCGGCCAGGAGGTCGGCGACGCGCTGGTCGACGTGCTCGTCGGTGACGCCGAGCCGGGCGGGCGCCTGCCGATCACGTTCCCCGCCCGGCTCGAAGACACCCCGGCGTTCGACCACCACCCCGGTCGCGATGGACACGCGGTGTACGCGGAGAGGCTGCACATCGGTCACCGCTGGTACGACCGCCACGACATCGAGCCGCTGTTCCCTTTCGGTCATGGCCTCGGCTACACGACGTTCGACATCGAGCCGGTCGGCGTGACCGGCTCGGTCGACGGCGCCACCGTGACCGTCGACGTGGCCAACACCGGTGACCGCCCCGGCGGCGCGGTGGTCCAGGTGTACGTCGAGCCCCCACCGGGCGACCCCGACCGCCCGCTGCGCCACCTCGCCGGCTTCGCCCGCGCCGACCTCGCCGCCGGCGAGCAGCGCACGGTCACCGTCGAGGTCGGAGGGCGTGCGTTCGCGTCCTGGCTCGACGGCGCGTGGACGGTCCAACCCGGCGACTACGCGATCCTGGTCGGCCGCTCCTCACGCGACCTCACCCCCGCCGGCACCGTGACCGCCTAGAGCCGCCAGCAGGGCGGGCGGATCTGGGCGCGATCTGTCCCAATCCGTCATCTGGGTCCCCACCGTCCCAAATACGGAACATTCGGTGCCCAGATGCGCGCCTCGATCGCGCGTATGGACGAGGATTGGCTAGTCAGAGGCGCCAGTCGACGGGTGGGAGGCCGGCGGCGGTCAGGGCGGCGTTCGCTCGGGAGAACGGCTTCGATCCGAAGAACCCGTTGAACGCCGACAGCGGCGACGGATGGACCGACTCGATGATCGTGTGGCGGGTCGTGTCGACGAGCGCCTTCTTGCGCCGGGCGTGGCTGCCCCACAGGATGAACACGACCGGATGCGACTTGGTGTCGACGACGCGGATGACCTCGTCGGTGAACGTCTCCCACCCGTGGCCCTGGTGCGACGCCGCCTGCCCGGCTCGCACCGTCAGCGTGGTGTTGAGCAGCAGGACGCCGCTGCGCGCCCACGCCTCGAGGTTCCCGTGGCCCGGTGGCTCGATGCCGAGATCGTCGTGGAGCTCCTTGTGCACGTTGACGAGCGACGGCGGGATGGCGACGTCACGGCGCACGGAGAAGCACAGCCCGTGCGCCTGACCGGCGCCGTGGTAGGGGTCCTGGCCGAGGATCACCACCCTCGTCTCGGCGTACGGCGTGAGGTGCAGTGCAGCGAACACCTCGGAGTACGGCGGGTACACGGTGTGCGACCGACGCTCGCCGTTCACGAAGTCCAACAACTCCGGCCAGTACGGCTTGGTGAACTCTCCCCGCAGCACCGGGTTCCAATCGGTGGGCACGGCCCTGATCGATACCACGCCTACGATCGGCGCGGTGACCCTCGCCGGCTCGCCGACGCCGCTCGAGCGCCTGGCAACCGTGCCGCGAGCGGCGCTCGCCACCCTCCCGACCCCGCTCGAGCGAGGGCCCGACGTGCCCGGCGAGGTCCGCCTGTGGGTCAAGCGTGACGACCTCACCGGGCTCGGCGTCGGCGGCAACAAGGCGCGCAAGCTGGAGCTCCTGTGCGGCGAGGCACAGCGCCTCGGCGCGGGCGCGCTGGTGACGGTCGGCGCGGGGCAGTCGAACCACTGCAGGATGACGGCTGCCGCCGGTGCCGTGCTCGGCTGGGAGGTGCACCTCGTGCTGTCCGGTGATCGGCCCGGCGAGCTGCGCGGCAACCAGTTGCTGGCAATGATGTTCGGCGCCCAGCTTCACTTCACGGGTGCGCCGCCGTCGCACTGGGGGGAGCTGATGATCGCCGCCGAGGCGCTCACCGGCGAGCTCGCCGCCGCCGGCGCAGCGCCATACTCGATCCCGATCGGCGGCAGCACCGCGACCGGGGCGCTCGGCTACCTCGTCGCGTACCTCGAGATGGTCGACCAGTTCGACGCCGAGGCGATCGAGCCGGCGGCGATCGTGCACACGTCGTCGAGCGGGGGGACCCACGCCGGACTCGTCGCCGGGCGTGCGCTGGCCCGCGCGATGGGACGGCAGGCGCCGCGGGTGCTGGCGATCGCCGTGGCGAAGGGGGTGAGTGCCGGCGTCCCCGACATCGCCGCGCTCGCCGCGGAGGTGCTCGAGATGCTGGGGGGAGATCCGGCGTGGCTCGCCGACGGCGACGTCGAGCTCGACGGCCGCTGGCTCGGCGACGACTACGGCATCCCCACCCGTGCCGGCGACGACGCAATCCGATGGGCGGCTCGCGCCGGTGGATGGGTGCTCGACCGGACCTACAGCGGCAAGGGGATGGCCGGGTTCCTCGGCAACGCCGCGGACGGTCGCTGGGGTGCCGGCAGCGATGTCGTCTTCGTCCACACCGGCGGCCTTCCCGCCGTCTTCGCCGAGCACGGCGCGCCAGTAGCGTTTCCACCATGAGCGAGATCCTCGACGTCGACCTGCTGGCGTTCGAACGGGGGTCGGGCGAGCAGCGCCGTGCCGTCGTCGACGGGGTGCGGCGCAGCCTGGCCACCGGGTTCGTCTACACCGAGCACGACCTGTCGGCCGACCTGCTCGACACGGCCTACAGCATGCTCGCCGAGTTCTTCTCCTCGGCGATCGACGAGAAGCAGCGCTACGTGGCGCCGGGTGCCAACGGGCAGACCGGCTACACCGGGTTGCTCGTCGAGACCGCCGCGTCGAGCGAGCACCCGGACTGGAAGGAGATGCTCAACTGGTCGACGCCGATCCCGGGCGGGCACCCGCTGAAGCGCAAGTTCGCTACGGCCTATCCGGACCAGGTGCTCCCTGACGACCTGGTTCCAGGTATCACAAAGGTGCTCTACGAGTTCCACGACACGATCGCCGACCTGCAGCGCCGGTTCCTCCACGTCATCGCCGAGTCGATCGGGTGCCACGAGACGTTCTTCGACGACATGGTGCGCGACGGGCCGACGCTCACCCGTGCGATCCGCTACCCACCGATGGGCGAGCTCGGCTCCGACGAGCACGTGTGGGCGGCGGACCACGGTGACATCAACCTGATCACCGCCCTGCCGCGCTCCACGGCGCCGGGTCTGCAGGTGCAAGTCGACGGCGAGTGGGTCGATGCGGTGCCGCCGAGTGACCAGGTGATCATCAACACCGGGATCATGCTCGAGCGGTTGACCAACGGGCAGATTCCGATCGGCTGGCACCGCGTGGTCGCCGCGCCGGGCTTCGAGGGCGAGCGATACAGCGTCGTGCAGTTCTGCCACCCGCGCCCGTGGACGGTGCTGTCACCCGTCCCGAGCTGCTGCACCCCCGAGCACCCGCAGCGCTTCGCCGCGATCACCGCCGCCGACGCCCTCGACGAGGTCCTCTACGAGATCAACCTGGTCGAGGACGCCCGCCGGGTCTGACCCGCCTATCGAGGACGCTCAAGTCGACACTTTCCGCCGTTGTCGGGCTCTTTGGTCGACCTAAGCAGGCACCCAGGCGCCAGAGGCGACGGTGCGCCCTACTTCGACCTCGTCATGCACCCGGCTTCGTTCATCGACGCTTCCGCAGTGTCCCGGTGCCGGAGGATTCCCGCCGTGTCCGCCATCGCTGACCAAGCGACGGCGCTCGCCGGCGGGCAGACCTCCGGTCCGGACAAGCAGTTCCTGGGAGCTCTGATGTGCTCGTTGATGGAGCACAACGGCTTCGTCAAGACCGGCCGCAAGGGCTCCGTGCCCCAACAGGGTTGGAATCGAGGCGAGGTCTACACCCAAGCAGATTTTCAGTCGCCGCCTGACTCCGCTTGAACACGAAGCCGCCGACGACGAATGGCAGGGACAAGGTTCGGTGGTCGCTCCGTTGCCTTCGGACGCACCGGCTCGGCCGCGGCTGGGTGCATCCTCTGGCCCCAACGAGATGACGGTTCCCCTCGGGTACTGTCCGGCGCCATGAGCGAGGTACGCACACGGGTGCGGACGGTGTGGAGCGACCTCAACGGGCTGACCCACGGGCGGTACGTGCCGGCACGCAAGTTGGAGACGTCTCACGCCAAGACGCATCACGCCGTCACCACGCTGGCGATGGGCATCGACGGCGAGATCCTGCCGATCGCCGGGTACGCGGCCGATGTCGGCTACCCCGACCTGACCGCCACGCCGGTGCTGTCCACACGCCGGCCCGGCTGGGAGCCCGGCACGGACGTCGTCATCTGCGACCTCACCCGCGCCGACGGCGAGCCGCTGGCGATCTGCCCCCGTGCCGCGCTCGCACGTGCGGTCGACGGGTGGCGGGCGATCGGTTTCGAGCCGCAGCTCGGCTTCGAGCTCGAGCTGTATCTGATGGAGCCCGACGAGAGCGCGACCGGTGGGTGGCGCCCTGCGGCGAGCGACGCGCACCGCGTCTACGGCGTCGGGCTCGGCGGTGACTCGACCGGTCTGGCGCTCGAGTACTTCGACATCGCCGACGAGATGGACCTCGATCTCGAGGGGGTGCTGTCGGAGTTCTCGCCCGGTCAGCTCGAGGTCAACCTCACGTACGGTCCGGCGCTCGATTCCGCCGATCGGGCGGTGCTCGCCAAAGAGATGACCCGCGAGATCGCCGCCGCACGCGGGTACCGCGCCACCTACCTCGGGCGTCCCGATCCGGCCTCGGTCGGCTCCGGCCTGCACATCAACTTCTCCGTGCTCCCCGTCGCCGGCGGGGCGAACGCGTTCGACGATCCGTCCGGCCAGGACGGGCTGAGCCCGATCGCCCGCCAGAGCATCGGCGGTCTGCTCGCCCACCACGAGGCCGTCGCCGGGTTGTCGGCGCCGCTGGTGAACAGCTACCGCCGGCTGATGCCGGGCCTGATCGCCGGCTATTGGGCGAACTGGGGCCTGGACAACCGGATCAGCACCTACCGCGTGCCGGCCCACCGCGGTGCGGCGACGCGCATCGAGAACCGCCTGCCGTGCGGCACAGCCAGCCCGTACGTGGCCGCCGCTGCCATGCTCAACGCCGCGCTGCTCGGCGTGGTCGACGGCGCCGACTGCGGCGCGCCGCAGGTCGGCGACGGCGACAGCGAGCCGAACACCGATCGCCACACGCCCCACTCGCTGCCCGACGCGTTGGCGGCGATCGAGGCGGACGCCGTGCTCGCCGAGGCGATGGGCAACGATCTCGTCGCCGCCTACCTCGCGCTGCGCCGCCACGACCTCGGTCGCTGGGAGGCAACCGGCCAGCCATGGGAACCGGAGCAGATCACGGCGTGGGAGCTGGAGACCTACCTGCCCTACTACTGAGAGAGGTTGCATGGAGATGTCGGGCTGCTCGCTGCGGAGACATCTGTTCGGCTGCTGCGCAGCCGAAAGGCACCGTCACATTGGTGGCCTCGCCTCTCGGCTCGGCCACTGAGAGGTTGCGTGGAGTGGATGAGTCGCACGTGGTGGTCGAGGACGTCGATGGTCCTGCTGAGCTGTGCCGCGCTCGCCGCGCTGGGCGCATGTGGGGACGACGACGCCGAACCGGCCGTGACCGAGCCGCCGCCGGCGGCGACGACGCAACCGGCGCCGACGACCACACCGGCGCCGGCAACCACGCAGCCGGTGGCCACCCCTGGCATCGACGCTGGGTCGATCGACGCGGCGATCACGGCCGCGGAGGACGCCATCGCCCAAGGTGACGATCTCGGCGTCTGCCCGTTCGGTCCGATCCCCCAGATCCTCGCCGCCCTGCCGGGCAGCCTCGGCCTCCCTGATGGGCTCGGGGACGACGAGATCGACGACAACGGCCAGTTGTTCTTCGGCGGCGAGGTCGACATCACGTATTGCGAGGTGTTCGACGTCAGCGAGGTCACGGGCCCGGTCGACGAGGTCCGCATCGATCTGGCTCCGGGATCCGATGTCGACCTGCAGGTGTACCTCGACGAGGAGTTCGGCGGGAGCGAGGACGACTTCGACCGCGGGTCGGAGCTCCTCGGCGGGACGGCCCGCAGTGGGTGCATCGACGACGGTGTGTGCATGACCGTCTGGCAAGGCGACGGTCTGTTCATCGGCACGATCCTCCGTGGCGACGGTCCGATCCCGGCCGACGACTCGCTCGCCAGCGCGACGGCCGTGATCCCGCTCGTCATCGAGAACCTCGCCGCCGGGCGGTGAGTCAGCGCGACGGTTCGTCGCGGCCGAGGTAGGCCAACGCCACGGCGGGGTCGGCCCGCACGTCGTCGGGCGTCCCTTCGGCGAGCACCCGTCCCTCGGCGAGCACGACCACGTGGTCGCTGATCCGCGTGATGAAAGCGAGGTCGTGGTCGATCACGAGCACGCCGGCGCCGACGAGTCGGGCCGTCGCTCGCACGTGGTCGACCATGGCCAGGCTCTCGTCGTCGCTCATCCCCGACGTCGGCTCGTCGAGCAGGAGGTACGCCGGGGCGAGGGCCGCCGCCCTGGCCAGCTCGAGGCGACGCTGGTTGCCGTAGTCGAGGGTCTGCGCCGGTCGCTCGGCTGCGTCAGCCAACCCCGCCGAGGCGAGGAGCACGTCGACGTCGACAGCGGGGGCTGCGGGCCGGTGGTGACCCGCGCTGAGCGCGGCCAGCGCAACGTTTTCGCGCACGCTGAGCGCCGGGAACAGGCGGAGGTTCTGGAACGTCCGGGCCAGCCCGGCGCGAGCGACTCGGTGCGCCGGCTCGTCGCTCAGGTCGCGCTCGCCGAGCGACACGGACCCGGACTGCTCGGCGACGATGCCGGTGACGACGTTGAACAACGTCGTCTTGCCGGCGCCGTTGGGCCCGATCAGACCGACGACCTCCCCGGGACGGACCCGGATGCCCGCGGCATCGAGCGCGGTGAAACCACCGAAGCGCACCGTGATCCCGCTGGCGACGAGGTCACCCGCGACGATCTTCGTGCGCTCCTCGCGTGCCACAGGCTCGGAGCCCACCCGCCGCCGACGCCATCGACGGCCCAGCCAACCGGCGACGTCGGCGTCGCCGAGCAGCCCGCCCGGCCGCAGCAGCATCACGGCGAGGAGCACGACGCCGAGGAACAGCTCGGGCAACCGCTCGATCTCCTGGTCGTCACCGAGCTGGCGGAACACCTCGTTGCCGACCGTGATCACGACCGTGCCGACGAACGCCCCGGTGACCGTGCGCATGCCGCCAGCCACCAGCATGGCCAGCAGCAGCACGCCGACGTCGAGCGTGTACTGCGCCGGGTTCGTGCTCCCGATCGCCTGGGCGCGCAGTGCGCCGGCGAGGCCGACCACGGCGACGCTCACGACCCATGCCGTCCACCGCGGCCACGCCGCGTCGACGCCGATCGCCGCGGAGGCGACCTCGTCCTCGCGGGTGGCGACGGCGAACCGGCCGACCCGGGTCTCACCGAACACGTGGGCCACGAGGAGCGAGGCAGCGACGGCGATCCACAGCCACGTGTCCGTCGCCAGCTGCGGGATCCCCGACAGGCCGCCCGCGCCGCGTGTCAGCTCCTGCCAATTCTTGACCGCCTGGTCAACGACGAACAGCACCGCCAGCGTGATCATCGTCGCCGCCAGCCCACCCGTGCGGGCGACCGCCACGCCGATCAGCGCGCCGGCGACAACGGCGACTGCGACGCCGACGGTCGTCGCACCGAGCGGACCGAGCTCGACGTCGCCCAACCCGAACGGCAGGTCGGGAAGCGACGTCGCCTTCGTCGCGATCGGGATGGCCGCCAGCGCGGCCCCGTAGGCGCCGATCTGGGCGAACGCCAGGTGCCCGAACGACAGGATCCCGGTCGAGCCGATGAACACCTGCAGTCCAATGACGAGCACGAGGTTGATCAGCAGCTCCTGCACCAGCAGGTCGCGCGCCGCATCGCCGGTCGACGTGTAGGCGAGCGCACCGACGATGAGCACGGCGAACAGCACCGCGCTGGCGACGAGGCTGCGGCCGACGCGCACGGCGACGGGGTCCACTACACGCGCTCCGCGGTGCGCACGGTGAACAAGCCCTGCGGACGGACGATGAACAGGCCGGCGATGAGGACGAACACGACGGCGTCCGTGAGCCGCTCCCACACGCCCTCGGGCAGGTACCCGCGAAGCATCACCTCGGCGAGTCCGAGCGCCAGGCCGCCGATCACTGCGCCGCTGAAGCTGCCGAGCCCGCCGATGATCGCTGCGACGACGGCCTTGATCAGCCAATCGGAGCCA
>Ga0136617_10001583_pt1 | contig 20182 bp, 15 predicted proteins | sample AntDrymUQ3222106_2_FD_129672 | JGI IMG/M metagenome (GOLD analysis project Ga0136617, IMG submission 129672) | Polar desert sand microbial communities from Dry Valleys, Antarctica - metaG UQ322 (21.06) | ecosystem: Environmental > Terrestrial > Soil > Desert | place: Antarctica: Dry Valley...
GATCACGATCCGCGAGATCAAGTTCCGCCCGAAGATCGCGGAGAACGACTACAACACGAAGAAGGGCCACGTCGAGCGCTTCCTGCGCCACAAGGACAAGGTCAAGATCACGATCATGTTCCGGGGCCGCGAGGTGACGCATCCCGAGCGTGGCGTGATGATCCTCGACCGGCTCGCCGAGGAGCTCTCCGAGATCGGCGTCGTCGAGCAGCGCCCGATCCAGGACGGGCGCAACATGACGATGATGCTCGGACCGTCCAAGGCCGTTCTCAGCGGCGAGCTCGTCGACGCCCAGCCCGACGGCAGCGCACCCGCGGACGCGGGCGACGCGCCTCCTGAGACCGCGGCGGCGGCCAAGCCCGCGGCGGCGGCCGAGACCGCGGCGGCGGCGGAGCCGGCAGCAGCTGCCGAGCCGGCAGCAGCCGTCGAGCGCGAGCCGTCGGACATCGACGGCGACCCGGCCAAGATCTGAGCCACCGCCGGGTGGTATATCCTGGCCCGCTCGCATGCCGAAGATGAAGACCCATTCGGGCGCCAAGAAGCGCTTCAAGAAGACGGCGAACGGAAAGATCCGCGCCCGTCACGCTTTCACGAGCCACATTCTCGAGAAGAAGTCGCCGAAGAAGAAGCGTCAGCTCGGCAAGCCGATGATCCTGTCGTCGCACGACGCGCCGCGCGCGAAGAAGCTGCTGCGGACGGGAAGCAAGTAGTGGTCTACCGATGACCCGCGTCAAGCGCTCCGTCCACGCCCGCAAGAAGCGCCGCGCGACCCTCGAACGGACGAAGGGCTTCCGCGGCGAGGCGAACTCGAACTACAAGCGCGCCAAGGAAGCGCTGATGAAGGCGGAGGCGTACCAGTATCGCGACCGCCGCAACCGCAAGCGCGACTTCCGCCGGCTCTGGATCACGCGCATCAACGCCGCCGCGCGCGAGAACGGCATGACCTACGGGACCTTCATCCACGGCCTGCAGGTCGCCGGCATCGAGCTTGACCGCAAGGTGCTGGCCGACATCGCCGTGCGCGACCCCGAGACCTTCCGCCGATTCGTCGACGCCGCCCGCGAGGCGTCGGCTGCCTGACCGCACCAGCCGACCAAACCACCTCCCGGGCGCCGCTTCCTCTGAAAGGACGGCGCCCTTTTTTTCGCCCATGACCATCACCAGCTCGCACAACGACAAGCTCAAGGAGATCCGCAAGCTCGCGCGGCGGCGCTCGCGCGAGGACGCGTCGCGGTTCGTCGCCGAGGGCGAGGATCTCATCGCGGCGGCGGCGTCGGCGGGCTGGAGCCCGCTCGTGCTGCTGGCGGCCGCCGACAGCGGGCTGGAGGGCGACGAGGTCGAGGGATCGTTGCTGGCGTCGGTCTCCGGCCTGGGCTCGGGGACGCGCCAGCTCGCGGTCTACGCATCGCGCTGGTCGGTTGCGGCCGGACCGCTCTGCGTCGCGCTGTGGGGCGTGGGGGACCCCGGCAACGTCGGGGCGATCCTGCGCTCCGCGCTCGCGTTCGGCGCATCGTCGGTCGCGCTCGGCCCCGGCTGCGCCGATCCGTTCGGGCCCAAGGCGGTGCGCGCGTCGATGGGGGCGATCTTCGACGTGCCGATCGCACGGGTCGCGAGCCTGGACGAGCTGCCCGGTGAGCACGTGGCGCTCGTCGCCCACGCCGGCGACGCGCTCGCCGGACCGGCGGGCGGCGAGCTCAGCCTGCTCGTGGGCGCCGAGCGCGACGGGCTGCCGGCGCAGGTCGTCGCGGGGTGCGACCGCGTCGCCCACATCCCGATCGCGACCGAGTCGCTCAACGCGGCGATGACGGCGGCGATCGCGCTCTACGAGCTGACGCGCGGGAGGTTCTGAGATGGATGAGCAGCGGGTGCCACCAGCGGTGACTGCGGGGGCCGGTGACGCCCGCGCGGCTGCGGGCCGCGGCGTCCATAGGATGGCGCGCGCATGACCGACCGCATCGCAGAGCTCCGCGACGAGGCCGAGGCGGCGATCGCTGCGGCCGGCACGAGCGCCGAGCTCGAGCAGCTGCGCGTGCGCTACCTCGGGCGCAAGGCCGAGCTGCCGAACATCCTGCGCGGCATCGCCCAGCTCCCGCCGGAGCAGCGCGGCCCGACCGGCAAGGCGGCAAACCAGCTGCGCCAGGCGCTCGAAGCGCGCATCTCGGGGCGTGTCCAGCAGCTCGCGGGCGGCGAGCTCGAGCAGCAGCTCGAGCGTGACGTCGTCGACGTCACGCTGCCCGGCGCGCCGCCGCAGCGCGTCGGTCACCTGCACCTGCTGACGGCGACGCGGCGCGAGATCGAGGACGTCTTCCTCGGTCTCGGCTTCCGGATCGCCGAGGGCCCCGAGGTCGAGACCGTCTACTACAACTTCGACGCGCTGAACTTCGACGTCACGCACCCGACACGCGGGCGCGCGGACACCTTCTACGTCAACGACGAGGTGCTGCTGCGCACGCACACGTCGCCGGTGCAGCCGCGCGCGATGGAGCTGCAGGCGCCGCCGCTGTACATCATCGTCCCGGGCCGCGTGTACCGCCGCGACTCCGACGCGACGCACACGCCGCAGTTTCATCAGATCGAAGGCCTCGCCGTCGACGTGGACGTCACGCTCGCCGACCTCAAGGGCACGTTGCTGGCGTTCGCGCGTGCGATCTTCGGACCCGACCGCGAGGTGCGCCTGCGCCCGCACTTCTTCCCCTTCACCGAGCCGTCGATCGAGGTCGACGTGTCGTGCTTCATGGAGCACGCCGCTCAGGGCGAGCGCTGCCGCGTCTGCAAGGACACGGGCTGGGTCGAGATCCTCGGCGCGGGAATGGTGGATCCGAACGTCTTCGGCTACGTCGCCGAGCGCGGCTACGACCCGGAGAAGGTCCAGGGCTTCGCGTTCGGCATGGGGATCGAGCGGATCGCGATGCTCAAGCACGGCGTGCCCGACCTGCGCCTGCTCTACGACAACGACGCGCGCTTCCTGGAGCAGTTCGGATGACGGCGGGCCATTGCTCGTGTGACGTCGCCGGGAGGTCGCCGCTTGCGGCGATCGCACGGCGAAACCGTCATTTGGAAGGTAGGTGCCCGCGATGAGGGTCCCCGTCGAGTGGCTGCACGCGTACTGCGCGCCCGGCCTGCCGGTCGACGAGCTCGCCACGCGCCTGGCGATGACCGGCACCGAGGTCGACCGCGTCGACCATCACGGCGTGCGCGCGCTCGAGCATTTCGTCGTCGGCCGCGTGCTGGCGGCCGAGCGCCATCCCGATGCCGACCGGCTGACGGTCTGCGTCGTCGACGTCGGAGGCGGCGAGCAGGCGCAGATCGTCTGCGGCGCGCCGAACGTCGCAGCCGGCCAGCTCGTCGCCGTCGGCCGCCCGGGTGCCGTCATGCCCGACGGGACGACGCTCGGCGACGCGACGCTGCGCGGCGTCGCGTCGGCGGGGATGATCCTCGCCGAGGACGAGCTCGCGATCGGGCCCGACCACGCCGAGACGCTCGTGCTCGACGGCGACGGCCTCGAGCCGGGCCAGCCGCTGGACGGCGTCCTGCCGATCTGCACCGACGTGCTGGAGCTCGAGATCACGCCCAACCGGCCCGACTGCCTGGGCGTCTACGGCGTCGCGCGCGAGGCGCACGCGGCGACCGGCGCGGAGCTCGCGCGCGCGCCCTGGGAGGACGACCCGGGATCCCCGGAGACGGGCGCCGGAGGCCTCGGCGTCGAGATCGTCGTCGAGGCGACCGACCTCTGCCCGCGCTTCACCGCGCGCGCGTTCGAAGACGTGCGGATCGGCCCGTCGCCGGCGTGGTTGAAGGCGCGCCTGATGGCCGCCGGCCAGCGCCCGATCAACAACGTCGTCGACATCACGAACTACGTCATGCTGCTGACCGGGCAGCCGATGCACGCCTTCGACCTCGATCGCATCGAGGGCCGCCGCCTCGTCGTGCGCCGCGCGCACGACGGCGAGGAGGTCGTCACGCTCGACGGCCAGACGCGCGTCGTCGACGCCGAGGTCTGCCTGGTCGCCGACGATGCGGGGCCGACCTCGATCGCCGGCGTCATGGGCGGCAACCGCTCCGAGGTGCAGGACGAGACGACGCGCGTCCTCATGGAGGCCGCCAACTGGGACGCCGCGAACATCCACGCGACCTCGCTGCGGCTCGGGCTGCGCAGCGAGGCGAGCGGGCGCTTCGAGAAGGGCCTCGCGCCCGAGCAGGCGCTCGACGGGCAGGCGGTCGCGACGCGCCTCATGCTCGACCTCACCGGCGCGCGGCTCGTGCCGGGGACGGTCGACGTCGGCGGACCCGGACCGCAGCCGGTCACGATCCGCCTGCGCGACGCGAAGGTCGTCGGCCTGCTCGGCGTCGGCATCACGCGCTCGGAGAGCGCGCTGCACCTCCAGCGCCTGGGCTTCGAGACGGCCGAGCGGCCCAACGGCCTCGACGTTACCGTGCCGCCCTTCCGCCGCAACGACGTCACGCGCGAGGCCGATCTCGTCGAGGAGGTCGCGCGGCTGCACGGCGTCAACGACCAGCTTCCGGCGACGTTGCCGCGCCGCCGCGGCGCGATCGGCGTGCTGACGCCGGCCCAGCGGCTGCGCCGCCGCGCCGAGGACGTGCTCGCCGGCCGCGGGCTGCTGGAGGTCGTCGGCTGGAGCTTCGAGTCGCCCGCGCGCGACGAGCGCCTGCGGCTGCCCGCCGGCGATCCGCGCCGGGCGCACGTCGTCATCGAGAACCCGATGAGCGAGGACGACGCGAACATGCGAACGACGCTGCTCGGGTCGCTGCTGGACATCGCGCGCCACAACGCCGCGCGCGGGCAGGGCGTGCCGGGCCTGTTCGAGTCCGGCCGCGTGTATCTCGCGAGCGGCGCGACGCTGCCCGACGAGCACCACGCGCTCGGCGCGCTCGTGCCCGGCGACATCTTCGCCGCGAAGGGCTACCTCGAGGCGCTGCTGCGCGCGCTGCGGACAGACGCGTCGCTCGCCGCCGGCCCGCAGCCGTTCCTGCACCCGGGCCGCAGCGCCGAGGTGAGGATCGGACCCGACCCGACCGCCGTTGTCGGCTGGGTCGGCGACGTGCACCCGCTCGTCGCGCGCGAGTGGGACCTCGACGGCGTCGCCGCGTTCGAGATCGACCTCGACGCCGTCGTCGTACGGGCCCAGCTCGTGCGCGAGTACGAGGACCTGACGTCGTTTCCCGAGCTGCGCGAGGACATCGCGATCGTCGTCGACGCGCGCCTGCCCGCGGCGACCGTGCTCGCGGCGGTGCGGGCCGCCGGCGGCCCGCTGCTCGCGCGCGCCGAGGTCTTCGACGTCTACCGCGGCGAGCAGATCGCGCCCGGGCGCACCTCGCTTGCGATCGCGCTGACGTTCCGTGCGCCGGACCGTACGCTGACCGACGAGGACGTCGCGCCGGTGCGCGAGCGGATCGTCACGCGGCTGGCGAGCGAGCTCGGGGGCGAGCTGCGTGGCTAGCGTGCTCGTGGCCGGGGCGTCAGGGTACACCGGCGCCCTCGCCGCCCGGCTCGTCGACCGCCACCCGCGGTTCGCGCTCGCTGCGGTGACGAGTCGCAGCGACGTCGGCCGGTCGCTGACCGAGCTGTATCCGCACCATCGCGTCTTGGCCGTGCTGGAGGAGCTCGAGCTCGCCCGCCATGGTGACGTCGACGCCGCGATCGTCGCCTACCCGCACGGTGCATCGGCGCCGGTCGTCGCGGCGCTGCGCGAGCGCGGCGTGCGCGTCGTGGATCTCTCGGCCGACTTTCGCCTGCGCGACCGCGACACGTACGCCGCCTGGTACGGCGAGCACGGCGCGCCCGAGCTCTTCGGCACCGCGACGTACGGCCTGTCCGAGCTGTACGCCGAGCAGCTGCCCGGGGCGGACCTCGTCGCCAACCCCGGCTGCTTCCCGATCGCGACGCTGCTGGCGCTCGCGCCGCTCGCGCGCGCCCGGGCGATCGCCGACGTCGTCGTCGACGTGAAGTCCGGTGTCTCCGGGGCCGGGCGCGCGGCGACGCAGCGCACGCACTTCGTGACGGTCGACGAGAACGTCGTCGCCTACGGGGTCGCCGGCCATCGCCACGCCCCCGAGGTCGACCAGGAGCTCGCGCTGCTCGGCGCGCCGGTGACGGCGACCGTCCAGCCGCACCTGCTGCCGATCGACCAGGGCGAGCTCGTCTCCTGCTACGTGACGACCACGCGTCCCTGGGATCAGGACGAGCTCGACGCCGCGTACACGGCCTGGAGCGCGGCGCACCCGTTCATCGAGCTGCGCGAGACCCCGCCCGGCGTGCGCGACGTGCGCGACACGAACGTGTGCGCGCTGCACGTGCGCGCCGACCCGCGCACCGGCAAGGTGCTCGTCTTCTCGGCGATCGACAACCTCTGGAAGGGCTCCGCGTCGCAGGCGATCCAGAACCTCAACCTCATGTTCGGCCACGACGAGACACTTGGGATCGAGCCGTAGCGAGCACATGCGATGACCTTCGCCATCCACACCCCTTCGAGCAACGGCGGGCAGTCGTGAGCTTCTTCGCCTCGCGCTGGGCACCGCGCCCCGAGCACGTCCGCGACGACGGCGCCGGGCTGCCGGCGGGCTTTCGCGCCGGCAGCGCCGCGGCCGGGATCAAGGGCGGCGGCGCGATCGACCTCGCCCTGCTCGTCTGCGACAGCGACGACGCCGTCAGCGCCGCGCGCTTCACGCGCTCCGGCGTGCTCGCGGCGCCGGTGCTCGTGACGAAGGACGAGACGATCCCGAACGGGCTGCGCGCCGTCGTCGTCAACTCCGGCAACGCGAACGCCGCGACCGGGGCGCAAGGGCTCGAGGCGGCGCGCTCGATGCAGCAGCTCGCGGCGCGTGCGATCGGCGCCGAGCCCGGCGCCGTCGCCGTCGCCTCGACCGGCGTGATCGGCGTGCCGCTGGCGCTCACAAGCCTCGAGCAGGGGATCGCCGCCGCGGCCGCCGCGCTGGAGCCGGCCGGCGACGAGGCGCTCAACGAGGCGATCATGACGACCGACGCGTTCCACAAGCGCGCGTCGCTGCAGGTGCAGCTGCCGTCGGGCACGGTGCGCCTGAGCGCCCAGGCCAAGGGCGCCGGCATGATCGAGCCGGCCTTCGCGACGATGCTCTGCTTCGTGCAGACCGATGCTGCGCTGCGAGCGGAGACGGCGGACCTGCTTCTGAGCGTCTGCATCAAGCGCTCGTTCGATCGCATCTCCGTCGACGGGCAGCTGTCGACGAACGACACCGTGATCCTCATCTGCTCGGGTGCGAGCGGCGTCGACGTGGAGCCCGAGAGCGAGGACGAGCTGCGCTTCGGCGAGGCGCTCGATGCGCTGCTGCGGATGCTCGCGATCCTGATCGTGCGCGACGGCGAGGGCTCCAAGCGGATCGGTCGCGTCATCGTCCGCGGAGGGCACGGCGAGAGCGTCGAGCGCTGCGCGCGGGAGGTCGCCAACTCGCCGCTCGTCAAGACGGCGCTGCACGGTGCCGACCCGAACTGGGGACGGATCGCGCAGGCCGTCGGCGCGGCGATGCCGGGCACCGCGCCGCTGGCGCTCGACATCGCGATCGAGGGGATCACCGTGTGCGCGGGCGGCGTCGCCGTGCCGCACGACGAGGACGCCCTGCGCACGGCTGCCGAGGGCCTCGAGATCGAGTACGAGGTCGGGCTGCCCGGCACGGGCGCGGAGACCGAGGTGCTCTTCTCCGACCTCAGCCACGACTACGTGACGATCAACGCGGAGTACACGACATGAGGGACATCGGGACGCTCCTCGAGGCGCTTCCCTACATCCGCGAGTTCCACGGCCGCACGGTCGTCATCAAGTACGGTGGCGCGGCGATGAGCGACCCCGAGCTGCGCGAGGAGTTCGCGCGCGACGTCGTGCTGCTGAAGTATGTCGGCATGAACCCGGTCGTCGTGCACGGCGGCGGGCCGGACATCACGTCGTACATGGAGCGCCTCGAGATGCCGGTCGAGTTCGTCAGCGGGCTGCGCGTGAGCGACGAGGCGACGGTCGAGATCGTGAAGATGGTGCTCGTAGGCAAGGTGAACAAGGACATCGTCCTGCGTCTCGGGCGCCACGGCCAGCCGGCCGTCGGGCTCTGCGGCGACGACGGGCGGCTGCTGCGGGTGACGCGCAAGGCGGCGCCGTCGGGCGAGGACATCGGCTTCGTCGGTAGCATCGAGCGCGTCAACGCCGACGTCCTGCATCACATCGCACAGGACTACATCCCGGTCATCGCGTCGGTCGGCGCCGACGCCGCAGGGCACTCGTACAACATCAACGCCGACGAGGCCGCGGGCGCGATCGCACGCGAGGTCGGCGCCTACAAGATCGTCTTTTTGACCGACGTCGCGGGCTGGCTGCGCGATCCCGCCGATCCGCTGTCGCGGATCACGCAGGCCGGCGCCGACGAGGTCGAGAGCGCCCTGCCGGCGATCGGCGGCGGCATGCACCCGAAGCTGCAGGCCTGCATCGACGCGATCCACGGCGGCGTCGGCGCCGCGCACATCGTCGACGGCCGCGTCGCGCATTCGCTGCTGCTCGAGCTGTTCACCGACGCCGGCATCGGCACGAAGATCCACCCGGCGATATGACGCTGCACGAGCTGCAGGCGCTCGAGCGCGAGCACGTCGTCGGGGCCTACGCGCGCCAGCCGGTCGAGTTCGTGCGCGGCGCGGGCGCGCGGCTGTGGGATGTCGACGGCGTCGAGTACCTCGACTTCCAGACCGGCCTCGCCGTCACCGCGCTCGGCCACTCGCACCCCGCCGTCGTGGCGGCGATCCAGCAGCAGGCGGCGCGCCTGCTGCACGTCGGCAACCTCTTCTATACCGAGCCCGGGATGCGGCTGGCCAAGCGCCTGTCGGATTCCTCGCTCGGCGGCAAGGTGCATTTCGCCAACTCCGGCACGGAGGCCAACGAGGCGGCGCTGAAGCTCGCGCGCAAGGCCAAGCAGGCCGGCACGATCGTGTCCGTCCAGCGCGGCTTTCACGGGCGCACGTACGGCTCGCTGTCGGCGACGCCGCAGGAATCCAAGCAGGCGCCGTTCGCGCCGCTCGTGCCGGGCTTCGTGGCGGTCGCAGCGACGGCAGAGGCGGTCGCGGGCGCCGTCGACGAGCGCACCGCCGCGGTCATCCTCGAACCGGTGCAGGGCGAGAGCGGGGTCCACGTCCTCGGTGACGAGCTGCTGCAGGCCGCGCGCGCGGCCTGCGACGAGCACGGCGCAGCGCTCATCTTCGACGAGGTCCAGTGCGGCCTCGGGCGCACCGGCACGCTCTGGGCCTACGAGGACTCCGGCGTCGTGCCCGACCTCATGACGTCCGCGAAGGCGCTCGCCGGCGGGCTGCCGATCGGCGCGCTGATCTGCTCGCCGCGCTACGCCGACGGCTTCGCGCCCGGCGAGCACGGCTCGACCTTCGCCGGCGGGCCGGTCGCCTGCAGCGCGGCGCTGGCGGTGCTCGACGTCGTCTCCGACCCCGAGCTGCTCGCACGCGTGCGCACGCTCGGAGCGCGCCTGGCGGAGGGCCTGGCGGCGCTGCCCGGCGTCGTCGAGGTTCGCGGCCGCGGACTCATGCTCGCCTGTGACTTCGCCGCCGGCGGCGCGCCGGAGCTCGTGCGCCGCGCGCTGCTCGAGCAGCGCCTCGTGGCCAACGCGACCGGGACCGCGACGCTGCGGCTGCTGCCGCCGCTGACGATCGGCCGCGACGAGATCGACGACGCGCTGCAACGGCTGCGGGCGCTCCTGTCGCGGGGCTCGCCGCGAGGCGGGGTCGATCCCGGCTGAGCTGAACCTCGCCGCACGTCAGTCTTCGATCCTCACGGTCGGGCGCGCTCGGCGGCTCGCGATGGCTGAGCGCCTGGCGCGCGCCGCACGAACCGGCGTCCGTCAGGCAGCTCTCGGTCCGCGGTGACCCCGCGGGGAGCGATGTCCTCCAGGAACCGGATGTTGCCGGTGGTCGCGTCGAAGTGCATCCCGATCAGGCGCACGCGACCGTCGTCGACCGCGGCCCGGACACCGGGGTAGGTCATCAGGTTGTGCAGCTGCCGGACGACGTTGCCTTCCGACAACCGGTCGTGCGCGGCCATCTCGTCAGCGGGATGGTCGGCGGTGGCGAGGTCCGAGACGTCCGCCAGATCGGCCGACGTCAGCCATTCGCTCAGCAGCGTGCCGCGCATCGCGTCGCCGTCGTTCTGCGCGGCGACGATCGCCTTCATAGCTCCGCAGTCCGAATGTCCGCACACGGTGATCGCCCGCACGCCGAGGACGTCGATGGCGTACTCGATCGCCGCGCCGACGGACGTGTCGGCGGGCGGGACCGGTTCGCGATCACCGTTCGTCGCACGGAGGTACGGTGGGACGAGGTTGCCGACGTTGCGCACGGTGAACAGGTCGCCGGGCCCGCTTCCCGTGATGAGGCTGGGCACGATGCGGGAGTCCGAGCACGTGATGAACAGTTGCGAGGGCCACTGGCCGTGTTGGACCTGCTCGCGCAAAAACGGTGCGATCAGCGGGGCGTACAGCCGCTTGTATTCGCCGACGCCGGTCCGCAGGGTGTCCTCCGGTCCGCCCGGCGACTCCAGCGCTCGTTGCTTGCCGCGCCGGCGCCCCCGCGCGGCCGCCGGAGAGTGGTCGGGCGCCATGTCAGGCTCCGCCGGCGACCGACCGTGCGACCACGGAATCAGCGGATGCGGGGCGGGCTGCTTCGGCTTCCGAGCCGCGATCGGCTCGCCCGCGAGCGCGCCGACGTACCACTCGTCGTGCAGCTCGTAGATCTCGATGGTGCCACCGCGACGGTTGTGGCTGGTGACCCAAGAATGGATCGCCTCGAACGCGGCGTGGTCGAGGTAGTCCACGCTGAGGTGAAGCGACACGTCCGCGCCCTCGGGCACCAGCGACAGCGCCGCGGTCAGCTTGGGAACCGACAGGAACGTCAGCGAGCCCTCCACCGTCACGTCATGGCGGTCGTCGTCGTGTTCGACGTGAACCTCGATCTGGCTCTGGCGGTGCAGCGCCAGCGCCAGCGCCAGCGCGATGCCGACGAGCACGCCTTCGAGTAGCCCCAGGCTCATGACCCCGACCGTCGTCACCGCGTAGGTCGGCAGCTCACGATGCCGGCGCAGGTGGCGGATGTGCGCGAGGTCGAGCAGCCGCGCGCCGACGAGGACGAGCAGCGCCGCCAGGGACGCCAGCGGGATGAGCTCGACGAACCCACCGAGGAAGACGACGAACACGATCACCCACACGCCGTGGAGGATCCCGGAGGCTCGGGTGCGGGCCCCGGCCGCCACGTTGGCGGAGCTGCGCACGATCACCCCCGTGACGGGCAGGCCGCCGAGCAGGCCCGAGCAGGCGTTCGCGGCGCCCTGGCCAACCAGCTCGCGATCCAGGTTGGCTCGTTTGGCTCCGTCGTGCAGCTTGTCGACCGCGATAGCCGACAGCAGCGACTCCAGGCTCGCCACCAGGGCGACCGTGAGGACCGCCGCGGCGATGGCCGCGACGCCGCCGTGGGGCAGCTCGGGCAGGCCGATGCCGGAGAGGATGTCCGCGGGGAGATCGGGCTTGACCACGTTCCAGCCGGTCAGTGCTGCCAGCACGGTGCCCGCCAGCACGGCCGGCAGCGGCGCGGGCACCCGGCCCAGTCCGCCGGGAAGCCGTGGCCAGGCGAGGAGCACCGCCATCGTCACCAAGCCCACCGTGACGTCGGCCGAAGGGCGCTGGACGATCTCGCCCGGAAGGGCGGCCAGATTGGCAAACGCCGACACCTGCGGATCGTCGCCGAGCACGACGTGCAGCTGGGCGAGCACGATCGTCATCCCGATCCCCGCCAGCATGCCGTGCACGACCGACGGCGAGACGGTCAGCGCCGCTCGCGCGACCCGGCTCGCGCCAAGCGCGATCTGCACGACCCCGGCGGCCGCGATGATCGCCCCTGCGGCCTTCCACCCGTAGGTGCCGATCACCCCGGCCATCGTCACGGTCAGGCCCGCAGCCGGCCCGCTGACCTGCAACGACGACCCCCCCAACGAGCCGGCGACGATCCCACCGATGGCGGCGGCGATCAGACCGGATGTCAGCGGGGCGCCCGACGCCAGCGCGATGCCCAGCGACAACGGGACCGCGACCATGAAGACGGTCAGCGAGGCAGGCAGGTCATGCCTGAGCGTCGCTTTGGCCTGCTCCGTCCACCGCTCGCGCGCCGACACCTCGTGGGTCGGACGGCGGGTCACGGCATCATCGCGTGTCGCAGAAGTCGTCATGCGAGCCCTCTCCTTATTGAGCCCCTACACTCCTGGCGCGCCTGCCCCAGGAGGTTCCGGCTCCGCGCCAGCGGTCCGTCAGCCTAACTGCCGTCCAACGGCTCTTCGACGACGTTAACTGTTCGGAAACACAGCAGCCTGGATCGGAAACGCATCAGGCCAGGTCGTGCAGTAATACTGAATTGTGGAGCGCAGTGTAAAAAGATGGTTACCCGTGGTACTGGCCAGTCGTCCGTGGCCATAGAAACACCGCATTGTGGAAGAACCATGTGCAAGGGTCTTTCCATCAGAGACGAGGTGCCCGCGACGTGGCGGATCGCGTGCTCCGCGTCCCGGCGTCTCGGCGTCTCGGCAGGGTGCCGTGCGAGCAGCTGACATGCCGTCGGCGTCACGCACCGGGCCATCGTGCTTGCTGCTCAGAGCGCCGAACGCCCGCGGCTCGTAGGCTTCCACGCTCGATGGCACAGACAACGGAGCAGACACCGCACACCCGTACCGCCTCCTACCTCGCAGAACCGGGCGAGGTCGGCCGCGTCCTGCTGCTGTATTCCGGCGGCCTCGACACGAGCGTCATGCTCAAGTGGATCGCCGACGAGTACGAGGCCGAGGTCGTCACGCTGACCGTCAACCTCGGCCAACCGGGCGAGGACTACGACGTCATCGAGGGCAAGGCGCGCCATATCGGCGCGGTCGAGTGCTTCACCGTCGACGCGCGCGCGGAGTTCGCCCGCGAGTACGTGCTACCGGCGATCAAGGCCAACGCCCTGTACGGTGGCGGCTACCCGCTCTTCACGGCGCTCGGACGCCCGCTGATCGCCAAGCTCGCGGTCGAGTACGCCCGCCGCGCAGGCTGCGACACGATCGCCCACGGCTGTACCGGCAAGGGCAACGACCAGGTGCGCATCGAGGCGACGATCGCGACGCTCGCGCCCGAGCTGAAGGTCATCGCGCCGGTGCGCGGCTGGCAGATGGGACGCGACGAGGAGATCGAGTACGCCCGCCGGCACGGGATTCCCGTCAAGGGCGGGACCGAGGTCGCGCCGTACTCGATCGACGACAACCTGTGGGGACGTTCGTCGGAGGGACGCTGGATCGAGGATCTCACGCACGCGCCCGACGACGACGTCTTCCAGCTCGTCACGCTGCCCGAGCGCGCGCCCGACGAGCCGCAGGTCGTCGAGCTGGGCTTCGAGCAGGGCGTGCCGGTGACGCTCGACGGCGAGCGGCTGGAGCTCGTCGAGCTGCTCGAGCGCGTCGCCGAGATCGGCGCCCGCCACGGGGTCGGGATCGTCGACCACGTCGAGGACCGGATCGTGGGCCTGAAGGTGCGCGACATCTACGAGGTTCCCGCGGCGGCGATCATCCTGCCGGCGCACGCCGAGCTCGAGAAGCTCGTCGGGACGATTCACCAGAACCAGTTCAAGCCGGGCCTCGAGCGCCAGTGGTCCTACCTGGTCTACGCGGGATTGTGGTGGGAGCCGCTGCGCGGCGACCTCGACGCGTTCATGGATCGCGTCAACGAGCAGGTGACGGGGACGATCGGCATCAAGCTCTACAAGGGCTCGGCGCGGGTCGTGACGCGCGCGTCGCCCAACGCGGTCTACGACCAGTCGCTGGCGTCGTTCGGCGAGTCCGGCGGGCTGTTCTCCCAGCAGGCGTCGCCGGGCTTCATCGAGCTGTGGTCGCTGCAGTCGCGGATGGCGTACCGGCTGCGCGCGCATCTGGACGAGGTCGAGGATTCCGCCGAGTCCTAGCGCGCCGGCGCGGGTAGCATCGACCGCATGGGATACAAGATGCTCGGATTCGTCGTATGGCAGGGCGCGCGCTGGTACGCGCGCCGTCGCGTCAGCCAGATGATGCCGTCGCGCCGCATTGCGACGGCGGCGCTCGTGGCAAGCGCGGTGGCAACGGTCGCCGTCGTCGCAGCGACGAAGCGCGACTCGGACTAGCGGGGTCGCTAGCCGCTCTCGAATAGAGCGCCGTGCCTCGTGGCGACGGCAGGCGCCTGCGCGGGCGCATGCGCGTCGTGGACGACGGCAACACCGCGACCGCAATGTGCGGGAACGCCGGCCGGCCCGTCCGCTGCGGCACCTATCCTGATCGCCCGTGACCGCACCCTCCTGCGCCCATCTGCACGTCCATTCCGAGTACTCGCTGCTCGACGGAGCGTGCAAGATCGAGGCGCTCGCCAAGCGCGCCGCGGCGTTCGGGCAGCCGGCGCTGGGGCTGACCGACCACGGCGTCATGAACGGCGCCGTAGAGCACTTCCAGGCCGCCCGCAAGCATCAGATCAAGCCGATCCTCGGCTGTGAGATCTACCTCGTCGACGACCAGACGCAGCGCGGTCGCCACGAGCACAACCACCTGACGCTGCTCGCCGCCACCGACGCCGGCTACCGCAACCTCGTCAAGCTCTCGAGCGCGGGCTTCCTCGCGGGCCTGAACCGCGGCAAGCCGACGGTCGACCTCGGCGTCCTCGAACGCCACGCCGACGGGATCATCGCCCTCAGCGGCTGCCTGGCGTCGCGCTTCTGCCAGCGCCTCGTGGCCGACCGCGAGCGCGACGCCCGCGCCCACGCCGACGACCTGATCGAGGTCTTCGGTCCCGAGGACGTCTACTTCGAGGTCCAGCGCAACGGCCTCGCCGAGCAGGACAAGGCCAACGAGGGGATCGTCCGGATCGCCCGCGAGCTCGGCCGTCCGATCGTCGGCACCGCCGATGTGCACTACCTGCGCAAGGAGGACTACCACCACCACACGGCGCTGCTGTGCGTGCAGACCAAATCGACCTTGCGCGCGCCGAAGATGACGTTCGACACGAACGAGTTCTTCCTGAAGTCCAACGAGGAGATGGCGGACTCGTTCTCCCCCTGGCCGGAGGCGATCGCCTCGACGATCGAGATCGCCGAGCGCTGCAACGTCGGGATCGAGCTCGACAAGCAGCTCATCCCCGCCTATCCGACGCCCGGCGGGGAGGCCGAGCACGACTACCTGCGCGCGCGCGTCGAGGAGGGCCTGCGCACGCGCTACGGCGATCCCGCGCCCGCCGAGGCCCGCGAGCGCATGGAGATGGAGCTCGAGGTCATCCACCGGATGGGCTTTGACGCCTACTTCCTCATCGTCTGGGACTTCATCCGCTACGCGAAGAGCAACGGCATCGCGGTCGGGCCGGGCCGCGGCTCGGCGGCCGGCTCGATCGTCGCCTTCTGCCTGCAGATCACCGACGTCGACCCGCTGCGCTACGACCTGCTCTTCGAGCGCTTCCTCAACCCCGAGCGCGTCTCGATGCCGGACATCGACATCGACTTCTCAGTGCGCGGCCGCGAGCGGGTCATGCGCTACGTCGTCGAGAAGTACGGCCGCGAGTCGGTCGCGCAGATCGTGACGTTCGGCAAGATGTTCCCGCGCGCCGCGACGCGCGACGCGGCGCGCGTGCTCGAGCACGACTACGGCGTGGGAGACAAGCTCGCGAAGCTCATCCCGGACCCGATCATGGGTCGCTCGCCGTCGTTCGAGGACTGCCTGTCGCCCGGCCAGCCGCTGCGGCTCGCCTACGACTCCGACCCGATCGCCAAGCAGATCGTCGACGTCGCGCAGGGCCTCGAGGGGATCGTGCGCAACTCCTCGATCCACGCCGCGGCGGTCGTCATCGCCGAGGGTCCGCTGACCGACGTCGTCCCGCTGCAGCTTGCCGACTCAAACCAGGTCGACGCCGACGGCAACAAGATCTTCAAGATCGTCACGCAGTTCTCGATGAAGCCCGTCGAGCAGCTCGGCCTGCTGAAGATGGACTTCCTCGGCCTGCGCAACCTCGACGTCATCGAGGACGCGCTGGACATCATCGAGCGCTCCAGCGGCGTGCGGCCGGACATGGCGGCGCTGCCGCTCGACGACGAGCGCACGTACGAGATGCTCGCCGCCGGCGACTCGATCGGCGTCTTCCAGTTCGAGTCCGAGGGCATGCAGAAGGCGCTGCGCAACGTGCGCCCGACGGAGTTCGACGACCTCATCGCGCTCAACGCCCTGTACCGCCCGGGCGCGATGGACCAGATCCCGACGTACGCGCGCGGCAAGCGCAATCCCGAGACGATCGAGTTCCCCGACGAGCGCCTGCGCCCGATCACCGAGACGACGAAGGGCGTGATCCTCTACCAGGAGCAGGCGATGCTGATCGCCAAGACGCTCGCCGGCTTCTCGGGCGCGAAGGCCGACGATCTGCGCAAGGCGATCGGCAAGAAGAACCGCGTGGCGATGGCGAAGCTCCAGCCCGAGTTCATCGCCGGCTGCCGCGCGTCGGGCACGAGCGAGCGCGTCATCGAGCAGCTCTGGACGACGAACGAGAAGTCGGCCGACTACTCCTTCAACAAGTCCCACGCCGCCTGCTACGCGCTGATCGCCTATCGCACCGCGTGGCTGAAGGCCAACCACCCCGCCGAGTACATGGCGGCGCTGATCAGCTCTGTCATGTCGACGAAGGACAAGGTCCCGTTCTTCGCGACGCAGGCCGAGCAGATGGGGATCGAGATCCTGCCGCCGGACGTCAACGTCTCCGACCACGACTTCGTCGTCTTCGAGGGCAACATCCGCTTCGGCCTCGACGCCGTCAAGGGCGTCGGCTATGCCGCGGTCGAGGCGATCAAGGCCGCGCGTGCCGAGCGGCCGTTCGAGTCGCTGTGGGACTTCTGCGCCCGCGTCGACGCCCGCGCGGTCAACAAGACGGCGATCGAGGCGCTCATCAAGTGCGGCGCCTTCGGCTCCACCGGGGCGTCGCGCAAGGGCATGCTCGCGGTGCTTCCGCAGGCGCAGGGCGCGGGCCAGAAGGCCCAGCAGGACGCCGAGATCGGCCAGGGCTCGATCTTCGACGGCTTCGACTGGGGCGACGGCAACGGCGGCACCGACGGCGCGAGCGCCGCGGCCGCGTTCGCCGCGCCGCAGCACCCGCCGATCCCGGCCGAGGAGTTCGAGCAGCCCGAGCTGCTGGTGATCGAGAAGGAGTCGATCGGCCTGTTCATCTCCGCGCATCCGCTCAAGCAGGTGCGCGAGGCGCTGCGCGAGCGCGTCGACTGCCCGCTCGCCGACCTGCACGCACGCAAGGACAAGGACTGGGTCAACGCCGGCGGGATCATCACCGCGGCGAAGAAGATCCGCACCCGCAGCGGCGATCCGATGATGTTCGCGACGCTCGACGACCTCGAGGGCTCGGTCGAGATCCTCGTCTTCGGCAAGGCGCTGGCCGAGTACGAGGGCGCGCTCGGCGTCGACTCCGTCGTGCTCGTGCGCGGCCGCGTCGACCACAAGGACGCCGACAAGACCTGCCTCGTCGTGCAGACCGTCGAGGCCTTCGAGCCGACGGCCGACGAGGTCGCGCAGGCCAGGTCCGCCGCCGCGACGCGCCACGTCGGGCCGCTGCCGCTGCACGTGCGCGTCGACGCCGCGGGGCTGCCCGCCTCGATCATCGACGACCTCAAGAGCCTGCTCGCGAACTACCCCGGCGACTCGGAGGTCGTGCTCGAGGTGCAGATGAGCTCGGGCGACCCGCGCCGGCTGAAGCTCGGCTCGTCCTACAAGGTCGCGACGACGCCCACGCTGCGCGCCGAGCTCGAGCAGGTGCTCGGGCCCGCGGCGCTCGCCGTCTGACGCGCGTCCAGCCTCACGATCGGGGCGGCGCGCCTACGTGTCGACGCTCGGCGGCGTGACCGGCTTGCGGCCGGGCTTCTCGTCGAGCTCGCGCGAGCGCAGGACGAGGCCGACGCCGGCGAAGACCGCGACGAGCACCGCCACGGCGAGCAACGCGACGGTGATCGGCGAGTCCGGCAGCGCCAGCCACAGGCCGAGGGCGATCACGGGCAGGGCGACCATGACCAACGCCTGCCGGAACGGCAGGGGCGGGCGCTCGGGCAGGTCGTAGTCCTCTCGAAGTTGTGTCATGACCTTGCGCGTACCCGGCAGCGGCCGATCGCTAGCCCGTCGATGCACCGAACCGGTATTCCTGTACGCGTGAGCGACGCCCCGGACAGCACGCGCCCTGCGCGCAGGCGAGCCGCCGGCTCGCTCGCGCTGGCCTGGTCGCTGGCCCTCGTTCCGATTGCCCTCAGCGGGATCGGCGTCGATGTCCCGGACGGCGTGCGCGTTGCGCTGTGGGCGCTGTTCGCCGTCGCGTTCGTCGTGTGGCTCGTCGCGCGCAGGCGCGAACGTCGCGAACATCGCGGCACACCACCCGGGTAGGAACGCGAGCGAGGGCGGCCGGTGGGCCGCCCTCGCGTGCTCGGCGTGGACCGCGCGCCGATCAGCCGGCGCGGACGGTGCGCGTCGACGACGTACGGGAGGCGAGCACGTCATTGCCGAGGAACTGCGCCCGCACACGCAGGCGGCCCGCGCGCCCGGTCACCGTCGTCGAGTAGGTGCAGTTGCGGCGCAGGTTCGTCCGGCGCGTCGACACGGTTCCCGCGCCTCGCCTGACCCGCACCGACACGATTCCCCCCGTGCAGCCCTGAGCCTGCGTCACGCCGGTCGGCCGCGAGAGCGTGCCGCTCGCACGGAAGCGGTAGGGCGCACGCCGGTCGCGCGCCGGCGTGACACGCGCCGACAGCTGCCGCGGCGTGAACCGCGAGACGCGCACGGGACGGATCGCCGTCGCGGTCTGCCCCGCGGTGTCCGTGGCGATCGCGACGAGCGTGTCAGAGCCGACGTCGTCGCCACGCGGTAGGTAGGCGATCGCATACGGCGCGGCGGCGTCGCTGCCGACGAGCCGTCCGTCGTCGAAGAGCCGCACCGTAGCGATGCCGTGATCGTCGAGCGCCGAGAACGTCACGTTCGTGCCGCTCGGAGGCACCCGCGCGTTCACCGCGGGCGTCAGGAACGTGAGCGCGGGCGCCCGGTCCTCCGGCACGTCGTTGGCATTGCCCGCGTTGGCACGGTCGACGGTCTCGCAGCCGGAGACGCTGTCCAGCGTGTCGACGATGGCCGTGTCGGTGCCCTCGTCGCAGGACACCCGGTCGGCGAAGCCGTCGCGGGAACGGAGGACGTCGCTACCTGGGCCGCCCGCGAGCGTGTCGTTTCCGGCGCCGCCGTCGATCGTGTCCGTTCCATCCCCGCCTTGGAGGTTGTTCGGCGCGGCGCCACCGACGAGCGTGACCGGCTCGAGCTGGGAGACGAAGACGTCCTCGATGTCTGCGCCGAAGTTGTCACCCTCGCCCGCGGCGCCGTCGTTGGCGACGCCGTCGAACGTGATGGCGGTGGCAACGCCCGTGAAGATGCCGACTTCATCGAAGCCATCGCCGCCCACATAGGTGTCGGCACCGGCCTCCATTGCGAAGAAGTCGTTGTTCGCGCCGCCACGCAGCGTGTCGTTTCCAGCGCCGCCGGCCTGGGTCGTGAGGAACGACACGCCGGTCAGCGTCGTCTGGTCGTTGAGATCACCGAGGTCGATGCTCAGGAAGGTGGGCAGCACGGCGGTGCAGACCACATCGCCGGCCGAGGGAGCGCAGGCGGGATTGGAGGTCGTGATCGAGATGTCTTCGTCGAAGACCACCGTCAGACCCGTCTGCGTCACGCGCAGGTTATTGGTCTCACCAGCGCCGGCGTTGTACTCGAGGGCGGTGCCGTCTGCGCCGTCGACGCTCGCTCCCATGGCGGGGGCGGCGCTCGCGCCGAGCGCGACGCCCACAGCCAGCATGATCAGCAGCTTTGACCTACGGTTGCGACGCTGTGCTGGTGAGCCCACCTTGATCCTCCTTTGACTTGTCTGACGGTGACGCGGAGCATGCCACGACGGTTGTGAGCGTAACCGACGCCAAACGGGCGTGGATTAATGGCTCTCCGTGGGTATTCGGGGGTGGATTTCATGCGATCGGCTCGTGCGGGAGGCTGAGGTTGATCGGGCCGCAGGTGAGGTGGATGAGCGCGAGCGCGGCGCGGGCTGAGTGGAAGCCGTA
>Ga0136617_10001584_pt1 | contig 20158 bp, 17 predicted proteins | sample AntDrymUQ3222106_2_FD_129672 | JGI IMG/M metagenome (GOLD analysis project Ga0136617, IMG submission 129672) | Polar desert sand microbial communities from Dry Valleys, Antarctica - metaG UQ322 (21.06) | ecosystem: Environmental > Terrestrial > Soil > Desert | place: Antarctica: Dry Valley...
AGCGACCGTACCCCAGCCCCGAGTTCCGCAGTTGTGAGGCACATGGGCACGCAGAATAGTGCGTTTGAGCAGGGGTTTTGGTCCGTTGATCGGGTTCGGGGCGTGTGTCTACAGGGTTCGGGCTATTCGGCGGGGCTGGTGGCCGGCGCGAAGTCGTAGAAGCGCGGCGGTTCGGGCAGGTCGAGCGCCTTGAGGATCTGGCGCTGGCGCTGGGTGAGCTCGGTGCGTTGGGAGACGGTGCCCTGGCTGGTGGCGAGCGTGACGAGGTGCATGCGGTCCAGTTCGTTGCGGATGTTGCGCCAGCTGTCGCTGGCTTCGGTCTCGGCGACGCGCAGCAGCAGCAGCGCCAGCCAGCAGATCTGGACGTGCGACTGGATGCGGTCCTCGCGGCGGTGGTAGACGGGGCGCAGGTCGATCGTGGACTTCATGTCGCGCCAGCCGCGCTCGGCTTCGTAGAGCGCCTTGTAGCCGAGCGCGATGTCGGTCGCTGAGAGGCTCTCGTCGCTGGTGCGCAGCAGGAACTTGCCGTCCAGCTTGGCTTCCTTGGCGACGGCGCCACGGTCGATGCGCAGTTTGCCGGTCGGCGTCTGGCGCAACAGGCGCTTGAACGCGGGCTTGGTTGAGAGCGCGCCGTAGAGCTCGCGGCGCTTGGCCGCGGTGAGCGTGTCGGTGGCGGCGATCTGGTCGGTCAGGCGGGCGAGGATCTGCTCGCGGATCGTGCGGTCGCGCTCGGCGCGGTCGGGGTTGTGGCAGATCACGAAGCGGTCGCGCATGGTGCCGTCATCGACGCGCACCTGCTTGACGCGGAGGTTGCCCTCGACGACGTGGTAGCGGCCCTGGCGGGCGAGCGCGGCGCCCGCTTCCTTGCTGTCGGAGCGCAGCTTCTCGCCGACGATGTAGTGCCCGCCGCCGCGTTGTAGGTAGCGGCGGTTGCGCTCGCTGGTGAAGCCGCGGTCCAGCACCCAGATCACCCTGGCGAGGTTCCAGCCGCGCAGGTCGTCGCGGACCTTGCGGATGATCTGCTGGTCAGACGCGTTGCCCGCGAACGTCCACACCCGCACCGGGATCCCGCGGCGCGTGACGGCGATCCCGACGACGACCTGCGGCAGGTCGGGGCGGTGATCCTTGCTGTGCTTGGAGTACGCACGGCGCCCTTGCTCTTGCAGGCCGGGCTCGACCGCCTCGTCGCTGTCATCGGCGTCAGCGTCGGTGTCGGCGCCTTGCAGCTCGTCGGGCAGCCGATCGGTCTGCCAGTACGTCGAGCTGGTGTCAAAGAACAGCAGGTCGACCTCGAGATCCAGCAGGCTCGGGACACTGAAGAACACCCGTTCTTGCAGCGCGGGCAGCGCGTCGTTCAGGAAGTCCATCGCGCGGTAGCAGGCGTCATCGCCAACCTCCTCGAGCCCTTGCACGAACGCCCGCTCGGCGACCCAGTCGCAGCCGGCGAGCTTGGACAGCGGCTTGACCGACAGGCGATTTGAGACCATCGCGAAGATCGTGCGCTCGACCGCTTGGGCCTCCAGGCGCCTGCCACCGGCGGCCGCGACGATCGCCTCACCGATCCCCAGGCGCTCCCACAGCCGGTCGGCCAGCCAAACCGAGCCCATCGCCCGCGAGTCCAGCACGCTGACCTCACCAGCGGCGGTCGCCGCGACCGCGTCGGCCGGATCGAGGAAGCGACTGATCGAACGCACCAGCCGCGCCAGCGCCTCACGATCGATCTCGTCGGCGCGTCCGAAGCGATGGATGATCCGCGCGCGCGGCACCCCGGTCTCGCGATCGCGCTCGTTCTGCGCCAGCGCCAGGTAGGACACCGCGCTGCCGTCCGCGTTACGGCGCTTGGTCTCGCGCAGGTACATGCACCTACAAGACTAGCCGCCAGCCCCCGCCAGCACAAGCGACTAGCAGCTACTCGTGTGCCTACAACTTTTCAGCTCTGCGGCAACCCAACCCCCCGCTTTCCAGGGAAAACGCAATGAAACCCGCCCCCGATGCCTACGAACTGCGGAAGTCCGGCCAGCCGCTCGATGTCGCTGGCGGGCGCGCGGCGGCCTCGCCCAGGCAGTTCCGGATCGATGACGGCGCGATCCGGCGCCCGTGGAGCCGCTCGGCGCGCTGGATGGCCTCTGGTGGCCGCAGCGGTTGATTGGCCTCCCGCGAGTACGGCAAGCACGACCTCGTAGACCCAGCCTGGCCGTTGCCGCAACGGTTCCTGGGCCACGGGCTGTTGGCGCGCATTGCCGCGCTGGATCGCCGCCGCGACCTTGGTCATTCGCCGAAGCTCACCCCCGGCTTCAGGGTTCGAACATGCGCCCGCCAGCTGTACTGCCGACGGCCTCGTGATCCAGGGCCGTTCGCGCCTCTGTGCGGTGGGTGGGTTGTCGAGGCGCCCGGATCCGATCGCGCCTCCTCCTCGAGGACGCGATCACTCTGGTCTACCACCCGCTGGGCTGCCTCGACCGCCTGTCGACGAACCACTACCCGATGCGTGCTCGGCGGTCTCGGCAGCGGCGCGGAGTCAGAAGGCTCGCCCTGTGCAAGGACGCGCTGTTCGCCAACCAGCCGCAGGAGGGTGACCCGGGCCTCGACGACAACGAGCTGGCCGAGCTCGGCCGGCCGTCGGGCCTCGACCTCGAGAACCCGCCGGGATCGACGAGACGCAGTTCGCGAACCCCGAGACGATCGAGTCAGCGGTTCTCGAGCAGGGGTCCTGAGCGCGGCCAGCGGCGCCGCGCGCGGCCGCGAGCGCCGGTTCGGGGCCGCGGCGGTCATCATCCGGCAGGAGCCGGTGCTGAGTCCGCGGGGCGTGGCGCGCCGCACCAACGGCTGCGTGGTCGCCTGTTCGCCGCCCCACGGAAGCGCTGAGATCCTCGAGGTCAGTATGTCCTCAACGACCTCATGTCCGCTGATGCGACCGGCGACCTCACGTTCGGCGCGACGCTCAATACACCGGTTTCCTACGATAGATGTGCAAGTGCACTAGTCACTCGAATTGGTGCGCTGTAGCGTCGGCGGATCCGATACCGCAAGCCGTTGCGATCACGCGTCGAGTAGGAGGAACCATTGTGCCCCGCCTGATCCACGGAAGCCTCGTCACCACGAAAGGCATCCGGAGCGCCCGTACAGGGCTCGAGAGCAGTTTCACGGACGTCGAGTTGGCCTTCGCCGTCTCGTCGCCCGTCGATGCACAGGATTTCGACTTTCTGTTTCCGACGCTGCAAGCAGACCCTGCCAACCTGCTGCCCGAGTCATCCGATACCCCCGATCACCTCAAACGGTTGGGGCAAAGCTTGGAAGCCACCGGCGATGACCCGGCCGACGACGCTGAGCTGCCCGCGGCGTACACCTACTTCGGCCAATTCGTCGACCACGACGTGACCTTCGAAGTGCATCCGGCTGATCTTCCCCCTTCGGCCTCTGGGTCCGTCGCGGACCTCGTCGCGCCCGAGATGGCCCCGCTGTCGCTGGCCGAGATTCGCAATGTGCTGCGCAACTTCCGTACCGCGACGCTCGACCTCGACAGCGTCTACGGCCTGCCTGCGCCGCTCGATCCCAACGACGGCGCGAAGCTGCTCGTCGGGGACGTGACCCCCTTCGTCGACCCTCCCAACCGACCGCCGCCGTTCCAGCTTCCGCCGGGGAAGGGGCTCGACAACGACCTTCCGCGCGAGCCGCCCAGCGACAACGGCCTGCACGATCGCGCTGCTCTGACCGGCGATCCACGCAACGACGAGAACCTGATCCTGGCGCAGTTGCACGTCGCGTTTCTGAAGGCCCACAACGCGCTGGTGGACGAGGGCCTGGGATTTCAACAGGCGCGGCGAGTGTTGCGCCAGCACTACCAGCACATCGTGATCCACGACTTCCTCAAGCGCGTCGTCGATCCCGACATCGTCGACGACATCCTCGTGCACGGAAACCGCTGGTACAACGGGCTCAGCGAGCCGTCGTTCATGCCGCTGGAGTTCGCCGTCGCGTGCTACCGCTTCGGCCACACCCTCATCCGAAACAACTATGACTTCAACATCAACTTCAACAGGAGCGGCGGGTCGGACGGGGCGACCCTCGATCTGCTGTTCACGTTCACGGCCTTGAGCGGCGAACTGGGCTTTGCAGGCGGCAGCGAGACGCTGCCGGAGAACTGGATCATCGAATGGGAGAACTTCTTCGACGGCGAGGAGCCGGCAAAGAGCAAGGCCCGCCGGTTTGACACCAAGCTGGCAGCGCCGGGGTTGTTTGACCTGCGCAACCTCGAGGGCGAGACGGAGACCCCGGACCACGGGCAGCGCTTGGCCGTGCGCAACCTGCTGCGCGGCTATCGCCTGCGCTTGCCCACGGGGCAGGCCCTCGCACACTTTCTCGGCATCGAGGCGCTTACGCCCGAGGAGATCGAGGCGGCGGCGGCAAGCGCAGCTGAGGTCGAGGCTCTCCGCGCCGGCGGGTTCACCGAGCGCACGCCACTCTGGTACTACATGCTCGCCGAAGCCGGCCATGGCGGCGGCGAGCATCTGGGGCCGGTTGGCGGCACGGTCGTCGCCGAGGTCCTGATCGGCCTCGTCCGGCGCAGCCAGGACTCGATCCTGCGATCGGCAGGTTGGACCCCATCGCTGCCCAGCGCCGAGACCGGGCGCTTCGAGCTGGCCGACCTGCTGCGGTTCGCCGGCGTGCTGCCCGACGCCCCGCCAACGCGGACCTACACCGTCAAACCGGATGACACGCTGTCGGGCATCGCGCAAGAACAGCTCGGCGACGCAGATCGCTGGCCGGAGATCTTCGTGCTCAACCGCGCCAGCATCCGCGATCCCGACCGCATCTTCCCGGGCCAGATCCTGATCTTGCCGAGCGGGCCGCCGATGCAGCCCCCGCCGCGGATCTACATCGTGCAGCCAGGCGACACGCTGTCGGGCATCGCGCGCGACGAGCTCGGCGACGCGAACCGCTGGCCGGAGATCTTCGCGCTCAACGGCGACGTCATCAGCAACCCAAACCGGATCACGCCTGGCCAGGTGCTCGTCTTGCCAGCCTGAACGCCCAGGCCACCGCCGAAGCGGTCTTCCGCGGGATCCCGCCTCGTCCGTTCGCGTCTCAGCGGATGTCGAGCTGTGCCTCCCACGCCTTGATCTGGCGGTGGTCGGCGCCGAGCACGTCCGCGTCCGTCGAGGCGAGGATGACGCACGCGAGAAGGCTGAAGATGTCCCTGGTTGCGGGCACGCGGTCGCCGGTGCGATACGGACGGTGCTGGGCCTGGTAGGAGCTCAGCGACGTGACCCCGTCGAGGATCTCCGCGTTGCGCCAGACGCCTGCCCGCGGCGCTGACACGAAGACGGCGCGGAGGTGCTTGACGAGCTCGTAGCCGGGCTTGAACTCGCCGCGCGCGCGGTGCGCGACGGTACGCTTGATGTGGTTGTCGCCGGTCGCCACCTCGCAGATGTGCTGATGCCCGCCGCCGGCCGGCCGCGATCCGATCTCGATCAGGCGGGGGCCGCGCGGCGTGAGCATCACCTCTGTGTGGCCGCAGCCGTTGCGAACGCCGACCGCGTCGAGCACCTGCCGCGTATAGGGCCACACGGCCTGGACATCAGGATCGTCGGGCGCGAGGAACTCGACGCAGTCATAGATGCCGATGCGGTCCTCGAACTGGCGCTTCGTGTAGCGGCAGACGTCCACCAGGCCGTGCCTACCGTCGACCGAGTACGTGTCGACGAGCAGTTCGGTGCCCTCCGCGTACTCGGACACGAGCACCGCCGCATTGGTCTCCTTGAGCGCGTTGACCGAGCCAAGGATCGCGTCGAACGCCGGGCGCCAGTCCGCCGCGGCGGGCACGAGGTGAACGTTGTCGCCACCGGCGCTGCGCGGTGGTTTGAGCACGATCGGCGCGGACTCGAGCCCGGTCTGACGCAGCCAGTTCGCGATCTGCGCGGGATCGTCGGTGCAGAGCTGGCGCAGGTGCGGGACGCCGGCACCCGCAAGCGCCCGGGCCATCGCCCACTTGTCGCGCCGCGCGGCGCCCAGGTCGTGCCGGTTGCCACTGCCGGGCGCGACGAGCTCGACGAGCGCGTCCGCGAGCTCGACGCCGGTCTCGGCGCCGGGGACGAGGTACCGCGGCTCGTAGGCACGCAGCTCCGACGCGAGCCCGTCGAGGTCGCCCGCGAAGACGTGGACGTGGTCGAAGTGCTCCGGATGCCAGGTCGACGCAGCGAACGGCTCGGCCGCGCTCAGCACGGCGATCGGAGCGCAGCCGGCCTCGCGGAAGGCCTGCGGGTAGTCCTGGCCCGTGGCGACGGGATCGACGATCACGGCGTAGCGCGTCATGCCGCCGCTCCCGCCGTGGCCGGAGCGCCGACCGTTAGTTAGCCGCAGCGCCGCCTCGGCGGCGTCCAGCGCAGTGCCGGTCTCAGACGTCGTCTCGGTCACGACCGCCGCATACGCGATCCGTCCCCACAGCGTGCCCTTCGGCGGCGGCGAGACGGTCGCGCCGATCGCTGCGGTCGCGACGGCCACATCGATCGCCGGCGGCAGCCGCGTGCCGTCGAAGCGCACGTCCTCCACCACGGTGTCGTCCTCGTCGACGTAGAAGAAGCGCACCCCGGCGACGAGCGTGCGGTGGGCGCGAACGTCGGGCACCCGTCCGCAGGCGACGGCCGCCGCGGCCAACCCGGGATCGATGCCGCTGGCGCGCATGCCGAGGTACGGGATGAGGTCGCCGCCGAGTCGCGCGTTGACCTCGATCACCTTCGGCCCGCGCGCCGAGAGCTTGAGCTCGACGTGCGTCATTCCGTCGCTGAAGCCGAGTGCGCGGTGCGTGGCCCGCAGGATTGCGTCGATCTGCGGGTCGAGCAGGAGCGGGTCGGCTGCGTCGACGGTGTGGCCGATCTCCTCGAAGTACGGCGCGTAGCCAACCGTTTTTCGCGCGACGAACATCGGCCACACCAGACCCCCGCTCACCGCGCAGTCGATGCTGATCTCCGGTCCGTCGGCGTACTCCTCGACGAGCACCGGGGCGTCGTAGCGCGGCGCCCCGGGAACTGTGGTGTCGCGTGCGAACGCGAACTGCGCCTCGAGCTCGGCGGGCGTGTGCACCTTGACGACGCCGAGGCTTGCCGCCAGCGCTCGCGGCTTCAGGACGACCGGATAGCCGATCTGCTCGCCGGTCGCCAACGCCTGCTCGACGGAGCTGACGAGCACCGACTGCGGTTGCGGCACCGCGCCGGCGGCCAGCGCGGTACGCGTCAGGTGCTTGTCGCGACAGCGCAGGATCATGTCCGGGTCGCCGCCGGGCAGGCCGAGCGCGGCGGCGACCCCCGCGGTCTGAAGGATCAGTGCCTCGTCCCAGCACAGCACGCCCTCGACCGGCCAGCGGGCATGCAGCTCACGCGCGGCGACGCACAGCGCGTGCGCGTCGTGCGTGTTCTCCAGAACGGTCCAGCCGGTGGCGTACTCCTGCTCCCAGGTCGGATCGGCCGGCAGGAACAGGTGAATCCGGTAGCGCGTGGCGATCGATCGCAGGAGGTACTCGCGGTACAGCCGCGGTCCGGTCGTGATCAGCAGCAGCGCGGGCCGGTCGTCGGGGGCGCAGCTCACAGGGCGGCTCATGCGGGCACCTCCTCGATCTGCGAGACCCCGGTCGTTCCGTCGCAGCGCTGCCAGCGCTCGGTGAGTCGCAGGCGGCCGTCGGGCAGCAGGCTGGGCTTGCTCACGCAGCGTCCGGCCAGGACCCGGCCGTCGGCGGTGACCTGGCAGTACGCCGCGTCGATCGTGCCGTCTGCAGCGCGACGGCCGACGAGCCGGCCGGCGCGCACGTGCGCGCCGGCGAACTCGGCCGACACGAGATCGCCGTCTTGTGAGTAGCGGCCGGTCGGCGGCTCGCCGGTGCCCTGGAAGTCGACCGCCATGAAGACCCGCCCGTCGTAGTGGACCGCGCTCAGCTCCATGAGATTGGGCTCAGCTCGTCGTTGATCTCAAACAGCGCCCGGCCGAACATCGAGTTGAGCACGATCGCCGAGCGCACCGGCAGCAGCGTGAGGTTCGCGTCGGGGATCCCGTGACTCATGCGGCCACGGTTCAGCGCGTAGATGCGGTGGCCGTTGCGGCCCGCCCAGCGCACCGAGTAGTCGCGGTCGACGATCATCTCGCCGTCCTCGTCGGTCTCGATCCGGGCGCGCAGGTCCTCGTCGAAGGGCACCTCGACGGTCTCGCGGCCGGTCGCGATGACGGCGTGCTGCACGCGGTGCTGCTCGACGCCCTGGGTCGTCGAGCAGCGCAACACGAGCTGATCGCCTTCCATCTCGCCGCTCATGACATCGCGGCCCGGGAGCAGCGAGGCGGGGAAGCGTCCCAGCTCGAGCATGCCGTCGTAGTTGGCCTGGTAGAGCTGGCGCAGCGCGCCCGGGGTCGTGGCCTCGGCCGTCGGGTTCTGCTCGACGACGAGCCGGCGCCGCGTCGCGCGGGGCAGGTCCTGCAGGAAGCGCTGGTGCGCGGGGCGGTAGAACTCGTTGGCGGCGGGCGAGTCGTCGATCGTCGGAAACCACTGGCGCCGTCCCAGCCAGCGGATGTCGGTCATCCCCGCGTTCATGAGGTTCACCACGCACTCCAGTCCGGTCTGCCCGCCGCCGACGACCGCGACGGGAGCGTTCGCGTCCCGCGCGAGATCGCCGAGGTGCAGGCGCAGGTCGTCGGCGAGGAAGGCGCGCTCGCGCGGCAGCCCGTCGAGTCCGGCGGGGATCGACGGCCGCGTGCCGACGCCGACGACGACGTGCTCCGAGCGCGCAAGCGGACGGTCGCCCGAATGCACGACGAAGCCGTCGTCGGCAAGCGAGATGCGGTCGATCGTCACCCCGTAGTGGATGTTGTCGATCTGCCCCGACGCCCAGGTGAGGTAGTTCATGTACTCGCGGCGCGGGATGAAGTCGAACTGTGCGTGCAGCAGCGCGAACAGGCGGCCGGTGGTCACGAGGTAGTTGAGGAACGTGAGCTTGTGCGTCGGGTCGACGATCGACACGAGGTCCTTCAGCCACGATGTCTGCATGCGCACGCCGGAGTGCAGCAGCGTGTCGTGCCAGGTCGGCCCCGGCTGCTTGTCGAACAGCGCGATGCGCTCGTCGGTCGCCGACTCGTGGAGGGCGGCGAGGCTGAGATTCGCCGGCCCCGCTCCGACACCGATCGCGTGGAATGACGGCAGCTCGCGCAGCGCGGGGGACAGGCTCGCGGTCGCCGAGATCGTCGTGGTTGCCATGACTCGTTTCACTCTCCGTGCATGCTGGGTTGAAGTTGGCGTGCGCCGAGCAGCTGCTCGGCGCCCTCGCGGCTGGCGGCAAGCGCGGTCTTGACCGATCCGCCCGAGCCTCCGGTGAACGTCCATATGACGCTGGGCGCGCCGGCGACCGGCCGCAGCGCGAGGACGGGCGGGTCGCAATAGCAATCGGTCGCGTTGACCGTCGCGAGTGCGCGGCCGAGCAACAGCCAGGGCATGCGCGCCCGGGCGATCTGTACCGCCGTCGTGTGCAGCGATGCGGTCGGGGCGCGACGACCGGGCGCCACGTCCCACTCGTCGGTCGCCAGGCCGAGCATGAGCTGCCCGTCGGCCGTGGGCCTGCCGTACAGGCCCGACGTCTCGTCGCCGAACGGCATCGGCCGACGGCCGCGAACGGCGTAGGTGGCGCACTGGATCGACTTCGTGCGCAGCCCCGTCGACGGGAGGCCGCTGGCGGACAGCACGCCGGGCGTCCACGCGCCGGTAGCGAGGACCGCGACATCGTGGGTCCGCGGCCGGCCGTTGCTCGAGGCGCTCACGGTCCCGTCGGCGTGCACGACGACGGCGCTCGCCGCCGCGCATACGACGCGGACGTTGGTGCGGCTCGCCAGGTCGGCGAGCACCGCCCAGCGCAGCGCGGCTGCGCTGACGCAGCCTGCCCGCCGCTCGAAAACGCCGACCGTTCCCACGGGCAGATCGGCCCAGTCCATGTCCGCGAGCTCGGAGCCGTCGATGAGTTGGGCGGATCCGGGGAGCCGCCGGTCGATCTCGTGCAGCTCGGCCCGAAGGGCGTCGTCGCCCGCGCGCAGGGTCAGGGCACCGGTCTCGCGGTAGCGCGACCAGGTGCGCAGCACGGTGCTCGACTGCAGCTCGTCGAGGCTCTCCACGGCGAGACGGCGCCCTTCGGGGTGGCGCTCGTACGCGCGCACGACGCCCCCCGACAGTGTCGTCGCGTCCGCGCGGCCGTCCTCGCCGAGCAGGAGCTCGACGTGCTCGACGTCGCGGCGCTGAGCCAGTCGCCACGCCAGCAGCGTGCCGGCGATCCCGCCTCCTGCGATGCAGACGCGCATGGCGGCTAGGCAGCCTTGAGCCGGACGGTCGCGGCGGCGGCGCGTGTTCCGACGCCCGTGAGCGCCGGCAGGACCGGGCCGATCTCACCGCCGGACGCGAGCAGCGACAGCATGCTGCGCACGGCGAGCGCGGGATCGAAGCCGACGAGCTCGAGCGCCTGCTCTCCGCGAGACCGCTCGGTGGCCGCGAGCTGCGCTGGTAGCACCGCCGAAGCGTCCGGACGGCCGTACAGCAGCGGACGCACGTGCTCGCGAAAGGCCTCGAACGAGGCGCGCGTGAAGTCCGTCGCCCGAGCATCGGGCCGGTCCCAGGCGAGGAACAGCCGGACGATCGCCGGATCCTCCTCGGCGAGGAACTCGTGCGCCCAGATCGCGTGGTTGCGGCTCGTCGAGAACTTCGCTCCCTCGAGTGTGTAGAACTCGTTGACGATCAGGCCGCGCAGCGGCAGCGGATCGACGCCGGCGGCCGCGAACATGGCCGGCCAGAAGACCGCGAAGTAGAAGGTGTTGTCGATGCCGTGGAACTGCCACAGCTCGTCGATCTCTCGCTGCCACGTGGCGACGCATGCGTCGAGTGTCGTCGCGCCCGGCTCGACCGCCTGTGCGGAGCCGTAGAGCCAGGCCATGGCGCCTTCGGCGTAGACGTCGATGCGCATGCCGTCCAGCGGGCCCGTGCCCTCGATCCCCCAGTTGGTCGGGTAGGCGAGCGGGACTTCTGGCAGCCCGACGGCGAGGTAGTGCGCGATGAGGTCGCGCACGCGGCTTGACAGCTCCGCGCGCAGCCACATCGCCGTGAGCTGCTCGCGGAAGTCGTCGATGCGCAGCACCGGGACGGTTGCCGTGAACGCGACGGCCTCACCGCTGCAGCGGTCGCAGTGCGGGTCGATCAACGTCTGGGCGGAGGTGAAGCCCCCGCAGCCCTCGCAGGAGCCTCCGCTGGAGGCGCTGCCGCAGGACGCGCACGTGCCTGCGACGTAGGCGTGGTGAAGCGTGCGCCGGCAGTCCGCGCACGCATGCAGCGTCATCTCGCGAACCGGCAGCATGCCGCGCTGCACCATGTCGGCGAGCATGCCGGTGACTGCGCGGCGGTAGCTGGGCTCCTGCGGGTCGACAAAGGTGTCGTAGTCGATGTGGCCGCGGTGAAACGCCTGCAGGATCTCGCCGCGATACCGCGCGATCATCTGCTCGGCGTCGAGTCCTTCGTTCTCGGCCATCGTCGGGATGAAGTTCTGGCTGACGTCGAGTCCCGCCGTGACGACCACCCGATCGCCGCGCGCCTTCGCCGCGCGACCGGCGATGTCGGCAGCGAGATACGGACCGCACAGGTGCCCGACGTGCAGCGGGCCGTTCGCCGTGGGCGGCGTGATCGTGATGACGGTGACAGCGCGGTCAGGCACGAGCGGCCTGCCCTTCGAACGCGGTCGCAGCGTCCTCGCCCGGCATCCAGTAGGCGCTGAACACGACCAGCGGCTGATCCGTCGAGTGGTTGCGGACCGTGTGGTCCTCGTCGCTCTCGAGCAGGAACGCCGTGCCCGGCTGCACCGCGGCGCTGTCATCGCCGGCGCGCAGGACGCCGGAGCCGCTGACGACGATCGACAGCTCGGGCTCGGGATGGGAGTGAACCGGGGTGCTCGAGCCGGGCGGCACGACATACCACATGGCATCGAAGGGCATGAGGTCGCCGAGCCCGTACTGCTCCCACCGGGCCACCTCGATGTCGCCTATCGCATTCGTGTCAGCTGTCGTGTTGTCAAACGTGCGCATATCTGCCTCGCTCAGTAAAAGTTGGAACGCAAGACCAGAGCGCCGCCCGGCCTCGTAGATACACGCCCTGCGAGTTCTTCTCCCGGATTCCGCACGCTCTGTGAGATCTCTCACGCAGATGAGTCATGTGTATCTGTAAGTCCAAACGCTGCTCATTGCCTGCGAGCGCTACAACTCCGGGCCGACCCGCGGCCGGGGCGCACGACGCCGGTGGTGACATGCAAGGCCCCAGAGCAACCAGACGCACGACCGGCCCGAGCGCGGCGGGTGCTGTGGCGCCGGGGGTGCTCGCCAGCTTGCGCGAGACGGGACCCGCGGTTCGCTGGCTGCTGTGCTGCGTGTTCGTCAATCAGCTCGGCGCGTTCGTGCAGGTGTTTCTCGTGCTCTTCCTCGTGCACGAGGGAATCGACGAGGGCCACGCCGGACTGGCGCTCGGCGCGTTCGGCTTGGGGTCCGTGGCCGGTGCGCTCATGGGCGGGCTGCTCGCCGACCGGCTCGGCCGCCGGACGACGATCGTCGGTGCGATGCTCTGCGCCGCCACGGTGACGATGTCGCTGAGCGTGCTGGCGTCGCCGCAGACCTATGCGCTCCTCGTCGCCGCCGTCATCGTCGCCGGCGCGGCGACCCAGGCCTCGCGTCCCGCCGCCGCCGCGATGCTCGCCGACTCGGTGCCAGCCGAGCGGTTGGTGATGACCGTTTCGCTCTGGCGCCTGGCGCTCAACTGCGGCGCGGTGCTCGGGCCGCTCATGGCGGCGGCGCTCCTCGCGGTGTCCTGGGATCTGCTGTTCTGGGTCGACGGCCTGACCGCCGTCTCTTGCGCGCTGCTGGCCTGGCGCTTCCTGCCGGGCGGCCGCACGGCCGAGCCCGCGCCCGCGCCGGCGCCCGTGGCCGCCGCCGACGGCGACGGGGGGGACGGCGAACCGCCGGTGGCCGGCGGCGGCTATGGCGAGCTGCTGCGCGACGGGCGCTTCCTGCTCTACCTGTTTGCCATGCTCGCCGGTGCGCTGATCTACATGCAGCACTACGCCGTCCTGCCGCTGAAGATCCGCGGCGACGGCCATCCCGAGCTCGTCTACAGCGCGGTGCTTGTGCTGTCGGCGGGCATCGTCATCTCCTGCGAGCTGCTCGTGACCAAGTACGTTCAGGCATGGCGACCCGCGACCGCGGTCGCCGGCGGCGGCGTGCTCATCGCCATCGGACTCGCCGGCTATGGACTTGCCGGCGGGATGTGGCTGCTCTTCGCCGCCACGCTCGTCGGCGTCTTCGGACAGGTCGTCAGCGGCCCGACGATGTTCGCCCATCCCCAGCGCGTCGCCCCGCCGGGCGCACGCGGTCGCTACACGGGCGCCGCCCACGCGATGTTCGGGCTCGGCACCGCCCTCGGTCCGCTGCTCGGAGTACTCGTGTGGAAAGCCTTCGGCGATGGCATCTGGGCGCTCTGCGGCGCTGTCGGCGGGTTGGCCGCGCTCGCGGCCTTCGTCGCGGTGCACGAGCCGTCGCGGGCCGCGCGCGCACCTCGACTCGCGTCCACGGCGATCACAGGCGCCACGAAATGAACGATCCGACCATCCTGTTGGTTGGCTATTCGCTGGCCTGGCAGCAGGTCATCGGCAGCTACCTCGGCGACGACGCCCTCACGTTCGTCGAGGAACCGGACATCGTGCGCAAGCGCGAGATCCACGCTTCGCTTCCGACCGCCGAACCCGCGTGCGAGCTCGTCGAGTGGGAGTACCAGCGGCCGGGCGCCGCGGACCGCTTCTACCTCACCCACCGCGACCTGTGTCCGGTCGTCATCGTGCCTGTCGTCGAGTACGCCGTGCCGTTCGCCGCGCGCCTGGCGGAGCGCTATGGCGTGCCCGGAGCGGGCGCGTGCGCTGCGGAGCTGTTATGCGACAAGCATCTCCTGCGCCAGGTTGCAGCCGCCGCCGGGATCCCGAATCCGCGCTCGCGGGCCGTGCACGGCCCGGACGGGGTGCTCGAGTTCATGCGCGAGCACGCTGGCCCCGTCGTGTTGAAGCCCGCCAACCGTCAGGCGTCGGTCGGCACGCGCGTGCTGCGCGAGCGCAGCGAGGTCCAAGCCGCGTGGCAGGAGTGCGTCGCCCAGGACGAGGGGATATTCGTCCCCGACCGCCCACGGCCCTTGCGCATGCTCGTCGAGCAGTTCGTCGAGGGTGACGAGTTCAGCGTCGAGTTGCTCGTCCGCGACGGCGAGGCGCTGTTTTGCAACGTCACGGGAAAGCTCCTGTTCCCGGGTGCGCGTCCGGTCGAGCAGGCGCACACGGTGCCGGCGAGCATTCCGCCGGCGCTGACCGAGCTGCTGCGCGGCGAGACGCTGCGCGTGCTCGACGGGGTTGGCTTCTGCACCGGATTCGTCCACTGCGAGTGGATCGTCTCCGGCGGTGTCCCGCACCTCGTCGAGTGCGCGGGCCGGATGCCGGGCGACAGCATCATGCCGCTGATCACGCGTGCGTGGGGCGCCGATGTCCTCGGATGGTTTCTCACCGTCATGCGCGGCGATGGGCTCGAGGAGACCCCCCCGACGCAGGCGCCCGGTGGCGCGGCGGCGTGGTTCTTGCACGTCGCGCCGGGCGAGGTCATGGACGTCCGCAATCTCGAGCAAGCCCGCGCGATGGAGGGCGTTACGAGCGTTGAGGTCTCCGTGCAGCCGGGCGACCGCACGTTCGAACTGCGCAGCTCCTGGGATCGCGTCGGCTACGTCCTCGCGGCCGGCACGAGCGCGGAAGCGGCGCTCGAGCACGCGCGACGTGCGGCCGCCGCGATCGAGATCGACATCCTCGCGGACTCTGGGCACGTACCTCAGGCCGACTGCCGCCGATCTCGCGCCTGACAGCGCCTACCGCGCGGTGACTACTGCCGGCCGCGCTCGCGACGCGGCTGCTCGCTCTCGCGCTGCTGAGCGTCCAGGCAACCGCCGGCTCCGCGGCGCGGATCATCGGGCCCAACCGCCACCTCGCGCTGATCACCGCGCCATCCGGTCAACCGCCCGGCCACGGCGCCGCGGCGATCCACGCCGCCGGGAGGATCTGGACCAGGCGCGTGCGGGTGCTCGACTGGGTCAGGCGCTCGGCCGGGCGCGACGACTGGTTCGCCTCAGACGGCGTCCACCTCGGGTCGCGCGCCGGGATCAGGGCCTACACCAGCCTGCTGCGCAGCGGCCATCGCCGCGGCGACGGCGTCGCTCAGGCCGCGGCGTCGCCCGACAGGGCGGCTTCGGGCACGACGTAGTAGCGCCGGCCGACCGGCTTGGGCACGGCGCTCGTGCCGCGCCGCGTGCCCGCCACCGGAATCGTGCGGTCCTCGTGGCCGCCGACCGACTCGACCCACGTGCGCACCTCGTCGAGGTCTGCGCCCGCCTCGACGATCTTGTCCTCCATGATCACCACGCAGTCCTTCTCGGCCCAGATGAACGGCTGCGGCGGGATGCCGGCGAGCAGGAAGCGGATCGGATCCTCTGAAGATGCCATGGCGGCGAGTGTAGCCACGACGCGCGGCACTAGAACTGCGTGAGCGACAGCGTGTTGCCGTCGGGATCCTTGAACCACGCGACCTGCGCGCGGCCCGGCGAGCGCCAGACACCGAGCTCGTCCTGCTCGACGCCCTCGAACCGATCGAAGGCCACGCCGCGCGCCGTCAGGGCGGCGACCGTCTCGGCGATGTCGTCGACGCTCCAGCCCAGCAGCGTGAAGGGAAACGGCGTCAGCTGCTCGACGACGATGACGCGCAGCAGCACCCCGCCGGCGCGAAACGCGCACGCCACCGGGCTCTCGCCCTCCATCGGCAGCCCGAGCGTCCGCTCATAGAACGGGCGCGCCTTGCCCATGTCCTTCGTCGGCACGAACGCGATCAGGTCGGCGCTGCCCAGCGAGACCGCGGGCGCGCGCGCCGTCTCGAGCTCCTTGTCGGGCACGATGTAGAACATCAGCTCGCGCTCGGTACCCTCGGGCGGCGCGAACATCGGCGGCACACGCTTGGGCCAGCCGAGCACGGAGCGCACCCAGGCCTCGACCTCGGCCGGATCGGCGCCGGCGTCGAGCACCGGCGCCGCGGGAACCGCCGACATGTTCGGCGGCACCGGGATCGGCATCTCGGCCGGCGCCGAGACCGAGGCCAGCAGCGTGCGGATCTCCTCGGCGTCCATGAGCGTCAGTCCTGCGACTTCCCGGGCTCCCAGAGCGGCTCATCGCCGTCGTTGGTGCCGCGGCTGAGGATGAACAGCAGGTCCGACAGGCGGTTGAGGTAGCGCACGACCTCGGGGTTGGAGTCCTCGACGAGCAGCGCGCGGCGCTCCGCGCGGCGGCAGACCGTGCGGCAGACGTGCAGCTGCGCGGCGGCCGCCGTCCCGCCCGGCAGGACGAAGGATCGCAGCGGCTCGAGCGTCGCGTTGACCTCGTCGCAGGCGCCCTCGAGCCAGGTCGTCTGCTCGGCCTTGACGCGCAGGCGCTCGCGGTCGCCGCCGTGGGGAACGGCGAGGTCGGCGCCCACGTCGAACAAATCGTTCTGGACGCGGCGCAGCCAGGTCGCGTACTGCTCGGGCAGGCCCGGCACGGTCAGCGTGACGCCGATCTGCGCGTTGAGCTCGTCGACGTCGCCGTAGGCCTCGATCCGCGGGTGCGTCTTGGGCACGCGGCTCATGTCGCCGAGGTGCGTCTCGCCGCCGTCGCCGAGCTTTGTGTAGATGCGTGTGAGGTTGACGGTCATCGCGCTGACCAACGCTACAGTGGCGCGCGCGATGTCGCCCAGATCCGCCCGCGCTCTGGCGCTCGTCCTCGCCATGGCGACGCTTGCGGGTTGCGGCTCGTCGGCCACGACAACCAGCGACGACATCTCGCTCACGGTCACGCGCGACTTCGGCGTGCAGGACGTCATCAGCAGTGCCGTCGAGCGCGCGCCGGCAAAGGGCGGCCTGACGCGCCTCCTGCAGCCCTACGGCAGCCCGCGCAGCGCGCAGAGCCTCTTCGTCAACGGGATCCTGGCCGACGACCCGGTTTCCGACCTCGAGGTCCACGGCGGCGACCGCGTCTGGCTCGACCAGCACGAGGCGGGCGTCGCGCGCGAGATCCCCGCCGTCGTGGGCGCCTTTCCCGAGCCGTTTCTGCACGGCGTGGCGGGCAAGCGCCTGCCGGTTCGCGTCGAGTGCGACGACCCGCGCGCGGGGGCCTGCGCGGCGGTCGCGAAGAAGCTCGTCGGGCTCGGCGTCGTCGCCGGGCGCAGCGTCATCAGCCGCAGCGCGGCCGACATGACCGTGCGGATCCTCGTCGCGCCGTGGAAGCGCCTGCGCGGCCGCGAGTTCGAGGCCGACAGCCTCGACCGCGGGCCGCGCCGGAGCGGCGTGTTCGCGCGCTTCGACGCCTCCGCGCAGCGACTGCTCGTGCTCGACGCCGCTGGCCGGGTGGCCAGGACGCTCGGCGCCGGCACCGGCCTGATCGCCGCGACCCGCGCCCAGGATCGCCAGCCGGTCTGGTTTGTCACCGGGACCGACGACGCCGGCGTCGCCGCGGCGGCGCGGGCGCTGGACGAATCGGTGCTGGCAGACCGCTTCGCGCTGGCGATCTCCGACGATCTGCCGGTCGCCGCCCCGCAGCCAGGACACGAGATTGACTGACGAGTCAGGTATGTTCTCCGCCGCATGAAAGTGGGGGTTCCCAAGGAGACCGCAGCCAGTGAGACGCGCGTCGCGCTCGTCCCGGAGATCGTGCGCAAGCTCACGGCGAAGGACTTCGAGGTGAGCGTCGAAGCGGGCGCCGGCGAGGGCTCGAAGCTCGCCGACGCGCTCTACGAGGACGCCGGCGCCACGATCGCCGACGATGTGTGGACGGCCGACGTCGTCGTGAAGGTTGCCGCGCCGTCGGACGAGGAGATCGCCAAGCTCGGCGAGAACACGGTCCTGATCGGCTTCCTCGGGCCGCTGTCGGCGCCCAAGACGACGCAGGCGCTCGCTGACGCCGGCGCGACCGCCTTCGCGATGGAGGCGATCCCGCGCATCTCGCGCGCGCAGTCGATGGACGCACTGTCCTCGCAGTCCAACGTCGCCGGCTACAAGTCCGTGCTCGTCGCGACGAACCACCTCGGACGCTTTCTTCCGATGATGATGACCGCCGCGGGCACGGTCCCGCCGGCCAAGGTGCTCGTGCTCGGGGCGGGCGTCGCCGGGCTGCAGGCGATCGCCACCGCGCGCCGCCTCGGCGCTCAGGTCACCGGCTATGACGTGCGCGCCGCGGTCGCGGAGCAGGTGCAGTCGCTCGGCGCCCAGTTCCTCGAGCTCGAGGCCGGCAAGGGCGCCGAGGGCGAGGGCGGCTACGCGCGCGAGCTGACCGACGAGGAGAAGCAGGCCCAGCAGCAGGAGCTCGCCGACAAGATCGCGACCTTCGACGTCGTCATCACGACCGCGCTCGTGCCGGGGCGGCCCGCACCGCGCCTCGTGACCGCCGAGAGCGTCGAGAAGATGAAGGCCGGCAGCGTGATCGTCGACCTCGCCGGCGAGACGGGCGGCAACTGCGAGCTGACCGAGCCCGGCGAGACGGTGGTCAAGCACGACGTCACGATCATGTCGCCGCTGAACCTGCCCGCGTCGATGGCCGAGCACTCCTCGTCGCTGTACTCGCGCAACGTGCAGTCGCTGCTCGAGCTGCTGATCGGCGAGGACGGGACGATCAACCTGAACTTCGACGACGAGATCATCGCCGGCGCCTGCATCACGCGCGACGGGGAGATCGTCCACGCGGGCGCGAAGCAGGCCGTCGAGGCGGCCGGCGGGTCGGCTCCCGCTGCCGCGGCGCCCGCGCCTGAGGCCGAGCCGGAGCCCGAGCCCGAGGCGGCACCGGCGGAGGAGGACCTGCCGCCCGCCCCCGCCGAGCCCGTCCCCGCCGAGCCCGTCGACGAGGAGCCGGGGAACCCATGACCAGCACGATCCTCACGAACCTGGCGATCCTCGTCCTGGCCGCCTTCGTCGGCTTTCAGGTCATCTCGAAGGTCCCGAACACGCTGCACACTCCGCTCATGTCGGGAACGAACGCGATCCACGGCATCGTCCTGCTCGGCGGGCTCGTCGCGATCGGCCACGCCGAGGGCTTCCTCAGCCGCCTGCTGCTGGTGATCGCGATCGCGTTCGGCACGATCAACGTCGTCGGCGGGTTTCTCGTCACCGACCGCATGCTGAGCATGTTCAAGAAGAAGCCCGAGCCGGTCGCCGACGGCGAGGACGAGCCGTGACGGCGGCGACCGCGTTCTTTCAGGACGCCGACTTCATCACCGCAGCCTACGTCGTCGCGTTCTCGATGTTCATCACGGGGCTGGCGAAGCTCACGAGCCCGACGACAGCCGTCCAGGGCAACAAGATCGCCGCCGTCGGCATGCTCATCGCCGTCCTCGCGACGCTGCTGGATCCCGCCCTCGACGGCGCGGACTTCGCGCTCATCGCCGGCGGCCTGATCATCGGCACGATCGTCGGCGTTCCCGCGGCGCGCAACGTGAAGATGACCGCGATGCCGCAGATGGTGGCGCTCTTCAACGGCGTCGGCGGCGGCGCCGTCGCGCTGATCGCGTGGGCCGAGTTTCGCGAGCTGGGCGGCGACCTCAGCGCCGATCTCGCCGTCGGCATCCCGCTCGTCTTCGCCGCGATCATCGGCTCGATCTCCTTCTGGGGTTCGAACATCGCCTTCGGCAAGCTGCAGGGCCTGATCTCCGGCAGCCCCGTGAAGATCCCCGCCGGCCTGTTCGTGAACATCGCCCTGCTCGCCGCCGCGATCGGCGCCGGCGTCGCGATCCTGCTCGGCTCCGAGAGCGAGGGGCTGTTCATCCTCATCCTCGTCGCGGCCGCCATCCTGGGCAACCTCTCCGTGCTGCCGATCGGCGGCGCCGACATGCCGGTCGTGATCTCGACGCTGAACGCCTTCACGGGCCTCAGCGCCGCGGCCGCGGGCATCGCGCTGAACAACTACGCGCTGATCGTCGCGGGCATGATCGTCGGCGCCTCGGGCACGATCCTCACCGACCAGATGGCGAAGGCGATGAACCGCTCGATCGGCTCGGTGCTGCTCGGCGGCTTCGGCGGCGA
>Ga0136617_10001585_pt1 | contig 20158 bp, 22 predicted proteins | sample AntDrymUQ3222106_2_FD_129672 | JGI IMG/M metagenome (GOLD analysis project Ga0136617, IMG submission 129672) | Polar desert sand microbial communities from Dry Valleys, Antarctica - metaG UQ322 (21.06) | ecosystem: Environmental > Terrestrial > Soil > Desert | place: Antarctica: Dry Valley...
GCTGTTCGCCCTGGCCGAGCAGCTGCTGGCGCGTGGCGCGCGGGTGGACTTCGTGCTCGGTGCCGGCAGCGGCGACCGCCTCTTCGGCGCCCTGGACGCGAAGCGGATGGCCTCCACGGTGGCCATCACGACCGACGACGGCTCGACCGGCACATCGGGGCGGGTGACCGACGTGCTGCCTGCCGTGCTTTCGCGGGCGCACACCGACGTCGTCTACGCGTGCGGCCCGATGGCGATGCTGCAGGCGGTGACCGCCGTCGCGGCCGACCACGGGCTGCCCGCGCAGTGTGCGGTCGAGGAGTCGATGGCGTGCGGCATCGGGGTGTGCATGACCTGCGTGTTGCCGGTCGTGGGGGACGACGGGGTCACCCGGATGGTGCGCTCCTGCGTCGAGGGACCGGTGTTCCTCGGCGACCGCGTCAGGTGGGACGACGTGGGAACCGTCCCGCACGACACCCTGGGAGCACCGCGATGACGTTCAGCGTGCGCACCGTCGCGGCCCCGGCCGCGGTGCCCGATCCGACCTGCGACATGACCACCCGGCTGGGCAATGTCACAGTGCCCAACCCGGTCCTCACGGCCTCGGGGTGCGCCGCGGCGGGCCGCGAGCTGGACCAGTTCTTCGACGTCGCGGGACTCGGGGCGGTCGTCACCAAGTCGATCCAGCGCGAGGCCCGCTCGGGCCGGGCGACCCCGCGGATGGCCGAGACCCCGAGCGGGATGCTCAACTCGATCGGGCTGCAGGGGCCGGGCATCGACGGGTTCCTCGAGCACGACCTGCCGTGGCTGGCGCAGCGCGGCGCGCGTGCGATGGTCTCGATCGCGGCCAGCAGCGTCGAGGACTATGTCGAGCTGGCCCACCGGCTGCGGGGCGCACCGGGCCTGACCGCGCTCGAGGTCAACATCTCCTGCCCGAACGTCGCCGACCGTGGCCTGGTCTTCGCGTGCGACCCAGCCGCGGCCGCGGAGGTCGTGGCAGCAGTACGCCGGTCCACCTCCCCCTCCGTTCCGGTCTTCGCAAAGCTGTCCGCGGATGTCACCGACATCGTCGCGGTCGCGCGGTCCTGCGTCGACGCCGGCGCCGACGGCCTGTCCATGATCAATACTCTGCTCGGGATGGCGCTCGACCTGGACACGATGCGCCCGGCGCTGGCGGGGATCACCGGCGGTCTGTCCGGTCCGGCGATCCGGCCGGTCGCCGTGCGCTGCGTCTGGCAGGTGCACGCCGCCATGCCGGAGGTGCCGATCGTCGGGATGGGCGGGGTCCGCAGCGGGCTGGACGCGTTGGAGCTGGTCCTTGCTGGGGCGTCCGCGGTCGCGGTGGGCACGGCGGTCTTCAACGACCCCGGCGCACCGCCGCGGGTGCTGCGCGAGCTCGCTGCCGCACTGGCCGAGCGAGGCTTCGACCGGCTCACCGACGCTGTCGGCTACGCCCACCGGGAGGCATCGTGACCGCGACCATCGCCGTCGCGCTGGACACCGGTGACCTGGAGGCCGCGGTGGGCTGGGCCACCGCTGCGGGCCCGCACGTGAGCACGGTCAAGGTCGGCCTCGAGCTCTTCCTGCGGCACGGCTCTGACGCAGTCGTGAAGTGCCGCGAGGCCAGCGGTGGCCGCGCGGTCTTCCTCGACCTCAAGCTGCACGACATCCCCAACACCGTGGCCGGGGCGGCGCGCTCGGTTGCCGAGCTAGCGCCCGACTACCTCACTGTGCACGCCAGCGGTGGCACCGCGATGATCCGGGCCGCGGCGGAGGCGCTGCCGGGCACCCGCATCGCCGCGGTCACGGTTCTGACGTCGCTGTCGGGTGGCGACCTCGGCGCTGTCGGTCTCGCGGGCCCGGCGGTCGAGGCCGCCCGACGGCTCAGCGCGCTCGCCGTCGCCGCGGGTGCGCGCGCGATCGTCTGCTCCCCTCAGGAGGTCGCCGCGGTGCGCCACGAGGTGGGGCCCGGCATCACCCTGATCACCCCCGGCGTGCGACCCGCAGGCGCCGGCATCGGTGACCAGTCCCGCGTTGCGACACCGGAGCAGGCCGCACGCGAGGGCGCCGACCTGCTCGTGATCGGCCGACCGATCACCAGCGCCGCTGCCGTCGCCGAGGCGGCCCGAACGATCGCAGCTGCTGTCTCCTTGGCGTGACGGATCACCCGCGCGTCCTGACCCCTCTCAGCCGAACGGCCGTTTCGCCGTCCCACGCATTGCTTGCAGGGCCTTGCAGTCGCTAGGTTCACGGCGTCTCCCACCACCGTTTCCGACGCCCGAGGTGACTTGCTGTGGCCCTGCCCCCACTGACCCCCGAACAGAGGACCGCCGCACTCGAGAAGGCGGCGATCGCACGGCGGGAACGGGCGGTGGTGAAGAACCGGTTGAAGCACTCCGGTGCGTCCTTGAGCGAGGTGCTCAAGGAGGGCCGGGAGAGCGACATCGTCGGCAAGATGAAGGTCTCCGCGGTCCTCGAGGCGCTGCCCGGTGTCGGCAAGGTGCGCGCCCGCAAGATCATGGAGGAGATCGGCATCTCCGAGAGCCGCCGGGTCCGGGGACTCGGTGCCCAGCAGCTCGCAGCTCTCGAGCGGGAGTTCGGCGGCAGCGCCTGATGGCAGCCGGGCCCCGACAGGACACCCGGCCACGGCTGACCGTCCTGTCCGGGCCCTCGGGGGTCGGCAAGAGCACCGTCGTGCGCGAGCTGCGAGCCCATCACCCGCAGCTGTGGCTCTCGGTGTCGGTCACGACCCGCTTCCCGCGACCCGGTGAGGTCGACGGCGTGCACTACCACTTCGTCACCGAGGAGGGCTTTGCCGAGCTCGTCCGCTCCGGGGGACTGCTCGAGTGGGCCGAGTTCGCGGGCCACCACTACGGGACCCCCCGGGCGCCGGTGCTCGAGCGGCTCGAGGCCGGCGTCGCGGTCCTGCTGGAGATCGAGCTGCAGGGAGCGCGGCAGGTGAAGGCCGCGATGCCCGACGCGCAGCTGGTCTTCCTCTCCCCGCCCGACTGGGACGAGCTGGTCCGCCGGTTGACCCGCCGCGGCACCGAGCCACCGGACGTGATCGACCGCAGGCTCGCGACCGCGCGGGAGGAGATGGCCGCCGAGGCGGAGTTCGACGTGACGCTGACGAACACGAGCGTCCAGGATGTCGTCGCGCGCCTGCTAGCCTTGATGGCAGTCTCCGCCTAGCCGTCCAAGCCGAAATCGTCCAACCGGAAGGTCACCCGTGTCCGGCACCATCGCCGCGCCTGAGGGCATCACCAACCCGCCCATCGACGAGCTGCTCGAGGCGACCGACTCGAAATACAGCCTGGTCATCTACGCCGCCAAGCGCGCGCGGCAGATCAACGCCTACTACTCCCAGCTCGGCGAGGGCCTGCTGGAATATGTCGGGCCGCTGGTCGAGACCCACGTGCACGAGAAGCCGCTGTCGATCGCGATGCGGGAGATCAACGGCGGCCTGCTCACCGCCGAGAAGACCGACCCCCCGGCCTGATCGACCCGATCTGATCGGACCCGCTGATGCCCCCCGTCGCCCGAAACGGTTCCATCGTTCTCGGCGTGACCGGGGGCATCGCCGCATACAAGGCCGCCGAGCTGCTTCGGCTGTTCACCGAGGACGGCTACGACGTGCGGGTGGTGCCGACCGCGTCCGCACTGGCCTTCGTCGGCGCCCCCACGTGGGCGGCGCTGTCGGGCAAGCCGGTCAGCACGCAGGTGTGGGACGACGTCCACGAGGTGCCCCACGTGCGCATCGGGCAGGGCGCCGACCTGGTCGTGGTCGCCCCGGCCACCGCTGACCTGCTGGCCAAGGCTGCTGCCGGACTGGCCGACGACCTGCTCACCACCACACTGCTGACCGCGCGCTGCCCGGTGGTCTTCGCTCCGGCCATGCACACCGAGATGTGGCTGCACCCCGCCACCCAGGACAACGTCGCCACCCTGCGTCGCCGCGGCGCGCTGGTCATCGACCCGGCCGTCGGCCGGCTCACCGGCGCCGACAGCGGTCCCGGCCGGCTGCCCGAGCCCGCGCAGATCTTCCAGGCCTGCGTCCGGGTTCTCGCCCGCAACACCGCCCTCACCCAGTTGTCAGACTCTCGGTCCCCCTTCGGGGCACGGGAGTCTGACAAGGGCGGTGGCCAGGGTGCTGGCGCACTCGACCTGGCTGGTCGACACGTCGTCGTCTCTGCCGGCGGGACACGCGAGCACCTCGACCCGGTCCGGTTCCTGGGCAACCGGTCCTCCGGACGGCAGGGCTATGCGCTGGCGACCACCGCGCTGGCACGCGGCGCCGAGGTCACCCTGGTGGCCGCCAACGTCGCCCTGCCCGACCCGGCCGGAGCGAAGGTCGTCCGGGTCGTGTCGGCCGCCGACCTGCGCAGCGCGGTCCTGGAAGCCGCGGGCACAGCGGACGCCGTGGTGATGGCGGCGGCGGTCGCCGACTTCCGGCCCGCGACGTCGCAGCCGACCAAGATCAAGAAAGGTGCCGACGGGCCCGGCTCCGTCGCTCTCGTGCGCAACCCCGACGTCCTGACCGAGCTGGCCGGCGCCCGGCGTACAGCTGGCTCTGCCTCTCCCGCGCGGCAGGTGATCGTCGGCTTCGCCGCGGAGACTGGCGACGCCGACGGCGACGTGCTCACCCACGGCCGGGCCAAGCTTGCTGCCAAGGGCTGCGACCTGCTCGTGGTCAACGAGGTCGGTGCGCACCGCGGGTTCGAGGGACCCGACAACGCGGCGGTGATCCTCGACGCCGACGGCTCCGAGGTCGAGGTGCCCAACGGCCCGAAGGAAGCGCTCGCGGACGTGGTCTGGGACCACGTCGCGAGACGCTGGAACGCCGACCCCGGCTAGACTTCGCCCCGTCCCGACCGCCTGACAGCCCGTTCTGCGCTTGCTCGCCGCAATCCCTGGAGACCTCCTTGTCCCGCCGCCTGTTCACCTCGGAGTCCGTCACCGAGGGCCACCCCGACAAGATCGCCGACCAGATCAGCGACTCGATCCTGGACGCCCTGCTCGCCGAGGACCCGGCCAGCCGGGTCGCGGTCGAGACGCTGATCATGACCGGCCAGGTGCACGTCGCCGGCGAGGTCACCACCAAGGGCTACGCGGACATCCCGACGATCGTGAGGGAGCGCATCCTCGAGATCGGCTACGACTCCTCGGCCAAGGGCTTCGACGGGCACTCCTGCGGGGTCTCGGTGTCGATCGGCAACCAGTCCCCGGACATCGCCCAGGGCGTCGACGACGCCTACGAGGAGCGCCACGATCATTCCGTCGATCCCCTGGACCGCCAGGGTGCCGGCGACCAGGGGCTGATGTTCGGCTACGCGTGCACCGATACTGCCGAGCTGATGCCGCTGCCGATATCGCTGGCCCACCGGCTCTCCCAGCAGCTGTCCTCGGTCCGCAAGGACGGCGCGGTGCCCTACCTGCGCCCCGACGGCAAGACCCAGGTCACGATCGAGTACGACGGGGACCGCCCGGTCCGGCTCGACACCGTGGTGATCTCCAGCCAGCACGCCAGCGACATCGGACTGGAGTCGATGCTGGAGCCCGACATCGCCGAGCAGGTCGTCAAGCCGGTCCTCGACGGGGTGGACATCGACTCCTCCGGTTACCGGCTGCTGGTCAACCCGACCGGCCGGTTCGAGATCGGTGGCCCGATGGGCGACGCGGGGCTGACCGGCCGCAAGATCATCGTGGACACCTACGGCGGGATGGCCCGCCACGGCGGGGGTGCGTTCTCGGGCAAGGACCCGTCGAAGGTGGACCGGTCCGCGGCCTACGCGATGCGCTGGGTCGCGAAGAACGTCGTCGCGGCGGGGCTGGCGTCGCGGTGCGAGGTGCAGGTGGCCTACGCGATCGGCAAGGCCCACCCGGTCGGGCTGTTCGTCGAGTGCTTCGGCACCGAGCGGGTGCCGGTGGAGAGGATCCAGGACGCGGTCGGCGAAGTGTTCGACCTCCGGCCGGCGGCGATCATCGCCGACCTCGATCTGCTCCGGCCGATCTACGCGCAGACCGCTGCCTACGGGCACTTCGGTCGGGAGCTGCCCGACTTCAGCTGGGAGCGCACCAACCGCGTCGAGCCGCTCCGCACCATCACCGGCATCTGATCCAGCCCACGCGGCTGCCAGTGCCGTGACAGCACCGGCACTGACGGTGCCGTCTGGTGGGATGTGCGCGTGACCCAGCCCGAGTTCGGCACCGCCGCCGGGGTCCCGCTGCCGGTCGCCCGGGTCGTCCTCGACGTCCCGCTCGCCCACCTGGACCGGCCCTTCGACTACCTGGTCCCGCCGGCGATGGCCGAGTCGGCTCACCCCGGGGTCCGGGTGCGGGTGCGGTTCGCCGGCCGGCAGGTCGGCGGCTTCGTCACCGAGCGGGTGCCCGGGTCCGAGCATCCCGGCCGGCTCAGCGCCCTGGCCAAGGTCGTCTCGGCCGAGCCGGTGCTCACTCCTGAGGTGCTCCGGCTGGCGCGCGCCGTGGCCGACCGCTACGCCGGCACGCTGTCCGACGTGCTGCGGCTGGCCATCCCGCCGCGGCACGCCCGGGTCGAGGCCCAGCCGCCACCCGCGGGCCAGGTGTCCCGGCCGGCCGCTCCCGAGCCCGGCCCGTGGGTCGCCTACGACGAAGGTCCGGCGCTGGTTCGCGCGCTCGCATCCGGGTCCTCGCCGCGCACCGTCTGGACTTCGCTGCCCGGCCCGAGCTGGCCCGAGGCCGTTGCCGTCGCCGTCACCGCAACCCTGTCCGCCGGTCGAGGAGCCCTGGTCGTGCTCCCCGACGGCCGCGACCTCGCCCGCGTCGATGCGGCGCTCACCGCGCGGCTCGGCGCCGGTTCCCACGTGGTGCTGACCGCAGAGCCCGGCCCGGCCGAGCGCTACCGCCGCTGGCTCGCGGTCCGGCGCGGGTCGGTGCGGGCCGTGGTCGGCACCCGGGCTGCGATGTTCGCCCCGGTGCACGACCTCGGCCTGGTCATGATCTGGGACGACGGCGACGACCTGCACTCCGAGCCGCATGCCCCCTACCCGCACGTGCGCGAGGTGTTGTGCCTGCGCGCGCTCGGCGCGGACACGTCGTTGGTCGTCGGTGGATTGGCCCGTACGGCGGAGGCCGCCCAGCTGGTGGGCACCGGATGGGCCCGGTCGCTGGTGGCATCCCGGTCCGCGCTGCGCCAGGCCGCGCCCCGCGTCCTGGTCGCCGGCGATGACGCCGAGCAGGCGGGCGACCCGGCCGCCCGGACCGCACGGTTGCCGAGCATCGCCTGGCGCACCGCCCACGACGGGTTGCAGCACGGCCCGGTGCTGGTGCAAGTGCCGCGCGGCGGCTACCTGCCCTCGCTGTCCTGCGCCGACTGCCGCGCTCCGGCGCGCTGTCTCGCCTGCCAGGGCCCGCTGTCGGCCGGCGGCGACCGGGTCGCACCCAGCTGCGCCTGGTGCGCTCGACCGGGCACCGGCTGGGAGTGCGCCCACTGCGGTGGCTTCCGCACCCGGGCACGTGTCGTCGGGGCTCGGCGCACCGCGGAGGAGCTGGGGCGGGCGTTCCCACGAGTTCCGGTGCGCACCTCGGGGCGCGACGGCGTGCTCGCGGCGGTCGGGCCGGAGCCCGCACTGGTGATCGCGACGCCGGGGGCCGAGCCGGTGGCCGAGGGCGGCTACGCTGCGGCGCTGCTGCTCGACGGCTGGGCGCTGCTCACCCGGGCCGACCTGCGGGCCGGCGAGGAGGCGCTGCGTCGGTGGCTGGCCGCGGCGGCGCTGGTCCGGCCCGCCGGTGAGCACGGGCGGGTCGTCGTGCTGGCCGAGCCGTCGAGTCGCCCGGTGCAGGCCCTGGTCCGGTGGGACCCGGTCGGCTTCGCTGATCGCGAGCTCGCCGACCGGCAGGCTGCCCGGCTGCCACCGGCCGCGCGGATGGCCTCGCTCGTGGGTGAGCGGCCGGCGCTGATCCGGATGCTGGACCTCGCCGACCTCCCGCCTGATGCAGAGGTGCTCGGGCCGGTCGCCGCGATCAGCGGTCGCGGTGCCGACGAGGTCGAGCTGCAGCGCATGATCGTGCGGGTCCCGAGGACCGGCGGCGCGGCGCTGGCCCACGCCCTGCACGCCGCGGCCGGGGTGCGCAGCGCCCACAAGGAGCCCGGCTCGGTGCGGGTGCAGGTCGACCCGCTGCAGATCGCATGACCGATCAGCCTGCGCGCCCGTCCACGGATCGCCCGTCATCGACCACGGTGGTGTTCGACCTCGGGGGAGTGCTGATCGACTGGGATCCGCGCTACCTCTACCGGCGGATGCTGCCGGCCGGTGACGTCGACGCGTTCCTCGACGAGATCGGTTTCGCCGAGTGGAACCACGCCCAGGACGCCGGCGGCAGCTGGGCCGACGCGGTGACCGCCCTGGCGTCCCGGCACCCCCACCGTCGGGAGCTGATCGAGGCCTATCCGCAGCGCTTCGCCGAGACCCTCGGCGGAACGATTCCCGGCACGGTTGCCCTTCTCGAGGAGCTGCACAGCCATGGCGTCCCGCTGCTCGCACTGACCAACTGGTCGGCCGAGACCTTCCTGGTCGCCCGGGCGGAGTTCGCCTTCCTCGAGCTGTTCGACGGCATCGTGGTGTCCGGCGAGGAGCGGGTTGCCAAGCCCGACCCACGGATCTTCGTGCTGCTGCTCGACCGCTTCGGCCTGCAGCCCGGCAACACCGTCTTCATCGACGACGCAGCGGCCAACATCGCCGCGGCGCGGAGGGTCGGGCTGGTTGCGCTCCGCTACGAGAGCCCCGGCCAGCTTCGAGAGCGGCTGGTGGGTGCGGGTGTGCTGCCGGCGGAGTAGCGCCCTGTCACCGGTCGGTCCGGCGACGCACCAGGGTGACGCCGTCGCGCAACGGCTGTCTCGTTCAACGCACCGGAGACCTCGCGCCGGGCACCTTGACGTCGACCCAGACGGCCCGGTGGTCGCTGCTCGGCACCGGGAAGCCGGATCCCGTCAGCCGATAGAGCGGGTCCCCGAACACCGGCCAGAAGATGCCCCCGTCCCAGATCCGTAGGTCGCTACTCGGCAGCACGTAGTCCGCGCGCAAGTTGCCTGGCCCACTGCACGGCGGGAACCTGGGGGTGTCGCAGAAGTCAGCAGTGTCTTCGGCGGGCGGCGAGCGGTGTGACTGGTTGAGTCCACCCTGGCGCTGTGCAGCATCGACGCCGCCGGCGCTCGCCGGAGTCACGGTCGTGTTGATCCTCGAGTTGTCGAGCAGCTGCTGGATCGACCCGGGGACGCTGTCACCGTCCAACGGGTCGGAGTTCTGGTCTCCCGCGATCACGAACGACGCTCCGGGTGCCAGTCCACCGTTAGCGCCCTCGTCGTCGTAGAGGTAGTCGCCGGCCCCTGGCGTGACGTAGTCGGCCCACAGCCTGATCTCGTCGGAGTTCCGGCGCCCGTTGCGGTCCTCTGCCCCGTCGAACACCGGCGGCGTCGGGTGGCTGGTGAGGAAGTGCACGGTGCGCTTGCCGATCCGGATCGGCAGGTCCCAGTGGCTCTTCGAGGACAGCGGCAGGATGTCCTGCTCGGCAGGGGAGTAGAAGCCAGGTGGCATCAGGTGCCCGGGCATGTCCCTCCAGAGGAAGTCCTGGAACGTGCGCACCGCGGCCTCGTCGATCGGGTACTTCGAGTAGACCGCCATGCCGTACTGCCCCGGGAAGTCGCCGAATCCGAGCGCGTCGTCGCCGTAGCCCCGCGTGTTCCGGACCGGGTTCGTCACTCCGTCGTTGTTGAGGTCGTGGCCCGAGTGGACACCCGTGTTGGACGGTGCCGTGTAGGCGTAGGGGTACTCGATCGCAGCGGCCCCGTTGTGCGGCACCGAGAGGTAGTTGTCCTGGAAGAGCCGCAGCGCCGTGCCCGCCGAGTCGTAGTCGAATTCGTTGATCAGCAGCACGTCCGGGCGAACCCGCTGGATGATCTCTGCCACGTTCGATGCCTGGGCGTTGCCCGGAGTGGACAGGTCGGTGATGAGCTGGCCCTCGAAACTGCGGTTCAGCGAGGCGTTGAAGGTCGAGAAGCGCACCGAGTTGCCGGGCGGTGACGCCGCCGCGGGAGCAGTCACGGTCAGGCCGGCGAAGGTTGCCAGTGCAGCGAGGGCTGCCAGGGCGGCGAGGGGGCGGCGGCGTCGAGCAGCGGTCATGGTGTCCTCCGGTGGGCGGCTTCGGCCCCATCCTTAGCCCAGCCGGGCGGAGTTGGGAAGGCCCAGGCCCGAGCTTCCGTAGACTGTTCATGTCCCCGTCACGTCCTTCGCGAGGGAGCGTCCGTGCCCGTCCAGCCCATCCGGCTCTTCGGCGACCCGGTGCTGCGCACCCCCGCCGACCCGGTGCGCGACTTCGACAAGGAGCTGCGCGCGCTGGTGCGTGACCTGGGCGAGACCATGATGGATGCCCCCGGCGTCGGGCTGGCCGCGCCCCAGATCGGGGTGAGCCTGCGGGTCTTCACCTACTACGTCGACGACGTCCTGGGTCACCTGATCAACCCCTCGCTCGACCTGTCCAGCGACGAGCAGGAGGGAGAAGAGGGCTGCCTGTCCTTCCCCGGGCTCGCGTTGCCCACCACGCGGGCGATGAGGGTGGTCGCGAAGGGCATGAACATGCACGGCGAGCCGGTGACGGTCGAGGGCAGCGAGCTGCTCGCCCGCTGCGTGCAGCACGAGACCGACCACCTCGACGGCATCCTGTTCATCGACCGCCTCGACCGCGAGCAGCGCAAGCTCGCGATGCGGGCCATCCGTGAGGCCGACTGGTCCGCGTCGTCCACGCAACCACCGCCCGACGTACGCCTCTCTCCCCACGCCCTGCACGGCCGAGCGCTGTAGCGCGGTAGCCACGTGCGGCTCGTCTTCGCCGGCACCCCCGAGGTCGCCGTGCCGTCTCTAGACGCACTGCTCGACTCCGGCCACGACGTGGTAGCCGTTGTCACCCGCCCGGACGCCCCGGCCGGCCGCGGCCGGCGCGTCACCGCCTCACCGGTTGCCGACCGGGCCGAGCGGGCAGGCGTCGAGGTGCTCAAGCCCGCCACCCCCCGCGCCCCGGACTTCCTCGCCCGGCTGGGCGACCTGGCGCCGGACTGCTGCCCGGTCGTGGCCTACGGCGCACTGGTGCCGCCCGCAGCGCTGGAGATGCCGCGGCACGGGTGGGTCAACCTGCACTTCTCGCTGCTGCCGGCCTGGCGCGGGGCCGCTCCGGTCCAGCACGCCATCCTGCACGGCGACGACATCACCGGCGCGAGCACGTTCCGGCTCGAGCCCGGGATGGACACCGGCCCGGTGTTCGGCACCCTCACCGAGACGGTGCGCCCGACCGACACCAGCGGCGACCTGCTCGACCGGCTCGCCGGCGCCGGCGCCGGGCTGCTCGTCGCGACCCTCGACGGCATCGAGTCCGGGCAGGTGACCGCCGTCCCGCAGTCCTCAGAGGGGGTGTCGCTCGCTCCCAAGCTGCGCACCGAGGACGCCCGGGTCGGCTGGGCGAAGCCGGCCCGCCACGTCGACCGGCTGGTCCGCGCGTGTACCCCGGCGCCCGGCGCGTGGACCACCCTGCGCGCCGAGCGGGTCGGCCTGGGCCCGGTGCAACCGGCCGGTGCGGACGCTTTGGCCCCCGGCGAGCTACGGGTCGAGAAGGCCCGGGTGCTGGTCGGCTGCGGGGACGGGCGCGCCGTCCAGCTCGGCGAGGTGCGCCCGCCCGGCAAGCGCCCGATGCGGGCCGACGCATGGGCCCGGGGGGTCCGCGACCTCGACGGCAGCCGGTTCGACTGATGCCGGCACCAGCGCCGAAGGGCCGCCCGCGTCAGCGCTACCGCCGCCCGCAGCCCGACGCGCCCCGGCGCGTCGCGTTCGACCTGCTCCGCGCCGTTGGCGAGCGCGACGCCTACGCCAACCTGGTGCTGCCCGAGCTGCTCAGAAGCAGGGGGATTATCGGACGGGACGCCGCCTTCGCCACCGAGCTCGCCTACGGCACGCTGCGCGGGCAGGGCCGGTACGACGTCGTGCTGGCCGCCTGCGTCGACCGTCCGTTGGATCAGGTTGACCCGCCGGTTCGCGACGTGGCCCGGCTGGGTGCGCACCAGCTGCTAGCGATGCGGGTGCCCGCACACGCAGCGGTCTCGGCGACCGTCGAGCTGGCGCGCGCCGTGCTCGGCGACGGCCGGGCGAAGTTCGTGAACGCGGTGCTGCGCCGCGTCGGGGCGCGTGACCTGACGTCCTGGGTAGACGAGCTCGCCCCGGCGTACGACGTGGATCCGGTCGGGCACCTCGCGATTGCGCACTCGCACCCACGCTGGGTGGTCAACGCCTTCCGCGATGCGCTGGGTGGCTCGCTCGAGGAGACGGCCGCCGTGCTGGCCGCGGACAACGTGGCACCCACGGTCAGCCTGATCGCCCGGCCGGGGCGGGCAGCCGTGACCGAGCTGCTGGAGGCGGGCGCGCACGACGGTCGGTGGTCGCCCTACGCCGCAACCCTGGCCGGTGGGGATCCCGGCGCGATCCCGGCGGTGCGGGAGGGCCGGGCCGGGGTGCAGGACGAGGGCAGCCAGCTCGTCGCGCTCGCGCTGGCAGCCGCTCCGCTGGACGGACCGGACCGCCGGTGGCTCGACATGTGCGCCGGGCCGGGAGGAAAGGCGGCCCTGCTCGGCGCCCTGGCCCGGGAGCGGGGAGCCACGCTGCTCGCCGCCGAGATCGCGCCGCACCGAGCCGCCCTGGTGCGGCGTGCGGCAGGTCCCGATGCGAGCGTCGTCGTCGCGGACGGACGCGTGCCGGCGTGGCGGCCGGGCGCCTTCGACCGGGTGCTCGTGGACGCTCCGTGCACGGGACTAGGGGCGCTGCGCCGGCGACCCGAGGCGCGCTGGCGCCGGACCGCGCAGGATGTCGCGCCCCTGACCGCGCTGCAGCGCGAGCTGCTCGACACCGCGTTGGCCGCGGTCCGTCCGGGCGGAGTGGTGGCCTACGTGACCTGCTCGCCGCACTTGGCCGAGACCCGCGCCGTGGTGAGCGATGTGATGCGCCGCGATGACGTGGATCCAGTCGACGCACGGCCCCTGCTGCCGGAGATGCCCGACCTGGGCGACGGTCCCGACGTTCAGCTGTGGCCGCACCGGCACGGCACCGACGCCATGTTTCTTGCGTTGCTGCGTCGCACCGGCTGAGGCGACGTCCTAGGCGCCGGTCGCGGTGAGCCGGACGAGGGCGCGGGCCGCGGCCGCTCGCACCCGCGAGCTGGGGTCGTTCTGCAGGTCGGCGACGGCCGCCAGGGCAGCATCGACCCGGTGCCGGGCGACGACCTTGGCAGCCATCTCGCGCACCCGCCAGGCCTCGTCGCGCAGCGCAGTCATGATCGCCGGTGTGGCCTTGTCGTCCCAGGCCCAGAGGAGCCCACGAGCCGCCCAGACCCGTCGCCAATAGCGCGGGCCCTCTGGCCCGCTATTGACCGCCCAACGGGCCGGCGGACCTCCGAGAGCGAAGATCAGCTCGGCATCCGCGTCCCGATCTTTGAGCAAGGCCATGCACGCCGCCACTACGGCAGGCTTGCCGCGGCGGCTGCACTCGAGCTCGATGCTCTGCCGGGGTGTACGCCCCGATGCCGCCGTCCTGTTCACGGACGCCAGTCTGCACGAGTCAGACTGCTCCACATGAACGACGTGGAGCTGGAGCCCGTGACGGCGGCCAACTGGCGCGAGTGTGCAGCGCTGACGGTGCGACCGGAGCAGACGCGGTTCGTCGCGGCAGTGACCTACTACCTGTGCCTGTGCGCCTACGGCAGCACCTGGCACCCGCTCGCGATCCGTCGTGACGGCACAGTCGTGGGGTTCTGCATGTGGGGTGTCGACGACGATGCCAGCCGCTGGATCGGCGGTCTTCTCATCGATGCGGCCGCTCAGCGGTCCGGCATCGCGCGGTGCGCGGTCCTCCACCTGATCGAGCAGTTCGAGTCAGAGCCCGACTGCCTGGAGGTGGCGCTGAGCTACAGCCCGGACAACACCGCAGCCAAGGATCTCTACGCGTCACTCGGGTTCCGTGAGACGGGGGAGACCGAGGACGACGGCGAGGAGGTCGTGGCGCGGCGGGCCCGGGCCTCGTGACCGAGACGCTACCGGCACGGTTCGATGATCCTGCGCATGATCGGACGCCTGCTGCCCGGCGGTGACCACGTCTACGCGGACCCGGCCGGCCATCCGTTCTGCCTGGTCTCCCGTCCCGGATGGGCTAGTCCTCTCCGCTGAACAGGGTGAGCTGCAGGCCCGCCGGGCCTTTTAGTCGGGAGTTGGAAGAACCCCACGGGGTTGTCGTGGGCGGTGCGATCACCTGCGCGCCCGCCTTCTGCAGCAGATCCGTCGATGCGGTCGAGTCGGCAACGGCGAACGCCACGCGGATGTGACCGGCCACCCGGCGACCGACCTCCACCTCATCGACGAATGCGGCGTGCGCCAAGTCCGCGAGCTCGATCGTTGCGCGACCCGCTTCCAGGATGGTCACGCGGCCACCCTCGGAGGTGAAGACGGCCTCCTCGCGCAGCCCGAGCACGTCGCGGTAGAAGTGCACGGCCTCCTCGTAGTCGTCGGCGGTCACCACGAGGCGCATCTCGGTGACGTCAGGTGTGGCTGGCATCGGCGTCCTCCTCGGCTAGGTCGTGCAGACGGTAACGTCCCGAACCGTGCCCGAGACCACGGAGGTGTCCAGTCCGGCCGATGACCTGATGGCGCAGGTCATCGCGGCGCGGCAGACCTGCACCCGGTGGCTCGGACACCGCCCGGTGCCGCCGCGCGAGGCCCTGGAGGCGCTGCTCGAGGTGGTGCCTGCGGACGCCCAGTCTGATCGATATGGCGACGGCGGTGTGGTCACCGAGCTGGAGGCCGAGACGGCCTTGGTGCTCGGCAAGCCGGCGGCCGTGTTCATGCCCAGTGGGACGATGGCCCAGCAGATCGTGCTGCGCATCTGGGCCGAGCGCAGCGGCTGCCGCACGGTGGCCTACCACCCGACCTCCCACGTCGAGCTGCACGAGGAACGCGGCTACGCGCACCTGCACCGGCTGGTCGCGCGTCCCGTCGGGGACGCCCGCGCCGCCCTGACCCTCGTCGACCTGCAGGACGTGCATGAGCCGTTGGCGGCGCTGCTGCTAGAGCTGCCGCAGCGCGAGATCGGCGGCTCGCTGCCGGAGTGGGACCAACTGCGCGCCCAGACGGACTGGGCGCATGGGCGCGGCGTGGCAACGCACCTCGACGGCGCGCGGCTGTGGGAGTCAACGGCCTACTACCGACGTACGCCGAGCGAGGTGGCCGCGCTGTTCGACACCGTCTATGTCTCGTTCTACAAGGGACTCGGCGGCATCGCCGGTGCGTGCCTCGCCGGCCCGGCCGACCTGATCGCCGAGGCACGGGTGTGGCGGAGCCGCCACGGTGGCACGTTGTCGGCTATGTGGCCCTACGCGGCGGCCGCTCTGCACGGCTTGCGTACCCGGCTGTCCCGCATGCCGGCCTACCTTGAGCGCGCCCGGGCGATCGCCGACGTGGTCCGCGACCTGCCCGGCGTGGAGGTGGTCGTCGACCCGCCGCAGACCCCGATGCTGCACGTGCGGCTGCGCACCGACCTCGAAGGGGTGTTGCGAGCCGCGCTCGAGCTGGCGACCGAGCGGGGCTGGGCGGTGCCGTTCCGCAGCGCACCGTCCGAGTCACCGCGGTGGCGGGTGGTCGAGCTCGCGGTCGGCGAGGCGACGATGGACTGGACGGTCGAGGACATCGGGCTCGCGATCGCCGCGCTGGCGGGTTCGCCGGCCAGGGCCGTCGCCTCTCGCTAGCCGAGGCGGCGCAGCTGGGGCCAGAGCTGCGCCCAGGTTGCGGTCCGATCCCGACAGACCCAGACGGGAGTGCCTTGCTCGTCGTTGTCCAGCCCGACACCGTTCTCGATCTCGGTCACCTGCTCGACGGAGCCGAACCACTCGTCCAGGCTCGCCCGGTCGTAGCCGACGACGATGCTCGTGGTCGCCTTCTCCGGCGGTGGACCCCACTCTGCATAGCTGTTGTGCCCGCTGTAGACCGGCGGCAGGTCGAGCTCTGACCGGTAGCGGTCGACAGCGCCTGCCTCGCCGTAGTTGCGGGTGAGCACGATCGCCTGGTCCTGCTCCGCCGTCGACAGCGACGCGTGGACGCCGGCCACCTGCCGGGCGAACGCGGGCCAGCCGATCGTCTCGCCCGCGTCGTAGTTGATCGCGACGATCGGAGTGTCCGCCAGGTGCTGGGCCGGGATCAGCGGAAGCATAAGCACGGCCGACACCATTGCGCTCAGCCCCACCGCCGCACCCAGCAGCACCCGGCGCGCACCCGACGTACCAGCAGCGCACCAGCGCAGCGTCGGCTCGGCACCCGCGGCCAACAGCACGGGGTAGAGCCCCGCCAGGTAGTAGGGCTTGCCACCGGTGACCAGGAACGTCACGGCGAGAAATGCGAATGCCACGGCGAACGCGCGGTAGGTGCGCAGTCGTGGATCGCGGGCCAGCCGCCACAGGCCCGCCGCCCACACCGGAACCAGCAGCGGGCTGATGAGCACCAGCTGGAAGGGAAGGAACAACCACCGGGGCTCGCTGGTCCCCGAGCTGCCGCCGGCGATCGCGTCGGACACCTGCAGCAGCGGCCATCCGTGCTTCGCCTGCCACACCAGGTTGGGCAACCAGAGCAACAGCGCGATCCCCGCTCCGGCAACGGGCCACCGACTGCGCAGCGCGGCCCGCGGCCCCGCAAACAGCACGCCGGCCCCCAGGGCGGCCAGCAGGAAGGCCACCAGGGTCTTGTTCTCAAGGCCGATCCCGGCGACCAGCCCGACCGCGAGCCAGACCCGCCCGCCGTCCCGCAGCCCACGCACGACCAGCCAGGACAGCGCCGCCCAGGCGAGCAGGTCGAACGTACTGGTCGAGAGCAGGTGCCCGACCGCCAGCAGGTAGGCGGCGACCGCCATGCACCCGGCAGCCAATGCCTGACCGCCGCGGCCGCTGCCGAGCTCCCTGGCGATCAGGCCGGTGATCAGGACGACCAGTCCGGCGGCCAGCGCGGACGCGAGCCGCAGCCCGACGAGCGAGTCCCCGAACATCTCGGTCGCGGCCCGGGCCAGCAGCGGTGTGAGCGGCGGTTGGTCGACGTAGCCGAACGCCAGCCGCTGGCCTGCCTGCAGGAAGTACAGCTCGTCGCGGTGATATCCGTATCTCCCGCTCGCCGCGACCAGGACCCCCGCGACGGCAACGCTGATGGCACCCAGCGCGCGCCAGGCAACGAGCGGCGGTGGTGTCACCGGCTCATCATCGCCGCTACCCCCGCACACCTAGACTCCGCCCGTGTCCGTGCAGATCTCACCCAGCATCCTGTCCGCCGACTTCGGCGACCTGGCCGGCGAGATCGCCCGCATCAGCCCGGGGGCCGACTGGGTCCATGTGGACGTGATGGACAACCACTTCGTGCCCAACCTGACCCTCGGGCTGCCGGTGGTGGAGCGGCTCGCGCAGGTGAGCGACCTGCCGCTGGACTGCCACCTGATGATCGCCGATGTGGACCGCTGGGCGCTGGGCTACGCCGAGGCAGGCGCCCGCAGCGTCACCTTCCACGTCGAGTCGTCGGAGGCGCCGGCACAGCTGGCCCGTGACCTGCGCGCGCTCGGCGCCCGGGCCGGGATGGCGCTCAAGCCGGCGACGCCGGTCGACGGCTACGCCGACCTGCTGCCCGAGCTGGACATGCTCCTGCTGATGACGGTCGAGCCCGGCTTCGGCGGCCAGGCCTTCCTCGACGAGATGCTGCCCAAGATCCGCCGGGCCCGCGAGCTGGTCAAGCACGCCGGGCTGGACCTGTGGCTGCAGGTCGACGGCGGAGTGTCTGCAGAGACCATCGAGCGTTGCGCGGAGGCGGGCGCCGACGTCTTTGTCGCCGGCTCCGCCGTCTACGGCGCCGACGACCCGGAGGCCGCCGTGGCGGCGCTGCGCCGCCAGGCCGCCGCCGCGACCGATGGTGCCTGGTGGTGCGGGAGCTGATCACTGGTGCGCCGAGGCGCTGGACCGTCGTCTGGCTCGTCTCGACGGCCCTGCTCTGCGCCGCGCTGTTCGTCCTGGTCTATCGGTCGGCCGTTCACACCACCCGCGGTCGACTGCTGGACGGTGCGGCCTTCCGCGGGGCGGTCGTCAGCCGTTCGCGCCTCACCGAATACGTCGAAGGTGTCCTGGACGTCGTCTCGGTGCTGGCCCTGGTGGTCGCCGCGGCGGCGATCGTCGGGATCGCGCTGGTCCGGCGCCGACGCTGGCTCGCGCTCGCCGCGGCGTCGCTCATCGTGGGCGCGAATGCCACCACCCAGCTGCTGAAGTCCACCGTCCTCTCGCGTCCGGATCTCGGCCTCCAGGAGACGACCCCTGCCACCCTGAACAGCCTGCCAAGCGGGCACAGCACCGTCGCGTTGTCCGTCGTCGCGGCTCTCGTGCTCGTCGTACCCGCTGCTCTTCGTCCGGCGCTCTGCGTGGTCGGCGTCGCATTCGCGTCGCTCACGGGCCTGGCGACGTTGTCGGCCGGATGGCACCGGCCGAGCGACACGGTGGCCGCGTTCCTCGTGGTGGGCGCCTGGGCCGCGACCCTCGGGCTGATGCTCGTCCTCCTCATTGATCCGGCCAAGGCGGACGGCGCTGACGACGCCGATCGCGCGCCCCTGGTCGCGCACCGGCGGACCGCGCGGCTGCTCGCGGTGGCCGCGGCCTACCTTCTCGCCTTCGGGGGGCTGCTCTCGGCGGTGATCGTCGGCACCGACCTGACGGCGGAGGGCGGGGCGTCCGCGCTGGTGCCGGCCTACCTCGCCGGCGGTGGGGCCATCGCCGGCACCGGCGCCGCGGTGATGGCGGCGCTGCTCGTGGCCGTGGCAGACTGAGCCCTGACACAGCAACATGCGTGCTCCGGGGTCGGTGCAATTCCGAACCGGCGGTGACAGTCCGCGACCCGTGCGCCGTCAGCGATGACAGCGCACGGTTGACCTGGTGGAACTCCGGGACCGACGGTGAAAGTCCGGATGGGAGGCAGCACGCGCGGCTGCTCGATGTCCGTCGCACCAGATGTACGACGGACGCGGGTGGCCGTGGTCGGCGTACCTCTGGTGCGTCGATCTGCCCTGGAGCGCGCTCGAGAGAAGGAGCGTTCCGGTGGGTGTCCTCAACTGGCTCTTCGACGCACAGCTGACCTTCGGCGACCAGCACATCCTGTGGCGGGAGATCATCGGCAACGCCTTCGGGCTCGCGTCGGCCTTCGGCGGGATGCGGCGCCGGGTCTGGGCGTGGCCGGTCGGCATCGTCGGCAACGTGCTGCTGTTCACCGTCTTCCTCGGCGCGGTCTTCGACACCCCGCAGAAGGAGAACCTGCTCGGCCAGGCGGGCCGGCAGATCATGTTCATCGCGGTCTCCATCTACGGGTGGTACCGGTGGCGGACGGCGGAGCAGGCGAGCAGCAAGACCGGAGCTGCGGGGACGACCGTGGTGCCACGCTGGGCCACCTGGCCCGAGCGGCTGGGCCTGGTGGCCGCGGGCGCGGTCGGCGTCGCCGTACTGACTCCCTTGTTCACCGCGCTGGGGTCCTTCGACCCGGTGTGGGCCGATGCCTGGATCTTCACCGGCTCGGTGCTCGCGACCTACGGCATGGCCCGGGGGTGGGTCGACTTCTGGCTGATCTGGATCGCGGTCGACGCGGTCGGGGTGCCGCTGCTGCTGCGCGCCGAGCTCTACCCGTCGGCGTTCCTCTACCTGTTCTACGGCGGGTTCTGCCTGGTCGGCTTCGTCGTCTGGCTGCGCAGCCGTGAACAGCTCGCCGGAAGCCTGGAGTCGCCCGACGCCGAGACGGTAGGTGCCTGACGCGGTGGTCGCGCGGGTTGACCCTCTGGGAGGATCACTCGGGTGAAGACCTTTGACGCGCTGTTCGCCGAGCTGAGCGAGAAGGCCCGAGCCCGCCCGGGCGGGTCGGCCACCGTCGCCGCCCTCGACGGCGGTGTCCACGAGATCGGCAAGAAGATCGTGGAGGAGGCTGCGGAGGTCTGGATGGCGGCGGAGCACGAGTCCGCTGACCGCGCCGCCGAGGAGATCTCCCAGCTGCTCTACCACGTCCAGGTCCTGATGATCGCCCGCGGACTGGCGCTGGACGACGTCTACGCTCGACTCTGAACGTCCC
>Ga0136617_10001586_pt1 | contig 20155 bp, 19 predicted proteins | sample AntDrymUQ3222106_2_FD_129672 | JGI IMG/M metagenome (GOLD analysis project Ga0136617, IMG submission 129672) | Polar desert sand microbial communities from Dry Valleys, Antarctica - metaG UQ322 (21.06) | ecosystem: Environmental > Terrestrial > Soil > Desert | place: Antarctica: Dry Valley...
CCACCGACGCCAATCTCGAGCGTATCGGCAATCCGGCCGGCTTCATGCGCGAAGCCGCTCAGGGCGTCGGACCTGAGCGCGGGCATGATCAGCCTGGCCGGAATCACCGACTCCGAGAACGCCGTCATGGAGGAGTCACCGTGCCCAGCACCCGGGATCCCCCGGCACCGGTGGCGGCCGGAACGTTGCCCGGCTGTCCGTGAAGAGTGAGATAGCCGAGCAGGGCAAATGCAACCGCCTCCTTCGCGTCTCCGGTGAAGAACAGCTCATCGAACCGGCGGAGCGAATGCTTACCGTGCTCCGCCAGATGCCGGCCCAGTGAAGCCATGAGGCCAGGATGATGGCAACCTCCGCCGGAGGCGACCACCTCCACGCCGGCCGGTGTCCATTGCGCCACGGCATGGGCGATGGTGCGCGCGGTGAGCTCAACGGCCGTGGCCACGCCATCGGGCCCGGGCACTCGCTGGTGCAAGGCGGCGGCGTATCGATCGCCAAATCGTTCGCGTCCAGTGCTCTTGGGCGGCTTCGCGGCAAAGAACTGATCGGCCAGAAGCTCTGAAAGGACATCCTCGTGGACGGCGCCCTGGGCGGCAATGAGCCCATCGCGATCGTAGGAGCGGCGTTTATCTACCATGCGGGCTATCGCGTCGATAACCGCTACCCCGGGCCCGGTATCGAAGGCAAGCACTCCATCTTCCTGCGCGCGCCTCTCGACGTAGGTGAGGTTGGCCATGCCACCGAGATTGAGCAGAACGCGAGGGGCATCGGGCGAGGCGAAAAGAAGGACATCGGCCATCGGCACCAGCGGAGCACCCTGCCCTCCCGCCGCCACATCGCGAGCCCGAAAGCCGCTCACCACTCGCACCCCGAACTTCTCCGCCAGGACCGCGGGCTCGCCCAGCTGCCAGGACACAAGCGGCGGCTCGTGCCAGATCGTCTGTCCCGGAAATGCAATCAGCGACAGCTCTGAAGCCGGTACTTTGCCCTGCACCAGCACCGTCTGCACCGCCTCAACGGCCCACTCCGCCACTCGAACGTGGAGCCGCGCGAGCGCCGGCGCGGTGGCCCCGTCGAATGCGGCCCGAATCTCGGCGCGCTCAGAGTCGGTGTAGGGGCGGGTTACGAAATCCAGGAGAGTGGCGTGAGTGGGCCCCTCGAGTCGGACCAGGGCGGCATCAACGCCGTCGAGCGACGTGCCCGACATGAGCCCGACGGCCAGGGTAGGGCGCTCAGTCATCTGGACCGCACCGGTGGAGGGTCTCCGACGACGGATCGGAGCCGGCCGGCGTGCTCGGCCAGCAGCCGCTCCGCTTCAGGCTTGGGCACTCCCCGCCGGGCCATGACGATGGCGGTCTTGACGCTTCCCTCTGCCTCCTCAATAGCAGTCTGCGCCGCCGGCCGGTCTACGCCAGCGGCTTCCATCACAATCCGCTGGCTGCGATCGACCAGTTTGTCGTTCCACGCCCTGAGGTCCACCATCAGGTTGCCATAGGTCTTACCCAGTCGGACCATCGCGCCCGTGGTAAGTGTGTTGAGAACCAGCTTTGTGGCAGTTCCCGCTTTCATTCGCGTGGATCCGGTGACTACCTCGGGTCCGACGAGAACCGTGATGCATACATCGCAGCTCTCTCGCAACCGGTCCGGGGGCTGAGAACAGGACACGAACGCCGTACGGGCACCCAGGGCCTGGGCCTGGGAAAGAGCGGCGCCCACGTACGGCGTCGTTCCGCTGGCCGCGATTCCCACTACTACGTCCTCTCGGCCGACCCTCAGCCCATTGAGCTCGCGTACCGCACCGTCCACATCGTCTTCGGCCCCCTCGATCGACCGCACCAGCGCCTGGGGGCCGCCGGCGATCAGTCCCACGACCATCTCGGGCGGCGTCCCGAACGTGGGCGGGCACTCGGCCGCATCGAGCACGCCGAGCCGGCCGCTGGTGCCGGCGCCAACGTAGATCAGCCGGCCACCGCCGCGGAACGCAGCTTCCACGAGGTCGATGGCGCGAGCGATTTCAGAGCGAGCTTTGGCTACCGCGCCGGGGACACTGGCGTCTTCGGCGCCAATGAGATCGACGATCTCGAGGGCGGAAGCAGTATCGATGGTTGAACTGCGGGGGTTGCGCCGTTCGGTCAGGCGCGGGTCGTGGAAGTCGTCAGCCACGCAAGCAGGAGGATAGGAGTATCCAAGCGTCAGCGTTCGGCTAAATTAGGAGACGTGCGAGTCCCTAAGCAACTCCGTGCCGCCAGCGTATTGCTGGCCCTGGTCATTCTATCGCCCGGCTGCGCCCGGCGAGCGGTAGCTCCTGGCGCTACACCGGCAGCCGGAACAGCCCCGGCGTGGGGCTTTACCGGTAAGGCGCGCGTCATCGAGGCAACCAAGGCTCTGGTGGTATCTGGAAGCCCGGTGGCCAGCGAAGTGGGCAAGGATATCCTGCGACAGGGCGGTAATGCCGTGGACGCGGCGGTGGCAGTCGGGTTTGCCCTGGCAGTGGTTCACCCGGAAGCCGGAAACATCGGCGGCGGCGGGTTCATGGTCATCCGCCCCTCCAACGGCCAGGTGCAGACGTTGGACTATCGGGAGACCGCGCCGGCCCGCGCATCGCGCGACATGTATCTCTCCGCGGGTCCCGAGGCGAGCGTCACCGGCCATCTTGCGGCGGGCGTACCGGGCGCAGTGGCCGGCTTGACCGAAGCGCATCGCAGATACGGGCGGCTTCCTCTCTCCGCTGTGCTCGAGCCAGCCATTCGCCTCGCGAATGAAGGATTCCTGATAGACGAGTACCGCAGCGCCTCGATCGGGGAAGACAGCTCAAGGCTGGTGCTCTTTCCTGCCTCCCGCACGACCTTCCTGCCCAACGATCGGCCTCCCGCGCCCGGCTCGACCTTCAGGCAACCAGAGCTGGGCGCCACCCTGGAGGCGGTTCGAGACAGCGGGTCAGCCGGATTCTATCGCGGCTGGGTGGCAGACCTCATTGTGGCCGAGATGAGGCGGGGCGGCGGACTGATCAGCCATGAGGATCTCGGACGCTACCGGGCCATCTGGCGGGATCCGATCGAGGTCACCTACCGCGGCCATACCATCTACTCGATGCCCCCGGCTTCTTCAGGCGGCGTGACGATGGGTGAGATCCTGAACATCATGGAAGGCTACAGCCCCCTGCCGCCATTCGGATCCGTGGCCCTGATGCACCGTGAAGCCGAAGCAATGCGGCGGGCTTTTACCGACCGCAACCGTTACCTCGGAGATCCAGGCTTCGTCCGAAACCCGGTGGAGCGGCTGCTCTCGAAGGACTATGCGGCGGAGCTGCGGAAGCAGATCGGGGAGCAGGCTTCGGTCACGCCCAAGTTCGAGGCAGGAATGGATGCCGGTGCATCTACTACCCACTATTCCGTGGTGGACGCAGACGGCAACGCGGTGAGCTGTACAACGACGCTCAACAACAGCTATGGCAGCGCCGTGACCGTGACGGGGGCCGGGTTCCTGCTCAACGACGAGATGGACGACTTCGCCACGTCCCCTGGCCAGCCAAACATGTATGGACTGGTTCAAGGGGAAGCCAACGCGATCGCGCCAGGCAAGCGGATGCTCTCGGCCATGACACCGAGCATAGTCCTCGACCGGAACAAGCAGCTTTACCTCGTGGTCGGTACCCCCGGCGGGCCGAAGATCATCACCATGGTGTATCACGTGATCTCCAATGTCATCGACCACCGGATGTCGCTGCCGCAGGCAGTGGAAGCGCCCCGGAACCATCACCAGGCTTTGCCGGACAGCCTTCAGGTGGAAGAAGGAGGATTTCTGACCGCTACGCTCGATAGCCTTGGAGGCAAGGGACACGGAACCTGGAGCCGGGGGCTCTGGGGTGACGTTGAGGCCATCATCCGAACACCGGGCGGCTGGCAGGGCGTAAGCGATCCGAGGCGGGGGGGAGGCGGAGCGGGGTACTGAAAGCGGGGAAGAAAAAGCGTGAGCGGGAAGGAACGGCGTAAGCGGGTTTTCGTGTCCCGCTCACGCTCTTTCTTGCCCGCTTACGCTTTTCGTCCCGCTCTTACGTGGTCGGGGTAAACGTCGCGTCCAACGACAGCGTCACGGTGGTGCCCTGCGGCAGAACCACGTCCCGGTCCTTGGTCTCAACCGCACGCTGTGCTCCGACCGCCCCACCGAGCACACCGCCGATGATAGCGCCCTTGCTGCTTCCACCAAGCACTCGGCCCACAACAGCCCCTACTGCGGCGCCCGCCGCCGGCTTCACGATGTCGCCCGCGTTGGTTCCCCGCCCCTGGAGCTCGGTGGTGACGCCCTCGATAGTGGCGGTGACGGGATGGGACTGACCGCTGATGACCACCGCCGTGGGCTGCAAAGTCAGCGTCCCGGTCTTGTCGCTCTTGTTCTCGGACTCCTTAATCGCGGTCACCTTGAGCACAACCTCTGACCCGGCGGGTATAACGACGCGGCCCGCGTTGTCCTTGACGTCGGTAGCGATGGTAGCCGTCACCGTGTCTCCCACCTTGTTCTTGTGGGAGCGAATCTCGGCGTTGGTGGACGCCGTGAGCGTGGTGCCCGCGGCCAGGCTCCGGGGCGAGGGAGCTGGTGCACTGGCCCTGGGCTCAGAGGGCTGAGTGGCAGGCCGGCTGGGAGCGCGCCGGGCCGGCGCGGGAGTGCCGGCGGCAGGGCGGTCGTCCAGCTCGGCAGTCGTATCTACGGGGGCAAGTTGCAGATCACGACTCAGGCTGTCTGCCGTGGCCATGTCCCCCCTGTCGCCACCGCCACAGGCTGCGACGGCCATCAACGTGAGCGCTGCTAGCATCGTTCTCGACATCTATGCCTCCTTGAGGTGTGACTTGCTCGGGTTTCTTCACCCGATGACATTCCATTGCTTCTATGCAAGAGTTGCGGTCTCTCCTACCCTACTTCCGGCCTTACCGGCGCGCCTTTCTGGTTGGCCTGGCGCTCGTCATCATTTCGAACTTCTTCGCCACGCTCGGCCCCAGATTTCTGCAGCAAGGGATCGACGCGCTGAGTGGCGATCAAGGGTTCCACGAGGTACGGTCCGCCGTCCTGCTTCTGTTGGCCGTTGCCGTCCTGAGCGGGCTTGCCCGCTATGGAATGCGTGAGCTGCTCAACAGCGGGAGTCGCCGTGTTGAGACGGACTTACGGGATCAGCTCTACCTCCACCTTCAGCGAATGTCGGCGGAATTTTACGATCGGTACCCGACCGGCGATGTGATGGCGCGCACAACCAATGATCTTCTCGCCGTCCGAATGGTAGCCGGTCCGGCACTCATGTACTTGGTGGATACCACCGTACGCGGCCTGCTGATTGCGCCCGCGATGGTCGGAATCAGCCCCCGGCTGACGTTGCTCGCCCTGGGGCCCCTCCTCGGTCTGCCGGTGGCGATGATACTGCTGGGACGAATAATCCATCGCCGCTCCCAGGAGATCCAGGCACAGTTTAGTGAGCTCACCAGCCATGCGCACGAAAACCTGTCGGGGGTTCGCGTGGTTCGGTCCTACCGCCAGGAACACGCCGAGACCGAGCACTTCCGGACGCTGAACGATACCTATCTGCTCCGGAATCTCGGACTGGCCCGGGTCCAGGGAGCGTTCTTTCCGCTGCTCTCACTGCTCGGCGGGATAAGCGGACTGGTGATCCTTTACGCCGGCGGGAAGCTGGTAATGGACGGAGCCGTGTCGGTCGGCGAGTTCGTTGCGTTTGGGGTGTATCTGGCCATGCTGGTCTGGCCCATGATCGCCCTGGGCTGGGCATTCAATCTGGTCCAGCGCGGGGCCGCCTCGATGGGCCGGATCAACCAACTCTTTGCCGAGCGCCCTGCCATTACCAGTGCTCCGTCGCCGGTGCCGCTTCCCCCCGCCAACGGCTGCCGAGCGGTCGAGTTTCGAAACGTCTGGTTCAGCTATCCGGGAGCACGTGAGCGAGGCTGGGTGCTGCAGGACGTTTCCTTCAAGGCCGAAGCCGGGGCTTCGCTGGCCATCGTCGGCTCGACCGGGTCCGGCAAGACGACACTGGTGGACCTGATCGCGCGAACGTACGATCCCGACCGCGGCGCGGTGTTGATCGACGGTGTCGATCTACGCGAGCTTTCGCTCCCCGAGCTCAGGCGGGCAGTGGGCTTCGTTCCGCAGGAGACGTTTCTCTTTGGGGAGACACTTCGGCGGAACATCCTGCTGGGCGCCCCCGACGACGGGCGCCTCGAACATGTCGCCGAGATCGCCCAGCTGACTGAAGCGCTTCCGGCACTCCCCAACGGTTACGACACCATGCTTGGCGAACGGGGCATCAACCTCTCCGGCGGCCAGAAACAGCGGACAGCGATTGCCCGGGCCCTGGCGCAGGACCCGCCGGTGTTCGTGCTGGACGACGCGCTCAGCGCCGTGGACGCGCACACCGAAGCGCGCATCTTAGCCGGCCTCCGCGATGCCCTCGGGGGCCGAACCAGCATCATTGTGTCCCACCGGTTGGCGGCCGTGCGGGATGCCGATTGGATTCTGGTGCTGGATGGTGGCCGCATTGTGGAACAGGGCACCCACACTCAGTTGCTCGCCGCGGGTGGCCGGTACTGGGAGCTGCTGAGGCGACAGCAGATGGAGGAGGAGCTCGAAGAAACCAGCGTGAGCACGGGAGAAAGCGAAACGGTAAGGAGTAAACGGTGAGCGGGCCGCTTCACCCCCCTTCACTGTTGACCGTTCACCGTTCACGCTCTTGTTCCTTACAGCTGTTCTCTCAAGAAATCCGGCGTCAGCCCCTGCAGCCACCCGGCCAGCCGGGTGAACTCGCCGGTTACGAGCAGTATTCCCACCACGATGAGCAACAACCCGCTGAGCCGCATCACCCACGGTAGATACCGGCGAAAGCGCTGGAACCAGTCCAGAAACGACTCCACCGCCACCGCGGCGATCAAAAACGGTATTGCCAACCCCGCTGAATAGACGGCGAGCAACTGCATGCCCCGCCACACATCGGTCGAGGTGGCCGCAAGACCCAGGATCCCACCCAGCACGGGGCCAATGCAGGGGGTCCACCCGGCACCGAACGCCATACCTACCAGGGCAGACCCAAGGTACCCGACGGGTTTCCGCTCGAGGTGTAGCCGCCGCTCCTGATTCAACACCCCAGACTTGAACACGCCGAGGCATAGCAGGCCGAACAGGATGATCAACACGCCGCCCACCCTCTGGAGCCACACCTGGTAGTAATTCAGGGCCCGGCCCAATACGGTGGCACTGGCGCCGAGGAGGACGAACACGAGAGAGAACCCCGTGACGAACAGCAGCGCGTGGGTGAGCGCCGCCCGCCGGCGTCCCTGTACCTCGGGTAGCGTCATCCCGGTGATGAATCCGACATAGGACGGTACCAGGGGGAGGACGCAGGGCGAGAGAAAGCTCAGCAGGCCGGCGACGAACGCGACGATGAAGCCCAGGGCGGCCGGCTCATTCATAACGGGCCGAGCTCCCGCTGCCGGCACTCACGGCAGACACCATAGATCTCGAGCCGGTGCCTCTGGTGCTGGAAGCCGTGCTCGTCGGCCAGGACGGGGAGCATGCGCTCCAGCCGCTCGTTGGCGAATTCCACGACCCGGCCACAGCGCTGACAGATGAGGTGCTCGTGGTCGGCTTGTGCCGCCATCGGCTCGTACCGTTTGAAACCCTCGCCGAAATCGTGGGCCCGCACCAGCCCGCTTTCTACCAGCAGGTCGAGCGTTCGGTACACGGTGGCGGTACCCACCCGCTCGCCCTGCTGCTTGAGCTCCCGACGAATCGCCTCGACGGAAAGGTGATCAGCCGCGAGGAATACAACCTGTGCCACGAGATCGCGCTGACGGGTAACCGGCTGGTGGTGTTCCCGGAGGTGACGGCGGAAGCGCTCGGAGTGGGCGGCTGCCTCTGACTTATCGAGTCGCGCCATCGTCCCGGGCCGCCACGGGAAGCGAAGGGAACCACGAGACGGGAGGGACGGAGACCGGCGGGTGCTCGTCATCAATGCGGCGGTGCGCTTCCTGAACCAGGCGATCGAACGCCTCGATGGGCCCAGCCCCCACTTCCTGCACCGACGCCTCGAACTTCCCGCGCTCCTTTCCCTTGACCGCCAGAACGTAGCGGGCAGTGTAGATCCGCCGGCGCTGGCCGTCTACCCGCGAAACAACGGCGGTACCCCACTCCCTGGCATCACGCCGCAACGAGGAAAACACCCACACGGCATCAACCTCGTCCGGAGGCAGCACCTCCGCCACCGCCTGCGCGAGGCGGCCCCACCCCGACCCGGCAACCGTCGCTGTGCGCACCGGATGGCTCACGCGGACCCCTGTTCCCAGCGCTCGGTATAGAACCGGAGGACGTGCATGAAGTCCTGGGCGTTGGTGACGACGCCGTACGCTTGATGAGTGCCCCGATCCTTGAGTTTGTTGACCACAAACTCGGTTTGATCGACGCAGATGGTCATCAAAGGTGCTGGAACACCGTCGCACAGGTAAAATGCGGGGAGCATGTTGCCCACCGCGATGGCGTGCAGCGCCGTGGCAACGAAGATTGCCCCGGTTGCTTTCACCGTGTGCTCGCGCATGGCGTCCTGGGCTTCGAGCGCATCGCTGTACACACCGGGCAACGGGCCGTCGTCGCGGATCGAACCGGCCAGCACAAAGGGAATCCGGCAAGTGACCAGCGCGTGAATGATCCCGCTCTTGATCAGGCCGCTCTCGACCGCACGGCCGATGGAACCGGCGGCGCGTACCCGATTGATGGCACGCATGTGCAGTCCGTGCCCGCCCTCGGTGGGTTGGCCGGTATTGGTCATGCCGAGGGTAGTTCCGAAAATCGCCGCTTCGATGTCGTGCACCGCCACCGCATTTCCAGCCAGGATGGCCTGAACGTAGCCGTTCCGGATAAACCACTCGAAATCCGTCCTGGCGCGCGAGTGCACCAGGGCGGGACCAACCACCCAGACCAGGTATCCCCCCCTTCGCTTCTCCTCGCCCAGGCGCGCTGCCAGCTCTTCGTAGTTGACCGGGCGTTCGCGGCTCACCTCGGTGGACATGAACCGGAACTCGTTGGCGCCGTGGGTCCCCCCCAGGAAACCGCCCGCGTGAACGACGATGCCGTCGGTGCCATCCTCAGCCTCTCCCATGGCGATCAGGTCACCGCGCTTCAGCCGGCGTGGCTCGATGGTCTCGAGCAGACCAGGACGCTTCACCACCACGCAGTCCATTCGGGGCCTGGTCGGCGCCAGCCATTTGCCGTCGACCCGAAGGTAGGTGGGCAGATTGGAAGTCGAAAAGAATCCCTCCGGAAGGACGCCGTCCGCCGGCAGCGGGGCAAAGCGGGCTTCCGGCGCCCCGGCAAAGGGCGGCTGGCTGAAGTCGGGCAGCGTGTCATGGGATGCATGCATGTGGGGGAGGAAGCTAGGGGTGGCCCGGGGGGGATTCAAGCACCATAGCCCGGGGTCAAAGGAGGTTTAAGTTTGTGTAACCAGGAGATGACTATGCGCGGACGGAGTGACCTGTCGCATCGCTGCACCTTTCCCTTCCCTGCTTTCTCGAGCCTCGTCACCCTCGGGTGGCTTCTGATCGTGGGTACGGGGTTACCGGTGGCGGCGCAGGAGCCCGTCAGGGCCGACACGACAGCGCTCGACACCAGCCGGGTTCGGCAGCTGCCCGAGATCAATGTGACGCGTACGGCGGAGCCGCTCCAGCGAGTGCCCTACTCGGTGGGCGTCATTGACCGGACGGAGATCCAGCGCGGTCAGCAGACTGTCGGCCTGGATGAGGCGCTGAACAATCTGCCAGGCGTAGTGGTCGCCAACCGGTACAACTTCTCCTTGGATCAGCGCATCTCCATTCGGGGCGCCGGCAGCCGGTCGAACTTCGGCGTGCGCGGCCTCAAGATCCTGCTCGACGGCGTGCCCCAGACATTGCCGGACGGGCAGAGCCAGCTGACCAACATCGATTTCGCAAATATCGACCGGGCAGAGGTCTTGCGGGGCGCCAGCTCATCCCTCTATGGCAATGCCTCCGGTGGAGTGATTGCCTTTTCCAGTGAGACGGCCGCGCCAGGAGCGTTCGCGCAGCGGGTGCGAATCCAGGGCGGAACCGGCCAGCGGGATACCGACGACTTCTACAAATGGCAGAGCTGGACCTCAGGGCGCTCCGGTAACGTGAGCGGGACCTTGTCGCTCTCGCAGTTCAAGGTGGATGGTTTCCGGCAGCATAGCGCCGCCGAGTTCCGCCAGCTCAACGCGGCGCTGGATTACGCTGTAACCGGCTCCACGCTCGCTACCCTTCGGTTGAGCCTGGCGGACAACCCCAGGGGGCAAAACCCGGGGGCGCTCACGCTCACGGAGTATCTCCTCAATCCCGACTCGGCAGCAGCCAACAATATTCGGCGCGGAGCCGACAAAGATGCTCAGCAGCACCAGCTCGCCCTCAGAGTCCGCCATTTCGACGCCGGCGGGAGCGAGTATGAGGCCACAGTCTTCGGACTGCTGCGAGACCTGGCCAACCCGCTGGCCGCTCCTCCCGCAGTCGGCCCGGGCCCTGCTGCGGGCACTTTCGTTGCTATCGACCGCACTGTGGCAGGAGCGCGCGTTGCCCTGAACCGGCGCCTTGGCGGTCGAGAGTCGCCGCGTCTTACCGCCGGAATCGACTTGCAGCGGATGCGCGACGTCCGGCAGAATCTTGTCTCCGACGCGGGCCGGCCCACCGGAGTTTTGTTCCTGGACCAGCGTGAGCGGGTCACCGAGTTTGGTCCTTTCGCTCAACTCCAGTGGAGCCCGAGCGAGCGGTGGCTTATCAGCGGAGGCGCCCGATACGATTGGATCCGTTTCGACCTCAACGACGGGTTTATCTCCGATGGCGACGACAGCGATTCCCGCACCACGTCAGCCTTGAGCGGCAATCTTGGGTTGAGCCTGTCGTTCGGTGATCAGCTGGTGCCATACGTCAACATTGCGACGGCTTTCGAGACTCCCACCACCACCGAGCTGGTGAACCAACCGGATGGCTCCGGTGGTTTCAACCCGGCACTCGGGCCCCAGCGCGCGGTGAATTATGAGATCGGCGCCCGCGGCCAGCCGGTGCCCGGTGTCAGCTACTCAGCAGCACTGTTTCTCGGCCGGGTTTCCGATGCCATCGTGCAAGGGCCGGAGGTAGGCGGACGGGCCTTCTTCCGCAACGCGGGAAAGACTCATAACGATGGGGCGGAGCTGGGGCTCAACGTCTCCCCGGCGGCTGGGCTCACCTTGCGGGGATCGTATACCTACGCCCGCTACCGGTTCACTGACTACCAACTGGCCGACGGCACCGTTCTGGATGGGAACCGCCTGCCCGGCGTGCCGGAGCACTTCTGGCGCTTCGGGCTTCGGACAGCGCTGCCGGCAAATTTCTTTCTCGATGCCGATCACACTCTCACCTCATCGGTGGTTGCCGACGATGCCAATACGACCTACGCGGATGCCTGGGGCGCAGGTGTCACCAACCTGAGGCTCGGCTGGGACGGGCCATCCGGTCAGGTGGAGTTTGCGCCGTTCCTCGGGGTGAACAATCTCTGGGACCGGCGCTATGTCGGGTCGGTTACCCTGAATGGAATTGGTGGGCGGGTTCTGGAGCCGGCGCCCCGCCGGGTGATCTATCTCGGAACCGAAATCGGCTACCGCGCAAATCCGTAGCAGTAGCCCCGGCGTTACGAAAGGGGGAGGCGGCGCTAGCGTCTCCTCCTCAATGCTGTCAGGACACGCCCATGCGAACAGTCTGCCGTGTTTTTGCCGCTCTTGGGGTAATCTCTTCTTTGGTTGGTCCGGCGAAAGGCTCCGCCCAGATGCCGGCCGCCGACCCAGCTGACGTCGGCACGATCCAGGGGATCGTCGCGGCCTATTACGACGTGATCAGCGGTCCGGCGGGGTCGCCCCGCCAATGGCGGCGAGACAGCACACTGTATACGCCCGGAGCAACCTTCGTCGCAATGCGCGAGCAGGGTGGCAAGCCAGTCGCTGAGCTGATGACCCCTGAGGAGTTCCGACGCGCCTTCAATGCCGACTTCGTTGAGAAAGGTTTCTTTGAGACCGAGATCGGCAGCCGGATCGAGCGGTTCGGCAATGTTGCCCAGGTTCGAAGCGTTTATGAGACGCGGCGGGCAGCCACCGGCCCTCTGTTAGGTCGGGGCGTGAACTACCTGTTGCTCTATTGGGATGGTGCGCGCTGGTGGATAACCGGAGCGGCGTGGGACGATGAACGGCCGGGCAGCAAGCTTCCCCCGTCCTGGATCAGCCGGCGAGATCGAGCGCCATGAGGGGTTCTGCGCTGGAAGGAGTGCTGTAGTGGAGCGTGCTTACGGCCTGGAGATCCCGCAGACTCTGGCGGAAACCATTCATTCCAGTCGGGCGGCCCTACTGGTGTACGATATGCAGGTCGGCATCCTGAAGCAGCTTCCGGATGGCCGCTCCGTCCTCCAGCAGGTACTCAAAGTCCTCAGCGCCGCCCGAGACGGTGGCATCCGCACGTTCTTTTGCCGCCACCTCTCGCTTCCTAAGGAGGCCGCCGGGGTCTCGCAGCTGCGTATGGCAATGGCGTGGCAGCATGTAGCCAGCGTAGCGGAAGTACGACCCTGGTTCCTGCGGGATTCACCGGGATTCGCGCTGGCGGCCGAACTGGCTCCGCGGATGAGTGAGGTCATTTTCGACAAGATTACTATGTCGGCATTCGAGGGAACGCTGCTGGACATTGCGCTGCGAGATTGTGGCGTCAACGCGGTAGTTATCGTGGGAGTCGCAACGGAGATTGGCATCGAGCCAACCGCTCGACACGCCGCAGATCTGGGCTACGTCCCCGTGGTCGTGACGGATGCCTGCGGTGCGGGGCACCACGACGCTGCCTCACGGTCAATGGAAGCGCTGCGGTTCGCCGGCGACGCCATCCTCACGGATGTCGCCACGATTTGTCCCCTGTTAGCGGGTGCCGCGGCTGCAGCCGCTACCTGACCCGCATGCAGCCGACACTTTCGTGAAGTTACTGGTCCTCGGTGGCACGCTCTTCCTCGGTCGCCACATTGTGGAGGCCGCGCTCCGACGCGGCTTTCGGGTAACAACATTCACTCGCGGACAAACAAATCCTGACCTCTTTCCTGCCGCCGAGAAACTCCGCGGCGATCGCGATGGCGACTTGACCGCCTTACGCCAGCGCACATGGGACGCGGTGGTGGATACATCCGCGTATCGGCCGCGCCAGGCTGTCACCACCTCTGCCGCGCTGCGGAACACAGTCGGGCGATATGTTTTTATCTCCACCGCTAGCGTCTACATCGCGTTCCCATCCGGCGGCGCGGCGGAGGCGAGCGCGGTCCACGTCCCGCCGGATGACCCAGACGTCACGGTGCATCCAGAGACGTACGGGCCGCTGAAGGTTGGGTGCGAGCGGGCAGTAATTGGTGCGTTCGGCAACCGGGCCCTCGTCATCCGCCCAGGTGTACTGGCGGGCCCGTACGACCCGACCGGCCGCCTGGGATACTGGGTCCACCGCTTGGCCACCGGCGGTGAAGTGCTCGCGGCCGGAGACCCCGCACGTCCGATGCAATTGCTCGACGCGCGAGACCTGGCTGCCTGGCTGATTACGTTGCTGGAATACGGGGGCGCAGGCATTCTTAACGCGAGTGGCCCGCCCGTGCTTCTCACGATGGGCAGGCTCTTAGAGACCTGCCGCATGGTGGCAGCGAGCGACGCTCGGCTCACTTGGACGGGCGATGCATTCCTCCTGGAGCAGGGCGTCACGCCGTGGAACGAACTCCCGCTCTGGCTACCGGCCGACGTGCCGGGTCCAATCCTCGATAGCCGAAAGGCACACGCGGCGGGGCTCCACTGCCGGCCGCTCAGTGCCACCGTCCGAGATACCTTAGCGGAGGCAATCGACATCCAACGTGTAGCCGGTGGGCCACCGCGCCCCCAGCCCATCAGCCCCGAGCGGGAGCACAAGCTCCTTCATTTGTGGCACACCCAGCGGCGCTCTTCTCGTTGAGAATCACTGATGATCGAGATCGCTGTCTTCGCCCAGTCTCAGCTTCGTGGCGCGGGACCGTGGCCGCCTGGTGGGTGCGGTGCTGGCAGGGACGGATGGCCGTCGGGGATATTTGCAGCACCTCGCCGTCACGCCATCCCATCGCGGCCAGGGATTGGGGCGCGCCCTCGCCGAACGCGCTGTCGCTTCTCTCAGCGCACTCGGAATCGCGAAGTTCCACCTTATGGTGAGGCAAGGGAATGCGCAGGCACGAGCGTTCTGGGAACGATTGGGCTGGAGTGGACGAGGCGACATCGTCCTGATGTCACGTGCGGCCTACGATGCGGCAACCGCCTGACCCGCCATCCCCAGGAGATCTTCATGAGCTTCAAATCCCCCTGTCGGGTTCTCACCATCGTTTTGTATACCAGTCCAATGTCACTCAGTGGCGGTGGCACCGTGGCGGCGCAAGACCTCGCGCTCAGCGTTGCCATAGGGCCCTCACCATATGACCTATCGGGCACCGGTACCGGCGCGGCGGGAGCCGTACGGTTAGCCTGGACCCCCGTTCGCGGCCTGGTCGTTGAGCCAGGGATGACGGTCTTCACCTATCGTTCCCAGTTTGACGAGCGTACGACGCTGCTCTTTCGTGAGCTAAGCATCCAGGGTGAGCTGCCGCTGGGCCGGGTACGCCCCTTCCTCGGTGGCGGTGCCGGCGGTGCGTTCGTTGTCAGCGGTCCGGGAGACACGGAGGCTACCCTGCACGCGGTTGGGGGTGTGCGGATCGCGCTTGGAAAGAACTGGGGTGCCCTAGGAGAGATGCGGATTCGAGCCGTGCGACCGTGGACCGGTAACACCGTTGACTTCATGCTCGGAGTAAGTCGGAGAATTCGTTGAACAGGTTATCCGACAGCCCCGCCCCCCGTTCGTTATCGAGCGGGACCTGGTGGTGAGGCCATAGCAGAGGTCGGTCACTCGGAGGGTCGGTTGACGCTTCTCGACGATCTGGTCCCCACCTACGATGTCGCTTCGCGGCACACGATCAGGGTCGCAGCGAGTCCCGCTCATGTCTACCAGGCTGCTCGCCATACTGACCTCGGAGGCCTCTGGCTGGTGCGTGTGCTGATGGGACTGCGTATGGTCCCCGCTTGGACGGCGATCGCGCTCCGCCGTCGCCGACCCGCGAAAAAACAGCCGGCGGGCGAGCAGCGCTCCGTGGGCGCCGCCAACTTCACGCTGATCGCCGAAACGCCAGGTGAGGAGTTCGTCCTCGGCATTATGGGCCGCTTTTGGACGCCGACGGGCGGGGTGGTAAGGGCGACTGCGGATCGGTTTTGGCTCCCGCCGCCTGCCGGCCTCGCCCAGGCTGTCTGGAACTTTCGCGTCACGCCCGGTGTCAGCGGGACTGAGCTCTCAACCGAGACCCGCGTGCGCTGCGCCGATCCAGCCACCCGGCAGCAGTTCCTGCGCTACTGGCGAGTCATCCGGCTGGGGAGCGATCTCATCCGGGGGAGCATGCTACGGCGCATCCGGAACACAGCGGAGCGGCGGGTCGTCTAGTCCGCCCTTGCGGCAGGCTTCGTGACAGGGCGGCTCAAAGTAATGAGACCGGGTCGCGATCGATCACCATTCGTGTGCTTCCCTCGCGCCGGAGCCTTGGCGCCGCGTAGCGCACTACCCGTCCGAGCGACTCCGAGGGCCCCTTCAACAGCACGTGCCACCGCCAGCGGTCCTTGATGCGCACCAGCGGGCAAGGAGCCGGTCCCAAGACGCTGATCGGCAGGTGGTATCGCTCTACCAGCGCTGTACACCAGTCCGCCACAGCGGCGGCGCGCTGTCCCACCCCTCCTTCGTCGGTGCCTGAGAGCAGCAGGTTCACCAGTGACGTGGCCGGCGGATACGGGGGGTCCTCGCGTAGTTCGCGTTCCTGGCGAAGAAATCCTTCAGCGTCGTGTTCCCGGGCCCAGACCAGCGCGTGGTGTCCCGGGTGCCGAGTTTGAACTATGACTCGCCCGCCCTTCGGGCCCCGCCCTGCCCTCCCTGCCACCTGCGCCAAGAGTTGGAACGTCCGTTCCGCTGACCGGAAATCGGGGAGGTAGAGGCCGGTGTCGGCATCGACTACCCCTACCAGAGTGACGTTGGGGAAGTCCAGCCCCTTGGCGATCATCTGCGTCCCGATCAGCAGGTCGACTTCTCCGGCTTCCACGGACGCCAGGATCCTCTGGTGAGACCATTTGGTGCTGGTGGTGTCCAGATCCATCCTGGCTATGCGCGCTCCAGGATAGCGGTCCGCCAGCATCCGCTCGAGCTGCTGGGTGCCGATTCCTCGCATGTGCTGGACGGGGTTGGCGCAGGTGCGGCAGTTGAGTGGAAGCGGCTCCTCGTGACCACAGTAGTGGCAGCGCAGTCCGGCCGGGGCCTGGTGCACCGTGAGCGAGATGCTGCAATGAGGGCACTGCCAGACTTCGCCGCATTCGGGGCACTGCAGGAACGCGGCGTAGCCGCGCCGGTTCAGTAGCAGGAGGGCCTGTTCTCTCCGCGCGAGCGTGCCCACGATTGCGCTATCGAGCGCCTCGGACCAGGCCACCGGACCCGTGCGAGTGGCCTTAAGCGCGATGCGCAGGTCGATGACCTCGACCGGCGGCAAGGGGCGCGATCCCACGCGCTCGGGCAGACGCAACAGCTGGAGGCTGGTCTCCGCCCTTACCATGGTCTCGAGGGAAGGCGTGGCACTGCCGAGTATCAGCCGCGCCCCTTCCAGCCGGGCGCGGACGGCCGCCACCTCTCGAGTGTGATAGCGCGGCGTCTCGCCGTTCTTATAACTCGCCTCGTGCTCTTCGTCTATCACGATGATGCCGAGATCGACCACTGGTGCGAACACCGCGGAGCGCGCCCCCACCGCCACTCGGCGCTCGCCGCGTCTGAGCAGCCGCCAGGCATCGGCCCGCTCGCCGTCGGACAGCGCGCTGTGAAGCACGGCGATCTCATCGCCGAACGCTCCGCGAAAGCGGCTCACCGTCTGGGGGGTGAGGCCGATCTCGGGAACGAGTACGATGGCCCCCTGCCCCCGGGAGAGGGCCCGTCGCACCGCCTCGAGATAAACCAGCGTCTTTCCGCTGCCGGTCACCCCGAACAACAGCGCGCCTTCTCCGGGTGGGAGGGCTGAAATGGCTGTGAGAGCCGCCGACTGGTCTGAAGTCAGAGTGGTGGGGGGCGGCGACGCCGGGGAGCCGGCGAATGGATCTCGCAGCACCTCCGAGCGTGCGGCCCGAGCCAGTCCCTCGCGCACCAGCGCCTTCAGGACGCTCTCACCGAACCCGAGCTGTTCCGAGAGATGCCGCACCGACGCGCTTCCACCGAGGGTCTCCAGCGTCTCGTACAGCTGGCGCTGCCTGGGACGCCGATGGAACAGGGTATCACGCTCGAGGAGCGTGGGCCTCTCGTCCGAGAGCGTCAGTACCCGCTCGGTCAGGCCCGCGGCGCTGGTGTCCGGAGGCTGAACTCTGAGAGTCACAGCCTCGACCCGGCTCAGTCGTTCGATGACGTCCCAGAGCGGCCGTTTGAGGGCCCTCGATGCGGTGGCCACCGCCGCTTCCCCGCCCCGTGCATCGAGCCAATCGACCAGTTCCCCCGCCACCCCTCCCGGAGCGGGCGTTCCATTTCGGAGGGAGACGATTACCCGAGATTCTCCCCACATTCCCCCCGGTAGTATGCTCTTGAGCGTGAGCCCGAGAGGAGCGGCGTAATACCCCGAGATCCAGTCGGCGGTTGCCAGTAGCGCGGCAGACACTGCGGGCTCCGGATCGGGAACCGCGAGCACATCCTTTGCCGCCGCCCCTGGAGGCTCCACCTCTACCGCGGTGACGAGCCCGATCAGCTCTCGCCGGCGCACCGGTACGACCACCCGCGCGCCGGGAACGACTCGGTCGCCCAGCGTCTCGGGAATGCGGTAGGTGTAAGGGGTGGCGAGCGGGAGCGGGAGAGCGACGAGGGCAAAACGGTCGCTCATCGCCGCCTGACGCCGAGCCCTGGTCCGGTTGGAAGCGTCACCTGCCCACCGTCAATGTCGGCTCCGATAAACGGGTCATTGGCGAGAAGTGCGGCGCCATCGAGATCGACGATGTCCACCAGGGGGGTGAGGTGCGCCGCAGCCGTAATTCCGAGCGAGCTTTCGATCATGCATCCAACCATGACCATCAGCCCGTGCGCCCTGGCAATGGCAATCATCCGAAGCCCCTCGCGCAGGCTGCCGCATTTGGCCAGCTTGATATTGATGCCGTCGACCTTGCCGACCAGCGGCGGGATATCCAGGGAGGTGACGCAGCTCTCGTCGGCGATGACCGGGATGTCGGACTGTGCGGTGATAGCCGCCAGACCGTCGAGATCTTCGGGCGCGAGTGGTTGCTCGAGTACGGTCACCCCGAATTCCTCCAGAACGGGGAGCATGCGTATCGTTCCCTTGACAGTCCACCCGCAGTTCGCGTCTACCCGGACCTCCTTGTCTGTGGCACCACGGATGGCCTGCAGGATTTCGAGGTCTCGGTCGGTGCCCAGTTTTACTTTCAGAATGGGATATTGCTCGGCCTCGAGCACCTTGGCACGAATCCGCTCGGGTGTGTCGAGCCCGATCGTAAACGTCGACTTCGGCGCCTTGCAGGGATCGAGCCCCCACATCCGGTACACCGGAACGCCGAGATGCTTCCCGGCCAGGTCGTGAAGCGCCGCTGATAAGGCGGCCCGGGCAGCGGCGTTGCCCCGAAGCATCGTCTCCCAGCGGCGCTCCGCTTCCTCCAGGTGAAAAGGATCGGCGGGAAGCGCGGTACCGTAGAGGTTCAGCGCGGCAACAACTGAATCCGCGGTCTCTCCATAGAACTTTGTCGGGGCCGCCTCACCCCAACCCTCGTGCCCGTCCGCGTCCGTGAGCCTTACCCATACCGTGCGGTAGTCGCTCTGGCCACCTCGGGCGATGATGAAGGGGTGCTTGGTCCGGAGCTGAAGCAGCTCGACATCCATCCGCAGCGGGTGAGGCAAGGCGTCCTCGAGGGATGAAGAGTGTGGATTATATCACGCGAGCGCGCGCAGGTGCGCCACCACGCCTTCGGCCAGTCGTTCGGGAATGTATCCGCCCTCCATCATGCCCACGATAGGGGTGTCCGGTAAGCGGTCGCGCAGGCGGGTGGTCCACTCGGCAAAGTGCTCCGGCTCCAGCGTGAATCCGCCCAGCGGATCGCCGGCCATGGCGTCGAAGCCCGCGGACAGCAGCACGAGATCGGGGGTCCAGTCCGTCGTGGCGGCCACGATCGCGGCCCACAGATCGCCCAGGTAGAGCGACGGAGGGTGTCCCGGGCCCCGCGGGACGTTGAACACGTTGCCCACTCCTTGCTCTTCGGCGGCGCCGGTTCCCGGGTACCAGGGATACTGGTGCAGCGACACGTAGCGCACCGTAGGGTCTCGCTCCACGAGGGCTTGGGTTCCATTGCCGTGGTGCACGTCCCAATCGATGATCAACGCCAGCCTGCGCCCGGCGGCCTGGGCATAGCGAGCGGCAACCACCACGTTGTTCACCAGGCAGAAGCCCATTCCTTTGGCTGCCAGCGCATGATGTCCCGGGGGGCGGATCGCGGCGAAGGCATGCCCCCGGCCGGCGATGGCATGGTCAGTGGCAGCCAGCACCGCGCCGGTGCCGCCGAGCACCGCCAGCCAACTGTCGCGGCTGAGGACTGTATCCAGGAAAAGCGCGCCACCACCGCGGTCGCTCAGTGACTCCACCGTGGCCAGATACGACTCGGGATGCACCGCCCGGAGCGGCTCGCGCGACGCCGGGTTCGCCTCGACCAGGGTGACGCCCGGCTCGTCGCGGACTCTCTTGAGCACCGCGCTCAGCCGGGCCGGAGTCTCGGGATGCCCCGGCCCGGGGTCGTGCCTGAGACAGCTGGAGTGGGTAAAGACGGGGATGGGCATGGTCAGCAAGGTAAGCGGTGCTTGAGATCCTGCTTACCGCTCACGCCTTCTCTTTCCCGCTTACGCTGTCCCTCAGAGCTCGGGCCTCCGCGCTCAACTCTCGGCGCGCCCCGGAGATATCGTCGAGCCTGCGACGATGCCAGCGCCAGTAGACCACGATCAGACCGGAAGAGAGAAAGAAGACCACGCCGACGGGCACCAGC
>Ga0136617_10001587_pt1 | contig 20155 bp, 19 predicted proteins | sample AntDrymUQ3222106_2_FD_129672 | JGI IMG/M metagenome (GOLD analysis project Ga0136617, IMG submission 129672) | Polar desert sand microbial communities from Dry Valleys, Antarctica - metaG UQ322 (21.06) | ecosystem: Environmental > Terrestrial > Soil > Desert | place: Antarctica: Dry Valley...
AAACTGGCGCGCCCGGCTGGATTCGAACCAGCGGGGCGCGAATCCAGTGGCGAGGCCCTCTCCGGCTAGCAAGTTGGATGGGGTCGCCTTCGGTCACCTTCCGATTCCGGTGCTTTGGCATCGACCTCGAAAGTTGTTCGGCGAGGGGGGCACCAGACAAGCCTTTGCAGGATGCGTCCCGCTTCGCTTTGCTTATCGCTGGATGCATACCGCATGGGTTGACAATGCGCGTGAATTTTGTATTGTAGCATGCGTCACGCATTAACCGCTTTAACGCCGGATGGAACCTGCAATGCCTGCTTCGAAGAAGCGCAGCTATGCCCGCTACACGATCGCCGCCGTCGAGCTGCTCGGCACGTTGGTAGCGCTTGAGCGCAAGGCGCGGCGCATGACCGCGCAGGAGATGGCCGACCGGCTCGGCGTCGACCGCGGAACCCTGCAACGGCTCGAGCGCGGCGACCCGAAGATCGGCCTGGGACTCGCCTTCGAATCCTGTGCCATCATGGGCATACCGCTGTTCGAGGAAGATGCGCGCGGCCTGATGATGCGTCTCGACGAAGCGGGCAAGCGCCTGGCGCTGCTCCCCAGCCGGGTGCGGCCGAAGCAGCTGAGCGTCAGCGATGACTTCTAGGTTGCCGCATCCGCGCGAGGCCTTCGTCTGGACCTGGCTGCCCGGCGCCACCGAGCCGGTCGTCGCCGGCCGGCTGGTGCCGGACGGGGAGCGCATCCAGTTCGTCTATGGCCGCTCCTATCGCGAGCGCGCGGACGCCATCCCACTCTATCTGCCCGAGCTGCCGTTCCAGCCCGAGCCGATCGCGCCGCTCGGCACGCTGGCGATGGCGAGCGCGATCCGCGACGGGGCGCCAGATGCCTGGGGCAGGCGCGTCATCCTCAACAAGACCTTCGGGGTCAAAGGCGAGGAACTCGACCGGCTCGAGCTCGACGAGCTGATATTCCTGCTCGAATCCGGCTCGGACCGGATCGGCGCGCTCGACTTCCAGAGCTCGGCGAGCGCCTATGTTCGTCGCGGCGGTGGCCACGCGAAGCTCGAAGAGCTGCTTGCTTCGGCCGAGAAGGTCGAGAAGAACCTGCCGCTCACGCCCGAGTTCGACCAGGCCCTTCACCATGGCAGCTCGATCGGAGGCGCCCGGCCCAAGGCGTTGATCGCCGACGGGCCGCTCAAATATGTCGCCAAATTCTCAAGCAGCGGCGACACCTATTCAGTCGTGAAGGGCGAATATATTGCCATGCGCTTAGCCGCGCTCGCCGGTCTGTCCGTCGCGCCGGTCCGGCTGATGCGCGCCGCCGGCAAGGACGTGCTGCTGGTCGAGCGGTTCGATCGCGTGGCCGAAGGAAAAGGCTGGCGGCGGCGGGCGATGGTCTCTGCGCTGACCATGCTCGAGCTCGACGAGATGCACGCGCGCTATGCGAGCTACCAGGATCTTGCCGAAACGATCCGCTTCCGCTTCACGGAGCCGACCGCGACCCTGCATGAGCTGTTCGCGCGGATGACGCTCAATATCCTGGTCGGCAATGTCGATGATCATGCCCGCAATCACGCCGCCTTCTGGGACGGGGCGCAGCTCAGCCTCACGCCAGCCTATGACATCTGCCCTCAGGCGCGCGCGGGGGAGGAAGCCACCCAGGCAATGCTGATCGTCGGCCAGCAGCGTTCGAGCCAGATCGCCACATGCCTCGCCGCCGCAGGCGATTTCCATCTCGCAGCGGACCAGGCGGTTGCGATCGTGGCCAGGCAGCTCGAGACAATCGGCGCGCGCTGGCCCTCGCTCTGCGACGAGGCGGAGCTCGGGCCGATCGACAGGGCGCTGTTCTGGGGCCGGCAGTTTCTCAATCCGTTCGCCTTTTACGGGTTGGAGGGAGCGGCCGCGCCGCTCGCCGAAAGCGCGGCCGCGATCCGCGCGACCTCGGGATAGCCAACCGCCCGCCCGCGGATCTCCGGCCTGCATGTCCCGGCGGCCGATCCACTGCGGGATGAGAGTAGACGATCTGCCGATAGTCGGGAGCGGAGGCCTTTGCACGCCTCCCAACGCCGTCACGGGCGCGTCAGATTCGTCGAAGCGGTGCTCGGTGCGCCGGTCAGGCGCTGATGGCTGGCGCGGAATGATGCGACTCCCGGAGCCCAGGACGACTCCTCGTCCTTGGAGCCCGCATGACCCCCACCAAGCTCTTGATCGGCCAGATCCTGATTTGCTTCGCGATCCTCATCGCGGGGCTGTGGGCGGCGACGCAATGGGCGGCCTCGATGCTCGGCCACCAGCCGCAGCTCGGCCTCCCCTGGTTTCGGCTCGGCGACGTGTCGGTCTACCGGCCCTGGTCGCTTTTCTCCTGGTGGTATCATTACGAAGCCTACGCGCCGCACGTCTTCGACAAGGCCGGCGCGCTTGCCGGCGCGAGCGGCTTTGCCGGCTGCGCTGCCGCCATCTTTGGCTCGCTCTGGCGCGCGCGGCAGTCCCGCCACGTCACCACCTACGGCTCGGCGCGCTGGGCAACCCAGCGCGAGGTCGAGCAGGCGGGCCTGTTTGGCGACGCCGGCATCTTCCTCGGCCGCCTGCACGGGAGTTATCTGCGCCATGACGGCCCCGAGCATGTCATGGCGTTCGCGCCCACGCGCTCGGGCAAGGGCGTCGGCCTCGTCGTGCCGACCCTGCTGGCGTGGACCGGTTCGGCGGTCATTCACGACATCAAGGGCGAGAACTGGACGCTGACGGCGGGCTGGCGGTCGCGCTTCTCGCACTGCCTGCTGTTCAACCCGACCGACCCGCGCTCGGCGCGCTACAATCCCCTTCTCGAGGTCCGCCGCGGCGCGCACGAGGTGCGCGACGTCCAGAATATCGCCGACATATTGGTCGATCCGGAGGGCGCGCTCGAACGGCGCAGCCACTGGGAGAAGACTTCGCACTCGCTGCTCGTCGGCGCGATCCTCCACATCCTCTATGCCGAGGAGGAGAAGTGCCTGGCGCGGGTCGCCTCCTTCCTCTCCGATCCGCAGCGCAGCTTCGCCGCGACCTTGCGGCGTATGATGACCACCAACCATCTCGGTACTCCCGAAGCGCCGCTCGTCCATCCCGTCGTCGCCTCCGCGGCCCGCGAGCTCCTCAACAAGAGCGAGAATGAGCGCTCCGGCGTGCTCTCGACCGCCATGTCCTTCCTTGGGCTCTATCGCGATCCCACCGTGGCGCAGGTCACCTCGGCCTGCGACTGGCGGATCGCCGACCTCGTCGACGCCGGGCGGCCGGTCTCGCTCTATCTGGTCATTCCGCCGTCCGACATCTCGCGCACCAAGCCGCTCGTCCGGCTCGTCCTCAACCAGATCGGCCGCCGCCTCACCGAGACGCTGCTGGAGGAAAAGGGCCGCGGAAGGGAAGGGCGGTTGCTGCTGATGCTGGACGAGTTTCCGGCGCTCGGGCGGCTCGACTTCTTCGAGACGGCTCTGGCCTTCATGGCCGGCTACGGGATCCGCGCCGTCCTTATCGCCCAGAGCCTCAACCAGATCGAGAAGGCCTATGGTGAGCACAATAGCATTCTCGACAATTGCCATGTCCGGGTCGCCTTCGCGACCAATGACGAACGCACCGCGCGGCGCATCTCCGATGCGCTCGGCACGGCGACCGAGCAGCGCGCGATGCGCAACTATGCCGGCCACCGGCTCGCGCCCTGGCTCGCCCATGTCATGGTCAGCCGGCAGGAGACCGCCCGGCCGCTACTGACACCGGGCGAGGTGATGCAGCTACCGCCGGCCGAAGAGCTCGTCCTGGTCTCGGGCATGGCGCCGATCCGCGCGCAGAAGCTTCGTCATTATGAGGACCGCAATTTCCGGGCCCGCCTCGCGCCGCCGCCGGTTCTCGCCGAAACAGGCTATGCCGACCGCCCGCCGGCACGCTCGAACGACTGGGGCCGCTTCGTCCGCGCGCCCGACCGCCGGCTCGCCGCCAGGTTGGACGAGGCCGCGGGCGAGGATGAGGGTGGACTCCAGCAGCAGCGTCATCCCGGGCTCGGCGAAGACGTCCGCACCAGGGCGGCCGAACCGGCCCTCGCCGATCCGCTTGGCATCGACGACGAGATCGATCCGGGCGCCGATGCGCGGGCGATGGCCCGGGCGCGCAATCTCGGCGTCGTCGTCGGCGCCCATGCCATGAACGAGGGAGCGGACCGCGATCCGCTCCCGAGCTTTTGAAGGCGCCGGCGATGGCCACGCGCAGGATCAGGCATCAGCTCTTTCTTCCCGAGGATCTGAGCGAGCGGCTCGAGGCGCTGGCGGCGGGGCCGGGCGCGTCCAAGTCCGCCATCCTCGCCGATGCACTGGCCGCCTGGCTCAACCGGCGCGGCGCGAGCGAGCTCGAGGACCGGTTCAGCCAGCGCCTCGACCGGTTCTCGATGGCGCTTGGCCGGGTCGAGCGCGACGGCCATGTCCTGCTGGAATCCCTGGCCCTGTTCATCCGCTATGAGCTGATGATCAACGCGCCGCTGCCCGAAGGCGACCAGGCCGCGCGCGCGGTGGGACGCGATCGCTTCAATGCCTTTGTCGGCCGGGTCGGCGAGGCGCTGGCGAGCGGGCATCGCACGTTCGAATATTCCGAGGCCGGGCCAGGTGCAATGGAGACGGGCTCGTGAGCGGCGCGTCTCACGATCGGCGGCGTGCGATGCTGCGCACGGCTATGGGCCCGGAGATCGCCGCCGCTCTGGCCGACCCTCTCGTCACCGAGATCATGGTCAATCCCGACGGTGCGCTGCGGCTCGACCGGCTCGGAGAAGGGCGGACGGACATGGGGATCCGCTACGATCCCGCCCAGATCGAGCGGATCATCCGGCTGGTCGCCAGCCATGCGCGGACCGAGGTCCATGCCGCATCGCCGATCGTCTCGGCCGAGCTGCCGCCGCACGGGGAGGGCGCGGGCGAGCGGTTCGAGGGCGTGCTGCCGCCGGTCTCTCTGGCGCCCTGCTTCTCGATCCGGAAGCCCGCGGCGCGGGTCTATACTCTGCTCGATTATGTGAACGACGGCATCATGGACGCGGACGCCGCGCGGCTGCTCAGCCTCGCGGTGGTCGAGCGCCGCAACATCCTGGTCGCGGGCGGCACCAGCTCGGGCAAGACCACGCTCGCCAATGCGCTTCTCGCCGAATTGGCCCAGCTGGACGAGCGCGTCATCCTGATCGAGGACACGCGCGAGCTGCAATGCGCGGCGCCCGACGTGGTGGCGCTCCGCACCCGCGAGGGCAGCGTCAGCATGGCGGACCTGGTCCGCTCGACTCTGCGCCTCAGGCCCGACCGGATCATCATCGGCGAAGTCCGCGGGCGCGAGGCGCTCGACATGCTCAAAGCCTGGAACACCGGCCATCCGGGCGGGATCGCGACGGTCCACGCCAATAATGCGATCTCCGCGCTCTACCGCCTCGAGCAGCTCGTCCAGGAGTGTGTCGTCACCGTGCCGCGACGGCTGATCGCCGAAGCGATCGACATGATCGTGTTCATCGCCGGGCGCGGGCTTGGCCGCAGGGTTGAGACGATCGCCCGCGTCGCCGGCCTCGACGGGCAAGGCGGCTACGCATTCATCGACCTCACCGCGCCCACAACTCTGTCCCAGGGAGACTGACCATGAACGCCTCCAATATCGTCGATCGAAGGGCCGTCTTGCGCATATGCATGGCCATCGGCCTCGCTCTGGCCATCGCGGCCAGCGCGGACGCGGCGGGTTCGGGCATGCCCTGGGAAGAGCCGCTCCAGAAGGTGCTGGAGTCGGTCCAGGGACCTGTCGCCAAGATCGTCGCGGTCATCATCATCATCGTGACCGGACTTACGCTGGCGTTCGGCGAGACCGCCGGGGGCTTCCGGAAGCTGATCCAGATCATCTTCGGCCTGTCGATCGCGTTCGCCGCTTCCTCCTTCTTCCTCAGCTTCTTCAGCTTCGGCGGCGGGGCGCTGATCGCATGATCGCGGTCATGCATGGGGCCGAAACGCATATCGAGGGCTTCGAGGCGCCGCTGCATCGCTCGCTCGCCGCGCCTATCCTGCTCGGCGGCGCGCCGCGAACGATCGCGATCGTCAACGGCACGGTCGCGGCCGCGCTCGGGCTCGGCCTTCAGCAGTGGATTGCCGGCCTCATCCTGTGGGCGCTCGGCCACACGCTCGCCATGTTCGCGGCGAAGCGCGACCCCGATTTCGGGCCGGTGGTGGCCCGCCACCTGCGCCAGAAAGGGCATCTTGGATGCTAGCCCTGCGCGAATATCGCAACCGCGCCGACCGGCTCGCCGATCACATGCCCTGGGCGGCCCTGGTCGCACCGGGCGTCGTCCTCAACAAGGACGGCAGCTTTCAGCGCACCGCCCGGTTCCGCGGCCCCGACCTCGAAAGCGCGACCGAGGCCGAGCTCATCGGCGCCTGCGCCCGCGCCAACAATGTGCTGAAGCGGTTCGGCTCGGGCTGGGCGCTCCACTTCGAGGCCGAGCGGCGCGAGGCGCTTGGCTATCCCCGGGACACATTCCCGGAGGCCGCCTCCTGGCTGGTCGACGAGGAACGACGCGCGAGCTTCCAGGCCGTCAGCGCTCATTTCGAAAGTCATTATTATCTGACGCTCACCTTTCTCCCCCCGGCCGATCAGGTGGACACCGCCAGCCGGGCGCTGGTCGAACGCGCCGACGATGGCCGCGGCCGGGACTGGCGGCAGGCGCTTGGCGCCTATGTCGCGGAGACCGACCGGGCCCTCGACCTGTTCTCCGGCTTCATGCCGCAGGTCCGGCCGCTCGACGATGCCGAGACCCTGACCTTCCTCCACGGCGCGATCTCGGCGCGGCGCCATGTCGTGGCGGTCCCCGAGACGCCGATCTACCTGGACGGGCTTCTGGCCGACACGCCCTTCACCGGCGGGCTGGAGCCAATGCTGGGCGATGTGCATCTGCGTACGCTCACCATCCTGGGATTCCCCAGTCTGAGCAGGCCCGGAATCCTCGACGCCCTCAATCATCAGGATTTCGGCTATCGCTGGGTGACGAGGTTCATCGCGCTCGACAAGACCGATGCCGCAAAGGCGCTGACCAAGCTGCGCCGGCAATGGTTCAACAAGCGCAAGTCGATCACCGCGATGCTGCGCGAGGTGATCTACAACCAGCCGGCCCAATTGCTCGACAGCGACGCCGACAACAAGGTGGTCGACGCCGATCTTGCCCTCCAGGCGCTCGGCGGGGACCATGTCGCGTTCGGCTATCTGACCACGACGATCACCGTCATGGACCTCGATCGAGGGCGCGTCGAGGAAAAGGTCCGCGCCGTCGAGCGGATCGTGAACGGGCTTGGCTTCACCTGCATCCGCGAGAGCGTGAACGCGGTCGAGGCGTGGCTCGGCTCGCTGCCGGGTCATGTCTACGCCAATGTCCGCCAGCCGCTCGTCCACACCCTGAACCTCGCCCATTTGATGCCGCTGTCGAGCGTGTGGGCCGGACCCGTGCGCAACGTCCATCTGGACGGCCCGCCCTTGCTCTATGCCGAGACCAGCGGCTCGACGCCGTTCCGGCTTTCGACCCATGTCGGGGACGTCGGCCACATGCTAATCGTCGGCCCGACCGGAGCGGGAAAGTCGGTCCTGCTCGCCTTGCTGGCGCTTCAGTTCCGGCGCTACCCGGGCAGCCAGGTCTATATCTTCGACAAGGGTTTCTCGGCCCGCGCCGCGGTGCTGGCGATGGGCGGCGCCCATCATGCGCTTGGCCTGGGCGGCGAAGACGAGATCGATCGGACGATTTCGTTCCAGCCCCTTCGCCGCATCGACAACGCCACCGAGCGCGCCTGGGCCGCCGAGTGGATCGGAGCGCTGCTCGCGCACGAAAAGGTGCTGGTGACGCCCGAGATCAAGGAGACGATCTGGTCGGCGCTGACCAATCTTGCGACCGCGCCGATCGGGGAACGGACGCTGACCGGGCTGGCGCTGCTGCTCCAGTCGACGGCGCTCCGCTCGGCGCTCGCGCCCTACACGCTGGAAGGGCCGTTCGGGCGCCTGCTCGACGCCGCGGAGGACGACCTCGCTATCGCCGACGTGCAGTGCTTCGAGACCGAAGCCCTGATGGGGCAGGCGGGCGTGGTCGCCCCGGTGCTCACCTATCTGTTCCACCGGATCGAGGAGCGCTTCACCGGCCGGCCGACCTTGCTCGTGCTCGACGAAGCGTGGGTGTTCCTCGATCATCCCCTGTTCGCCGCCCGCATCCGCGAGTGGCTGAAGGTCCTGCGCAAGAAGAATGTTGCGGTCGTGTTCGCCACCCAGAGCCTCGCGGACATCGCCGACAGCAATATCGCGCCGGCGATCATCGAGAGCTGCCCGCAGCGCATCCTGCTTCCCAACGACCGGGCGATCGAGCCCCAGTCCCGCGCCGCTTACGAACGGTTCGGGCTCAACAAGAGGCAGGTCGAGCTGGTCAGCCGCTCGACGCCCAAGCGTCAATATTATCTGCAGTCCGCGCGCGGCAACCGCCTGTTCGAGCTCGGCCTGGGCCCGATCGCACTGGCGCTCTGCGGCGCCTCCTATGCGGCGACCCAGCAACGGATCGACGCGCTCCTCGCCGAGCACGGCGCCGGCGATTTCGCGGCGCGCTTCCTTGCCGATGCCGGCCTCGGCTGGGCCGCCGGCCTGCTCGCCGATTATCCCCCTCCCCAACCCCCTGAAGGAGAAGACCTATGAAGAAATTGATGACCAGCGGATTGTCCGGCCTCGCGCTCGCGCTCGGGTCGCTAGGCGCCGGCACGGCTGTCACGAGCACGCCGGCGCATGCCATTCCCGTGTTCGACACCGCCAATTATTCCCAGAACCTGCTGACCGCGGCCCGCACTCTCCAGCAGATCAACCAGCAGATCCAGAGCCTCCAGAACGAGGCGCGGATGCTCACCAACATGGAGCGGAACCTGTCGCGCATCGATTTTCCGCAGCTCAATCAGCTTCAGCAGCGGCTCCGGCAGATCGACACCCTGATGGGCCAGGCCCGAGGCATCGACTTTCGGGTCGACCAGCTCGACCGGCAATTCCGTGAGCTCTATCCGGAGGGCTTTGATCAGCTGCTGAGCCGGGACCAGCGCGCGGCGGCCGCGCGCGGCCGTCTGGACGCGGCGATGGCGGCCTACCGCCAGACGATGGGCGTCCAGAGCCAGATCGTCGCCAATGTTCGCGACGACACAAGGGCGCTCGCCGAGATCGTTGCGCGCAGCCAGGGCGCCGAAGGCGCGCTGCAGGTCGGTCAGGCCACCAACCAGCTCCTCGCGCTCACCGCCCAGCAGCAACTCCAGATCCAGAGCCTGATGGCGGCGCATTTCCGCGCGCGGGCGGTCGAGCAGGCTGAGCGGGCTCAGATCGAGCGGGAGTCGCGAAAGGGCCTACGCCGGTTCCTCGGCGACGGCCGCGCCTACACGCCGCGCCCGCGGCAATGAGCTGAGGCGGCGCCGGCCACGCCCCGGCCGGCAACCGTCTCGTCGCGGGGCCTGTGGGGCCGCCCCCTCGGCCGTCAGACCCCGCGACATCCTCTGGTTTCAGGAATGAAAGCCGACGCCACGTGGACGACCTCAACGTCATCGACCAGTTCATGGACACCTTCGTCCGCTACATCGACAGCGGGTTCGGGCTGCTTGGGCCCGACGTCGGGTTTCTGACCACGATCCTCATCGGCATCGACATCACGCTTGCCGGCCTGTTCTGGGCGCTTGGCGGCGAGGACGACATGATCGGCCGCTTCATCAAGAAGATCCTCTATGTCGGTGCCTTCGCGCTGATCCTGAACAGCTTCTCGACGCTCACCGATATCGTCTTCCGCTCGTTCGCCGGCCTCGGGCTTATCGCCGGCGGCGGCACGATCACGGCCGACGACCTGCTGCGGCCGGGGCGCCTTGCCGGGGCCGGCTTCGAGGCGGCCAGGCCCCTGCTCGATCAGGCGGGCGAGCTGGTCGGCCCGGTCGCCTTCTTCACCAATTTCGTCGAGATCGCCGTGCTGATGGTCGCCTGGGTGATCGTGATCCTCGCCTTCTTCATCCTCGCCGTGCAGATGTTCGTGACGATTCTCGAGTTCAAGTTGACCAGCCTCGCCGGGTTCGTGCTGGTGCCGTTCGCGCTCTGGAACCGCACCAGCTTCCTCGCCGAGCGGGTGCTCGGCAACGTCATCAGCTCCGGCATCAAGGTGATGGTGCTCGCCGTCATCGTCGGCATCGGCTCCGGCTATTTCTCGCAATTCGCGAGCTCGCTGCAGGGGCGGGAGCCCGATCTCGAGCAGGCCGTATCGCTGATGCTGGCGAGCTTGGCCTTGTTCGGGTTGGGCATCTTCGGGCCCGGTATCGCGTCGGGCCTGGTCTCTGGCGCGCCGCAGCTCGGCGCGGGCGCCGCCGTCGGCACGGCGGTCGGCGCCGGTGCGGCGCTCGCCGTCGGCGGGGCGGCCGCGATGGCCGGAGCGCGTGGAGTCGCCGGAGCCGGACTCGGCGCGATCCGTGCGGGGACGTCGATGGGCGCCGCCGCCTCGACCGCCGCCCAGCTCGGTCGTGAAAGCGGAGGCTCGAGCCTCGGCGGCATGGCCGCCGCAACAAGGGGCGCCGCGGCGCAGCGCGTGAGCGGTGCGCTCGGACTTGGCGCCGCGGCCGAGCGCGGCCGCGACGCCGCCTGGTCCGCAATCAACCGAACGCCGACCTCATCCTCGCCTTCGCCATCGTCGCCGGGCGCTGGCGGCGGCGATGCAGCGCCAGCCTGGGCGCAGCGCCTTCATGCCGAACAGACCTCCCGGCATCGCCGCCAGCTCGCCGTCCACACGCTCGGCGCGGGCTCGAGCAGCGGCGCCGGCGCCACCCCGGACATCAAGGAAAGGGACTGATACCATGCGATTCAAGCGCGCCGTCCAGCGCTACGGGCGAACCCCGGAGCCCGAGACGCCCTACCAACGTGCCGGCCAACTCTGGGACGAGCGCATCGGCTCGGCCCGCGTTCAGGCGCGTAACTGGCGGCTGATGGCGTTCGGCGGGCTCTTTCTTACCACCAGCCTCTCAGGCGCCCTCGTCTGGCAGTCGATGCAGAGCCGGGTCGTTCCCTATGTCGTCGAGGTCGACCGGCTCGGCGAGGCGCGCGCGGTGTCGCCGGTCGCCGCCGACTATCGTCCGACCGATCCGCAGATCGCGTGGCACCTGGCGCGGTTCGTCGCCAACATTCGCTCGAAGTCGCTCGATCCGGTGCTGATGCGCGAGAATTGGCTCGCGGCCTATGACTTCGCCACCGATCGCGGCGCGCTCTTCCTCGGCGAATATGCGAGGAGCTCCAATCCGTTCGCGGACGTCGGCACGCGCACCGTCTCGGTGCAGGTAACCAGCGTCATTCGCGCGTCGGACAGCTCGTTTCAGGTCACATGGACCGAGAGCCTCTACGAGCGCGGCAGCCTGGCGAGCAGCTCGCGCTGGACCGCGATCCTCACCGTCCAGCTGCGTCCGCCGCGCTCGGCCGAGACGCTGCGCAAGAATCCGCTCGGTCTCTATGTCGAAGCGATCGACTGGAGCCGCGAGCTCGAGACGCCCGCGCCGCCGGCATCCGCCACTGGCCCAAGGGAGGCGCCGGCATTCGCGCCCGCGCCGGCCGCGGCATCCGCGACCGTCCCGCAAGGGTCGCCGCTCGATCCGAGCCCAGCCGCCGAGCCGGGGAACCGGCTCCCTCCCTCCGAAAGGAATGCCCGATGATCCGACCCTTCCCAGTCCCGATCGGCCTGCTGGCCCTCGTCGTCGTCGGCGCGGCGCCGGCTCTCGCCGCGACCCCGCGCCACGCAAGGCAAGATCCCGCCCCGGCCGCCCGGGTCCAGTCGGCGAACCGGGCGGCGCTCCGCGAGCCGTCGCGCGCCGGTTACGTCAATGCGGTCCAAATCTATCCCTATTCGGAAGGGACGCTCTACCGGCTCTATGCGGCGCCCGAGCGGGTGACCGACATCGCCCTCCAGCCGGGCGAGGCGGTAACGGCCGTCGCCGCCGGCGATACCTTGCGCTGGACGGTCGGCGACACGACCAGCGGCAGCGGGGCGACACGGCGCACGCACATCCTGGTCAAGCCGTTCTCGGCGGGCCTGACGACCAACATCGTCATCACCACCGACCGGCGCGTCTATCATCTCCAGCTCGAGAGCACGCGAGCGACCGCGATGGCCGCGCTCTCCTGGACCTATCCGCGGGACGTACTGATCGCCTTGCAGCGATCCGAAGCTGCCGCGGAGGCGGCCGCGCCGGTCGCCACCGGCCTGGCCGTCGACAATCTGCGCTTCGGCTACTCGATCAGCGGCGACGATCCGCCATGGCGGCCGCTGCGCGCGTTCGATGACGGACGGCAGACGTTCATCGAGTTCCCGCCGACCATCGCCCAGGGGGAGGCGCCGCCTTTGTTCGTGACCGGCGAGGGTGGCGAGGCCGAGCTCGTCAACTATCGCATGTCGGGCCGTTATTATGTCGTCGATCGGCTGTTCGCGCGAGCGGAGCTTCGCCTGGGCGGGGATCGCCAATCGGTGGTCCGGATCTCCCGCGACGATGCCGGGCGGCGCGCGCAGCGCCGGCGGAAGCCGTCATGAGCGACGACCGGTCTTTCGTGTCTCCGGCGGACACCGCCAAAGTCGATCCGGAAACGCTCGTCCTGCGCGGCAGCCCGGCCCGGGTCGTCCGTTTCCGGCGCGGGGTCATCGTCGCGATCGCCGCTTTGGCGTCAACGGCGCTGATCGGTACCGCCTGGCTGGCGCTGAAGCCGGCGACATTGAGCCTCGTCGCCTCGGGTGAGGATCGGCCGTTTGCGGCCAACGCCGCGCCGGATGTGCTCGCAGTCGCCCCGCGCAGCTATGGCGACGTGCCGCGGCTCGGACCGCCGCTTCCCGGCGACCTCGGCCGGCCGATCCTTGAGCGGCAGCGGGAAATGGCGACCGAGACCCCGATGCCGGGCCAGGCGCAGCCGATGGATGCGGCGGCACAAGCAGCGGAAACCGAGCGCCAGCGGCGGCTTGCCGAGGCTCGCCAGGCGCGCGAGGCGCCGGTGATGATGCAGCTCGGGCGCGGTGCCGTCCCCGAAGCCGTGAGCGTCGCCGCGCCGGATCCGACCGGCGCCGCGGCCCGGGGCCCCGCTGAGGTCACTGGCGCGGCGGGCGGCGCGGCCGGCCTGCCTGGGCAGGCCCAGAATCTCGCTTTCGTCAACGACCGCGATACGGGCGGCGGCGTCAATCCGCACCGGCTGCGGCCGCCGGCATCGCGCTGGCAATTGAGCGCGGGGAGCGTGATCGCGGCGAGCCTCGTCACCGGCCTCAATTCGGACTTGCCGGGCATGGTCATCGCGCAGGTCACCGAGAACGCCTTTGACAGTGCGACCGGCCGAACATTGCTCGTGCCGCAGGGAGCGCGGCTGATCGGCCGCTATGACAGCGTCGTCGCCTTCGGGCAGAGCCGGGCCTTGCTCATCTGGCAGCGTATCGTCTTACCGGACGGCTCGTCCATCCAGCTCGACAACCTGCCCGCCACCGATAGGCAGGGCTATGCAGGCGTCGCCGACCGGGTCGACTTTCACACCTGGCGGCTGCTTCGCGGCATCGGACTGTCCACCTTGCTTGGCGTCGGGACGCAACTCACGTTCGGCGATAGCGAGGCGGATCTTGTCCGGGCGCTTCGGGAATCCACGCAAGCGAACGCCGATCGTGCCGGCCAGCGAATCGTCGAGCGTAACCTCGACATCCAGCCTACGATCCGCGTCCGGCCCGGATTTCCCCTGCGGGTCGTGATCCACAAGGATCTTGTGTTGCAGCCCTGGAGAGGATGACATGGCTGACTTTCGCCTCGCGAGGCTTCCGGACCGGACGCCGGTCAAGATCACGATCAGCGTACAGCCAGACCTCAATCAGGCTCTGGCCGAATATGCCGCCTTGTACGAAGAGGTATACGGCCGGTCCGAGGCGGTTCAGGAACTGATCCCGGCCATGCTGGCGGGTTTTCTAGACGCCGATCGCCTTTTCTCTCGCCGCCGCGGTCGGGGAAAGTGAGGCGTTATGGCTGTTGTAGAATTGCCACCGATCGAGCCGATCAGCGTTCGCATCCCCGGCGCCGTTAGCATGACGGGTCTGAGCCGGTCTCGAATCTATGAGCTGATAAAGTCGGGTGACATCGAGTTCGTGAAGGTCGGGAGCTCGACTCTTATCCTGGTGGAGAGCTTGCGCGCCTTCATTCAAAGGCGTCGCGCGGAACCCTGAGCGAAGCGCCCGCCACCAAGAGGCTGGCAGTCGCGGCTGCCACTCCTGCAGATTGGCAAGCATCGTGTCGACCAGTCCAGGAAGGCGCCGTGCGTCGGCTGCATCACGAGCGACGGCTCTCGACCAGTCTTTTCCCACCTCCAGATTCCATGCGGACGCACGGGCTCGGTCGGCGAGAAAGGGCGGGTAGTTGCTGAGGATCATCGCAAAGAGCCTTCTCTCCAGATAATCCCGGACGGCCTTGCGATGGTTGCCAGCGCTAATGGCCAGCGCGATCTCCGCGAACTCACCGTTACGGGCGTGCTCGCGCAACGGCTTCAGGAGGGCGGGGGCCTCGTCATTCAACATTGCCCCGACATGGGTGCCGCACCGAAGGATTCGCAACATGGAGATCGCCCGGGCGGGGTGCAGGGATGAGGCCGCTTAGCCTGAAATTTTCCAGGACGATCCGGATTCGTGCAGGAGCGTTTACTTGGGATGTATTTGGGACGTATGAGATTCCGTGTTAGCCGAGAGGCCTAAATCATTGATTTATATGGTGACCCCTACGAGAATCGAACTCGTGTTTTCGCCGTGAGAGGGCGACGTCCTAACCGCTAGACGAAGGGGCCAGCACGCGGCGTGCAGGCGTGGCAGCGCGCATATGGGGGAGAGGGCGCCGCTGTCAAGAAATCCGGGCGGCGGCGACGGGGAGGGCTTCGAACCAGCGCTCGATAATGTCGGCGATGCGTTCGGCGGCGCGGCCGTCGCCGAAGGCGGTGGTCGGCCGGCTCATGCGGGCGTATTTTTCGGGATCGGTGAGCAAAGCCTCGACGGCGGCGAAGATCCGCTCGGGATCGGTGCCGACCAGTTCGAGATTCTCGCCCGCCTCGGGGCGCTCGGTGACGTTACGGAGCACCAGCACCGCCTTGCCGAGGCTCGGCCCTTCCTCCTGCAGGCCGCCGCTGTCGGTCAGGACCAGCCACGCATCCTCCAGCAAGGCGACCATGCGGTCGTGCCCGACCGGCTCGATCAGCGTGATGCCCGGATGGCCGGAGAGCAAGGCCTCGGTGGCCTCGCGCACATAGGGGCTCGGGTGGAGCGGGAAGACGATGTCGACCGGCAGCTCGCGCGCGATCCGCTTGAGCGCGCCAGCGAGCGCGGCGAGCGGGGCCCCGCGATTCTCGCGGCGGTGGCAGGTCACCAGCAGCGTCTTGCGCGCGCCCGGCTCGCGCACCGCGCGGAGCGGACGCCGCGCTTCGAACAAAGCGTCGATGCCGGTATTGCCGGTGATATGGACCGCGCCGGCGACGCCTTCCTCGGCGAGGTGGGCGGCGGCGAACCCGCTCGGCGCGAACAAAAGATCGGCGATCGCGTCGATCGCGATCCTGTGGCCTTCCTCGGGCCAAGGCTCGTCGAGATTGTGCGAGCGCAATCCGGCCTCGACATGGCCGAGCGGGATGCGGCAGTCGCGCGCCGCCAGCGCGCCGGCGAGCGCGCTCGACGTGTCGCCCTGGACGAGGACGAAGTCGGGACGGCGGCCGGCGAGCTCTCCGCACAATTCGTCGTAGATCGTCTCGCGGATTTCGCCCGCGCTTTGCTCGCGCGGATCGACATCGAGGCATTTTACCGCCTGCGCGGGGAGGAAATCGTACACGGCTTCGAGCCCGGCATGCTGGCCGGTGAAGATCAGGCCCTGCTCGCACCAGGGCCGCCCGGCGAGCGCGCGGATCAGCGGCGCCATCTTGATCGCCTCGGGACGGGTCCCGATGATGGAAACGATCAGGCGCGGCGCGCTAGCCGCCACCGCTCACGCCCAATTGGTCCGCCGCCTGGCCGAGCCGCGCCTGAGTGCTCGCGTCGCCGCGGAACGCCGCGCGCGCGGCGGCGAGCGCCGCGGCCGCTTCGCGGGTCTCGCCGAGCACCATGCGCGCGCGCATCAGCCGGACCCAGCCGTCGGCATCCTTCGGGTTGGCCTCGAGCCGCGCGGCGAGGCCGTCGACCATCCCGCGCACCATCTTGTCCTGCTCGCTCGGCGGGATCGACGAGGCCGCCGCCATCTGCTCGCGCGTCGGGCCAGGGATCGCGGCGGTGGCGGGCGCGCTCGGCGCGGGCATCCGGCCCGCCAGGTCGATCTTGTTCCTGGCGGCGGCCTGGCTGATCGTGCGGCGCAGATCGGCTTCCCACGGCGCGCCGGGCGGGGTGTCGCGCAGCAACGCGATCCAGCCGGCGATCGCGGCCGCGTGCGACCCTCGCAAATCCTTCTGGACCGCGCTGAAATAGCGCGCGCGCGGGTCGGAGGGATCGAGCCTGAGCGCGCGCGCGAACGCCGACGCGGCTTCGGGCGAGACCTCGGTGCTGGCGGTCTGCAGCGCCTCGCCGAGCGACGACCAATTTTCGGCATTGTCCGGCTCGAGCTGCGAGGCGCGTCGATAGGCCTCGGCCGAGCGCATCAGGTCGCCGGTCTCGAACCGCGACCAGCCGAGCATCCGCCAGTCTCGCGGATTGTCCGGATTCTTGCGCAGCCTGGCTTCGAGCCCGGCGATCTGGGTCTCGACGGTGGCGGCCGGCGCGTCGGGAAGCGCGGCGGGAGCGGGCTTGGCATCGTCGCCGCCGCGCGAGATCGCGATCCCGGCGGAGGCGACCGCGATCAGGGCGGCGGCGGCAAGCGCGACGGTCGCGGTGGAAGGAGGGTTGCGCATGCGCCCGATCATCTGCGCAAATTAATCGCCGTCAAGTCTGGTCTGGCGCATTTGTGGTGATAGAGTGACGCCGGCCGAGCGCGCGCGGGGCGCCAGCCTGACTTGGGGGTCATCGTGGCGCAGGGCGTCCGTATCGCAATCGTCGGATCGGGTCCCGCCGGCCTCAGCGCCGCGGCGCGCGCCGCGCAGCTCGGCATCAGCCACGTGCTGCTCGAGAAAACCGACCATCTGTCGGACACGATCTACAAATATCAGAAGGGCAAGCATGTCATGGCGACGCCGAGCCAGCTCGTGCTGCGCTCGGACATGCGGTTCGAGGCCGGCAAGCGCGAGAAGGTGCTCGGCACTTGGGACGAGCTCGCGCGCGAGCATAAGATCGATGTCCTGCTCAACGCCGAGGTGAAGTCGATCACCGGCGCGGCGGGCGCCTTCACCATCGCGCTGGCCAATGGCGAGAGCGTCGCCGCCGAAAACGTCATCCTCGCGCTCGGGACGCAGGGCAATCCCAATCTGGTGCGCTGCCCAGTCGGCGAGGGCGCGGCCGTCCAGTATCAGCTCGACGATCCCGGCGAATATGTCGACGAGCATATCGTCGTGATCGGCGCCGGCGATGCGGGGATCGAGAATGCATTGGGGCTCGCCGCCGATCCCGAGCAGCGCAACAACGTCACGATCGTCAACCGCTCGGCCGATTTCGCGACCGCCAAGGACGCCAACGTCAAGGCGTTGCTCGCCGCCGAGGCCGAGGGCCGGATGACAATCCTGCGCGAGACCACCGCGTCGGCGATCGACCGGGGCTCGATCCGCTACGACACACGCGACGGCGAATTGCAGGTCAGATGCGACCGCGTGATCGCGCGGATGGGTTCCGCGCCGCCGCGCGGCTTCGTCGAAGCCTGCTGCGCGACGTTCGAGGAGAAAGACGGCAAAAGGGTGGTCGCGGCGGGAACCGGCGTGCAGTTCACTAGCGCCGACCGCGTGTCGTACCCGCAGCTCTCGCCGACCTTCGAATCGACCGTGCCCGGGATTTTCGTGATCGGCGCGCTCGCCGGCTATCCGCTGATCAAGCATTGCATGAACCAGGGCCACGACGTGGTCGAATTCATCAACGGCAATCGCGACCTCAAGCCGGCGGACGAGCCGATCCTCGAGGCCAAGTTCCGCGACCTGCCGGGCCGGCGGCCGGTCGACGAATGGCTCGAATTGCTGCGCGGCAATGTCGCGATCCTCGAAGGCATGTCGCCTTTGCAGATGCGCGAATTCATGCTCGACAGCCGCGCCGCTTTCTACCCGGCCGGCGCGATCGTGTTCGAGCGCGCCGACCCCGGCTCGTCCTTGTTCGCGATCGCCAGCGGCTCGGTGCTGGTCGAGCTCAGCGCCAGCGACCGGTCGCTCACGGTGCCGATCGAGCAAGGCTCGATCTTCGGCGAGGTCGGTTTGATCTCGGGCCGCAGGCGCGGCGCGACGATCCGGACGGCCGAGGATTCGATCCTGGTCGAAGTGTCGCGCAGCGCGGCGCTCAAGCTGATGGCCTCGGTCCCGGCCGCCAAGCGCGCGGTCACCCGCATCTCGACCGAGCGGCAATTGCTGCAGATGTTCGGATCCGGGCTGACCTCGGACGATCTCGTCGAATTGATGGAGAGCTCCGAGCTCAAGTTTGTCCGCGCGGGCGAGGCGATCATCGAGGAAGGCGCCGACGGCTACGACATTTACGTGATCCGGTCGGGCTCGATGGTGGTCGAGAAGGCGATCGGCGGCAAGCCGGTCTTCCTCTCCTACCTCCCGGCCGGCTCCTATGTCGGCGAGATGGCCTTGATCGACGGCGGGCGGCGGACCGCGACGGTGCGCGCGGCGATCCGCTCCGAAGTGATCAAGCTCGACGGCGACGCCTTCCGCCGGCTGCTCGAGCGCAAGCCCGAGCTCGAAGCCAAGGCGCGGGCCGACATGGCCGCGCGACAGGCGCTGACCAGCTTCGTCGAATCGAAGAAGGACGGCTTCGACGGCGTCGTCGACATGTATTCTTCGGTAGCGCGCTTCCTGGTCGATAACGGCATTGGCGAGGCGACCGACGTGCTGCTGATCGACGAGACTTTGTGCGTCGGCTGCGACAATTGCGAGAAGGCCTGCGCCGACAGCCACGAAGGCCTGTCGCGATTGAACCGCGAGGCCGGCAAGACCTACGCCCATCTCCATGTGCCGACCTCGTGCCGGCATTGCGAGCATCCGCATTGCATGGCGGATTGCCCGCCCAACGCGATCCACCGCGGCCCCGACGGCGAGGTCTATATCGACGACACCTGCATCGGCTGCGGCAATTGCCAGCGCAACTGCCCCTATGGCGTGATCCGGATGGAGAAGGTCCCGCCGAAAAAGCCCAATTTGCTCGCCTGGCTGATCGCCGGGCTCGGGCCGGGGCCGGGCGAGCCGCCCAAGCAATGGACCGAGCAGCGCGTCAGCGCGGAGACGCCGAAGAAGGCGATCAAATGCGACATGTGCGCGGGAATTTCGGGCGGGCCGGCCTGCGTCCGCGCCTGCCCGACCGGCGCCGCGATCCGGGTCGCGCCCGAGCAGTTCCTGACCGTCGCCAGGCTCGGCGAGTGACGGGGTCGTTTCCGTAACATGGCCAACGGGGGCATCTCACGCACCGAGTTGCGCGGCGGCGGGAGCCACGAAGGCTTCCTGCGCCACCGCGATTTCCGCTGGCTCAAGATCGCGCTCCTGATCTCGCTGCTGGGTTTGGCGGTCTACATCCTGACCGACGTCGAGCCGCGCCATAATGGCGGGAGCTGGCTCGGCTACACGCTCGGCACGCTCGGCGCGCTGCTGATCGTCTGGCTGGCCTTGCTGGGCCTGCGCAAGCGGGCGATGACGCGCGGGCGCTGGTCGCTCAAGGCCTGGACGTCGGCGCACGTCTATCTCGGCCTCGCTTTGGTCGTGATCGCGACCTTGCACACCGGATTCCAGTTCGGCTGGAACGTCCACATGCTGGCCTATTCGCTGATGCTGATCGTGATCGCGTCGGGGATTTACGGCATCTCGGTCTATTCCGCGCTGCCGCGGCAGCTCAGCGACAATCGCGCCGAGATGACCAAGCCGCAGATGATCGACGCGATCCGCAAGCTCGACCGGCAATTGCACACCGCCGCCCAGCCGCTCGGCCATGACGACACCGAGATCGTATTGGTATCGACCGCGGACGATCCGTTTCGCGGCGGCATCTACGCGCGGCTGAGCGGCAAATATCCGCGCTGCGGCAC